>Ga0136617_10000464_pt1 | contig 33882 bp, 28 predicted proteins | sample AntDrymUQ3222106_2_FD_129672 | JGI IMG/M metagenome (GOLD analysis project Ga0136617, IMG submission 129672) | Polar desert sand microbial communities from Dry Valleys, Antarctica - metaG UQ322 (21.06) | ecosystem: Environmental > Terrestrial > Soil > Desert | place: Antarctica: Dry Valley... | reverse complement strand
GGGTCGCAGGCCACGCCGGGGCGGTCTTGCGGACGCGGGCGGCCGTCGGACGGGGTCGCGCAAGCACTGGTCATCAGCAACACTCCGATCAGCAATTTCATTCGCCCAGCTCCGTTCGGGTCATCGCCAGCCGGCCGTTCTTGATCGCGAAGGCGAGCCGCCCCTCGACCAGATCGAGCGCGTCGCGGCCGAATTCGTCGAACCGCCAGCCTTCGAGAATCCTAAGGCCTTCGCGCCGGCCCGCCGCGAGCTGCTCCAGTTCCTCGGTGCGGGCGATCAGCTTGGACGCGACATTGCTCTCGCGCGAGCGGATCTTGAGCAGCAGCTTGAGCAAATCGGCAACCAGGGCGCCGTCCTTGCCGAGCCCCGGCTGGCGGTCCTCGCGCGCGGGCAGCTCCGAATCGGGGATCGGCGAAGCCGCGGCCAGCGACTCCATCATCCGCGCGCCGATATCATTGGTTTTCCAACCCGCCGAGAGCCCGCGGACGTTGCCGAGCGCGTCCTGGCTGGCGGGCGGGTGCGAGGCGACATCGGCGAGCGTCTCGTCCTTCATGATTCGCCCGCGCGGGAGGTTCTTGCCGCGCGCCTCGAGCTCGCGCCACGCGGCGAGCGCTTTCAGACGGCCGAGCACCTCGGGCTTGCGGGTCGGCATCCGCACCCGCTTCCAGGCGTCCGCGGGGTCGAGCGCGTAATTGGCGGGATCGCCGAGCCGTTCCATCTCCTGGTCGAGCCACGCGCCGCGCCCGGTCTTGCGCAATTTCTCGAGCATCTTGGGAAAGAGCGTGGCGAGATAGGTGACGTCGCCGATCGCATAGTCGATCTGGCGCTTGTCCAGCGGGCGGCGGCCCCAGTCGGTGAAGCGCGCGCCCTTGTCGAGGCTGTTGCCGAGCAGGCTTTCGACCAGGTTCGAATAACCGACCTGCTCGCCCAGCCCGAGCGCCATCGCCGCGATCTGGGTGTCGAACAAGGGATGCGGGGTGCGCCCGCTCAGATTGTAGATGATTTCGAGATCCTGCCCGCCGGCGTGGAAGACCTTGAGCACGTCCTCATTGTCGACGAGCAGGTTGAGCAACGGCGTAAGATCGATCCCCGGCGCCTTCGGGTCGATCGCCGCGGCTTCCTCCTGGTTGCCGATCTGGACGAGGCAGAGGTCGGGCCAGAAGGTGTTCTCGCGCATGAATTCGGTATCGACCGCGACGAAATCGGACTGGACGAGCCGCTTGCACAACGCGCCGAGCGAGTCGCTGTCGGTGATCAGGGGGTGGATGAGCATGGCTCCCCTTAGCGAAGGCCCGGTCCCTTGACAAAGCGTCGCGACACACGCGAAGCGCGTTCGCACCATCCCACCCCATTTTTCGTTCGGACAAAAGCCCCTGATGCACGCTTATCGTACCCACAATTGCGCCGCGTTGCGCGCCGCCCAGGTCGGCGAGACGGTCAAGCTGTCGGGCTGGATCCACCGGAAGCGCGACCATGGCGGCGTGCTGTTTGTCGATTTGCGCGACCATTTCGGGCTGACCCAGATCGTCGCCAAGGCGGACAGCGAGGCGTTGCGCGTGCTCGACCGGCTGCGCGCGGAATCGGTGGTGACAGTGGTCGGCGAGGTCGTCTCGCGCGGCTCCGAAGCGGCGAACCCGAACCTCGCGACCGGCGAGATCGAGGTGGTGGCCGACCAGGTGACCGTCCAGTCGGCCGCCGAGGAGCTGCCGCTTCCGGTCGCGGGCGAGGCCGATTATCCCGAGGATATACGCCTGCGCTACCGCTATCTCGACCTGCGCCGCGAGCGGCTCCACAAGAATATCGTGCTGCGCAGCAACGTGATTGCGTCGATCCGCCGCCGCATGGTCGACCAGGGTTTTATCGAGTTCCAGACCCCGATCCTGACCGCGTCCAGCCCCGAGGGCGCGCGCGACTATCTGGTGCCGAGCCGCGTCCATCCGGGCAAATTCTACGCGCTCCCGCAGGCGCCGCAGATGTTCAAGCAATTGATCATGGTCGCCGGCTTCGACCGCTATTTCCAGATCGCGCCCTGCTTTCGCGACGAGGACGCCCGCGCCGACCGCAGCCCCGGCGAATTCTACCAGCTCGACCTCGAAATGAGCTTCGTCACCCAGGACGACGTGTTCGCCGCGCTCGAGCCGGTGCTCGGCGGCGTGTTCGAGGAATTCGCCTACGGGCGCAGCGTCACGCGGGGCGCGTTCCCACGCATTCCCTATCGCGAGGCGATGCTCAAATACGGCTCGGACAAGCCCGATCTCCGCAACCCGATCCTGATCGCGGACGTGTCCAAACATTTCGAAGGCTCGGGTTTCGGCCTGTTCGCGCGGATCGTCGAGGGCGGCGGCGTCGTCCGCGCAATTCCCGCGCCGAATACCGCCGGGAAAAGCCGCAAATTCTTCGACGAGATGAACGATTGGGCGCGCGGCGAAGGCCATGCGGGCCTCGGTTACATCACCCAGAAAGGCGGCGAGCTCGGCGGCCCGATCGCCAAGAATCACGGCGAGGAAGCGACCAGGCTGCTGATCGCCGAACTGGGCCTCGGTCCCGACGACGGCATCTTCTTCGCCGCCGGCAAGGAAGCCCAGGCGGCCAAGCTCGCGGGCGCGGCGCGCACCCGCACCGGCGAGCAATTGGGCCTGATCGACGAGACCGCCTTCGCCTTCTGCTGGATCGTCGATTTCCCGATGTTCGAATATGACGAGGAGGCCAAGAAGGTCGATTTCAGCCACAACCCCTTCTCGATGCCGCAGGGCGAGCTCGAGGCGCTGGAGACCATGGACCCGCTCGACATCCTCGCATTCCAGTACGACATCGTCTGCAACGGGGTCGAATTGTCGTCGGGCGCGATCCGCAACCACCGGCCGGACATCATGTATAAGGCGTTCGAGATCGCCGGCTATTCGAAGGAGCAGGTCAACACCGACTTTTCGGGCATGATCAACGCGTTCAAATATGGCGCGCCGCCGCATGGCGGCTCGGCGCCGGGCATCGACCGGATCGTCATGCTGCTCGCCGGCGAGCCCAATATCCGCGAGGTGGTGCTGTTTCCGATGAACCAGAAGGCCGAGGATTTGATGATGAACGCGCCATCCGAGGTGTCGCCGAGGCAATTGCGCGAGCTCAACATCCGCATCGTGGAGCCGGCGAAGAGCTAGAATGCCGCATTCTACCAAGCAGTAGGCGGACGGAGGGGGATCATGAAAACGATTGCGATTGTTGCGGTTGGATTGGCCTTGGCTTCCTCCGTCCAGGCTCAAGGTCAGGACGTCGCCAGCCAAGCATATCAGCATGAAGGCGCGTTAGGGGACGCCCGCCGGATCGCCGCCGCGGTTTTAAAGGGCGATGCGGAGAGGATCATCGCGCAAAGCGATCCCAAATTTGCCGCGGAGATGGGCGGCCAAGCCGAACTCAGAGCCTTTGTTGCCAAGCTGCCGGGGGAGGTAGGCAAAGAAACCGCGCTCGATCACGAGCGGATGCGCCTGGGCCTGAGGGGTCTGGCCTATAGCCGAATCGCTAAGATGGAGAAGGGCGCGCCTGTGCGCGTCGACTTGCTCTTCGATGCCGCAACCGGCTTGATCACGAGCCTTGCGGTCAAGCCGGCGGCGGACAAGGGGGTGCACGTGCCACCGCGCTCCGCCAACACACGGCTGACGCTGCCGTTCGGGAACCCCCGTCCGGGCCATGTCTGGACGCTCAGCAATGGCGGCGCACAAGTAGTCGATAATTATCATGCGCGGTTAGATACATATTACGCGATTGATATCTCGCCACGCGCGCTCAATGATCTCGCCCGGCCAGCCTCGCCCGCCGACGCGCCATGCTGGGACCTGCCGATCAAGGCGGCCGCGCCTGGAACGGTCGCCGTTGTACGCGACGGCATGGTCGACGAGCCCAAGCTTGGCACTAACGGCAATGTGGTGGGCGGGCCGGGCAACCACGTCATTTTGGATCACCGCAACGGCGAGTTCACGCTCTACGCTCACCTCCGACAGGGCAGTATAAGGGTAAAGTCAGGCGAGCCGGTTGTCAGGGGACAGGAAATCGGACGGTGCGGTAATAGCGCCAGCAACGGTCCGCATCTCCACTTCCAGCTCATGGACGGCAGCGATCTCGAAACGGCGCGCGGAATACCACCGGTTTTCCACGACTATTTCGCGCCGCTTCGCTACGTCGAACGCGGAACGCTGGTTGGCGGCGATGTCGTGCTGCCCGCACCCTCGCTTCAAAGACCGGAGCGGAAATAGGCTTGCCTCAATGCTGCGTGAGCTCGGCATCGCCGAGCCGCCGAAGGGCTGACCCGTCCCACTCTGACCCCAACCCGCCTAGGATGAGCTTGTCGAAGCTCCGTCTTTTCTTCTACTTCTGGGGAAGGACAGCCCTTCGACAGGCTCGGGGCGAGCGGTATGGGTGACGAGTGTCGATCAATCTCTCCGACTTCGAAAAGGGCGCGGATTTCGGCGGCGATTATGCGGACGCGCTCGCCGAGCTTCAGCACCGCCTCGCCCGCATCCAGATCGCCTACCGGCTGCAGAACAAGGTCGCATTGATCGTCGTCGAGGGCTGGGACGCGAGCGGGAAGGGCGGGGCGATCAAGCGCGCCTGCGCCGCGCTCGATCCGCGCGGGCTCTACGTCTATCCGATCGCCGCGCCGACGCCCGAGGAGAAGGCCCACCATTTCCTGTGGCGTTTCTGGAACCGGCTGCCGGGCAAAGGCGAGATCGCCATATTCGATCGCAGTTGGTACGGCCGCCTGCTCGTCGAACGGGTCGAGGGCTTCGCGGCCGAGCCGGAATGGCGGCGCGGCTATGACGAGATTAACGAGTTCGAATCGCAGATCACCTCGGACGGGGCCGCGATCGTCAAAATCTTCTTCCACATCACCCACGACGAGCAGGACAAGCGGCTTCAGGCCCGGCTCGCCGAACCGTGGAAGCGCTGGAAGGTCACGGCGGAAGATTTCCGCAACCGCGCCCGCCGCGACGATTATTGCGACGCGTTGAAGGACATGTTCGCGCATACCGACACGCGCTGGGCGCCGTGGCACGCGATCGACGGCAACGACAAGAAAGCGGCGCGGATCGCGGCCTTGACGCTGATCGCCGAAACGCTCGAAAAGTCGGTGTCGATGAAGCCGCCGGCACTGCCCGACGAGATCGAAAAGCTCGCCCGCAAGGCGTTCGGCTAGCCTTCGGGATAGGCGATCGCGGTCACTTCGAGCTCTTTTTCGCCGGCCGGAAGCCTGACCCGCCGGACATCTCCGACCGCCGCGCCGCGGATCGCCCGCGCGATCGGCGAGGCCCAGCTGATCCGCCCCGCGCCCGCATCGGCCTCGTCCTCGCCGACCAGGGTCAGCACCCGTTCGCCCCCGGCTTCGTCGGCCAGGGTCACGATCGCGCCGAAGAATATCCGCCCACGATCGGGCTGTGCGGCGGGATCGAGCACCGACGCCGCCTTCATCCGCTTCGACAGCCAGCCGATCCGCCGGTCGATCTCGCGCAGCCGCTTGCGCCCGTAAATATAGTCGCCATTTTCGGAACGGTCGCCATTGCCCGCCGCCCAGCTAATCGTCTCGACCAGCTTGGGGCGCTCGACCCCGAACAAAGCCTCATATTCCTCGCGGAGCCGCCGGTAGCCGGCGGGCGTGATATAGTTCGGCGCGTCGCCCACGCTTCGCGTCTAGCCCGGACGCCCGCTCTTGCCGAGATAGTAAGACAGCCGGTTGCTCTCGCGGCCTTGGGTGCGCGCGGGGCTGATCGCGTCGTAGACGACCGCGTTCTCGAGCACGCGCTGGACGTATCCGCGGGTTTCGCTGAACGGGATGTCCTCGATCCAGCGCGCGATGTCGCTGCCCGGCAGCCGCGGGTCTCCATAAGCGGCGATCCATTTGCGGACGTTGCCCGATCCGGCATTGTAGCTCGCCACCGCGAGCGGCGCGTAGCCGCCCCATTGGTCCATCAGCATCGCGAAATAGCGGCTGCCGAGCATGATATTATAGCTCGGGTCGCGGGTCAGCCGGCCCATTTCGTAGGGCAGGCCCATCTTGCCGGCGGTTTCGCGCGCGGTCGGGGTCATCAGCTGCATCATCCCGCGCGCGCCGGCATGACTGACCGCGGCGCGGTCGAACGAGCTTTCCTGGCGGATGATGCCGTGGGCCAGCGACCACAAATGGCTTTGCGCGGGCGGCACATTGACCTCGGGATAAGCGGCGCGGACATAGAAAGGCGCGCCGGCGTTGCGGCCGTTGCGCGCCAGCCAGACGCCGAGATCGGGCCGCCCGATCTGCCGCGAAAGCTCGGCCGCCAAAGCGCGGTCGGACTCGCGCTCGCTCTCGGCGAGCGCGCGGACGAACAGCGACTGGTCCTCCCACCGCCCGGTCAGGCCGAGGTGGCGAGTCGCTTCGACCAGGTCGCTGCGCTGGAAGGCGGCGCGCTCGGCCGGCGTCGGCGCATAAGCCGGCGTGAGCGGGGGCGCGGGAACCGCGCGGCCGAGCCGCTCGAGCGCGAGCTGCCCGTAGAATAATTCGGGGTAAGCGGACGCCTGCTCGAAATAGCCAGCGGCGCGCTCGGCCTGCCCAGCGGACGCCAACGCGCGACCGGCCCAATAATAGCCCTTGGTCAGCACCTGCGCCGATTGACCCGCGCGGGCGTAGCGCACGAACATATCGGCGGCGTCGGCGGGGCGGTTGAGCCGATGGAGCGCGGTCGTCCCGGCCAGCCAGGCGAGGCTGGTATAATCGTCGCGCTCGCCGGTCGACCTGGTGCGGACGTCGGTGCCGGCGGGGTAGGCGTCATCGACCTGGCTGGCGATCTGGTACGCGGTCAGCCAGTTGCGGTCCGCCGCCGCGGCCTGCGCCATGACCAGCAAAGCTTCATACCATTGCTCGGGGTCGGCCGGCAGCGACGAGAGGCGGCGCGGTTGCGCGAGCAGCGAGCGCGCCGCGACGCCCTGGCCGCTGTTGCGCAGCCAGTTGGCGCGGTCGGCGATCACCCCCGGGTCGGACGAGGCCGCCGATCCGATCAGCCCGAGCCGTTGGCCCGCATCGGACGCGTTGGTTTGCAGCGCGACGCGCGCCTCGTAGACGGGACGACGGCCCGGCGTGGCGAAATAAATGAGCCGTTGCGCGGCTTCGCGCGATTCGCGTCCGCCGGCAGCCAGCAATATCTCGATCCGGCGCTCGTGGTCGACCGTGGTCAACGCCGCGCCGAACCGGCCGAGCAGCAGATCCTCGTCGGTGCGCGGGAGCAGCCCGCCCGCCCAGGCGGCGCGGGCGGCGGTGCGCGCCTGGTCGATCTGGCCCAGGCCGAGCAAGGCGGAGGCGTGGCGGGCATGGCCGGTCGCGGTCAGCGGCGGCAGCGCGCGGAAATAGGAAACGACCTCGTTCGGCGAGGTCTCGGGCCGGATCGCGCGTTCGGCGGTCTTGCGCAGCGCGGTCTCGCCGGGCCAGCCGGGATAGGCGCGCAGGAACGACGCGTAAGACGAGAAAGGCAGCCCGTCCGTCTGGCGCAGGCTGTTCCACTGCGCGAGCGCCGACGCGATCCGCGGCGAGGCATAGGGATTAGGGAGCGGTGCGCGATCGAGCGGCCGCGGCATTTGCGGCATCGGGTAGCTCTGAGCGGCTTGCGGCGGGCCGCCCGGGCCGCTGCTCTGGGCGAGGGTGGCGCCGCCCGCGACGGCCGAAACGAGGAGGGTGCTGATCGTGATCGCTTTTGTGTGCATGCTGGACATCATGCCGACCCGCTCCTTATCAGGCGCTGAACACATTGTCCTAACGCCCGCCGGCCCGGACGATGTATTGCTTTTGCTTCGAGGTGAATAACATGCGTGTGCTTCGCGGGTCGATTCCGGCCCTGGTGACTCCCTTTTGCGACGAAGCGTTCGACGAGGCCGCTTTCCGCGCCCTGATCGACTGGCAGATAGACGAGGGAAGTCATGGCCTTGTCCCGTGCGGCACGACCGGAGAATCGGCGACGCTGACCGCCGAAGAGCATTATCGCGTTGTCGAGGTCTGCATCGAGCAGGCCGCCGGGCGGGTGCCGGTGATCGCCGGCTGCGGATCGAACAGCACCGCGGTCGCGATCCAGAATGTGAAGGCCGCCGAGGAGCGCGGCGCCGACGCCGGGCTTGTCGTCCTGCCTTATTACAACCGCCCGAACCAGGAGGGCATCTACGCCCATTTCGCGGCGGTCGCCGCCGCCAGCGCGCTGCCGGTCATCGTCTACAATGTGCCTGGCCGGACCGTCACCGACATCACGCCCGAGACGATGGGGCGGGTCGCCGCGCTGCCGAACGTGGTCGGCATCAAGGATGCGAGCGGCGACATGACCCGGGTCAGCGCGCATCGCGCCTTGTGCGGGCCGGACTTCATCCAATTGTCGGGCAATGACGACATGGCTCTGGGTTTTCTCGGCATGGGCGGCGTCGGCACGATCTCGGTCACCGCAAATGTCGCGCCGCGGCTATTCGCCCAGTTCCACGAGGCGTTCCTGTCGGGCGACCTCGCGGCCGCGCACACGCTCCAGGACCGGCTGTTCCCGCTCCACAAGGCCTTGTTCAGCGACGCGTCGCCCGGCCCCGTCAAATATGCGCTCAATCGGGTCCGCCCCGACATCCCGGCGGGCCTCCGCCTGCCGATGACACCGCCGTCCCAAGCCAGCCGCAAGGCGGTCGACGCCGCGCTGGCGTATGCCGGCCTGGTCTAATGGCCCGCCCGCGTCCCGAGGAGTTCGACAAGAAGAAGGTCGTCGCCGAAAACCGGCGCGCGCGGTTCGATTATGCGCTCGAGGACAAATATGAGGCGGGCATCGCGCTCACCGGAACCGAGGTCAAGTCGCTGCGCTTCGGCGAGGGCTCGATCGCGGAGAGCTATGCCGAGGTGAAAGGCGAGGAGGTCTGGCTGATCAACGCCACCATCCCGGAATTCAGCCACGGCAACCGCCACAATCACGAGCCCAAGCGGCCGCGCAAATTGCTGCTCAACCAGCGCCAGATCGCCAAGATGTTCGGCGCGGTGATGCGGCAGGGGATGACGCTGGTTCCGCTGTCCATCTATTTCAACAGCCGCGGCCGCGCCAAGGTCGAGCTCGCTCTGGGCAAGGGCCGCAAGGCGCACGACAAGCGCGAGCATATCAAGGAGCAGGATTGGAAGCGCGAGCAGGGCCGGCTGATGCGCCAGAATGGATAAGGCGCCCTGGCTCGAGCGGTTCGGCACATGGTGCGCGCGCAAGATGCCGACCCGCGAGACGTTCGAGCGGATTGGATGGCTGAGGCCGATCGCGCACCGCATCCTGCGCCCCGATCTATGGCGCTTCAGCCGCCGCTCGGTGCCGCGCGGAGTCGCGCTCGGCGTGATCGTCGGGGTGCTGGTGCCGGTGGCGCAGACCGTCTTCGCCGCTCTGTTCGCTTTGCCCGCGCGCGCCAACGTGCCGGTCGCCGCGGTCACCACCTTCATCACCAACCCGCTGACGACGCCGGCGATCTGGGTGTTCGCGCATTGGGTCGGCGCCCGGCTGCTGCGGATCGACCAGGCCGCGACCGGCGGCGCGATCGGCGAGCATTTTGCCGGGCAGCCGGAAGGATGGGCCGGCAGGCTGAGCGACTGGGTCAGCTGGCTGGTCTACGATGTCGGCCCCGCTCTGGGGCTCGGGCTGGTGGTGGTCGCGACCGTCGGCGCGGCGATCGGCTATCTGCTCGCGGCCTGGGGCTGGCGCTGGTGGATCGGCCGCAAATGGCGCCGGCGGAGGGCCGCGCGCGCCGCCTGACCTCCTCGCCGCTTGACGCGGGGGAGGCAAGCGGGGGATGGCGGGGCGTCATGCCGGCCGTTCCCCCTCATTCGCACCAGACCATAGGACAGGGTTGGCGCGCGGTTTTGCTGCTGCTCTTATCCGCGCTCTCGGCCGGGCTGATGCTGTCGACGATGGGCGACCGCGTGTTCGCGGGCACATTCGCCGCCGGCCTGATCGGGCTGGGCGCGATCCTGTTCGTGTTCGCGCGTCCCCGTCCAGCCTTGGACGAGGCCGCGGGTTCGACCCAGCCCGACATCGCCTTGCTCCACGCAGCGCTCGACACGGCGGCCGCCGCTTCGGCGGTGACCGATGCGAGCGGCATCTTGGTCGCGGCCAACGATTGCTATTCGTCCTGGTTCGGCAACGCCGCTCCGGCTTCGCTGCTGGAGGCAGGGCCCGATCTGGCATCCGCCGCGCAACGCGATGGCGCGGCGTCGCTGGCCGGGTTCGAGATCGACGGATCGCCGTTGCGGCTCGACGTCCAGGCGGCGGGGCAGGGGGATGCCTATCTGCTGTGGCGGTTCAGCCGCGCCGGGGAATTGGATCTCGCGGCCGAGACCGAGCGGCTGATCGCCGGCGAGCCGGGCCGGCGGCTGGGCGAAGCGGGCGTGATGGCGGCGCTCGCCGATGCTGCCGGCATGGTCGTCGCCGCCAACCGCGCCTTCGCCGCGCGCGCGCAGGTCCAGGGCGAGATCGAAGGCGCCGCGCTCGTCGAGCTGATCGCCGCCAACGCCGCGGGCGACTTCCACCTCGCCAGCGAGGGCAATGCGGGGGTGCCGCTCCGCATCGTCCAGGTGCCCGTGTCCGAAGGCCGCAATGCGCTGACCCTGTTTCTGCTGCTCGACGACCCCGCCGCGTTGGGCCGGCTCGGCGGCGAGGGCAGCGCCAATCTCAACGCCTTGCTCGATTTCATTCCGTTGGGGTTGGCGCTCGCCAATATCGATGGCCGCTTCGTTTACCTCAACAAGAGCTTCCGCAAGGCGGTCGGGATCAAGGCCGACATGCGGGTCGTCTATCCCGGCGACCTCGTCGTCGACGAGGACAAGGCGGCGGTCTCGGACTCGGTGCGGCGGTTCGCGCGCGGGCCGTCGGCGTCGTCGGACCTCGCGGTGCGGCTCAAGCACCAGCCCGACGAGCCGGTCGTGCTGACCATCGCCGGCACGCGCGGGCTCGGCGAGGCGGCGGTGATCCTGTCGATCAAGGACAATAGCGAGGCCGACCGGTTGAAGCGGCAGGTCGCGCAGGCCACCAAGATGCAGGCGGTCGGGCAATTGGCGGGCGGCGTCGCCCACGATTTCAACAACATATTGACCGCGATCATCGGTTATTGCGACCTGATGATGATGCGCCATTCGCCGGGCGACAGCGATTATGACGACATCCAGCAGATCCGCAGCAACTCGAACCGCGCGGCCGGCCTCACCCGGCAATTGCTCGCTTTTTCGCGCCAGCAGACGCTCAGGCCGCAAGTGCTCCAGCTTCCCGACGTGATCGCCGAGGTCTCGAACCTGTTGAAGCGCCTGCTCGGCGAAACCGTCACGCTCCAGCTCAAGCACGGCCGCAATCTCGGTGCGGTCCGCGCCGATCCGGGCCAGCTCGAGCAGGTGATCGTCAACCTCGCGGTCAACGCGCGCGATGCGATGCCGGGGGGCGGGACCTTGACGGTTTCCACCTTCTCGGTCTCCGCCGACGAAGCGCGCAAGATCGGCAGCGACATACTGCCGATCGCCGATTACACCGCGCTCCGCGTCGCCGACACCGGCACCGGCATCCCGGCCAATATATTGTCCAAGATTTTCGAGCCCTTCTTCACCACCAAGGAGGTCGGCAAGGGCACCGGGCTCGGGCTCTCGACCGTCTACGGGATCGTCAAGCAATCGGGCGGCTACATCTTTGCCGACAGCGAACCCGGCGAGGGCACCGCCTTCACCATCTATTTGCCGGTCAACCGCACCGAGCCGGTCACCGTCGCCAAGGCCAAGGAGAAAAGCGGCGAGCTGTGGGGCACCGGCACGATCCTGCTGGTCGAGGACGAAGCGATGGTGCGCGCCGTCGCCGAGCGCGCGCTAACCCGCCACGGCTACACCGTGCTCACCGCCGAGAATGGCGAGGCCGCGCTCGAGATACTGGCGCGCGAAGGCGGGGTCGATCTGATGATCTCCGATGTCGTGATGCCGACCATGGACGGCCCGACCACGGTCCGCGAAGCGCGCAAGACCTGGCCCGATCTGCCGATCCTGTTCATCTCGGGCTATGCCGAGGAGCAATTGCGCAAGTCGATCGATCTCGAGCGCGTCGCCTTCCTCGCCAAGCCGTTCTCGGTCCAGAAGCTCGCCGAAGCGGCGCGCGACGCGCTGCACCCGAAATAATCTTTGATTTTCGCAAGCGGGGCCCTAAGCGCGCTTCATGCTCGAACCGTGTAGCGTTTTGATTGTCGAGGATGAGCCGCTGATCGCGATGATGCTCGAGGATTTCCTCGAATCGCTCGGCCATCGCGTTGCCGGCACCGCCGACACCTGCGCGGACGCGCTCGCCATCGTCGAGCAAGGCGGCTTCGACATCGTCATCCTCGACGTGCATCTCAAGGGCGGCGAGCGTTGCTGGCCGATCGCGGACCGGCTCGCGGCGCAAGGCACCCCGTTCGTCCTCGCCACCGGCGGCCATATCGAGCCTCCGCCCGAAGCCCATGCGCATGTGACGGTCTTGTCCAAGCCCTATACGGTCGACAGCATCGAACCCGCGCTGAAGGCGGCGTGCCAGGCCACGGCCGCCTGAAGCGCGAACGGGTTTAGCGGCGAGCGCGCGCGATGTGGGCGGTCAAATTGCTCGCTCTGGCGGCAATCGTCTACCTGCTGGTGCTGGCGGCTTTCTATTTCGCGCAGACCGCTTTGCTGTTTCCCGCGCGGCAGGTGCAGCCTCCCGGTGCGTTGCCCGCCGGGGCCGAGCGGCTCGGCCTCGATCTGCCCGGCGGCGAGCGTCTCCACGGCGTTCGCATTCCCGGCGACGGCGAAAGCCGCGCGATCGTCCTGGCGTTCGGCGGCAACGGCTGGAACGCGCAAAATACGGCGATCTATATTCACGGTCTCGCGCCGGCCCATGACGTGATCGCGTTCCATTATCGCGGTTATGCTCCGAGCGGAGGCAAGCCCGGCGCCGCCGCGCTGCTGGGCGATGCGCCTTTTATCTACGATAATATCGCTGCTCGGCTCGGGCCGAGGCCCGTCATCGCGGTCGGCTTGAGCATCGGCGGCGGCGTCGCCGCGCATCTCGCGAAACGCCGCCCGCTCGCCGGGCTGATATTGGTGACGCCGTTCGATTCGCTCCGGAAGGTGGCGTCGGACCAATTTCGCTGGCTGCCGGTCGGACTTCTGTTCCGCCACGACGTTCGCCCGATCGACGATCTGCGGGGGGCGACGCTCCCGGTCGCGCTGATCGCGGCCGGCCGCGATACGCTGATCCCCGCCGCCCGGTCGGCCCCGTTGCGCGACATTGTCGGAAATCTCATTCTCGACAGCAATATCTCCGAAGCCGGCCATAACGACATCTATCAGAATCCCGCCTTCCAGGCGGCGTTCAAGCTGGCGCTGGAGCGCATCGAACGGCAACAATAGGCCGCATTCGTTTCTGGCTTGTTCTCCTGGAACAAATAGGATACATCCTAGCCTGCGTTGAATGGGCGGCGCGGACATCATAGGGAAGGGCTTGGCCATGGCGGCATCGCTCAAGGTCGTTGGATCCGACAGGGACTCAGACAATATGGACAAGCAGAAAGCCCTCGAAGCGGCGCTGGCGCAGATCGACCGCGCGTTCGGCAAGGGCAGCGCGATGAAGCTGGGATCGCGCGAAGCGGTCCAGATCGAAACCATCTCGACCGGCTCGCTCGGGCTCGACATCGCTTTGGGCGTCGGCGGTCTGCCGCGCGGCCGGATCATCGAAATTTACGGGCCGGAAAGCTCGGGGAAAACGACCCTGGCGCTGCACGCGATCGCCGAGGCGCAGAAGGTCGGCGGCACCGCCGCGTTCATCGACGCCGAGCACGCGCTCGACCCGATCTACGCGAAGAAGCTCGGCGTCGACATCGACAATTTGATCGTCTCGCAGCCCGATACCGGCGAGCAGGCGCTGGAAATCACCGACACTCTGGTCCGCTCGAACGCGGTCGACATCCTCGTCATCGATTCGGTCGCCGCCCTGGTGCCGCGCGCCGAGATCGAGGGCGAGATGGGCGACAGCCATGTCGGCCTGCAGGCGCGGCTGATGAGCCAGTCGCTGCGCAAGCTGACCGGCTCGATCTCCAAGTCGCGCTGCACCGTCATCTTCATCAACCAGCTGCGCATGAAGATCGGCGTGATGTACGGCAATCCCGAGACCACCACCGGCGGCAACGCGCTCAAATTCTACGCGAGCGTGCGGCTCGACATCCGCAGCACCGGCCAGATCAAGGACCGCGACGAGATCGTCGGCAACACCACCCGGGTCAAGGTCGTCAAAAACAAGGTCGCGCCGCCGTTCAAGCAGGTCGAGTTCGACATCATGTACGGCGAGGGCGTCTCGAAGCTGGGCGAGATACTCGACCTCGGCGTCAAGGCTGGGATCGTCGAGAAATCGGGCGCGTGGTTCAGCTACGATTCGATCCGGATCGGGCAGGGCCGCGAGAATTCGAAAACCTATCTCAAGGAAAATCCCGAAGTCGCCGAGCGCCTCGAAAAAGCGATTCGCGGCAATAAGGAGCAGGTCGCCGAAGCGCTGATGGCCGGCCCCGCTCCGGACGACGACATCTGAAGGTTGTCATTGCCCGATCCAACGAGGCTCGCCGCTCGACCCGGCGGGCCTTTGGATCAGCCTGGCGCGCCGGCGGCTGCAGCCGGCGGCTTCTCGCGATTGGTCCATGTCGCGATCGCCAGCGCCGCGAAGCCGCACAGCGCGAACCCGATCAGGAAGGGCAAAGTCGTCCCGTCGAAATTCTGGCCGATAATGTAGCCGATCACGGCGCCGCCGACCGTGCCAATCACGCCTTGGACCGAAGACGCCGTCCCGGCGATATGGCCGAGCGGCCCCATCGCTAGCGCGCCGGCATTGGCCCCGACCAGGCCGAAGCAGGCCATGGTCAGCGCCTGCAGGACAACGAAGCTCCACAATGTTTCGCCCGCGGCCACCGCGACGACAAGATGGAGCAAAGCCGCCAGCGAAAAAGCGGTGAGGGCATAGAGCAACAGCCGGCGCGGGCCGAAGCGCGTGACGAGCCGCGAATTGGCGTAGGAGGCCATCGCCATCGGCCCGGCCACGCAGGCGAAGACGATGCCGATCAGCTCGGGACGGCCGAACACATCGAACACGATCTGCTGGATCGAGCCGATGAAGGCGAACAGCCCGCCAAAGGCCAGCGTCGAGGCAAGGGTGTTGCCGATCGCTATGCGGGTGCGCAGCGTCTCCGCCACGGCCTGGCCGACCGCGCGAACCGACAGCGACCGCCGCAATTCCGGCGCGAGCGTCTCGGGAAGCCGCAGCCCGGCCCAAAGAGCGAGCACCAGGCCATAGACGGCAAGGCCGATGAAAATATGCCGCCAGCTCGAAATCAGCAGCACGCCCTGGCCGAACGAGGGCGCGAGGATCGGCACGATCATGAAGATGATCATCACCAGCGACATGATCCGCGCCATCCCCGAGCCCTGGTAGCGGTCGCGCACGATCGCCACGACCAGCACCCGCGTGCCCGCCGCGGCGACGCCCTGCAGCATCCGCGCGCCGAGCAGCAGGTTGAAGCTCGCCGCAAGCCCCGAGGCGGTGGCGAACACGGCGTATAAAGCGAGGCTGAGCATCAGCAGCCGCTTGCGTCCGAACCGGTCGGACAAAGGCCCGTAGACCAGTTGCGCGATGCCGAAGCCGATCAGATAGGCGGTAATGACCAGCTGGCGCCGGTTGTCGGTGGCGACGCTCAACGCGTCTCCGATCGCGGGCAGGGCCGGCAGCATCGCATCGATCGCCAGCGCGTTGGACGCCATCAGCGCCGCCATCAATGCGACCAATTCCCGCGTGCCGGGGCCGTTCCAGCTTTCCGATCGGGGGGTGGAAGCAGCCATTGCGGGTCAGTGGCCGCTCGGCCGCCGCTGGACAAGTCCGATCTGGCTGTCCAGACATCGCCGGCCGTTGCAACGAGGTCCCGGATGGATGCCGATACGCGCCCGAGGCTGAGGCTGATCGGGGTCCCGACCGACAGCCACAGCTCGTTCCTGCGCGGGTCGGCCGCCGCGCCGCCCCTGATCCGCGCCGCGCTCTATTCGGATCACGCCAACATGGCGGCCGAATCGGGCATCGAGATCGGCGTCGACGTGCTGATCGAGGAGGGCGGCGACCTGCCGCTCCAGGAGGATGATGACGACCCCGATTTGATCCGGGCCGCGGTCGCGAAGGCGGTCGAAGAAGGCGCGATCCCGCTCGCGCTCGGCGGCGATCATTCGATCAGCTTCCCGCTCGTCGAGGCCGTCGCCGCCGCGCATGGACCGATCGACATCCTCCATTTCGACGCGCATCCCGACCTTTATGACGATTTCGAAGGCGACCCGCGCTCGCACGCCTCGCCGTTCGCGCGGATCATGGAGCGCGGCCTTGCCCGGCGGCTGGTCCAGGTCGGCGTCCGCACCCTCAACCGCCACTGCCGCGCGCAGGCCGAACGCTTCGGCGTCGAGATCGTCGAGATGAAGGACTTTTGCGCCGCGCGCGTGCCGATGCCCGCCGGGCCGCTTTACATCAGCATCGACCTGGACGGCTTCGATCCCGCCTTCGCGCCCGGCGTCTCGCACCAGGAGCCCGGCGGGCTTTCGGTGCGCGATGTGCTCGCGGTCCTGAACCGCGCCGAGGCGGCTATCGCCGGCGCCGACATCGTCGAGTACAACCCCGCCCGCGACGTGAACGGCGTCACCGCCATTCTCGCCGCCAAGCTCGTCAAGGAGATCGCCGCCATGTGCGCGCGCAACCGCTCATGATCATTGTCCACCACCTCGAAAACAGCCGCTCGCAGCGCATCCTCTGGCTGCTCGAGGAGTTGGCGCTGCCCTACGAAGTCCGCCGCTACGCGCGCAATCCCAAGACCATGCTCGCGCCGCCCGCGCTCAAGGCGGTCCACCCGCTCGGCAAGTCGCCGGTGATCGAGGATGACGGGCTGGTCGTCGCCGAGACCGGGGCTATCGTCGACTATCTGGTCGAGACTGCCGGCGGCCGGCTCGGCCCGCCCGGCAATCGCCAGGCGGTTTTGCGCTACCGCCACTTCCTCCATTATGCCGAGGGCTCGATGATGCCGCCCTTGCTCGCCTTGCTGGTGGTCAACCGGCTCGGGCTGCTCGGCAAGCCCGCGCGGGCGCCCGTGCAGAAGATGCTCGACCAGCATCTCGACTGGCTGGAGACCGAGCTTGGGACGCGCGCCTGGTTCGCGGGCGACGCGTTCAGCGCCGCCGACATCATGATGAGCTTCCCGCTCGAAGCCGCGCGCGCCCGCGGCGGGCTCGACGCGACCCGCCCCAACCTCACCGACTGGCTGGAACGCATCCACGCCCGCCCGGCTTACGGCGAGGCGCTGACCAAAGGCGGGCCCTACGCTTTCGCCTGAGCGGCTAGAAGGGTTCGTCGCCGGGAGCGGGCGCCGGACGGTGCGCGGGCGCATGCGGCGGCTCGATATCGGCCGGCTCCATCGGGTCGAGCTGCCCCTCCCATTTCGCAACCACCACGCTCGCCACCGCATTGCCGACGACGTTGGTCGCCGAGCGGCCCATGTCGAGGAAATGGTCGACCGCGAGGATCAGCAGCAGTCCGGCCTCGGGGATGTTGAACTGCGCGAGCGTCGCGGTGATCACCACCAGGCTCGCGCGCGGGACGCCGGCGACGCCCTTCGAGGTGATCATCAGCGTCAGCAGCATCAATATCTGCGTGCCGATGCTGAGATCGATGCCGTAAGCCTGCGCGACGAAGATGCTCGCGAAGGTCATGTACATCATCGACCCGTCGAGGTTGAACGAATAGCCGAGCGGCAGCACGAAGCTCGCGATCCGCGGCGGCACGCCGAACCGGTCGAGCGCTTCCAATGTGCGCGGATAGGCGGCCTCCGACGAGGCGGTCGAGAAAGCGAGCACGATCGGGTCGCGGATATAGCGCACGAGCAGCTTGGTGCGGCTGCCGACGATCAGGAAACATATTCCGATCAACAGGATCCAGAGGATGATCAGCCCGATATAGAAGCTGCCCATGAAATAGCCGAACGTGCCGAGGATACCGAGCCCGCGCTGGGCGATCGTCGCGGTGACCGCGGCGAACACCGCGACCGGCGCGAAGCGCATCACATAATCGGTGATCTGCAGCATCACCTTAACCAGCGCCTCGACCCCGCGCACCAAAGGCTTGGCCGGTTCGCCGACCGCCATGATCGCGACGCCGACGAACAAGGAGAAGACGACGATCTGGAGGATGTCGTTGCTGGCCATCGCCCCGATCATCGATTCGGGGAAGATGTGCGCGATGAACTTGGCGAAATCGAACGCCGACCGGTCGACTCCGACCGTCGCGTCGACCGGCGGCAAGGGCAGGCCAAGCCCCGTGCCGGGCTGGAATATCGTGACCAGCAGCAGGCCCAGGCTCAACGAGACCAGGCTGGCGCAGACGAACCAGCCGACCGCCTTGGCGCCGACGCGACCCAGCGCGGACGTGTCGCCCATATGCGCGATCCCGACCACCAGCGTCGAGAACACCAACGGCGCGATGATCATCTTTATGAGGTGGAGGAAGATCGTCGTCAGGATCGAGATGTAGCCGGCGATCTTGGTCAGCTGCGCGTCGCCCGCCGGGGTGCCGTCGCTGATCGAGACGTTGAGAATCCAGCCCGTGATGACGCCGAGCACCAGCCCGGCGATGATGTAATAGGTCAGGCGTTTGGCCACGGGGCGCTCCTCGGCTTCGTCGGTAAGCCGAGGAAGCCGATTGTCGCGCCCCGGTCAAGCGGCGCCGGCCGAACCGCGCCATCAGGCGGGTTCGAGCACCTTGTGGACGACCTCTTCCGCCAGCTTGCCGTTGAGTTCGGCGAGGTGGTCGAACTCGGCGGTGTAGCTGGCCAGCCCCTGGCTCAGCGACCTTAGCTCCGCGTCGAGGCCGCGCAGCTCCGATTCGGGCATCAGCGCCTCGACCTTGTCCCAGCGCGACCAGCCCTCGCGCGGCTCCATGCCGAGCATCTGCCCGCGGCGGCTCGCCACCGCCGATGTGACGCGCGACGTCGCGGTGCCGGGCGCCAGGATCGTCACCTTGTGGACCGGTTCGAGCAGATGCGGCGTGGCCGCTTCGAGCGCTTCGTGCATCGCCACCCGCCCCGCGGTGCGGAAGGCGAGCTCGGAGCTGTCGACGCTGTGATAGCTGCCGTCGATCAAGGTCACCGCGACATCGACCACCGGAAACCCGAGCGGCCCCTTGACCATCGCGTCCTTGACGCCGTGCTCGACCGCGGGAATCCATTGCTTGGGGATCGCCCCACCGGTGATCTTGTCGCCGAACGCGAAGCCCTCGCCGCGCCCGAGCGGCACGATCTCGATCACAACGTCGCCGAACTGGCCGTGGCCGCCCGATTGCTTCTTGTGCCGGCCACGCTGGGTAACGTGGCCGCGAATCGATTCCTTGTAGCCGATCGTCGGCGGCCTGGCGTCGACCGGCACGCCGTAGCGCCGCTTCAGTCGCGCGATCGTGACGTTGAGATGCTCGTCGCTGACGCCCCTCAGCCGCGTCTCGTGATGCGCCTCGTCCTGCATCCAGCTCAACGAGGGATCCTCCTCGACCAATTTGTGGAGCGCGGTCGATAGGCGGACGTCGTCCTTGCGCTCCCTGGTGGCGATGGCGAGTGTGAAGTTGCTCGGCGGCATCTCGGCTTTCGGGCTCGCGCCGCCCGCGCCGAGCCATTGGCCGGGGCGAACATCCTCGATCTTGGCGATCGCGACCACGTCGCCCGCTTCCGCCTTGGCGAGCTTGGTCGATTTCTCGCCTTGCAAGGCGAACAGGGTCCCGGTGCGCACCACGCCCGCCGGCCCCTTCAGCTCGGCGCCTTCGCTCAGCTGCCCGCCGAACACCCGGGCGAGCGCGAGCCGCCCCATCGCGCCGCCGTGCGACACCTTGAAGACGTAGGCCGACAGGCCCTTCGCGCCGAGCCGTTCGGCGGCCGCCGCGGGAGCCGGCGCTTCGTGGCGCAACGCCTTCAACAAGCGGCGGATGCCAAAGCCGTTCAGCGCCGATCCGAAGAATACCGGCACGCTCAAATTCTCGGCCGTCTCGCGGGCGAGATCGGCGAGCACGGTGGGAAGATCGGGGGTTTCGTCCATCAACAACTGCTCGAGCAGCGCATCGTCATGGTCGGCGAGCTGTTCGAGCATATGATAGCGGTCCGCCGCCTCGCGCTCGGCCAATCCACTGGGGATTTCGGTTCTTTGCGAAGGCTTTCCGGGGCGATATTCAAAAGCGCGCTCAAGCGCGAGATCGACAAAACCGGTCACTTTCTCGCCCCCCGAATCCTTGGCGCGAATCGGAATCTGGCGCGCGATCAGCGGCGAAGCGCTCATCGGCTGGAGCGCTTCGAGCAGCCCCTTGATGCTGCCGCGCGCCTGATCGATCTTGTTGACGAAGATCGCGTGCGGAACGCGCAGCGCTTCCAATTGCCGCAGCGCCGGCTCGGCGAGCAAGGCGCGGGCGGGGTCGGGATCGACCACCACCACGGCGAGGTCGGCGGCGGCCAGCGCCAGCGCGCCATCGGCGGAAAAGCCGACCGAGCCGGGGCAATCGATCATGGCGAACGTGTCGCCCAGAAAGTTGAAACGGGTCAGATTGATCTCGGTCGAGCCGCGCCGCGCGCGCGCTTCGGCGCTGGCATCGCCGACGCTGCTGCCGGCATCGACGCTGCCTTGGCGGTCGACCGCGCCGGCCGCGAACAGCAGGGCTTCGGCAAGGCTGGTCTTGCCCGCGCCGCCGGGGCCGACGAGCGCTACGTTTCGAGTGCCGGGGGATCTGTCGGGCATGCGTCTCTCCTCTCGCGCCTGCGGCGGCCGCGAAGAGCGCGTCCGCGCTTTGCTCTGCGGCAACCGTCCGCCTGTTTGCGTCCGAGCGCAAGAGGCCGATTCGACAAACAGGGTTAAGAGGGCGGCGGATGGGAACCGGCGCGGCGCGATCGAGTTTCAGCTGGATCGAGAGGCGTGGTTTGGAGCAATGTAAGCTCATGCGTGTTTGGACGATACCGACCCTGGCCCTGATCGCCGTCCTCGGCGTCGGCGGCGGGGTTCACCTCGGCCGCAGCGCGACCGCCGAGATCGGCCCGCGCTATATCGAGGAAGCCGGATCGAGATCCTTTGCCGGCCTCAGCCCCTATCGTGGCCCCGAACGGGCTTATCCTTCGACAGTCGGCGCCGACACGGGCTTCGGCTCGGGCTGCATCGGCTGCCGCGAGTTCCCCGAGGAATATTATCCGCGTCCTGACCTTACACCGGACGACGGCGCGGCCAGCGCCTGGACCCCGGCCGAGGAGCCACCGCTTGCCTACGCGGTCCATCAGGCCGGGATCGAGGCGGAGCCCGAGCCCGAGCCGGCCTTCGCCGAGGTCGAGCGCTACACGCATTATCCGGTCGCGTCCGAGGACGCTCCCGAGCCTCCGGTTACGCAAGCCGGTTCGGCCGAGTAACCCGCCCCGCTTGCCCGCATAAGCGCGCTCGCCTAGATCGCGGGCATGACCTCGACCAACGACATCCGCCGCTCGTTCCTCGACTATTTTGGAGGGCAGGGGCACCGGCAGGTGCCCTCGGCGCCGCTGGTGCCGCACAACGACCCGACCCTGATGTTCGTCAACGCAGGCATGGTGCCGTTCAAGAACGTCTTCACCGGGCTGGAGACCCGGCCTTACGCGACCGCGACATCGAGCCAGAAATGCGTCCGCGCCGGCGGCAAGCATAACGACCTCGACAATGTCGGCTACACCGCGCGCCACCACACCTTTTTCGAGATGCTCGGCAATTTCTCGTTCGGCGATTATTTCAAGGACCGGGCGATCGACCATGCCTGGACCCTGCTGACCAGGGAATGGGGCCTCGATCCGGATCGGTTGACCGCGACGGTCTATCACACCGACGACGAGGCGTTCGACCTGTGGAAGAAAATCGCGGGTCTGCCCGAAGCGCGGATCATCCGGATCCCGACCGCGGATAATTTCTGGGCGATGGGCGACACCGGCCCGTGCGGCCCCTGCTCGGAAATCTTCTACGATCACGGCGACCACATAGCCGGAGGCCCGCCCGGCTCGCCCGACGAGGATGGCGACCGCTTCGTCGAAATCTGGAATCTGGTCTTCATGCAGTTCGAGCAGGAGAATAATCAGATCGTCCGCGACCTGCCGAACAAGTCGATCGACACCGGCATGGGCCTGGAGCGGATCGCGGCGGTGCTGCAGCGCGTCCACGACAATTACGACACAGACACCTTCAAGGCGCTGATCGCGGCGAGCGGCGAATTCACCAAAACGCCGACCGTTGGCGGCAACCAGGCCAGCCACCGCGTCATCGCCGACCATCTCCGCGCCGCCGGCTTCCTCGTCGCCGACGGCGTGCTGCCGGCCAATGAGGGCAGGGGCTATGTGCTGCGCCGGATCATGCGCCGCGCGATGCGCCACGCGCATATATTGGGCGCGGCCGAGCCGCTGATGCACCGTCTCGTTCCGGCGCTCGTCGCCGAAATGGGCGCGGCCTATCCCGAATTGGTCCGCGCGCAGCCGCTGATCGAGGAGACGCTCAAGCTCGAGGAAACCCGCTTCCGCCAGACGCTCGACAACGGCCTGCGCCTGCTCGACGAGGCAACGGCGGCGATGAACGCCGGCGACACGCTGCCCGGCGAGGTCGCGTTCAAGCTCTACGACACGTTCGGCTTCCCGTACGATTTGACCGAGGATGCCCTGCGCGCCCAAAATCTCGGCGTCGATCGCGCCGGCTTCGACGCGGCGATGGCCCGCCAGAAAGCCGCCGCCCGGGCCGCGTGGAAGGGCTCGGGCGACAAGGCGTCGGACGACATCTGGTTCGACATCGCCGAGGAACATGGTTCGACCGAGTTCACCGGCTATTTGGGCCATGACGGCGAAGGCCAGGTGATCGCGCTGGTCCGCGAGGGCAGGCGGGTCGAGGCCGCGCAGACCGGCGAGGAGGTCCTGATCCTCACCAACCAGACGCCGTTCTACGGCGAGAGCGGCGGCCAGACCGGCGATGTCGGCACGATCGGCGGCGATGCGGGCTTCTCCGCCGAAATTACCGACACCCACAAGATGCTCGGCCGCCTCCACGCCCACCGCGCCACGGTCGAGGGCGGCGAGATCAATGTCGGCGACACGGTCAAGCTGTCGGTCGACGCCGAATATCGCGCGCGCGTCCGCGCCAATCACAGCGCGACCCATTTGCTCCACGCCGCGCTCCGCAAGCATCTCGGCACCCACGTCACCCAGAAAGGCAGCCTTGTCGTCGCCGACCGCTTCCGCTTCGATTTCTCGCACCCCAAGGCGGTCGCCGCCGACGAGATCGCGGTCGTCGAAGCCGAGGTGAACCGCCACATCCGCGAGAATGGCCAGGTGACGACGCGCCTCATGTCCCCCGACGACGCGGTCGCGGCCGGCGCGATGGCCTTGTTCGGCGAGAAATATGGCGACGAGGTCCGCGTCCTCTCGATGGGCCTGGCGGACGAGGCGAGCTATTCCGTCGAGCTGTGCGGCGGCACCCATGTCGCCGCGTTGGGCGACATCGCCTTGTTCAAGGTCGTCTCCGAAAGCGCGGTCGCGAGCGGCGTGCGGCGGATCGAGGCGCTGACCGGCGAGGCCGCGCGCCAATGGCTGACAGGCCGCGAGGACAGGATCAAGGAAGCCGCCGCCGCGCTCAAGACCACCGCCGAGGAAGTCCCGGCCCGCATCGCCGCGTTGCTCGACGAGCGCCGCCGCCTCGAACGCGAGCTGGCCGACGCGCGGAAGGCGTTGGCGCTGGGCGGGGGCGGCGCGTCCGCCGAAGCCGCGGGACCCGAGCAGGTCGGCGGCCACGGCTTCATCGGCCAGGTGATCGAAGGGCTCGATCCCAAGAGCCTGCGCGGCCTGGTCGACGAAGCCAAGCAGCGGGTCGGCTCGGGCGTGGTCGCCTTGATCGCGGTCACCGAAGGCCGCGCCACCGTCGCGGTCGGCGTCACCGACGACCTCGCCGGTACCCGAGATGCCGTCGATCTCGTCCGCAAAGCCGTCGCCGCATTGGGCGGGCAGGGCGGCGGCGGCCGGCCGGACATGGCCCAGGGCGGCGGCCCGGACGGGGACAAGGCGGAGGCCGCGCTCGCCGCGGTCCGCGACGCGCTCGCCGGAGCGGCTATCCCCGCCTGAGCGCGTCGCGCAGCCGCTGGCGCTTCAGGCCCGGCTCCCGCTCCAGCTCGCCCAGCTCCATGATCTCCTTGCGCAATTCGGCGCGTTTCTCGTGGATCGAGGCGATCACAGGGCCCATCGCCATGCCGAGATCGACCAGTACCGCTTCGGACAATTGCAGCGACGATTCGACCGTTTCGGGCACCGCATCGGTCGCGCCGGCGCGATAGAGCTCGGCGGCGTGCTTGGCATCGCGGGCGCGGGCGACGATGGTGAGGCCGGGGCACCAGCCGCGGACCTTGCGGGTCAGCCGCACGCTCAGCACCGGATCGTCCATCGTCAGAATGAGCGCGCTGGCGTGGCCGAGATGGAGCCGGTCGAGCATTTCGGGCCGCGCGACGTCGCCGAACAGGACCGGAATCCCCTCGCGGCGGCACAAGGCAACGGTGTCGATATTCGATTCGACCGCGACATAGGGGCGGCCGTGAACGGTCAGCATCTCGGCCACCAGCCGCCCGACCCGGCCGAAGCCGATGATCACCGCCACCGGTTTTTCCGAATCGGGCGCGATCGCGGGCAGATCGGCGTCGGTCTGGAAATCGACCCGCCGCGCCGCGACCTGGCCGAGCTTGGCGAGCAAGGGCGTGATCGTCAGCCCGATCGCGGTCACGATCTGCCAGAAGGAGGCGGTCTCCTGGCTGATCAACTGCGCCGCCGCCGCCGCGCCGAGGACGATCAAGGTGGTTTCCGAAGGCGAGGCCATGAGCACTCCGGTTTCGGCCGCCACCGCCGGCCGCGCTCCGTTCAGCCGCAGCAACAGGCCGGTCACCAGCGCCTTGACGATGACGATCCCGCCGAGCGCGAGCAGGATGGTCGGCCATGACGCAAGGATGATTCGGAAATCGACGCTCATCCCGACCGTGATCAGGAAGATGCCGAGCGCGAGCCCGCGAAACGGCGCGGTGATGACCTCGACCTCGTCATGATATTCGGTCTCGGCGATCAATATGCCGGCGAGCAATGCGCCCATGATCGGCGACAGGCCGGCCGCCGCGGTCGCGAGGCTGGCGACGATCACCACGAGGAGGCTCGCGGCCAGGAACAGCTCCGGGCTCTTGGTGCGCGCGGCCTGCGCGAACAGGCGCGGCAGGACCAGCCGGCCCAGAACCAGCATCGCCGCCACCGTGGCCGCGCCGATCAGCAAGGTCCCCGCCAGCCCCTCCAGCCCGCCGGCCTGCGCGAACGGCGCCAGCGCGCCGAGCGCGAAGATGATCGGGACGATCGCCAGATCCTCGAACAACAGCATCGCCAGCGCCGACCGGCCGACCGGGCTCGACGTGCCGACCAGCGGCAGCACCAGAGCGGTCGACGACAAAGCGAGCGCGAGCCCCAGCCCGGTCGCCCCGCCGACGCTCTGGCCGAGCAGGTAGAGTGCGACGCCGATGATCGCGGCGGCGACCAGCAATTGCGCCGCCCCCACGCCGAACACCAGGCGGCGCATCGTCCACAGCCGCTTGAATGAAAGCTCGAGCCCGATCGAGAACAGCAAAAGGATGATCCCGAACTCGGCGAACGGCGCGATCGCCTCGGGACTGGAGATGGTGACATAGTCGAGCCACGGCAGCCGCGCGGCCAGCGAGCCGAGCCCCGCCGGGCCGACCAGCAGCCCGACCAGGATGAAGCCGATCACGGGGCTGATCCGGAACCGCGCGAAGGCGGGGATGACCAGCCCGGCCGCGCCGAGGATGACGAGCGCGTCGCTTAGCCCGGAAGTCTGGAATTCGGTCGCCATCTTGCCTTTATGCCGCATTCGGGGCGATTGTCAGCCATGGCAAGGCTGGAAACCGATCTCTGCATCGTCGGCGGCGGGCCGGCGGGCATGGTGGCCGGCTTGCTGTTCGCGCGCGCCGGGGTACGCACAATCGTGCTCGAAAAGCATGGCGACTTCCTGCGCGATTTCCGCGGCGACACGGTCCATCCCTCGACGCTGCGGATATTCTCCGAGCTGGGGTTGTTGGGCCGGCTGCTGGAGCGCCCGCACGACAAGATCCACGATTTGACCGTTCATGTCGGGGATCGCGCGATCGCGGTCGCCGACTTTTCGAAGATGGACCCGCGCTGGGGCTTCATCGCGATGATGCCGCAATGGGAATTTCTCGATTTCGTCGCCGACGAGGCGCGAGCCTATCCCAATTTCACCCTGCTGATGGACGCCGAAGCCACCGGGCTCACGCTGCGCGGCGATCGGGTGACCGGCGTCGCGTACCGGATGGGCGGCGAAAACCTCGAAATCGCCAGCCGGCTGGTGATCGCCTCGGACGGGCGCCGCTCGGTGCTGCGCGAGCGATCGGGGCTTGCGTTGCGCACGCTCGGCGCGCCGATGGACGTGTTCTGGTTTCGGCTCCCCAAGCAACGCGCCCCGAGGAACGAGACGACGGGGGTCTTCACCGGCGGCCGCATCATGGCGCTGATCGACCGCGGCGATTATTGGCAATGCGCCTGGATCTTCCCCAAGGGCCAGGCCGACGACATCCGCGCGCGCGGGCTCGACCGGTTTCGCGCCGACATCGCCGATGCCGCCGCCCGGATCGCGCCGCGAGTCGATGCGATCGCGAGCTGGGACGACGTCAAATTGCTCACCGTCGCGCTCGACCGGCTCGAACGTTGGCACCGGCCCGGCCTGCTCGTGATCGGCGATGCCGCGCACGCAATGTCGCCGATCGGCGGGGTGGGCATCAACCTCGCGATCCAGGACGCGGTTGCCGCCGCCAACCTGCTCGCCGGCCCGATGGCGCGCCGCGAGGATGTCGATCCGCTGCTCGCCAAAGTCGAGGCGCGGCGGCGGCTGCCGGTGCGCGTAATCCAGGGCTTCCAGAATGCGGCGCAAAAGCGGATCATCTCGCCGCTCCTGGCCGCGCGGGGCCCGGTCGGGCCGGCGCTGCCGCTCCGACTGCTCGCCCGCTTTCCGGTGTTGCGGCGTCTGTCAGCGGCATTCCTCGGTTTCGGCATCCGCGCCGAGCATGTCCGCTCGCCCGAGGCGCCGCTCTAGCCGCCGCCCGGCGTGTCGGTGCCGCTGGTCGGTTGCGGCGCCGGCGGCCGATCACCGCTCGGATTGCGGGTCCAGGCGATGCGATAGAGGTCGAAACGGCGATCGGCGAGATTCTGCACCGTGCCCTCCGCCCGCGCCCAGGTGAGGTCGGCCAGATTGACGTCGCTGATCGTCAGCGTTTCGACATTCTCGCTCGCCTCGGCGGCGATGCCATCGCGCGCGAACGGGAAGTCGCACGGCGTCAGGATGCAGCTCTGCGCGTACTGAATGTCCATATTGTCGACATTGGGGAGGTTGCCGACATTGCCCGACAGCACGACGAAGCACTGGTTCTCGACCGCGCGCGCCTGGCTGCAATAGCGGACCCGCAAATAGCCCTGGCGGCTGTCGGTGCAAAAGGGGACGAAGATGATCCGCGCGCCCTCGTCGACGAGCCGGCGGGCGAGCTCGGGAAACTCCGAATCGTAGCAAATCAGCACCCCGATCGGTCCGCAATCGGTCTGGATCGCGTCGATCCGGTCGCCGCCCTTGATCTTCCACCAGTAACGCTCGTTCGGTGTCGGGTGGATCTTCTCCTGGGCGTGGACCGATCCGTCGCGCAGGCAGACGTAAGCGACGTTCTGGATATCGCCGTCGTCGGTGCGGGTCGGGTGCGACCCGCCGATGATGTTGATATTGTAGCGCAGCGCCATCCGCGACAGCTCGGCGGTGAGCTTCGGCGTATGGTCGGTGAGCCGGTCGATCGCCTCCATCGGCGTCAGATGGTCTTTCTCATAGGCGAGCAATTGGAGCGTGAACAGCTCGGGAAAGACTATGAAGTCCGCCCGGTAATCCGATGCGATGTCGACGAAATATTCGACATTGTGGACGAATTCCTCGAACGTCTTGACGGCCCGCGCCTGGAATTGGCAGGTCGCCAGGCGCACGCTCTCGACATCGCGCGGCACCCGGAATTTGGGCGGCTCGTCCGGGTCGACATAGGGGTTGTACCAGACCATTTGCGCGGCGAAGCCGGCGGACTGCTTGTCCTCGGGCAAATAGGCCTTGAGCACGCCGATCGGCGCGAAGCCGTTGCGGATCTGGAAGCCGATCGTCGGGTCGCGCAGCTTGCCGTCGACGATCTGCGCGAGATACTCCTCCGGGCCTTTCACCTTGTTGCGGTTGCGCGCGAAGCTCGGCATGCGCGCGCCGAACACCATTCCTTTCAGCTCGAGCCGTTCGGCCAGCGCCTTGCGCGCGTCGTAGAGGCGCTGGCCGATACGGACCCCGCGCAATTCGGAATCGACGCACATTTCGTAGCCGTACAGCCAGTCGCCGGTCGGATCGTGGCGCGATCCGAAGCCGTCATTGGTCATTTCCTCCCAGCTGTGCGGCGACAGCGCCAGCCGTTCGTCGAGCCGCATCGCCGCGCAATAGCCGACCAGGGCGCCTTCATAGAGCGCGACGAACTGGCCTTCCGGGTAATTGTTGATCTGCGCGCGGATCATGCCCCGGCTATAGCTGGACATGCGGCCGCCATAGACCCGGTCGACCAAGGCGACGATTCCGGCGGCGTCGGCTGGCTTGGCCAGCCTGACCTCGAGCGTCGCCTTGCGCCGTCCGGAGACCTTGGACGTCACTGCGTCGCCATGGCTTTCTCGAGATTGGCGCGGATCGCCTCGAAGAATTGCTCGGTCGTCATCCAGCTCTGGTCGGGGCCGATCAGGATCGCGAGATCCTTGGTCATCTGGCCCTGCTCGACGGTCTCGACGCAGACCCGCTCGAGCGTCTCGGCGAATTGGGTGACATCGGGCGTATCGTCGAACTTGCCGCGGAATTTGAGGCCGCCGGTCCAGGCGAAGATCGACGCGATCGGGTTGGTCGAGGTCGCCTTGCCCTGCTGGTGCATGCGATAATGGCGGGTGACGGTGCCGTGCGCGGCCTCGGCCTCGACGACCTTGCCGTCGGGCGTCATCAGGATCGAGGTCATCAGCCCCAGCGAGCCGAAGCCCTGCGCGACCAGATCGGACTGAACGTCGCCGTCGTAATTCTTGCACGCCCAGATGAACTTGCCGCTCCATTTGAGCGCGGAGGCGACCATGTCGTCGATCAGGCGGTGCTCGTAGACGATCTTCGCTTGCGCGAACTGATCCTTGAATTCGCTGTCGAAAATCTCCTGGAAAATGTCCTTGAAGCGGCCGTCATAGGCCTTGAGGATGGTGTTCTTGGTGGACAGATAAACCGGCCAGCCGCGCGACACGCCGAAGTTCAGGCTGGCGCGCGCGAAATCGCGGATCGAATCGTCGAGATTGTACATCCCCATCGCGACGCCGGCGCCGGGGAAGTCGAACACTTCCTCGTCGATCCGCTCGCCATTCTCGCCTTCCCAGACCAGCCGCAGCTTGCCCGGGCCGGGGACGCGGAAATCGGTCGCTTTATACTGGTCGCCGAAGGCGTGGCGGCCGACGATGATCGGGTCGGTCCAGCCCGGGATCAGCCGCGGCACGTTCTCGATCACGATCGGCTCGCGGAAGATGACCCCGCCCAATATGTTGCGGATCGTGCCGTTGGGCGATTTCCACATCTTCTTGAGCCCGAATTCCTCGACCCGCGCCTCGTCCGGCGTGATCGTCGCGCATTTGACGCCGACGCCGTATTTGCGGATCGCCTCGGCCGCCTCGACCGTCACCCGGTCGTCGGTCGCGTCGCGATGCTCAAGGCCGAGGTCGAAATATTTCAGGTCGATGTCGAGATAAGGCAGGATCAGCCGCTCGCGGATCCACTCCCAGATGATCCGGGTCATTTCGTCCCCGTCCAGCTCGACGACGGGGGTCTTCACTTTGATCTTGGCCATCGGTGGGGCGCGCTTTCGTTGGAACGGTCAGGGTTGGCGCGCGCTGTAGGCGGAGGCGCGCTTGCGATCAATCGGACAAACCGGGGCCGGCCCGGCGCGGTTGTCTCGCCAACGCGCACCGCTTAAGGATCTGAGCCATGCCCTCGCTCGAGAAGCCCGACATCGTCACCACCAACGTTCGCTGGCGCTGGCCCGCGGTCCACCCGGAAGGCCGCAAGTTCGTGGTGATCGCGGGCGCTATCGCGGCCGCCTTCCTGCTGCTCATCAACGACGAGATCGGCTTCGCTTTGGTCGGGCTGACGATCTGGGTCGCGGCCTTCTTCCGCGATCCGATCCGCACCACGCCGAAAGGGGAGGGGCTGGTGGTCGCGCCCGCCGACGGGCTGGTGACGATGATCTCGGCCGTCCCCGCGCCGCGCGAATTGCTCGGCGAGGGCGGGCTCGAGGAAGGGACCTATACCCGCGTCTCGATTTTCATGAGCGTGTTCGACGTCCACATCAACCGCACGCCGATCGCGGGCGAGATCAAGCGGGTCGTCTATATTTCGGGCAAGTTCCTCAACGCCGATCTCGACAAAGCGAGCGAGGACAATGAGCGCCAGCATATCCTGGTCGAGGGCCGCAACGGCGTCCGCGTCGGCTTCACCCAGATCGCCGGGCTCGTCGCGCGCCGGATCGTGCCGTGGGTCAAGGCGGGCGACATCGTCGCCGCCGGCCAGCGTGTAGGCCTGATCCGCTTCGGCAGCCGGGTCGACGTCTTCCTGCCCGCCGGCACTGCGCCGCACGTCATCCTCGGCCAGCGCACCATCGCCGGCGAGACGATCGTCGCCAGGCTCGGCGACGGCGAGCGGCGGGAGGGCGTCAGCCAGTGAGGGAGCGAAGAATGCGGCGGCGGCGGGGCATTCCGCTGCGCACCTTGCTTCCCAACGCGATCACCGCGCTCGCTTTATGCTCTGGGCTGTTCGGGATCCGCTACGCGATAGCCGAGGATTGGGACAAGGCCGCCACCGCGATCGTGTTGGCGGCCTTCCTCGACGTGATGGACGGGCGCCTGGCGCGCTTCCTCAACGGCCAGAGCCGTTTCGGCGCCGAGCTCGATTCGCTGTCGGACGTCACCGCGTTCGGGGTCGCGCCCGCGATCATCCTCTACCAGTGGATGCTGGTGCAGATCGGGCCGCTCGACCCGGCCTACGAATACTGGGCGCGCTACGGCTGGCTGATCGCGCTCGGCCACGCGGTCTGCGGCGCGCTGCGGCTCGCGCGGTTCAACGCCAATATCGACGTTCAGGATCAGCCGCACAAATCGGCGGGCTTCCTGACCGGCATTCCCGCGCCCGCCGGGGCGGGCCTGACCCTGCTGCCGCTGTTCCTGTGGCTGTGGACCGGGCTCGATATTTTCCACGAGCCGCTGCTGATCGCGCCGTGGGCGGCCTTGATCGCGTTCATGATGGTGTCGAACCTCGCGACCTACTCGTGGGGCTCGCTCAAGCTGCGCAGCCATGTCCGGCTCGGCGCGTTGCTGATCGTCGCTTTGATCGGCGGCGCCCTGGTCACCGCGACCTGGCCGACGCTCAGCATCGCCGCGATCTTCTATGCGGCGACGATCCCGCTCAGCATCTTGTCTTATGCCAGGGTCAGGAGGCTGCGCGCTGCGGCCGCAGCGCCGGCGCGGCCACCCGCGGACGCGGGCGCACCGACTCCCTGACCCGGCTCGTCGGCCAGGAACGGTGCGGGCGGCGGACCGGCAGCTCGCCCTTCAAGGCGGCGACGATCTCGGCCCAATAGTCGCGGACCATGAGGTGGAGCAGGGTCGCCACAGCCAGCAGCACCAGCGCGAAAAAGACGGCGGAAAGGATGTAAGTCACAGATTTATCCCCAAATTATCCACAGCAAACGCATTAACTAATGTTTCGATCCCTGAGCCTGCCCGATCTGACGTCATGCCGCCGTGTTCGTGCTTTGTTCCTTTGCTGTCAACCCTTGATTTGCCAGGCCGCTACCGCTAGAGGCGCGTCCATTCCACATGCGGAGCCATCATAACCCGGTGACCGGCGCGTTTCTCGGAAACGCCCCAGATTCTCGGCCCCGCAGAGGTATAACCGGAAGGAGAAAGACCATGGCGTCCACGGACGTTTCCATGCAGCAATTGCTTGAGGCCGGAGCGCATTTCGGCCACCAGACTCACCGCTGGAACCCCAAGATGAAGCCGTATATTTTCGGCGAGCGCAACGGGGTCCACATCATCGATCTCTCGCAGACCGTCCCTTTGTTCGCCCGCGCGCTCGATTTCGTGCGCCAGTCGGCGGCGAGCGGAGGCAAGGTCCTGTTCGTCGGCACCAAGCGCCAGGCGCAGGATCCGATCGCCGAGGCGGCGCGCCGTTCGGGGCAGCACTTCGTCAACCATCGCTGGCTGGGCGGCATGCTCACCAATTGGAAGACGATTTCGGGCTCGATCAAGCGCTTCAAGTCGCTCGAGGAGCAATTGTCGGGCGATACGCAGGGCCTCACCAAGAAGGAAGTCCTCCAGCTCACCCGCGAGCGCGACAAGTTCGAGCTTTCGCTCGGCGGCATCCGCGACATGGGCGGCATTCCCGACGTGATGTTCGTGGTCGACGCCAACAAGGAAGAGCTGGCTATCAAGGAAGCCAATGTGCTCGGCATTCCGGTCGTCGCGATCCTCGATTCGAACGTCAGCCCGACCGGCATCGCGTTCCCGGTTCCGGGCAATGACGACGCCAGCCGCGCGATCCGCCTCTATTGCGACGCGATCGCCGACGCCGCCACCGCCGGCCGCCAGGGCGGTCAGGCCGCCAAGGGCGCCGATTTGGGCGCGATGGACGAGCCCCCGGTCGAAGCCGCGCTCGCCGAGGCGCCCGCGGAGGCTGCCACTCCCGCCGAGGCTGCCGCTCCCGCGGAGGCGTAAACCCTGTCACCGTTCGTCCCGAGCGAAGTCGAGGGGCGTTCGCGCTGACGCATCTCGATTTCGCTTGAACGAGCGGAATATTGTTTGAACGAAGGAAATAAGAACATGGCGGAGATCACAGCCGCGACCGTGAAGGAGCTGCGCGAGCGCACCGGCGCGGGAATGATGGATTGCAAGAAGGCGCTCGGCGAGACCGGCGGCGACATGGAAGCCGCGATCGACTGGCTGCGCACCAAGGGCCTCGCCGCCGCCGCCAAGAAGGCCGGTCGCACCGCCGCCGAAGGCCTGGTCGGGGTCCACGTGCTCGGCACGATGGGCGCTGCGGTCGAGGTCAATAGCGAGACCGATTTCGTGGCGAAGAACGAGCAGTTTCAGGGCTTCGTCCAGAATGTCGCCCAACTTGCGCTGGCGACCGGCGGCGACGCGGAGGAGCTCGCCCGCGCGCAATATCCGGGCGGCGGAACGGTCGCCGAGGTGCTGACCGCGAACATCGCGACGATCGGCGAGCACCAGTCGCTGCGCCGCGCCGCCCGGCTCGAGGTCGGCGAAGGCGTCGTCGTGCCCTATGTCCACAACGCCGCCGCGCCCGGCCTCGGCAAGATCGGCGTGCTGGTCGCGCTCGAATCGGCGGGCGACAAGGACGTGCTGACCGCGCTCGGCAAGCAGCTCGCGATGCACATCGCCGCCGCCAACCCGCTCGCGCTCACCGGCGAGAGCCTCGATCCCGAGATGATCGAGCGTGAGCGCGCGATCGCCGCCGAAAAAGCGAGTGAATCGGGCAAGCCCGCCGAGATCGTCGCCAAGATGGTCGACGGCGCGATCGCCAAGTTCCGCAAGGAAAACGCGCTGATGAGCCAGCTCTTCGTGATGGACAACAAGACCAGGGTCGAGGATGTGGTCGCGGCCGAAGCGAAGAAG
>Ga0136617_10000463_pt1 | contig 33926 bp, 33 predicted proteins | sample AntDrymUQ3222106_2_FD_129672 | JGI IMG/M metagenome (GOLD analysis project Ga0136617, IMG submission 129672) | Polar desert sand microbial communities from Dry Valleys, Antarctica - metaG UQ322 (21.06) | ecosystem: Environmental > Terrestrial > Soil > Desert | place: Antarctica: Dry Valley... | reverse complement strand
TCGGTAGAACCCCTTAACTCGATGAACGATTGGCTTGACCTGCATCGCACTCCTCGTCGGACAAGGAGTGCAATATGTATCTGGCCTTAGTCATTTCTCGCACGTTTAACGGAGACGCCAGAGAAAGAGCTTTCGGATCAACCGGGAGCGTCCGCTAGAATCGCGCCGTCAATCCTTACGCGAATGCTTCTAGGTAAACCCAATGCCCGCCGAGCTCTTGACCGCAATCGAAATCGAAACCTTGCCCCGGCCCGATGCCTGTGTCATCTGGCTGCACGGACTGGGCGACGACGGGCACGGTTGGTCGCAAGTGGTCGGCGCGTTGGGGCTTTCGCGCAATCTGGCTGTTCGCCTGCTCTTTCCGCACGCGCCGGTGATGCCGGTTGCGATCAATAGTGGGATGCCGATGCGCGCGTGGTACGACATTGCCGCCGCGGACTTGAGCTCGCGCGCGGACTTGACGGGCGTGCGGAAGTCGTGCGAGCACGTCGACGCGCTGCTGGCGCGCGAGGTCGCGCGCGGCATCCCCGCTCGGCGCATCATCATCGCGGGTTTTTCGCAAGGCGGAGCCATCGCGCTCTACGCGGGCTTGCGCCAGCCGGAGCGTCTTGCGGGGATTGTCGCGTTATCGGCGTACCTGATCGATGCGCCTTCGCTTGCATCCGAGGCGGCTCCGGCCAATCGCGACGTGCCGATTTTCATGGCGCATGGGACGTTGGACCAGGTCGTGCGCTACGGGTGGGGCGAGAGTTCGTTGCAAGCCCTGCGCGCCGGCGGCTGGCCCGTCGAGTGGCATTCCTATCCGATGGAGCATGCGGCCGTGCCGGAAGAAATTGCCGCGATCGGCGCGTTCATCAACAACGTGCTGGCGTAAGTTTAAGTGACGCACGCCATGACAGCGAACACCGCGTGACCCGGCAGAAACCGTACGTGCTGGCGATCAATGGGGGCTCGTCCAGCATCAAATTCACGTTGTATCGGTGGTGCGAACCGCTGGAGCGACGGCTGCATGGGAAGGTGGAGCGCATCGGCGCGCGCGGCACGACGCTGACCTTCGACGACGCGGATCGCAGGCAACGGCACACTCGCGTCATCGGTGACCTCGATCACGCCTCCGCAGCAGCTTTTCTCATCGACTGGTTCGATCAGAGGATTGGGTTTGACTCGATCGGCGCCGTGGGTCACCGCGTCGTCAACGGCGGCGCCAATTATAACGAGCCGCAGCGCGTGACCGACGAACTCCTGGCTGAGTTGCGGCGGATCAGCAGCTTCGCCCCCGAACATCTGCCTTCGCAGATTGCCGTGATCGATTCGTGTCGCGCGCGAGTGCCGCAGTTAGCGCAGGTCGCGTGCTTCGATACGGCGTTTCATCGCGAGATGCCGCGGGTCGCCAAGCTCTTGCCGATTCCCCGGCGCTTGCAGGCGCAGGGCGTCGAGCGTTACGGCTTTCACGGCCTGTCGTATGCGTATCTGATGGAAACCTTGGCGCGCGTTGCTGGCGCCGACGCCGCGCAGGGCCGGGTGATCCTCGCCCACCTCGGCAATGGCGCGAGTCTGGCAGCGGTGCGCGGCGGCAAGGGAATCGACACCAGCATGGGCTTCACGCCCACGGCAGGCGTGCCGATGGGCACCCGCTCCGGCGATCTGGATCCAGGGCTCGTGTGGTACCTGGCGCGCACCGAGCAGATGACGGCAGAAGCATTTCAGCGCATGGTTAACCATGAGTCGGGACTGCTCGGCGTTTCGGAAACCAGCTCCGACCTGCGCGATCTGTTGGCACGCGAAGCAGACGATGTGCGCGCTGCCGAAGCCGTTGCGCTCTTCTGCTATCAGGTCAAGAAACACATCGGCGCGTTTGCCGCTGCGCTGGGCGGGCTCAACACGCTCGTTTTTACCGGGGGCATCGGTGAGAACGCACCGGTAATTCGTGCGCGCATCTGCGCGGACCTCGAATTCCTGGGAATCTGCCTGGACGGACCAAAAAATCAATGCAGCGCGCCGCTGATCTCAGCCGACACGGCCGCAGTCCAAGTACGGGTCATTGGCACCGACGAAGAGATCATGATCGCGAAGGCGGTCCATTCCGTGTTGGAGCGCGCTTAATCCTGGCTTTAGTTTCTCGTTAAAAATAATAATTTTATCAATTATATGTCATTTACATTTAAAGTAATATATTAAGATGAGGACGAGGTCATTTCTGAAGATCCGGCTCGAATTTTAGCGCCGCCGAATTCATGCAATAGCGCAGGCCGGTCGGGGCCGGCCCATCCGGGAACACGTGTCCAAGGTGCGCGTCACAGGCTGCGCACACGACCTCGGTGCGCCGCATGAAGAACGCAGAATCGTCCTCCTCCCGCACGTTGCCGGCGGCCACCGGCGCATAAAACGACGGCCAGCCCGTACCCGAATCGAACTTGGTATCCGACGCGAACAGCGGCGTGCCGCAACCAATGCAGCGGTACATCCCGGTCGCGTGATTGTCGTTATATTGGCCGGAGAAAGCGGGCTCGGTGCCTTTCTTGCGCGTCACGCGGTATTGCTCGGGGGTGAGCTGCTTTTGCCATTCGGCTTCGGGCTTGCGTATTTTTTCGACCATGATGTGTGCTCTCGTTTAGCGGGATTGATGGATAGTTCGGGGTCATGCACCTAATGGCGAGCTTCCGCCTTGCGCTATAGTGTGAGCTCAACTACAAACGCGTCTCACGTGTCCTTAGAAACCGCTTCTGCCGGCTCGTTCCGCCATGACGTGCGCGTCATTGGTCTGATCAGCGTCGCCCACGGCTTTTCCCACTTTTTTCAGCTCGCTTTGCCGCCGCTGTTTCCGCTGCTGCGCGCCGAGTTCGACGTGTCGTGGACTTTGCTCGGGCTGCTTGTCGGCGTGTTCTACGCGGCGAGCGGCGTGACGCAGTTCACGTCCGGCTTTGTCGTCGACCGCATCGGCGCCAAAGGCGTCTTGCTCTCCGGGCTCTCGCTGCTCGCAGGCGGGACGGTGCTGGCGGCGCTCTCACCCGGCGTGTATTGGCTGTTCCCGATTGTCGCGCTGATGGGCGTCGGCAACGGCGTGTTTCATCCGGCCGATTTTGCGATCTTGAACGCTAACGTCGCGGCGCGGCGTCTGGGTTACGCGTATTCGATGCACGGCGTAGGCGGCAACCTGGGATACGCGCTGGCGCCGATCGTTGGGTTCGCGTTGGCGACGGCATTCGGCTGGCGCGTGGCACTCGCAACGATGGGCGTGCTGGGCCTGCTAGCCGTGGGCGTGTTCGCGACGCAGCGTCACGTGCTGACTTCGCTGCGCGCACCCGATGCGCATGAGCACACGCTGAAGGGGAGCTTCGCGTTGTTCGCGCAGCCGGCGATTGCGCTGTGTTTTGCGTATTTCATCGTGCAGACCACTGCATCCGTCGGCCTGCAGACGTTTCTGCCGGCGGGATTGAACGCGGGGCTTTCAGTGCCGTTGGTGTTGGCCACGTCCGCGGTGACCGCCTATTTGTTGGGCGGCACTATCGGCATTCTGGCCGGCGGCTTCCTCGCAGCGCGTACCACCCGCCACGACCGCGTGGCCACGACCGGCTTGCTCGCCGGCGCGGCACTCCTGACGTTGGTCGCGTGGGGCGGGGTTCCGATCCCGATGATCGTCCCGCTGTTCGCGCTCGTCGGCTTTGCGTTGGGCACGACGGGTCCGTCGCGCGATCTGATCGTGCGCAATGCCACGCCCAAAGGGGCGGCGGGTCGCGTGTACGGTTTCGTGTATTCCGGCCTCGATTTGGGCGCGATGCTCGGCCCCGTGTGGTTCGGTCTAATGCTCGATCAACATTTGGGCCGCGAGATGTTCTACGCCGTGGCCGCGCTGCTCGTCGTCGCCGTCGGTACGGTGATGCAGGTGCGGCGCGCGGTCGGCGCGCGCTAAAAGCGTTTCGGCAGAAACGGAAGCGGCAGCAACCAATCGGCGCGACGTTCGCCGCAAGGGAAAAGGAGCGACGATGGATCTCGGCATTGCCGGACGGCGTGCGCTGGTATGCGCGGCGAGCAAGGGGCTCGGGCGCGGCTGCGCCGAAGCGCTGGCGCGCGAGGGCGTGCAAGTGACCATCGTCGCCCGCACCGAAGCTGACGTGCGCCGAGTGGCGCAGGAAATCGGCACGAGCGCCGGCGGCAGTGTAGCGTGGGTCGCGGCCGATATCACGACAGTGGAAGGTCGTACCGCCGCGCTCGCCGCTTGTCCGCAGCCCGACATTCTGATTAACAACGCGGGTGGGCCACCCTCCGGAGATTTTCGCGACTGGGATCGCGCCGCGTGGATCCGCGCGCTCGACGCCAACATGTTGACGCCGATCGAGTTGATCCGGGCGACCGTAGACGGCATGATCGAGCGCAGGTTCGGGCGAATCGTCAATATCACATCGTCGGCGGTCAAGGCGCCAATTGACATTCTCGGGCTCTCCAATGGCGCACGGTCCGGGCTGACCGGGTTTGTCGCGGGCCTCGCGCGCAAGATCGCGCGCCACAATGTCACCATCAACAACTTGTTGCCCGGCCCATTCGAGACAGATCGTTTGCGCGCGAACCTGGAAACGCGCGCCAAGGCGGCCGGCCGTCCCGTCGCCGATGTCACCAACGATGCGCGTAGTGCGAATCCGGCAACCCGTTTCGGTACGCCGGCGGAATTTGGTGCTGCCTGCGCGTTTCTATGCAGCGTCCACGCGGGGTACATCGTCGGCCAGAATCTGTTGCTGGACGGCGGCGGATACCCAGGAACCTTCTGACGTACTTGCTTACGAGATGGCGATGATCGACCTCTATTACTGGACCACGCCCAACGGGCACAAACTCACGATCTTTCTGGAAGAAGCGGGGCTCGCTTATACGTTGCGGCCGATCAACATCTCGCAGGGCGAACAGTTTGCTCCAGAGTTTCTCGCGATTGCGCCGAACAACCGCATTCCGGCGATCGTCGATCACCAGCCATCGGAGGGCGACGCTCCGCTGCCCATGTTCGAGTCGGGCGCAATTCTCTTCTATCTTGCCGAAAAGATCAGCCGCTTTATCCCGAAACAGGCACGGGCGCGTTGGGATTGCCTGCAGTGGCTGTTTTGGCAGATGGCAGGCTTGGGACCGATGGCGGGACAGAATCACCACTTTGCGTTGTACGCGCCCGAGAAACTTCCCTACGCGATCGATCGGTATGTGAAGGAAACCGGGCGTCTGTACGGCGTGCTCAACAAGCGCCTGGCCGACCGGGAGTTCATCGCGGGCGAGTATTCGATCGCGGATATGGCGAGCTACCCGTGGGTGCTCCCGGCGCGCCAGGGTCAGGACATGGCGGACTTTCCCCATTTGCGAAGGTGGAAAGATACTATTGCCGCGCGGCCGGCGGTGCAGCGAGCGTATGCGATTGCCGAAGAGGTCAACACGCAGCCGGCGATTTCCGATGAGAAGTCGCGGCAGGTGCTGTTCGGTCAGGACAAGACAACCGTTCGGTGACGTCCTACCGAACGTTCTAGCGCTGCACGCACTATCTTATCGCGATTTATGTTTCGGCCCGTGCACGATCTGCAGCGCTTAAGATAGAAGCCCGCGAAAGAAAGGCCGGTCAGCGAGCGAGCGACCGGCCTTCTCGAAAAACGGGTGGGTCGGCCGCTTACTTCTTCGGCTGGCCCGTCGTCGTCGCGCCTTCCTTTTTCATCATGTCGGCGCACATGGTGTCTTTCTTCATCATCGCATCGTCCTTCTTCGCGCCTTCCTTCTTGGCCATAGCCATGTGATCCTTGCACTCCTGCATGGTCATCTTCATGTTGTCCTTAGCCATGGCATCCTTCTTGGCGTCCTGGGCGGCGGCGCCGCTGGCGGCGAGCGCCATGCCGACGCACATTAGTGCTGTTGCGAGGGTCTTCATGTAAGAGTTCTCCTGTGTGTTTGGATTAACGGTTGCGACCGCTAGCGCTTCGTCGCAACTACGGCTGCGGAAGCGAAGGATATCATTTCCGCGTGCCGCGCATATCCTTATAACCTGCCATCATGGTGCGGTATGGACTATAGACAAGCCGCTCGAGGCACGGTATCGGACAAAAGCGACCCGAAATGTAGGACAAGTTCCCAAATCTAGGGTTCCCCGAGATCTATGGATGGCGCGAACGCGAGGCTGCCGCCGCGCGCGGATGCGAGGTGTTCCTGTCGCGGGCGCGCTATCGTCGAGTCTCGTGCGGTCACTCTTCGCGTTTTGCCACGGCCCCGCACCGATGCTTTGCGCGCGTTGACCGCGCCCGCGCGGCCGCTAGCGCGCTCATCTGTCAACGAGCGCCATTGGGGACTGCCCGCACTGACTGCTTGCGCAAGCGACTGACAATGTTGTCCGCGCCAGCGCGGCCGCCAAAATCCGCCCCTTGCCGGGGTTGCCACTGGTGACGCCGCGATCGCGTGGCCGCACCAGGCGACAGGCGATATTGGCGACGGCGTCGGTTCCCGCTACCTCCACACTGGCGAGACCTGCCCTGGCAAATCGAGATGAAAGGCTGGAATCAAGCGATTTAAAGCGGCATACGAAAAGGCTCATCTATGCGCCATCCATGCTGTGGAAGCTGTTAGCGCTGCGCAAGTTCGAGCCAGGCATCCTTCTTCACGCGCGCGACGATGCGAAAACGGGCGCCGTCCTGTGGTTCGACGATGGCCACTTCGCCTTCGGCAAGATAGGGTGGCCCGGTGACCGCGAAGAACGGATTGCCGTGGCTCGAAATGGCCGTATTGGTGTTGCCCGTGATCCGAGTCGCCAGAAGGCCTCGCAATTCCGCGTAGCGATCGGCAGCGTCCGGCCGCGCCAGACCTCCACGGACCGCGTGCGAGACTTGCGGGTCGCCGAAAACCAGCCGCGCCGTTTCCACCGTTCGACAAAACGGGCTCGCCAACACCACGCCGACAGGTACCCGCAATTTGCGCAGTGACGAACCGATCGCGCGCGCTTCGGCGCGTCCCTGGTCCGTCAAGTTGCGCTGCTTCGTGCAGTCGGCGAACCTCGTCATCGCCTCGTCGTTCTGGCCGAAATCGGTCGAGGTGTGGCGCAGGTAAATCACGTAGCCGCCTTTGCGCAGCGCATCCAATAACGCCCGGCCTTCGAGGACCGGTTTCCATTCCGCGACGGGTGCGGGAACCGCTGGCGCGGGAGCGACCTGCGCGGTCGCCAGCATGGTGGGCGCCAGACAGAGAACGCACGTCCACAGGCGCAGCCAGCGCAGCATCGCAAATTTCGTCATCGAGTGGATTCGGGAAGAAAGGATAGAAAGTCCAACGCCACAGGCGCGAGTATTTGGATCGCGGAAGGTGATGCGCTTCAGTTCGCCGAGCTTTTCGCCTTGGGCGACGAAGTCGCGGAGGCCGGGGCGATCAATGGCAGTCGGGGGAAATAGGTTCGATAACGGCGGGCATCGCGGGTGAGTAGCGTCATGCCGCGGACAGCTGCGTGGGCGCCCACATAGAAATCGGGCAGCGGCGAGGTCCGTTTGCCACCCGATCGGCGATATCGCACAAAACATTTGCCGGCCAGAAACGCCGCCTCCCAAGGCAGCGCGTCGCGGCGAAACAGATCGTCCGGAAGCACTTCCTCGAGCGCCTCCAGGGTGTCAAAGGCGATGGATACTTCGCTGTAGATGATCGGGTTGATAATCAGCACAGCGCGGTTAACCAGTGCTGCAACCTGCGCGCTGGACCATGCCTTCCAGGATTGATCCGGTTCCAGCACGTCGATCAGGACGTTGCTGTCGACGAGGACCTCATGCGGCATGATAGGCGGCCGTTAGTCTTCGCCGCGAGTTAGCGCCATGATTTTCTCCGTCGTCCACTTGCGGTTAAAATGCCGTCGCCCCGCTTCTTGGAGATGCGCCAATCTTTCCGCGCCCTTGCCACCCTGGGATGGGGTTTTCTTGAGCAGCACGGCATTGCCCTTTAGCTCGAATTTGACGGACGTGTTGGGCAACAATCCCAGTTTTCTGCGGATTTCGATGGGTATCGTCACCTGGCCCTTGCTGGTGATATTCATGCATGCCTCCGTTTAAGTAAAACTCTTACCGGTAAGAGTAATACCTGACGGACTGGCGGTCAATAAGGGTAGGAGGTCCAACATCACACGGGGGTGTATTTCGGACTTTGGCAGCCGCAGTCAATCGGAGACTGGTGCTGCGACCCCTGCGCGAAGTAGTTGCGGTAGCGATGTCCTGGCCTGGGCTCCCGACCGGTAAGCGCAGCGACGACGAACCGATTGCACGCGCTTCGGCGCGCCCCTGGCCGGTCAAGCGCTACATGGTCGGGATCAGCGGAATCGAGTCGCGGGAAAGCGGCGGCGGCGACGTGTCGATCGCGCTTTCCAGCGCGGCATCGACGTCGAAGCCGATGTCGCCGTCGGGTTCAGGCCGGCCGGTCGCGCGCACCGCGGCGAAATCGTGCAACGTACGGTCGAGCAGATGCGTCGGCACGACGTTGGCCATCGCGTTGGCAATCGAGTTGATGCGGCCGGGGTGCTTCTTCTCCCATTCGTGCAGCATCTGGGTCACCTGCTTGCGTTGCAGATTTTCCTGCGACCCGCACAACGTGCACGGAATGATCGGGAACTGCATAAGGTTGGCGTACTGTGCGAGATCGCGCTCGCGCACGTACGCCAGCGGCCGGATCACGACGTGACGGCCGTCGTCGGACACGAGCTTCGGCGGCATCGTCTTCAAATGTCCGCCGAAGAAGAGGTTCAAAAATAGTGTCGCGAGCAAATCATCCTGATGATGGCCTAGGGCGATCTTCGTTGCGCCGAGTTCCCTCGCCACCCGATACAGCACGCCGCGGCGCAGCCGCGAGCAGAGCGAGCACATGGTTGCGCCATCCGGGATGACGCGCTTGACCACACTGTACGTATCCTGTTCGGCGATGTGGAACGGCACCTGGCGCGAGCTTAAGTATCGTGGCAACACTTCGGCTGGAAAGCCGGGCTGCTTCTGGTCCAGATTGACCGCGATAATGTCGAACGGAATGGGAGTGCGTGCTTTGCGCGCCAGCAAGAGCTCGAGTAGGCCATAGCTGTCCTTGCCCCCGGATACGCACACCATCACCCGATCGCCGGCGTCGAGCATCGCGTAGTCGGCGATCGCCTGTCCAACTTGCCGGCGCAGCCGGCGCTGCAATTTGTTCGCTTCGAATGCCGCCTTGCGCGGATCGCGCACCGGCGTCGATGCTGGTGTCGAAGGTAGCGCCGGCAGAGCAGGCGAAGCGGAGGTCACGCGCGAATTTTCCATCGTACCGATTCTACGCGAGCGAGATGCAACGGCAGCGGCTTCACGCCCCAGGGCTAGAGTCGCAAGGCGGGACCTTTGAGCAGAAAGGGCTCGGTTGGGCGCCCGGTGACAGAGCCGGCTTTGGGCTCGACACTGACCCCGATGGCGATGGCGCGGTCCAGGGCGCGGGCGCTTGCCGCAGAGACTTGCAGGGTCTGGTGGATTTCGTTCGTGATGAGACCCAGAGAGATGGGAGGGGCGGCGTCCGCAGGTAGCAGCCATGCCTCCCAGGAGGTGCTGGGCGCCATGTCGGGGTGCGTGAGTATTCTTACGCTGACTTGGCGTTTCGCCGCCTGCGCCGCCGTCCAGGAGATCAGAATGGAAGGCTCCGCGCGCGCATCGGTCAGAACCGCAATCATCGTAGCCGGCGGCTCACGCGGCGGCGCAAAGCCTACGTACAGCAATGCGACTAAAGCGAAAGCGGTGCCGGCCATCGCCATCTTTCTCCACCAAACGAGGTGGGTATCGGCCGCTGACCGAGTACCGGCGATGCGCGCCGATATCGCCCGCCACACGCGAGCCGGAGGCTGCACGGCTGGGGCGCCGGCGACAAGGGGAAAGAGGTGCTCCTCCCAATGGGCCACGCTGCGGCGCAGTCCAGGATGACGGTGCATGAGGGCCACGAAGCGCCGGCGAGCACCGCCGCGCAAGTTTCCCAGCACGTACTCGGCGGCGAGCAGTTCTTGCAGTTCCCCGTTGTCGTAACGCATGGGGTCTCGCTATTCGTTTCCCGCCAAACACACGGCAAGCCGCTTGAGACCCCGGCGTACCCAGGCTTTCACCGTCCCCAGTGGTTCGCGCAAGTGCAGGGCGAGCTCGCTGTGGGTTAAGCCGTGGAAAAAAACGAGCACGATGCTCTGTCGCTGCTTCGCTTCGAGGGCGGTTAAACAGCGGGCGATGCGAGCGCGTTGCTGCGCGGTCTCGAGGAATGCCACGGTGCCGTCCTGGGCAAGCATGCGCGGATCGATCATTCCTTCATCATCAGCGCCGTAGAGGTGCTCCCCATGCCGTTGCTCGAAGCCGTCCGGGTGCGAAGGATGCACCCAATCGAAGGCCTGATTGCGCACGATCCGAATCATCCAAGTCATCGGCGCACCCTTCGTCTCGTCATAACGGACGGCGTGGCGCCAGACGGAAACAAAGCTCTCCTGCAGCACCTCTTCGGCCCAGTCGCGCCGCCGCAGGATGCGCAGCGCCACACCGAAAAGAGTCGCCGACGTCTGCCGGTAGAGGCGAGCGAACGCCTGCTCGTTGCCGCGCGCGCTGGCGGCAATGAGGTCCGCCAGAGACTCGGCAGGTTGCCCGGTGGGACTAATCGTTAGCTCCGCGGACGAGACCGTGATCCTGGATCGCGCGAAGAACCGTGGCGAGTCCGGCGAAGCTAGAACTCGTCATGCGGAGAACGGCCCCCGAGAACAACAGCGCGGAGGCCCATTCTAGACGCGCTAACGGACGCGGCGAATGCTGATCAACGCGACCGGGTTGCGCCAATCGCGGACCGCCGCCGAAAGATTCCCGATGCCATGGATGCCCGAGTGAATGTGCACATACCCTTCTTCTCCGCCGGCCGGCGCCGCCCCCCCGCCTGGCCCGCCGCATTCCGCGAAATTCGGCCCCGGGATCGATGCACAGAGTTCGTCGTTGCGCTCGCTGCCCGCATCGTAGGCGGGCGAGACCAACGTTAGCGTTTGATTGCCCTTGGGTAGCGGAATGCCGTTCACCGCGAAAAACGCGTCGTTGGTGGGGATCAGCATCGCGGCGACACTCACATGATCGAATCTGCCCCCACCTTCGACGATCAAGGTGACGGATGCGCCCGGGTTGGTTAGACCCGTGCCGCTTACCACGTTCCCCGTTTCCGGCAGGGCTGCAAGCGCGTTCGCGAGTGGCCCGGTGTTGCCTTCTTCCGCCAGGGTCGCGAGTTCCGGGCTGGCGGGCGCGCCGAGCCGAAAGAGTTCGAGACTTTCTTTGTGGCTGGCGACGAGAACGGGGGTGAACTGCTGGCCGCGCGTCAGGTTGGTCACGGTGACCTCGAAGCGCCGGGCGTGCTGGTCGTTGTCCGCGAACGCCGCGGGTGCCATTGCAAGGCCGGTCAGGCCGATCAGACCGCAGGAAAAAAGTGTCAATCGTCGTTTCATTGCATTCTCCATTGAAGATGAGTTGATCGGGAAACATTGGTCCGCAGCGTGGGCGGTCCGCCCGGCTTGGACGGCGCATATACCGACGCGGCCGCCGTTTGGACGCATGCGAATCAAAGAGATCGGCTTTCCGGGGAATGCCGGCGTCGGCGATTCGCTGGCGTGGCCCGAGTTTCGTGGCTTGCCATGACCAGAGCGGAAAGCCGAGCGACGATCGCTCTGACCGGTGTAGCATGTGCGGTCCTCGCGAGGGACGTTATTCTCGCCTGCATTTGTTTAATGCCACCACGCGTTTCCAGCCACTTCGACGGCGGCGCGATCGATGTCGTCGACGCGAGCCGCTGCGACGATCTTCGCATCGCGCTGCGTGCGGACTCGCACGCCGACTTTCGCCAGTGGTTCTACTTCCGCGTGCAAGGCGCCGCGCGGCAGGTGACGCGTCTCCGGTTTGTGAATGCAGCGGAGGCGACGTATGTTGAGGGTTGGCGCGGCTATCGCGCGGTGGCCTCGTACGATCGCCGCGCCTGGTTTCGCGTTCCGACGACGTTCGACGGCAAAGAGCTCACCATCGAGCACACGCCCGAGCGCGATAGCATCTATTACGCGTACTTCGAACCCTATTCGTGGGAACGTCACCTGGACCTTCTCGGGCGTGCCGATGCGTCGCCGCGAGCCAAGGTGTCCGATCTCGTCCCGTCAGTGGAAGGGCGCGACCTGAATCTGGTCACCGTTGGCGAACCCGCACCCGGCAAGAAGGCATTGTGGGTGATTGCCCGCCAGCATCCCGGCGAAACGATGGCCGAGTGGTTTGTCGAAGGTATGCTCGGGCGTCTGCTGGACACTGCGGATCCGGTCGCCCGCCGCTTGCTCGAGCGGGCAGTCGTACGCATCGTGCCCAACATGAATCCGGATGGCAGTGTCCGCGGTAACTTGCGCACCAATGCGACCGGCGCCAATCTGAACCGCGAATGGCTGGCGCCTTCGCGCGAGCGCAGCCCGGAAGTCTTCGGTGTCCGCGCCGCGATGCAGGCTACCGGCGTCGATGCATTTCTCGACGTCCACGGCGATGAAGGGCTGCCATATGTGTTCGTCGACGGCAACGAGCGACTGCCCGCGTATTCGCCACGGATGCAGGCATTGGAGCTGCGTTTTGCCGAGAGTCTCAAGTTTGCCAATCCGGATTTCCAGACGACGCACGGCTATCCGTCGGACAAGGAGACCAAGGCGAATCTGACGATCGCGTCGAAATGGGTGGGCGAGACGTACGGCGGGTTGGCGCTGACGCTCGAGATGCCGTTCAAGGACAATGCCGATCTGCCGGACGCGGAATTCGGATGGAGCGGCGCCCGCTCGCAGCGGCTAGGCGCTGACACAGTCACGGCGCTCTACGGCATCGTCCCGTCGCTGTAGCCCTGCGCCGCCGCGCAGGTACCCGCCGGTGCGGGATTACGTCGTAGACTAACGAGAGAAATCCACCCGTTCCGGCACCGATCATCGAGGGAGAAATTCTTGCAGACGATACTGATCGCAAATCCCAAAGGAGGCAGCGGCAAGACCACCCTTGCCACCAACATCGCCGGTTGGCTCGCGGGCAAGCGGCAGCGGGTTGCGCTGGCCGACGCCGATCCGCAGCAGTCGGCGAATCAATGGCTGGCGCGGCGGCCGCCGTTATTCCCACCGATCGCCAAATTCGGCGACGGCGCGGCGACCAAGGGAGCGAAAGACGCCGCGCCGCAGTGGTTGGTTTTCGACAGCGCCGCCGGTCTGCACGGCGACACGCTGCGCGAGTCGATGAAGCGGGCCGACGTGATGCTGGTGCCCATTTCGCCGTCCGCGTTCGACCTCGCCGCAACCGATCGTTTCCTGCGGAAGATCGCCGAGTACCCGTCGGTGAAGCAGGCGCGAGTCGCGCTCGCGCTGGTCGGCATGCGCGTCGATTCGCGCACCCGTGCGGCGTCTGAGCTCGACGAGTACCTGAAGAACGTGAATCTTCCGGTCCCTGCGCACCTGCGCGACGCCCAGATTTACGTTCACTGCGCGCGCGACGGCTTGTCCGTGTTCGATTTGCCGCGGTCGCGTGCTGAAGCCGACTGGGAGCAATGGAAGCCGCTGACGCGCTGGATCGCGCGGCATGCGACCGGTCGAAGTACCTAAGGGAGTGGGGCGCTGACGCCCCGTCCCTATACAATCGGCCGGCACCGCCTTAAGCAACCAGCGGCCGATCGAGTTGACGCGAAGGCTTCAGCCGCTATTTCTTTGCGGCTTCCTTCGCTGCGCCCACGGCGCTTTCCGCCGCGGCTTTGGAAGCGGCGGCTGAATCTTTCGCCGCATCGGCCGCTCGCGTTGCGGCGTCCTTGCTGGCGTCCGTAGCGGCCTTGGTCGCGTCCTGCGCCTTCATCGCGGCATCGTTCGCCGTTGTTTTGGCCGCTTCGGCGGCGCGTGCTGCTGCGTCCCGGGATGCCTCCGCAGCCTGCTCGGACGATCTCTTCGCAGCTTCTGCATCCGACTTCGCCTTGTTATCGCAGGCGGTTAGCGTGGTTGCAAGCACGAGCGCGGTCAGTGTGGCGAGAATACGAAATTTCATTTGGAAGCTCCGGAGAAGGAATCGGAATGGCCGATACTTCACCGGCCACCGCATATTTTATACGACCGGCAACCTGCCTTCGTGGATCTCGCGTCATGCATCGCGCTACGCGGCCATTGCGACCAGGTCGCGCAGCACGAACGGCAGGATGCCGCCACTCTGGTAGTAATCGACTTCGATCGGCGTGTCGATGCGACAGAGCACTTGCACGCTTTGGCGCGAGCCGTCGTTGCGCGTGATTATCAACGTCAGGTCCTGTTGCGGCTGGATGTCCAGCGGCACGGCGAGATCGAAACTTTCCTCACCGGTTATGCCCAGCGACTGCGCGGTATCGGTGCCCTTGAACTGCAGCGGCAACACGCCCATGCCGACGAGGTTGGAACGGTGGATGCGCTCGAAGCTCTTTGCGACAACGGCTTTGACGCCTAAGAGTTGCGTACCTTTGGCGGCCCAGTCGCGCGAGGAGCCGGTGCCATATTCTTCGCCGCCGAAGACAATTGTCGCGGTGCCCTGCGCGATGTAGCGCATCGCAGCATCGTAGATGAACATCTTCTCGTTGCCCGGCTGGAACAGCGTGATCCCGCCTTCTTCGCGCGTCTTGTCGGGTCTCGGCGGAACCATCAGGTTCTTGATGCGGACGTTGCCGAAAGTTCCGCGCATCATGATTTCGTGATTGCCGCGGCGCGAGCCGTAGCTGTTGAAGTCGGCTTTGGCGACGTCATGCGCGAGCAGCCACTGGCCCGCCGGCGAGTTCTCCTTGATCGCGCCGGCCGGCGAGATGTGGTCGGTCGTCACCGAGTCGCCAAAAATTCCGAGAGCGCGCGCGCCGCTGATGTCGGTCGTCGCGGCTGCGGTCATCGTGAAGCCATCGAAAAACGGCGGCCTCGCGATGTACGTGGACGTGGGCCAGTTGTAGATCTGCCCGGTCTTCCCCAGGATCTTGCCCCATAGTGGCGTGGCGCTGGCCAGATCGCCGTACAGGCGGCGGAACGTCGCCGGATCCTTGGCATAGCCCATGACAGCGGCAATTTCGTGCGACGTGGGCCACAGATCCTTGAGGAAAACCGGCCCGGCGCTGCCGATACCGACCGGTTCCGTCGTGAGATCGCGCAACACGGTGCCCGCGATGGCGTACGCCACGACCAATGGCGGCGAGGCCAAGAAGTTCGCCTTCAAGTTCGGATGAATCCGCGCTTCGAAGTTGCGGTTGCCCGACAGCACGGCGGCGCAGATGAGATCGTTGCTGATGATCGCGTCGTTGATTTCCGGCGTCAGATCCCCAGCGTTGCCGATACAGGTCGTGCAACCGTACGCGGCAACGTTGAACCCGAGTTGCTCGAGGTAGGACAAGAGCCCTGACTTGGTCAGGTAATCGCTAACTACGCGCGAGCCGGGTGCGAGCGACGTCTTGACGCACGGCGCAACGGTCAGGCCGCGTTCGACGGCCTTCTTGGCCAGGAGACCGGCCGCGAGCATCACCCCCGGGTTCGACGTGTTCGTGCACGAGGTGATCGCGGCAATCAGCACATCGCCGGAGCCCAAGTCCACGCCGCTCGCGGTCTTGATCCGCTGCTTCAACTCCGCGGGCTTTTTCGCGAAGCCGTTGTCGGCGATCGGCGTGCAAAAGAGCTCGGTGAACTTGCGCTTCAAATCATTGAGCTCGATCCGATCTTGCGGACGCTTCGGGCCGGCGACCGAAGGCCTGATGGACGCGAGGTCAAGGCAGAGCGTCTTCGTGTAGTCGATATCGCCGACTTTGGGTATGCCGAACAGGCGTTGGGCTTTGAAGTACGAGGCAAAGGCGTCGATCTCGAGCTCGGTGCGGCCGGTCGCGCGCAGGTAATCGACGGTCGTTTCGTCGACGGGGAAAAAGCCCATCGTGGCGCCGTATTCCGGCGCCATATTGGCGATGGTCGCGCGGTCCGGCACCGACAACGACGCGGTTCCTGCGCCAAAGAACTCGACGAACTTGCCGACGACCTTCTCCTTGCGCAGCATTTCGGTGACGGTCAGCACGAGGTCGGTCGCCGTCGCGCCTTCCGGCAAGCTGCCGCGCAACTCGACGCCGACGACGTCGGGCGTGAGCAAATACACGGGCTGTCCCAGCATGCCCGCTTCGGCTTCGATGCCGCCCACGCCCCAGCCGACGACGCCGATGGCGTTGATCATCGTCGTGTGGCTGTCGGTGCCCACCAGCGTATCGGGGTAGTACACGCCGTTCTTCTGGTGCACGCCACGCGCCAGATATTCGAGGTTGACCTGGTGCACGATGCCGATGCCCGGAGGCACGACTCTAAATGTGTCGAACGCCTGCATGCCCCATTTCATGAACTGGTAGCGCTCGTTGTTGCGCTCGAATTCGAGCTTCATGTTGAGGTCAAGCGCATTGTTGGTGCCGTAGTGATCGATCATCACCGAATGGTCGACGACCAGATCGACGGGCACCAGCGGCTCGATCACCTTCGGATTCTTGCCCATTTCCCCCGCGACGTTGCGCATCGCCGCCAGGTCGGCGAGCAGCGGCACACCGGTGAAGTCCTGCAGCACCACCCGCGCAACGACGAACGGGATCTCGTCGACTCGTGTCTCTTGTGGCCCCCAGTTGGCAAGCTCGCGTATATGCTCTTCCGCGACCTTCTTGCCGTCGCAGTTGCGCAGAACCGACTCGAGGACGATGCGGATAGAGACGGGCAGCCGCGAAATGCGTCCGACACCCGCGGCTTCAAGTGCGGGCAACGAGTAAAACTGGCCGGAGCCGCCGTCCGCTAGTGGAAATGTTTGCAGCGTTTGATAGAGGTTGTGGCTCATAGGGCTTGCTACCTCAAGCGAAGTAATCTACTTCTTGGGCGGAGTTGCCGGCTGGCGATCCGCCAAACTTCTGATGTTGATTTTATGCCCTTCCGCGGTGACCAGATCACCCGGCTGTAAGCCGTCGCGACAAGGCCCCGTATATTTTCCCTCGATCGTGGTCGTCGAATCCTTCATCCCCATGAACGGCGGATCGTAGGCAGCGCTGATCTCGGTCTTATAGCCGGTATCGCCTTGCATCGTCAGCACCGCGCGGGAGATGAGCTTCGACTCGCCGAACTTGCATTCGGACTCGGTAATGTAGCGCGCGCCATCGCGCTTCAAATCCCATTTCGAGCACATTTCGCGGCGCATTCCCGTGCCGATGCCGATCATCTGCTGCTGCACCGAATCATCGAGGCAGACTTTGGCCTTGACCGACGCCGCTTCCTTCGCCTTGGGCGTGCTCGTCATCATCTCCCATTGCCCGGCTTTAAGCTTGGGATATTCCTGCGCTTGACCGACCGAAACGACGGAAGCGAAGATCAGGGTCGTGCCCAGCACAAGCAAGCTCACGCGCATCGTCGGCCTCATTGCTCTAAATTACCATCATATCGACGAACTCGTGCACCGGGAGTGCTGCGAGTTTTTTTGCATCCAGCGCCACGTCGAGCAGCGCCGCACGCTGTTTTTCGGGAAAGCGTCGGGCGAGGTTGGTCTTGAACTTTTCGACGAGGAGAGGAATGCCTTCCTTGCGCCGGCGGCGATGTCCAATTGGATATTCGACCACGACCTCCTTCGTCTGACTGCCGTCTTTGAAGCGGATCGTGACGCCATTGGCGATCGAGCGCTTGTCCGGATCGAGATAATCCTTCGAGAACGCCCGATCCTCGACGCAGACCATTTTCGCGCGTAATGCGTCGATGCGCGCATCGCTGGCTATATCGTCCTCGTAGTCGGCGGCGGTCAGCCGGCCGTGAAGCAACGGCACAGCGACCATGTACTGTAGGCAATGGTCGCGATCGGCCGGATTGTCGAGCGGACCCTTCTTGTCGATGATGCGGATCGCCGATTCGTGCGTACGGATCGTGATTTTCTCGATGTCCTGCAGGCGGTCCTTCGCCAGCGCGTGCAATTGCATCGCGCATTCGACGGCGGTCTGCGCGTGGAACTCCGCGGGAAAGCTGATCTTGAACAGAATGTGCTCCATGACGTAGCTGCCGTAAGGCCGCTGCATTTTGAACGCCTGGCCCTTGAACAAGACGTCGTAGAACCCCCACGTCTTGGCGGTGAGCACCGATGGATAGCCCATCTCGCCGGTCCGGGCAATCAGCGCGAGCCGGACGGCGCGCGACGTCGCCTCGCCCGCGGCCCAGCTCTTGCGCGAACCGGTATTCGGCGTGTGGCGATATGTGCGCAGCGCCTGCCCATCAACCCACGCGAGCGATACGGCGTTGATGACTTCGTCTTGCCCGAGGCCTAGCATCTGCGCAACGACGGCGGTGGATGCGACCTTCACCAGCACGACATGGTCGAGCCCGACGCGGTTGAAACTGTTTTCGAGCGCAAGAACGCCCTGGATTTCGTGCGCCTTGATCATCGCCGTCAACACATCGGCCACGGTGAGCGGAGGCTCTCCGCGGGCGACGCGGGTGCGCGACAACCAGTCGGCGACCGCCAGAATGCTGCCCAGGTTATCGGAAGGATGGCCCCATTCCGCGGCGAGCCAGGTATCGTTGAAATCGAGCCAGCGGATCATCGCGCCGATATTGAACGCGGCTTGCACCGGATCGAGTTGAAACGAGGTGCCCGGCACCTTGGCGCCGTGGGGAACGACAGTGCCAGGAACAATCGGGCCGAGCAGCTTGGTGCACGCCGGATAGGTCAGAGCCTCGAACCCGCAGCCGAGCGTGTCGAGCAGGCAATAGTGTGCCGTCGCATACGCATCTTTGCTGGAAATCCGGTAGTTCGCGACGTAATCGGCTATATCGACCAGCACCTGGTCGGGTTTGGGGCGGACATTGCTGACGTGCGCGGACATGGGCTGTTACGTGCGATCCTTGAGCGGAACGAACTTGCGGTTCTCAGGACCGGTGTAGTTCGCACTCGGCCGAATGATCTTGCCGTCGATCCGCTGCTCGATGACGTGCGCGGCCCAGCCGGACGTGCGCGCGATGACGAAGAGCGGCGTGAACATCGCGGTGGGCACACCCATCAGGTAATAGCTGACGGCCGAATACCAATCGAGGTTAGCGAACATCTTCTTGGCGTCCCACATGACCGTTTCCAGACGCTCGGCAATCCGGTACATCTTGGTGTCGCCGGCGGCTTCCGACAGCGTGCGCGCGACTTCTTTGATGACCTTATTGCGGGGATCGCCGACGGTGTACACCGGATGGCCAAAACCGATAATCACCTGCTTCTGCTCGAGACGCTGGCGCACGTCGGCTTCCGCCTCATCGGGCGTGACATAACGATTCTGCACGTCGTACGAGAATTCATTGGCTCCGCCGTGCTTGGGGCCGCGCAACGCGCCGATGGCGCCGGTGATGGCCGAATACATGTCCGCTCCGGTGCCGGCGATCACGCGCGCCGCAAACGTCGACGCATTGAACTCGTGTTCAGCGTAAAGGTTGAGCGACGTATGCATCGCCGTCACCCAGCGTTCCGGCGGTACCGCCCCATGCAGCAGGTGCAAGAAGTGCCCGCCGATCGATTCGTCGTCGGTTTCGACGTCGATGCGCTTGCCGTTGTAGCTCCAGTGATACCAGTACAGCAGCACCGAGCCGAGCGATGCCATCAGCCGGTCAGCGATGTCGCGCGCGCCGGGAACGTTGTGCTCCTCTTTTTCCGGTAGGGCGCAGCCGAGTGCCGAGGTCCCGGTGCGCATGACGTCCATCGGGTGCGCGCCCGCCGGCAGCGCCTCGAGCACACTCTTGACGGAAGCAGGCAGGCCCCGCAGCGATTTCAACTTGGCCTTGTACCGCGTGAGTTGCGCACTGTTCGGCAGCTCGCCATGGACCAGCAGATGGGCGATTTCCTCGAACTGGCTCGCGGCAGCGATGTCGAGAATGTCATAACCGCGGTAATGCAGATCGTTACCGGTACGGCCAACCGTGCACAGCGCCGTGTTGCCCGCGGCGACCCCGGACAGCGCGACCGACTTCTTTGGCTTGGGTGCTGAGTTGGGTGCTAAGTTAGGTGCCATCGCGGATGCGTCGTTCATCGAGGTTCCTGAAGGTCGGTCCAATTGTCTAGAGCTCGCACGCCGCGGTCAATCGACGCGCGGTGGTTCAATCAACGTCTGCGCGCTGCGCGCTTGTTACCCCGCGTTGCGCGAACAATTGGTCGAGCTTCGCCTCGAACGCGTGATAACCCAGATGGTCGTACAACGCCGTTCGTGTCTGCATGGTCGCGACGACCGCCTGCTGCGTTCCGTCGCGCCGCAGCGTTTGATACACATTGAGCGCAGCCTGGTTCATCGCGCGGAACGCAGAGAGCGGATAGAGCGCGATGGCGACTCTGGCGCTGCGTAACTCCTCGAGCGTGAACAGCGGCGTCGCGCCGAACTCGGTGATGTTGGCCAGGATCGGAACGCCCGTCGCAGCGAATCGCTCGTACATCGCGAGCTCGGTGATTGCCTCGGGGAAGATCATATCGGCACCCGCCTCGGTGTACGCGAACGCGCGATCCAGCGCCGACTGCAGGCCCTCGACCGCCAGCGCGTCGGTGCGCGCCATGACCACGAACTCCGGATCGGTCCGCGCGTCCACGGCGGCCTTGATGCGATCGGCCATTTCCTGCTGCGTCACGATCGCTTTGCCCGGGCGATGGCCACAGCGTTTGGCGCCGACCTGGTCTTCGATGTGCATCGCCGCCGCGCCGAATTTGGTGAGCGAGCGCACCGTTCGGGCGATGTTGAACGCGGATGCGCCGAATCCCGTGTCGGCATCGACCAGCAAAGGAAGCGCGCAGACGTCGGTGATGCGGCGCACGTCGGTCAACACATCGTCGAGATTGCTGATCCCCAAGTCCGGCACGCCGAGCGAGCCGGCGGCAACACCGCCACCGGAGAGATAGATGGCTCGGTAGCCACTGCGTTCCGCCAGCAGCGCGTGATAGGCGTTGATCGCGCCGGGCACCTGCAGCGGTTTTTCCGCGGCAACTGCTGCGCGAAATTTCGCCCCGGCGGATGGCATTGCGGCCGTCATCGCGGTTCGAGGAGCGAGGCCACGCCGGCGCGCTCGTCTTCGAGCTCCTGCAGCGTGGCATCCATGCGTTGCCGCGAAAAAGCGTCGATGGGCAGACCCGTGACCAGCGTGAACTCGCCGTTGGCGGTGGTGACCGGAAAGCCGTACATCACGTCGCGCGGAATGCCGTAGCTCCCATCCGACGCAATGCCCATCGTCACCCATTTGCCGTTGCTGCCGAGGATCCAGTCGCGCATGTGATCGATGGCCGCGTTGGCCGCCGACGCGGCGGACGATAGGCCCCGCGCTTCAATGATTGCCGCGCCCCGCTTGCCCACCTTGGGTAGAAACTCATTGCGGTTCCAGCCGTCGTCATTGATCAGCGCCTGCACCGATTGCCCGCCGGTGGTTGCGAAGCGGTAATCGGCGTACATCGTCGGCGAATGATTGCCCCACACGATCACCTTGTCGATTTCATCCACCGGTTTATCAGTCTTGATCGCCAACTGGGACAGCGCCCGATTGTGGTCGAGGCGGAGCATCGCCGTGAAATGCTTCTGCGGCAGCGAAGGCGCCGACTTCATCGCAATGTACGCGTTGGTGTTCGCGGGATTGCCCACGACCAGCACGCGAATGTCGCGCGCGGCGACGGCATCGAGCGCCTGGCCTTGTTCGATGAAAATTTTGGCATTCTCGAGCAGCAGGTCCTTGCGCTCCATGCCGGGTCCGCGCGGACGTGCCCCCACGAGCAGCGCGAGTTGAGCGTCCTTGAACGCCACGTTCGGCTCCGCGCTGCCGATCATCCCGGCGAGCAGGGGAAACGCGCAGTCTTCGAGCTCCATCATCACACCCTTCAGCGCCGCCTGCGCCTTATCCAGCGGCAATTCGAGCAGCTGCAACAGAACCGGCTGGTCGTTGCCGAGCATGGCTCCCGACGCGATCCGGAACAGCAGGGCGTAGCCGATTTGGCCGGCGGCGCCGGTGACGGCGACGCGGACATGTGCTTTCATCCTAGGAACTCCCGACAGAGATAAAAAGCTTGAGGCGGAAGGGAAATTCTAGCGCGATAAGCGTGCGGGCGGCTATAATTCAAGTAGCCGCAAGCCATCAGTACCGCGGAACAGGGAGTACTGCGAGAGGGCGCAAAGCATGCGTTCTTGAAGGGCGGCATTCGCTGCCACGTTGAATTACCTACGCGTTAAGGGCATGAGATGGCCGTCGTCGACCGTCCCGTCGTAAAACCGCGCCCGGTTTACCTTAACTTGTTCGCGATCCGCCTGCCCTTGCCGGGGCTCGTGTCGATCCTCCATCGCATCAGCGGCGCGCTCCTGTTCCTGCCGGGCATTCCACTGCTGCTATGGGCCATGCAGATGGCTCTGACCAGCTCCGACACGTGGGGCGAGTTTCGCGGCTGGTTCGCAAGCCCTTGGGTGAAGCTCGTAGCAATCGGCATGACGTGGGCGTACTTGCACCACTTGTTCGCGGGCGTGCGCCATCTCGTCATGGACTTGCACATCGGAATGGACTTGCCCGCTGCGCGCCAGTCGTCGGCGCTGGTGTTGGCGCTGCCGGTGCTGCTGACGCTCGTCGTTGCGGTGCGGCTATGGTAACGCGGCAACGCGTCGTCGTTGGCGCACACTACGGGTGGCGCGACTGGCTGGTGCAGCGAATCACCGCCGTTGTGATGACGTTGTACACGCTCTTCTTTCTTGCGCTTTTGCTGTGGCACGGCGGCCTCGATGCCAGCGCATGGCAACGCACGTTCGGCAGCGGCTTCTTCCGGCTCGCGACGTTCCTCTTCATGGTGGCGCTTCTGTGGCACGCGTGGGTGGGCGTGCGCAATATTCTGATGGATTATGTCAAGCCCGTAACGATTCGGCTTTCGCTCGAGGTCGCGGTCATCGCCGTCCTCATCGCGTACGCCGGGTGGACGATCCGCCTGCTGTGGGGCGTGGTATGACGCCGCCGGTGCGCAAATTCGACGCGCTGATCGTGGGCGCCGGCGGTGCCGGCATGCGGACGTCGTTGCAGCTCGCGGATGCTGGACTCACAGTCGCCGTATTGTCCAAAGTGTTTCCTACGCGCTCGCATACGGTGGCGGCGCAGGGAGGCATCTGCGCCGCGCTGGGCAACATGTCGGAGGACAGTTGGCTCTGGCACATGTACGACACGATCAAGGGCTCCGACTGGCTTGGAGACCAGGACGCGATCGAATACATGTGCAAGATGGCGCCGCAGGTTGTGTACGAACTCGAGCACTTCGGCATGCCGTTCGACCGCAATGCGGACGGCACGCTCTACCAGCGTCCGTTTGGCGGCCATTCGGCGAATTTCGGCGACAAGCCGGTGCAACGTGCCTGCTCCGTCGCCGACCGCACGGGCCACGCATTGCTGCACACGCTCTACCAGCGCAACGTGCGGGCGCACACGCAGTTCTTTGTCGAATGGATGGCGCTCGACCTGATTCGCGATGGCGACGGCGACGTGCTGGGGGTCGTCGCTTATGAAATGGAAACCGGGAATCTGGCGATCCTGCAAGCGAAGGTCACGGTCTTCGCCACCGGTGGCGGTGGGCGCATCTTCGCCCACTCGACCAACGCGTTCATCAACACCGGCGATGGTCTCGGGATGGCGGCGCGCGCCGGCATTCCGCTCGAAGATATGGAATTTTGGCAGTTCCATCCGACTGCGGTGGCGGGCGCGGGTGTGCTCATTAGCGAAGCCGTGCGCGGTGAGGGCGGCATTCTGCTGAATAGTGAAGGCGAACGATTCATGGAGCGCTACGCGCCGAACCTCAAGGATCTGGCCTCGCGCGATGTCGTCTCGCGCTCGATGGATCAGGAGATCAAGGAAGGCCGCGGCTGCGGTCCGGATAAGGACTACGTGCTCCTGAAGCTCGACCACCTCGGGCCCGACGTGATCACCAAAAGGCTGCCGTCGATTCGCGAGATCGCCATCAAGTTCGCGAACATCGATCCAGTCAAGGAGCCGATTCCGGTCGTGCCGACCATCCACTACCAGATGGGCGGTATTCCGTCGAACATTCAGGGACAGGTTGTGGCACCGCGGAACGGCGATCCGAATGCTCCCGTCAATGGCTTCTATGCGGTTGGCGAGTGCGCGTGCGTGTCGGTGCACGGCGCAAACCGGTTGGGAACCAACTCGTTGCTGGACTTGATCGTATTCGGCCGCGCTGCGGCCAATTTCATCATCGACCAGAATCTAAAGGCGCGCCCCCACAAGTCGCTTCCGGCGGACGCTTCCGAGCGGCCGCAACAGCGGCTCGCGCGCCTCGATAGTGCCAAGTCCGGCGAATCGGTCGCCGAGGTCGGCAATTCGCTACGCAAGACGATGCAGGCGCACTGCGGAGTCTTCCGCAATGCGCAGTTGCTGGCCGCCGGTGCGGACAAAGTGGAGGAGCTCGAGCAGCGGGTCGCGCGCACGGCGATCGGCGACCAGAGCCGCACGTTCAATACCGCCCGCGTCGAGGCGCTTGAGCTCGAAAATCTGATCGAGACCGCCAAGGCAACGATCACTTCGGCGGGCGCGCGGCATGAATCGCGCGGTGCGCAGGCGCGCAGCGATTACCCCGAGCGCGATGACGCGCGCTGGCTCAAACACACGTTGTGGTATCGCGAGGGCAATCGCCTCGAGTACAAGCCGGTCAATTTGAAGCCGCTTTCGGTGGAGGCATTTCCGCCAAAGGCGCGTACGTATTGACGCGCACTACGTATCGAAGTGCGCCAATTTCGCCACAGCGCCCTCCTTATGTGAGCACACGAATGAAGTTTCGCATCTACCGCTACAACCCCGAGCTGGACGCGACGCCACGCTACCAGGAGTACGACGTCGCCCTCGAGGCGACCGACCGGATGTTGTTGGATGCGTTGATACGGGTCAAGGCGCACGATGACACGCTGTCGTTCCGGCGGAGCTGCCGCGAAGGGGTCTGCGGGTCGGATGCGATGAACATCAACGGCAAGAATGGTCTTGCCTGCGTCACCAACGTCAAGGACCTGCGCGAGCCCGTCGAGCTGCGTCCGCTTCCTGGGCTGCCCGTGATCCGCGACTTGATCGTCGACATGAGCCAGTTTTTCAAGCAGTACCACTCGATCAAGCCGTACCTCGTCAACGATACGCCGCCGCCTGAGCGCGAACGGTTGCAATCGCCCGCCGATCGCGAGGAGCTCGACGGCCTCTACGAATGTATTCTGTGTGCGTGCTGCTCGACGGCGTGCCCGTCGTTCTGGTGGAATCCGGACAAGTTCGTCGGACCCGCCGGGTTGCTCCAGGCATATCGCTTTATTGCCGACAGCCGCGACCTTGCGACTAACGAGCGCTTGGATGACCTCGAAGATCCTTATCGCCTTTTCCGCTGCCACACGATCATGAACTGCGTCGATGTTTGTCCCAAGAATCTGAATCCGTCGCTCGCCATCGGCAAGATCAAGGACATCATGGTCAGACGAGCCGTATAGGGTGAGGAATGAGAAACGAGAAATGAGAAACGAGGGATGAGCGATGACGCCTGAGCGAATGGGCCGCATCAGGTGGCGTTGCCGCCGGGGCATGCTCGAAAACGACCTGATCCTGGCACGCTATCTGGACGCTTATGCCGACACGTTGACGGAAACCGAGTGGGCAATACTGGATCGATTGCTAGATCTTCCTGACAACGAACTGTGGGATTTGCTCGCTGGCCGCGGCGGGCCGCCCGACGCTGGCATTGCCGAGTTTGTCGCCCAATTGCGCGCAGCTTGAAGCGGTGCCGGGCAAATGTGGTAAATGAGTGGTAAATGCGACTATAAATTGGTCGTCCTGCATGGAAGCCTTGGACGATTTCACGTTTGACCGCGTCGTCGTTTTCAGGGAGTCGCTGCAATGACAGACCGTACCGCCACGCTGACCTTCTCCGACGGGTCACCTTCGATTACTTTGCCGGTGCTGATCGGTTCGGTCGGCCCCGATGTGATCGACATTCGCGCGCTGTATGGCAAGACGGGCGAGTTCACGTTCGACCCGGGATTCATGTCGACCGCGGCGTGCACTTCCGCCATCACCTACATCGACGGAGATAAGGGCGAACTTCTGTATCGCGGCTATCCGATCGAGGAACTGGCGGTCAAGTGCGATTTCCTCGAGACCTGTTATCTGCTGCTGTATGGCGAGTTGCCCGATACCGCGCAAAAGGAAAATTTCGTCGCACTCGTCACCAATCACACGATGGTCAACGAGCAGATGCAGTTCTTCATGCGCGGCTTCCGCCGCGACGCGCACCCGATGGCAGTGATGACCGGCCTGGTGGGGGGACTCTCGGCGTTCTACCCTGACTCGATGAATCTGCATGATGGGAGGCAGCGCGATATCTCGGCGATTCGGCTGATCGCCAAAATGCCGACGATGGTCGCAATGGCCTACAAGTATTCGGTCGGCCAGCCGTACATGTACCCGCGCAACAATCTTGGCTACGCGGCGAATTTCATGCGGATGATGTTCGCGACCCCATGCGAGGAATACCAGGTCAACGATGTGCTGGTGCGCGCGCTTGACCGCATCTTCATACTGCACGCCGATCATGAGCAGAACGCGTCGACCTCGACGGTGCGCCTGTGCGCGTCGTCCGGGACCAATCCGTTCGCGGCGATCGCCGCCGGAGTTGCCTGTCTGTGGGGTCCCGCGCACGGCGGCGCCAACGAAGCCGCGCTCAACATGCTCTACGAGATTCAGCAGATGGGGGGAGTCGGGAAGATCGGGGAATTCATTGCGAAGGTGAAGGACAAGAATTCCAACGCCCGTCTGATGGGCTTCGGTCACCGGGTCTACAAGAATTACGACCCGCGGGCAAAGTTGATGCGCGAGACCTGTCACGAAGTCCTAGGTGAGCTCGGGCTGCACGACGACCCGCTGTTCGGTCTTGCGCTGGCGCTGGAGAAAATTGCGCTGGAAGACGACTATTTCGTGCAGCGCAAGCTCTATCCGAATGTCGATTTCTATTCGGGTATCGTGCAAAAAGCCATCGGCATTCCCGTGCCGCTCTTCACCGCGGTCTTCGCGCTCGCGCGTACCGCAGGCTGGATCGCGCAGTTGAACGAGATGATCGCCGAACCCGATTATAAGATCGGCCGGCCACGCCAACTTTATGTCGGGGCGAAGCGGCGGCAGGTCCCGCCGATCGCGGAACGCGGGTAAAGGGTTGTGCGCGCAATCGAAGGACCGCGCCCGTGACGCAAGCTTTTTTTAACCAGCTTGTGGAAAAACAGTGTGAGGTGACGCAATGGGCAGCATGACCGAAGCGGTATCGACGAGCACATTGTTCGGGGGCAACGTTCCGTTTCTCGAGGAGCAATACGAGAGTTACCTCGCGAATCCCGGCTCGGTGGCTGCCGACTGGCGCGTGTATTTCGACAGCCTGCGCGGAGATGCGAGCGACGTCTCGCACGCGCCGGTCATCGCATCGTTTATCGAACTGGCGAAAGACCGCAGGGTCGCGGGCGCGATGGTCGACGCAACGACCATGCATAAGCAGGTCGTCGTGCTGCGGCTCATCAGCAAGTTCCGCACGCTCGGCATGCTCCACGCCGATGTCGACCCGTTGAAGCGGCAGGACCCGCGATACATTCCCGATCTCGACCTTGCTGGCTATCGCTTTACCGACGCCGATCTCGATACCGAGTTCGATGTCGGTTCATTCAAGGCCGGCGCGCCGCGGATGCGCTTGCGCGACATCATCGAAGCGCTGCAGCAGACGTACACCCGCACGTTGGGCGCCGAGTACATGTATATCTCGGATACGCCGACCAAGCGGTTTCTACAGGAACGGTTGGAACCGATCCGCTCCAAGCCGACATATTCGGCCGAGGAGAGGAAGCACATTCTCGAACAACTGACGGCCGCGGAGACGCTCGAACGTTATCTGCACACCAAGTATGTCGGCCAGAAACGTTTTTCCGGCGAGGGCAACGACTCGTTGATTCCAATGCTCGACCGGTTGATCCAGCGCGCCGGCGCCATCGGCGTGCAGGAAGTCGTCATGGGCATGGCGCACCGGGGGCGGTTGAGCGTCCTGGTCAATACAATGGGCAAGATGCCGGCTGACCTATTCTCCGAATTCGAAGGCAAGGCGCCGCAAGATCTGCCGGCCGGCGACGTCAAGTATCACCAGGGGTTTTCGTCCGACGTTTCCACTCCGGGCAATCCGGTGCATTTGACCCTCGCGTTCAACCCATCTCACCTGGAAATCGTCGACCCGGTCGTCGAAGGCAGCGTACGCGCACGCCAGCACCGGCGCGAAGATGTCGAAGGTGACCAAGTGTTGCCGGTGCTGATGCATGGCGACGCGGCGATCGCGGGTCAGGGCGTCATGCAGGAATGTCTGAATATGGCGAGAACCCGCGGCTACTACACCGGCGGCACGATCCACATCGTCATCAACAATCAGATCGGTTTCACGACGTCCGACCCGCGCGACGCGCGCGGCACGCTGTATTGCACCGATGTCGCGAAAATGGTCGAGTCGCCGATTCTGCATGTCAACGGTGACGACCCCGAAGTGTGCCTGCTCGCCATCGATCTGGCGCTCGAATACCGCCAGCAATTCCATCGCGATGTGTTTATCGATCTCGTTTGCTTCCGCAGGCAAGGCCATAACGAGGCCGACGAGCCGATGATCACGCAACCGCTGATGTACAAGAAGATCGCCCAGCACCCCGGTACGCGCAAACTCTACGCCGATCAACTGATCGCAGCAGGCGTTGTCACGGCGGAAGAGGCCGAAGACATGGTTGCAGCGTTTCGCGCCGCGATGGACAAGGGCCTTCACACGAACAAGACGGTGCTGGCAAACTACAAGCCGCCATTCACTATCGACTGGACGCCGTACAAGAACCGGCACTGGACCGACGCCGCGGATACGTCAGTGCCGCTCGCGCGGCTGCAGTCGCTCGCCCAAACGCTTACGGCGATCCCGGACGGGTTCAAGCTGCACTCTCGCGTCGAGAAAGTGAACGCCGATCGCCGGGCGATGGGTGAGGGCAAGCAGCCGCTGGACTGGGGCACGGCCGAGACGCTCGCGTATGCGACGTTGCTCGACGACGGTTACGGCGTACGCCTGGCTGGTCAAGATACTTCGCGCGGCACGTTTTCGCATCGTCACGCGGTGCTGCATGACCAGAACCGGGAAAAGTGGGATTCGGGAACATGGATTCCGTTGCAGCACATAAAAGAAGGGCAGCAGACGTTCGAGGTGATCGATTCGGTGCTGACCGAGGAGGCAGTCGTTGCATTCGAATACGGCTATTCGACGTCGGACCCAACGCGCCTCGTCGTCTGGGAGGCGCAGTTCGGCGATTTCGTCAATGGCGCGCAGGTGGTCATCGACCAGTTCATCAGCGCCGGAGAAGTGAAGTGGGGACGCATCTGCGGCCTCGTACTGCTGCTGCCACACGGCTACGAAGGCCAGGGGCCCGAACACTCGTCAGCACGTCCGGAGCGGTTCCTGCAACTGTGCGCGCAGCACAACATGCAGGTCTGCGTACCCTCTACACCGGCGCAGGTGTTCCACATGCTGCGGCGGCAGATGATCCGCAAATTCCGCACGCCGCTGATCGTCATGAGCCCAAAGAGCCTGCTGCGGCACAAGGAAGCCGTGTCATCGCTCAAGGAGCTTGCGCAAGGCCCGTTTCAGCCGGTCATCGGCGAAACGGACAAGCTGCTGGCAAAAACCGTGCGCCGCGTGCTCGCCTGTTCGGGCAAGGTGTATTACGAGCTGCTGGCGTTTCGCCGCGAGAATAAGATCGACGACATCGCGGTTATCAGGCTCGAGCAGCAATACCCGTTCCCGCACGACGAACTTCGCGCCGAGGTCGCCAAATTTCCCAAAGCGAAAGAAGTCGTCTGGGTGCAGGAAGAGCCGCAGAATCAGGGCGCGTGGTATCGGCTGCGCGCGTACTTGCGCGGCGACATTTTCGACCGACAGGTGCTCGCCTATGCGGGCCGGCCGATTTCCGCGTCCCCCGCGGTCGGATACGCGGCGAAACACAATGCGGAACAAAAACTGATCATGGAGGACGCATTCGCGCCGCAATTGAGATCCGGTGAAATGGTCGTCGCGCACTAGCCTGTCAGGAAGCGTGAATCATGCGAATCGAAGTGAAAGTTCCGCAACTGCCCGAATCCGTGGCGGAAGCAACTCTCGTCGCGTGGCACAAGAAGCCCGGCGACGCGATCAAGCGCGACGAAAACTTGATCGACGTGGAAACCGACAAAGTCGTGCTCGAATTACCCGCGCCGGGCGATGGCGTGCTGGTCGAGACGCGGAAAACGGACGGCTCGTCAGTGACGTCGAATGAAGTGATCGCAATCATTGACACCGAGGTGAAGGGTGGTGCCGCAACAGCCGCACCGACGAAGCAAGCCGCGCAGGTGGCTCTAGCACCGGCTGCTGCAGCGGAATCGGTGAAGACGCAACCGGCGAAAACCGATGGCTCGAAATCGTCGGCGGCCGCGGCGAGCTTGGTAACGGCGTTGCCAGCGGCGCGCAAGATGCTCGCCGAGCAGGGCATTGACCCAGTGGATATTGCGGGGACGGGGCGCGGCGGCCGCATTACCAAGGGTGACGCGCTCGGCGCGGCGGAGGCCAAAGCTCCCACGCCGCCCGCGGTCGCGAAGGTGTTCCCGGAGCCTGGCGCGGAAGCCAAAGCTCCAGCTCCGCCTGTGGTTGCGAAGGCGCCTCCGGCGCCAGCCATTCGTTTGCCCGCAACGCTTGGTTCGCGGCCCGAGCAGCGCGTGCCGATGTCCCGGCTGCGCCACCGCGTCGCCGAGCGCCTCGTGCAATCGCAAGCGACAGCGGCGAGCCTGACCACGTTCAACGAGGTCAACATGCAGCCGGTGCTCGATTTGCGCAATCGTTACAAGGAGAAGTTCGAAAAAGAGCACGGCGTCAGGCTTGGTTTCATGAGTTTTTTCGTCAAAGCTGCGGTGCACGCGCTCAAGAAATTCCCGGTCGTCAACGCGTCGATCGACGCTCAGGACATCGTCTATCATGGCTACTTCGATATCGGCATCGCTGTCGGTAGCCCGCGCGGGCTGGTCGTGCCGATCCTGCGCGACGCCGACCAGATGTCAATCGCCGACATCGAAAAGCAGGTTGCCGAATTCGGCAAGCGCGCCCAGGACGGCAAGCTGACGGTCGAGGAGTTGACCGGAGGGACGTTCACGATCTCCAACGGGGGCGTGTTCGGGTCGATGTTGTCGACGCCAATCATCAATCCGCCGCAATCCGCGATATTGGGCGTGCATGCCACCAAGGAGCGCGCCGTGGTGGAAAACGGGCAAGTGGTCGTGCGGCCGATCAATTATCTGGCACTGTCCTACGACCACCGGATCATCGACGGGCGCGAGGCCGTGCTGGCACTGGTCGCAATGAAGGAAGCGCTCGAAGATCCGGCGCGGATTCTCCTCGACCTTTAGCTTGCGCGAGCAGGCGGAGCCGCTGTCTGTCAACTGCGGTAGGCGCTCGCTCTAGTTATCCTCAGATCGCCGCCCATACCGCCCGCCCGTCTCGCTGCAAGCGCACCGGAACCATGGCTGAACAATTCGACGTAATCGTGATCGGCGGTGGTCCGGGCGGGTACATCGCCGCGATTCGTGCCGCGCAGCTGGGCTTCAAGACCGCATGCATCGACGACTGGTCGCGCGCGGACGGCAAACCGGCGCCGGGCGGCACGTGCACGAACGTCGGGTGCATCCCGTCGAAGGCGCTCCTGCAATCCTCCGAAAACTACGACCACGCGGGACACGCGTTCGCCGACCATGGCATCGACGTCAAGGGGCTGCTGTTGAACCTCGCCAAGATGCTCGCACGCAAGGATAAGGTCGTTGCGCAGAATAACGACGGCATCCTCTACCTGTTCAAGAAACACAAGGTGACGTTCTTCCACGGCCTGGGTGCATTCAAGTCCAGAAACGGTGACTCGTGGACGGTAGAAGTCAGCGGAGCCGGCGCGGAAGGGGCCGAATTGAGCGGCAGGCATGTGATCGTTGCGACGGGATCGCAGCCGCGCGCGCTGCCGCAGGTCGCCATCGACAACCAGCTCGTGCTCGACAACGAGGGCGCGCTCGCTATTCCCCAAGTGCCGAAGAAGCTGGGCGTCGTCGGCGCAGGGGTCATCGGGCTCGAGCTGGGCAGCGTGTGGCGGCGTCTGGGTGCGCAGGTCACGCTTCTCGAGGCGCTGCCGGCGTTTCTGGGTGCGGCCGACGCAGCGGTCGCGAAGGAAGCGCTGCGGCTCTTCACGAAGCAGGGCCTCGCAATTCACCTGGGCGTGACGATCACCGATGCGCAACTCGGCAAGAACGACGTCGCCGTTTCGTATACCGATGCGTCCGGCAACGCGCAACGCGCGACGTTCGATCGCCTTATCGTATCGATTGGCCGCGTGCCGCACACCGAAGGTCTCAACGGGAAGGCCGTGGGGCTCGCGCTCGACGAACGCGGTTTCGTCGTTGTCGACGGCGACTGCAAGACCAACCTACCCAATATGTGGGCGATCGGCGATGTCGTACGCGGCCCGATGCTCGCGCATCGAGCCGAAGAAGAGGGCGTGGCGGTCGCCGAGCGCATCTCCGGTCAACACGGTCATGTCGATTTCAATACCGTACCGTGGGTGATTTACACCGCGCCGGAGATTGCGTGGGTGGGCAAGAACGAACAGCAACTGAAAGCCGAGGGTGTCGACTACCGCGCCGGGACGTTTCCGTTCACGGCCAACGGCCGCGCGCGCGCGCTGGGCGACACCGCGGGATTCGTCAAGATTCTCGCTGACCGGAAGACCGACCGCATCCTGGGGATGCACGTTATAGGTCCCTGGGCGTCCGAGCTGATTGCCGAAGGTGTCGTCGCGATGGAATTCGGCGCCGCGAGTGAAGATCTCGCGCGCATCTGCCACGCGCACCCGTCGCTCGCCGAGGCGACGAAGGAGGCGGCGTTGGCTGTTGACGGCCGGGCACGCAACCTTTGATCGCCGCGCGCTACCTTTCGCGAATCGGCGCGGCGTGAACGACCTCACTGTCGACGGACAGATCGCGCGCCGCGAAGGCGCGCTCATTGCGTATCTCGAACCGGAACTCGTTCGGCGCCACGCGATCCTCGACCATGCGCAGGCGGCGGCGCTGGACCGCTTGCAACAACTCGCGGACCAGCTCAAGGAATTTCGCACGGCGCGGCAATCGGCGTTGCGGCGTTTGTTCGCCGCACCGGACGTGCCGCGCGGCTTGTACCTGTGGGGAGGAGTGGGTCGCGGCAAGACGTTCCTCATGGATAGCTTTTTCGCGGCGGTTCCGCTGCGCCGCAAGACGCGTGTCCACTTCCACGCCTTCATGCGAGACGTGCACGCAGAGTTGAAAAAACTCAAGCGCGAAGAAGATCCGCTGGTTCGTGTGGCCGAGCATATCGGGAAACGTTGGCGGCTGGTCTGCTTGGACGAATTCCACGTCGCCGACATCGCCGATGCAATGATTCTCAGCCGTCTGCTCACAACGTTGTTCGATCAGGGTGTCGTGTTGGTCGTGACGTCGAACTACCCACCGGACGGCTTGTATCCGAATGGTCTGCAGCGGGAGAATTTCCTGCCGACGGTCGCGCTCTTGCAACAATGGCTTGACGTCGTTCACATTGACGCGGGCGTCGACTATCGGCTGCGCGCCTTGGAGCGGGTGGAGAGTTTTCACGTCCCCGGGGGGCCACAAGCCGACGCGGCGCTTGCGCAGGCGTTCGAGGCGATGCGTTCAGGGCCGGACGAGAATTCGCGCCTCGAAATCGAAGGCCGGACACTCAGCGCCACGCGCCGTGCCGGCAGCACGATCTGGTTCGACTTCGCCTGCCTGTGCGACGGTCCGCGCTCGCAGCGCGATTACCTGGAGCTCGCGC
>Ga0136617_10000462_pt1 | contig 33930 bp, 26 predicted proteins | sample AntDrymUQ3222106_2_FD_129672 | JGI IMG/M metagenome (GOLD analysis project Ga0136617, IMG submission 129672) | Polar desert sand microbial communities from Dry Valleys, Antarctica - metaG UQ322 (21.06) | ecosystem: Environmental > Terrestrial > Soil > Desert | place: Antarctica: Dry Valley... | reverse complement strand
TACGCCAACGGATTGCGCCGCCGGAGCCCTCGACCGGGCGACACGTGGCACCTCGATGAAGTCTTTCTCAAGATTAACAGCCGCGTTCATTACTTGTGGCGTGCGGTGGATCAAGATGGCGAGGTGTTGGACATCCTCGTCCAGAGCCGCAGGAGTAAGAAAGCTGCCAAGAAGTTCTTCCGCAAGTTGCTGAAGGGCTTGCAATACGTGCCGCGGGTGATCATCACCGATCAGCTCAAGAGCTACCAGGCGGCCAAGCAGGAGGTCATGCCGAGTGTCGAACACCACCAGGGTAAGGGGCAGAATAACCGCGCCGAGAACTCACACCAGCCGACCAGGTTACGCAAGAGAGTCATGAGACGCTTCAAGTCAGCAGGACACGCACAACGGTTCCTTTCAGCCTACGGCCAAATCGCCGCTCATTTCAGAGTGGGAAGACACCTGTATACGGCTGAAGGTTACCGAGAAGTGATGAAGTCGAGATTCGCCATCTGGGGAGAGGTAGCTTGCGCCTCTGCGGCAGCCTGACGAGAGCCCTTTTTAACTGACAAGAGCAAGCAGCCAGGATTCTTCTAGTTTGACACCAGCATCTTGTTTCTTCACCAGCTTAAGTTGACAATACTCTGGCGACCAACTTACCACGGCGACGCGCAAAGGGGTCGACACTGGAGAAGGCGGATCTACCCGAGGTGGTGTGGCTCTATGGAATGCGGATGTGGGTCGAACAAAGCTCCAAGTAGGTGACGCAGGAGTTCGGATGGGCTGATTTCATGGTGCGCTCCGCTCGCGCGATTCGCCGGCATTGGGAGATGGTGTGCTGCGCTTTCACCTTCTGCTGGTGCATCTCGCAGTGCTCTGAGCAAAGTGCTGAAGAGTCTTTAGCTCAACCGGCAGAGAAACAAAATGAGCAGCGCGCAAATAAGGAATCGAAAGAGAATAATGCAGCGACACAGAATAAATCCTGGCCAGCTGCATTGCGGAAGGTAAGAGGATGGCTCACGCCGTGGACGTATTTGCAACGCGGGTGGCGCGGGTGGAGCAACGCGCCAGTGCCGAAAGAACTCGCGCAACTACTGCGAGGAGTCGCGGCAGGGCAGGCGCTCAACCTCTATCTCCGGATTTAACAAAGTACCGCTAAGTGATGTTTACTGGAACGTCCGTTCCTGTAAGCTGAATCTCTTGTTTGCCCGGCGCAAGTTAGTTTACGCCGACGACCCCCAGCACGGTGAGCAGAGCGCGCTTGCTGCCGATGTGACTGTCAGTTAAGTCGAAGGTTTCGTCGAGCGAGTGCGTGCCGCGCGAGCGTCCGCCGCCGCCGATAGTGATCGCCGGGATGCCGAGGCTGATAGGCACGTTCGAGTCCGTACTCGAAGCGTCGAGTTCGGACTTGAGGCCGAGCGCGCGGTCGGCGGCGAGCGCCGTTTGGACGATGGGCGCGTCCGGTTCTTGCGTGCCCGTCGGACGATTACCGATGGGTTTAACTTCAACCATCAACTTGCGCTCACTCGTCCAACGCGAGTTCTCTTCGTCGAGCGCGGTTTGTGCCGCCCTTTTGAATCGCGCGTCGAGTTTGGCGAGTTCGCTGGCGCTCACCGAGCGCATGTCCATCTCCAACGAAGCCGTGCGCGCGATGGAATTGACAGAAGTTCCGCCTTCGATGCGCCCGACGTTGAAGGTCGTCTTCGGCTCGGCGGGAGTTTGAAAGCGCGAGACTTTCTCGATGAGCCTGCCAAGCGCGTGGATTGGGTTCGGCAAGCCGAAAGCGCCGTAGGAATGCCCGCCCGGACCCGTGTAGGTGACACGGTAACGGAAACTGCCGACGGCTTGGTTTGTAATACTCAATCCCGCGCCATCAATCGAGATGAAATGCGTGATGCGCCCCTTGAGTTCGTCGTTGAAAAGATGCCGTGTGCCCTTCAAGTCGCCCAAACCTTCTTCGCCGACGTTGGCGACGAAGATGAGATGGTCGCGCGTCTCGACCTTCGCATGGTCGAGCGCGCGGACGAGGGCGATGAGGAGCGTCAGTCCGCGTCCATCATCGGCGATGCCGGGAGCTTTGAGAATTGTGCCGTCGCGCTTCACTTTTGTATCGGTGTTTTCGTCAAACACGGTGTCGAGGTGCGCGGCAACGACGAGCGTCGGAGCAAGGTTTCCGCCCGCGCCGGGACGCTCGCCGAGACAGTTGCCCGCCCGGTCGATGCGGACGTTCTTCAAACCGAGTTCCGTGAAGCGGCGTTTGAAATACTCGGCGCGCGGCCCTTCTTTGAACGTCGGCGCGGGTATCTCGGTGATGCGGATTTGTTCTTCGATTGTTTCGGGTTCGATGTTTTTGATGTGGTCGAGAGCGCGGCGCACCTGCGGCATGCGCTCGATTTCACCACCCGTGCGCGTCTGAGCGTTCGTCGTGAGGTCGCCAGAGATGCAGAGGAACAGCGAACAAACAATCAAATAAACCTTCAGACGATTTATCAATAACTCCGTCTTTCGTTTCTCGTAAGTTGAAAACGCAGAGCGCATCCTATCAGGTTCGCTCCGCGTCTGTGATGTGCGGCAATCGGTGTCTTCGTCGCCCGTTAGAAGTTGTAGCGTAAGGCGAACTGGATGATGCGCGGGTTGCCGCGTGTCGAATCTATGACACCGAAGTTGGCGCCGTTGACGTTCAAGGTCGGCGGGTTGCCGGTATTGCTGGGGCTTGGGATGCCGAAGTTGACGTTGTTGAAGACGTTGAAAAACTCGGCGCGAAATTCGACGTTCTGATTTTCCGTGATGCGCGTGCGCTTGATGACGCTGAAATCAGTTCGGAAAAACCCGGGACCTTCGATAGCTCCGCGCCCTAAAGAACCGAGCGAACCGGGTTGCGGATCGACAAAATTCGCCGCGAAGTCGGGATAGAAGTAAAGAATCTGTCCACTTGAGTCGCGGCGTACGCCGATTTGACTGCGTACATCTTCTAACGTGACACCGCTGGCAAGACTAACCGCGTCGCGCCCACTGCGACCTGAACGGTTGAGCGTTCCTAACTCGGCGACCAGTGAGAGCGGCTGACCGGATTCGTAGCGCAGGATGCCGCCGAGTTGAAAGCCACCGAGCAGCGCATTCGCAATTCCGCCTCGATTTAAGAATCGTTGACCGCGTCCGATGGGAAGCTCGTAAATGCCGTTCGCTTTGAACTCGTGATACGGGCTTTGGGGTCCGTATTCAAAATCTGTGCGGCGCAGCGAAACAAACGTGCGGTCGTTTGCTGCCGAGCCGGAGAAGTCGGCGAGTTCCTTGCCGAACGAGTAATTTGCCTGAAAACTTACTCCTTGACGAAAGCGGCGACGCAGTTCGAGTTGAAGGGCGTGGAAGTTCGAGCGCGAAGCGTTGTCGGCGAAGAATGCGGTGCGAACATCGGGGTTCGGGCGCAGGAAATTGATCGGAAGTCCGGCGTTGATAATCAAGCCGGGTCGCACGCCGCCCACAGCTTGACGCGAAATGATGTCGGCGAGTTCTCCGGCTTCGCCGTTGGCAATAACGGTCGTGAAATTTGAGTTCGTCACCAGACCTGCGCCGCCGCCACTGAAGATGCGGTCAAAGAGTGGGTTCGCTTGCTGACCCGTCAATCCGCGAAACGCGAAGTTGGAAGGACCGTTGCCGTTATTCGTGGCGCGCGAGACGGCGAGGTTGCGCTGCGCGATGAGGAAGGCGTTGAGGAACGATTGACCGGAGACAGCATCCCTCGCAAAGACGTTGACTTCGTTGATGTCGAAGACGCGAATCAGTTTCGTCCCCTTGTTGCCGACGTAGCGAACTTCAAACACAGCGTCTTTGAAAACCTCACGCTCGATTGATGCCGTCCATTCTTGCACGTAAGGCGTGCGTAAGTTTTCATTAAAGCCCGCGACCTCAAGGCTATTGTTGCTCTGAAACAACGTCTGTAAAGACAACGGCAGATTCAAAGTCGGCGTCGCCACCGTTGGCGTGCCGTTACGGAGAAACGTCGGAGCCGCCGCGCTGCGGTTGAAGCTCGCCTCAAGCGCCAAGCCGGAATTGATACTGACGATGTTTTCAAAGAGTTGAAAATTCTCGCGGATGTAGCTGACGCGGTAGCCTGCGCGCAAAGAGGTCTTGCCGTCCTTGAACGGCAAATAAGCGAAGCTGATGACGGGGGCGAAGTTGTTGCGGTCGTCTTTGAAGAACTGAAAATCTTCGGGCACGAGGTCGTTCATCGTGCGCGGCTGAAGCGTGCCGCCGGGCACGAAAAGATTTTCCGGCGCAGTCGGACCAAACACGCCGCCGACGGGCAGCACAATCAGATTGTTCACTTCGCGCGGCACGGTCGAATACTCGTAGCGCAAACCCAGATTGAGCGTCAGATTCGGACGCACCTTCCACGTATCCTGCACATAAAAGTCGAACTCTTCCGTGCGGTATTCGCGTCTGACTGGCGCGCCGGAGACGAACCCAGTGTCGCGGTCGGCGGCATTGAAGGATTGGCTGACGCGCCTGATCGCGCCCGTGAGATTGTTCAATAAGTTGTTGGCGAAGTTGACGCTCGCCGCCGAACCGCTCGTGGAATTGACGATGCCCGGAAAGTTCGAGATGGCGAGGCCGGGATTATTGTCGGTGATGCTCAGGTCAACCGTCGGAATCGTGCCCGCGAAATTGTAGCGGCGTCCGCGCAGGAGGCGAATATCGAAGCCGGTTTTGATGAGATGTCCGCCGCGCGTGTAAGTGAGATTGTCTATGAACTGATAGACGGGCGTCTGGCGTCCGTTGTTGGCGTTGTCGTAGAACGGACTCGCCACCGTGTTCAACGTCACAAGGGCCGGCGTCGCGCCGAAACTGGGATTGATAAAGTCCGTACTCGCGTTCTGAAAGCCGAAACGAAATTCGTTGACCAAGGTTGGCGAGAGCGCTGCTAACAAGGCAGCGGAGAGGCCACGTCCTCGCAGGAGCCGATCCGTGCCGAATTCGCCGGGGAAGAGTTGCAGGCGCGAGTTGACGACATCGCCGAGTTGGAAATCGTTGCCATAGGCGTAGTTGAGTTCAAAAGAGTATTTGTCGCTGAAACGGTGATCGAGACGAAAACTGTAAATGTCTTTCGGCGCGGAGCGCCTGGCGTTGAACCGGAAGCCGCCGGTATTGAGGCCGTCTCCGTTGTCGAAGTTGTTCGGAAGCGGCGTGCGCGCGAGGAGCGCGGCGATGGTCGGGTCGGCTGTGCTGTAGCCCGGTCGAAGCGTCAACAGGTTCGGAGCCGTGCGGATGGCGCTCCGGTTACTGGCGACGTTCGCTGGCGTCGTCACCAGCCCGTTAAGGTAGCGGAAAATCCCTGCGCGCGCCTGCTCGGTATAGACGAGGCGGTTGACGGTTTCGGAGGCGGCGAGGCGCGTCCCTTCGTAAGAGAAGAAGAAGAACGTGCGGTCGCGCCCGTTATAGAGCTTCGGAATCAAAATGGGGCCGCCGATGCGTCCGCCAAATTGGTTGCGGATGAGCCGTTCGCGCTCAACGCCGTCCCGGTTATTGAAGAAGTTATTAGCGTTCAGAGCCGTGTTGCGGTGGAACTCGAAGAGCGAACCGGAGAAGCGATTCGTGCCTGACTGTGAGATGACGTTGACCTGGGCGCTGCCGCGCCCGAACTCGGCGGTTGCCAAGCCGGTCGTGACGCGGAACTCGCGCACGGATTCGACCGAGACGGGAATCGTCGGATTGTTGATGACGGTGTCTTCCGATTTGTTGAAATTGTCCGAAGCGTTGATGCCGTTAACGGTGATGTTCAATCCGCGTGCGCGATTGCCGTTGACGCGCCCCGTCTCGCCGTCCGCTCCGGCTTGCAAGCCGATGAGGTCGAGCGGGTTGCGCCCGTCGAGCGGGAGGTCGAGGACGCGGCGACGTTCGACGACATCGCCGATCTCCGCGTTCGTCGTGTTGACGACTTCCTGCGCCGCACTCGCGTCAATGGTGACGACCTCGCTGACTTCACCCGGCTGAAGTTCCACATTCAGGCTTGCCGGAGTGCCGACTTCGACCACCACGTTTGGGATGTTCACCGTTTTGAAACTGTTCGCTTCCACACGCACATTGTAAATGCCGGGCGGCACTTCGGGAATCGCGAAGACGCCTTCATCACTCGTCGTGACGTTGCGCTCCGTGCCGGTCTGCGCGTTGGTGACGATGACAGATGCGTTCGGCACGACCGCCTCGGTCGCGTCGCGCACCGTGCCTTCGATGCGCCCGTTGACGGATTGCGCGGAAGTTGTGGAGACGAGCAGCGAGCAGACCAATGCGAAAACGGTGAGCATCGTTAACGGCATCACGGATGCGGCGGACGAGCGAATCATGCGCATAAGATTCCCTTTCAAATGTGCGGTTGCGGAATATGTGAACGACCGGAAGAACGGAAGCCTTCCATCTTGATTCGTTAAGCGGAACGCAAGCTGACGCGACATTAACGGCAGAAAGCGATCCAGTCGCTACATGCCGTGTAAAAAAGATGTAACAAGTTGTGACAAGCAGAGGCGCGTAGCAGGGAATAAGGAGCGAGAGCGTAGGGATGAAGTTAAGTGTTCACGGCGGCGATGGCTTCGATTTCTATCTGAAATCCGTAATGCAGGCTTGAGGTTGGAACCACCGCGCGTGCCGGGCGGTGGTCGCCCATGACTTCCATGTAAGCTGAATTGACCGCATCCCACAACCCGATGTCCGATACGTAGATCGTCATCTTCAACACGCGGCTCAAGTCGCTGCCGGAAGCCTTCAGGATGGCACTGATGTTGTCGAGCACTTGTCTTGTCTGTGCGTCAATCGAACCTAACAACCGCTCTCCCGTTCGCGAGTCTATCGAGAGCTGACCGGAGACGTAAACGATGCCGTTGTGAACAGTTGCTTGCGAGTAATGCCCTGCCGGAGCGGGGGCGTCGGGCGTCTGTATGTATTCAATGTCCATGATGTCGGTTCTACCTTATGTATGACTCTTGCGAATGTGCTCGGCCCGGCCATCCTACCAGCCACGCCGAATCTCCCACTTGTCCACGAGCGCCGCGCCTTCGAGTACATGGTAGTGAGCGTGTTGTGCCGCCGTGAGGCACGAGTGATTCGCCAGCACACGCACCCGCGTGCTGACGCTCAAACGTTGAAATGTTCCTTCATCCTTGACCGTGAACGCGCCGTGTTCCTGCGAAAGGGATTCGATTCGTAAAGATAGATCGTCTCCCGCTAAATCGAGTACACGTCCGTAACCACACGTCGAATCAAACTCTATGGGTCCGCGATCTTTGGAAAGCGCGACGGCTCCGGCATCTATCACGACTTTGCGCCGCGTGCGGTCGCGGTGGATGACCGACGCGAGCACTGTGAGCGCACAATTCTCGAAGCTGCAACTTCCGAGCGTTGCCTGAAATGCGTCGAAGAAGATGTAGTTGCCCACTCGCACTTCCGTGATCCGGTCGAGATGGTCGATGTGTGTGACGGTCGGCGTCGAGCCGATGCTGATGATCGGCACTGGCGCACTCGCCGCGCGTAACCGTTCCGCGAACTCAACCATCACATCCCGCTCGTGCTGCGCTATGCGCAGCAGTTCTTCTCGTGAGCGGGCGTGATAGGAATGCCCGGCGTGCGTCAGGATTCCTGCCAATCGGAGGTTGGAAGCATCGGCGATCTGTCGCGGTATCTCGAACGCTTCAGGTTGGTGAGGCTCGACGCCGCAACGGTGATAACCACAGTCCACTTTCAAGTACAAGTCAAGCGTCACACTTCGACGACGCGCCGCGTCGTTGAGTTGGCGGGGAATCTCCGCATCATCCGTGATGAGCGCGAGACGCTCGCACTCTCTTGAGAGTTCAATCGCTTCGTCGAACTTGCCGGGTTCGATGGGGACGGCGTAAGTAATATCCGTGAAGCCATGCGCGGCGAAGACGTGCGCTTCGGCGAGCGTCGAGACGGTAATGCCGCCGGTGTGGCCTTCGGTTTGAAGGCGCGCGACCTCGACGCACTTGTGAGTTTTGACGTGCGGACGCAGCCGTGCTCCTAGACTTTCGACGCGCGCGAGCATGTGCGCGGAGTTCTGCCGCACGCGCTCGATCTCGAGTACGAGCGACGGAGTCTTCAGCGTTCGTAGTTCCGTAGGATTCGTAAACATAACGCCTTGCTGGGTCAGCAATCCGACTTTTTATTTTGCACCATCATCTCGTCCCGTGTCGAAGTCGTGTGTGCGTGCGCAAAAAGTCTTGCGCCCCCGGAGCCATCTTCCGTTGGTCATGACCCGCGCAAGAACTTCTGAGTGGCCTTCTTATTCCTTCGACTTTGCACCAAAATGTCCGCCACATTGCCATCCTGGTCTACTGCTCGCCACAGGTCCCGGACTTTGCTATTGATCTGGATGAACACTTCGTCCAAGTGCCACTCGCTCACCAGGACGAGGACGTCTGCGGCGGAGCTCGTGAGCGGATGCTTGGCCGAACTTGAGACACCATGCACGGATCGATGCGGAGGTGCGAGTCACGCCGAGTACAGCCATCATCTCTTCAACATCGCGGAAGCTCTCGAGCGAACGAAAGTAGAGCCAGACACAGTGGCTAATGACTTCTGAGAAGAAACGATGGCGGCGATAGAGAGCAGCAACTGCGTGCATCGACGCATTGTGACCCAAGTGCAGATCTGCAGCACGCTCAGATCTTTTAGTTGACAGTACCAAGACGATAGTTGACAGTACCAAGACGAAGCAGAGAACGATAAACCTCAAGCCCCAAGCGCTCCACGAAGCGTTACAAGAGGCGCGCCAGCGAGAGAAGACTAAGGATGCCAGAGACAACTCGGAAAAAGAACTTGCGACAAGAGTGTTCAATATGAGCCGCTTAATTTGGGACAAGACGATAGCCTATGCGGTGAACTGTTATGATGTACTGTGGATTGGTCGGGTCTCGTTCCAACTTGTGCCGCAAGCGAGCGATATGCGCATCGATTGTGCGAGTGTAGAGCGAAGCGTTTGAACCCCAGATGTGATGAAGCAGTTGTTCGCGTGTGACGGTCTCGCCGCAATGTGCTATCAGCAGTTGCAAAATCTCGAACTCGCGCGGGCTTAGGTCAAGTGATTTGTTGCCTTTACGCGCGCTCAAGCGGCGTAAATCCAACTCGACATCGCCGATTTTTATTTGCTCCTCGATTTGTTTGCGCTGCGAACGTCGCAGAACGGCTGCGACGCGGGCCAGAAGTTCGCCAACATCGAAAGGCTTGGGAATGTAGTCGTCCGCGCCCAGACGCAAACCGAAAGCTGCGTCAGAAGCCGCTCCGCGCGCCGTGAGCATGATGATGGGCGTTTCAGTCTCGGCGGAGCGCAAGCGTTGACAAATTTCAAGGCCGTTCATTCGCGGAAGCATCAAGTCCAAGATGATTAGGTCGAGCGCGTTTTCAGTTGTGCGCTGTGACTGTGAAGCGAGACGAAAACCTTCGTCGCCATCGGTCGCAGTTTCGACCAAGTAGCCTTCTGATTCGAGGCTATCGCGCAATGCCACTAACACGCTCGGTTCGTCTTCGATGATCAGAATCTTCGCTGCCATCAAATATTGTCTCTTTCCCCGCTTGATCAGGATCCTGAGTTTCTTGTTGCAACAAAGGCAGGCTCAAACGAAAAATCGCTCCTTCGTTCAGTTGACTCTCGACTGAGACTTCGCCTCCGTGCGCGTGTGCGATTTCGCGAGCGATTGATAGTCCTAAACCCGAGCCGGATTTAGCTTGCACTTCTTCTTGCGATGCGCGATGAAAAGCATCGAAGATGCGCTTTTGTTCGTCGGGCGCGACGCCTATGCCGTAATCGCGCACTTCAATTACGGCCGCATCGTTTTCAGCTTTGACAGCGACATTTACGCTCCGCGAACCGCCGGAATACTTGACAGCGTTCGACAACAAGTTCAACAGAATCTGTCGCAAAGCCCCTTCGTCAAATTCGGCCCAAACAGGCTCGGACGAAATTTGCACGTTGATAACGAAGCCTTGCGCGCGCGGCGTGGCTAGAAGTACTTCGACCACGTCTGCCGCGATTGGCCCAACGTCGCCTTTGACAAAACGATAACGTCGCGCTCCGCGTTCGAGACGCGACATCTCCAAAATGTTGTTGAGCAACAACGTGAGACGGTCGCTTTCCAGCGTGATGATTTGTCCGTATTCGCGCACACGTTCGGAGTTGCGCGCGCGACTCGTGCGTAACAAGTCGCCGAGAGCGCGAATCGCCGTCAGCGGCGTTTTGAGTTCGTGGGAGATGTTGGATAGAAAGTCCGACTTCAACCGGGCCAATCTAATCTCGCGCGTCGTCGCGCGCCACGTCAGGCCCAAGCCAATCAGCGCGAGACTCATAGCCGCAAGGCTTATCAACAAACTCAGTCCGTTTTGTCCTAGCGCGTAGGCCGCTGCGGAGCGGTCGCGCAAAGCCACGCCGAATCTTAAATGTGGAAAAATCCGGTCGTTTGTTTCAAAGCCGCGTTGACGCAATGGCTCAGACGATTCACCGATTTTGACGAGCGAACGCGGCTCTGTATTCGGCGCGCTCACGCTGATTTGATAGACCAATTGGCCTACAGCTTCATCATTGAACGCCCGCTGTTGCTGGTGCGCGATGAGGTGTTGGTAGTAGCCCTGGTATGGGAAATGTTCCGGCTCTGCCGTGAAGACCAACAAGCCAATGCGGTCGAGCGACCCGCGCTTTTCTACGTGGTCAGGTTCGTAAACAGGATGAAAGAAAATTTGGCGGGGCGTGGAATCATTCAACGAAACGGGCGCGAAGTTGGCGTAGGTGGCATCGTCATTCCTATTTGAAATCGCCAGAAACGCTTGTCGTAAGGTTTGCGTTGTGGCTTCATCCTCAACGAAATAGCCGACCGGAACGCCTTTGTGGTAAGTCGTATTGGGATCGTTCGGATTGGGCCGCATGAAACGCAGCGCACGCCACGCTCCTTCTTCGTCGCCGCGCTCGAAAAAGACCGCATACATATCGCGCATCTCAGGATAGTGGTCCAGGGCGCGCGTGTACCTGCGGGCCAGCTTTTTGATCTTGCGCTTGCGAACGCTGTCGTGGCTGATGGAGTGCGTGATGTGGTCTGCGCGCTCCATCATTGCGTGCTTGGTTTCGTTCACCAAATCGAGCAGACGCAATTCCAAGTTAGCTTCCAGCGTCGCGCGCTTTTGCATCTCGGCCCGGCGCGAAGACAAAAACTGCATTACGCCAAGCACAATGGTCGCCAGCAAGACCGCGCCCATGGCGAAAATCAAGTAACCGCGTTTGGCTAAAACTCTTCGGTAATCCATGATGAGCCTCTCGACATGATATGCCTTTGCTCTGCGTCCGCGCGAGAGTCAAGAACGGTTTGTTACAACTTGTTACATCTTTTTCACAATCCGCGTAGAGATTGCCGCTCGACAATTCTTTATACTTCAAAACCTCAAGGTAGATTCAATTCGCGCTGCGTTACAAGTTCTGATGCGATGTTATTGTTTTGCACGCGCCTTCGTATAACTCTTGCTTTGAAGAAAGACGTATGTTCATCGAGAAAAAACTTGTCGGCATATTAGTTGTTTGCTTGAGCCTGCTTTTAGCTTTTTCTCCCGATTGCCAACATAGTTCCGCTCATTCATCAACGCTGAATCCGACCGCATCGCCCGGCATTGTCAAAGGGGCGCAGATGCGCCTGGCGGGGCAATACACATTTACAGCAACGCCGAGCCAAGCGGGTGGGCCAATCCGTTGGACGATTGACCGCGAAGAGAGGAGCGAAAACGGCGGCAAATCGAAACTCGCGCGAAACGTAGCTGCCACCGTTGGCCCCACAGCCACTTTCAACTTGGCGAAAATTGCGGGCAAAGAAACCGTTTATATCATTCGCGCCGGCGATAACGGCTTCAGCGATACGCACAGAGTGCAAGTCTTTCCGCCTGATGAGCGCGCTTCGTTTATTTACAAGAGCACGGGCAATCCTGATGTTCGCGTTTACATTGTCGCGCCTGCGACGTTGAGCGCGAATACGCACATCGTCATGGTCATGCACGGCAGAGGACGCAATGCAGACGATTACATCAACTCCTGGGTCGAGTGGGCCGGTCGCAATGATTACATCATTTTGTGTCCGCAGTTCGACAACAGGAACTGGCCCGGCACGCGCGGCTACAATTTGGGCAACATCTTCACCGGCGAAGAGGGACGAGGCAAACTCAATCCCGAATCTAAATGGTCGTTCACGATAGTTGAAAATATTCATCAGTTAATGCGCGACGGCTTTGCAATAAAAGACGAACTGTTTGACTTATGGGGACATTCGGCGGGCGGGCAGTTCGTTCATCGTTTGATGCTCTTCAAGCCGAACGCGAAGGTTAGATTCGCAATGCCCGCGAACGCAGGCTGGTACACTGCGCCTGACCTGAACACGGATTTCCCTTCCGGCGCGCGCCATCCGCTTTCGTTCTTCACGATGAAGAATCTGACTGACTATACAAACAAGCAAATGATTATTATGCGCGGCGCGCTCGACATCGAACGCGCCGAAAATTTACGCACAACGCCCGACGCTGATGCGCAAGGTTTGACCCGCTTCGAGCGAGCCGGTTATATGTTTGCAAAAGGTAAAGCTGTAAACCCTCGCTCGAACTGGCAACTGATTGACGTGCCTAACGCAGACCATGATCAAGCCAAAATGGCCCTGGCGGCGCAACAGTTTTTACAGAAACCGAATCTTTCGCTACCGCATTAGTGAGATTGATTTAGTAATCCAAACTACTTTCTGTTGCGGAAGATTCAATTTACAGATGCTGCGAGTAGAAGCCATCCCACAACCTCGAAAAGCCCATAACTGCTTTGGCAGCCCGTTGTACGTTTTCTGTGGAGCAGTCTGTTGCTAGCTTTTCAAGCGCGATTTTATCGCGTTGGAGACTCTGAAATGGATTATCGCATTCGTAAGATCATCGCCTACATGGAAGCAAATTCGCACGAGGCGCATAGGCTTGAAAATATGGCCGGGATGGTCAACCTTTCTGTCTCGCATTTGCAACACTTATTCAAAGCGGAGACGGGAATGTGTTTCGGGCAGTATAAGAAAAAACTTAAGCTAGAAAGGGCGCGCGCACTGTTGGTGACGAGTTTTCTAAGCGGGAAAGAGATTTGCGATAAAGTTGGCTATGGCCCAGGCCATTTTGCAAATGATTTCAAGACTGTTTTCGGTTTGTCACCCTTGCAATACCGCCGCAAGTCCCTAGCGCAGGAAGAGACAAATGAGCAAGTGATAGTATGACAGATTTGGTGAATAAATAGCAGAATATGGTAAGTAAAAACTCTTGCTTTGTTTATATGTTTTCTCTTAAATTGTTGAGGCATTCCCGAAAGTTATCAGGATTACAACTCTGTGGGATCACACTGTGAACAGACCATCAAAGTTCATTGGGGGCAGCCCAATTGGAGTGCGGAAGGTCAACATGGTGTGGGTCGGCATCGTGAATGATGCGGTGCTGATAATTCCAAGAGTACGCACTTGAATCCGTGCGAAATGAAGTGGTCAATCGTCCCGACAACCCAGCCTTAGCATTATCGGGCTAGGTCAACCCATAGCCGTTTGCAAATGCGTGTGACCTTTGCGCCTGTGCGCGAAACTCCGCGCTTATGGCGAAGTCCGGTCACATCCAATTGCAATACGCGATAGTAATTCAAACGACTCTCTGTTGCGGAAAGATTCAGCTTACAGATGCTGCCAACAGTGATCTGTTCCTGCGAGGGATTGATTCTTCTTTTGAAGAGCTGTGAGTTGACTCTCCGTAAATTCAGCCTCTGTTGCACAGAGGCATCTGTTCAAATCAAACAAAGGAGACAAATCATGTTAAGTCGAGTTGTACGTTTGAGTATTTTGACGGCGGTTATGATTGTGGGATGCACATTGTTTTCCGCGGAGGCATCGGCGCAGATTCCTGCTGGGTGCACGGCTACACTAAGTGGTCCGACAGGTCATGGAACGTATGTTTCTGCCAGTTCAAGCCTTAACTGCAATTACAACCGTGGTTATCTCTATGTATATGTACGCCTTAGAAGAGATGGCAATACAGGTGTTGGTAGTTCTAACAACTGTAACAATTGCAGGTCCATAAGCACAGGTACATCGATAACCAATTACGTCGGAACCCAGAGGTATTGTGCTTATGGGTCTTTCAAAGTAGATAGTTCCGGCTATTTTAGGCCAAGTGCGTGCATAAGTTACTGATATTAAGCGATAGGACAATCCAGTTTCGCGCTAAAACCGCCGGGTTATTGGACTATTGCTAACGCGAATCAAGGGTTGAAAACGACACTTGACGATATTCTTTCTTGTGTTTCGGGTCTTCTTCGCGTTCTTTGCGTCTGAATCCGTCGGCAAACTGCAAATGACGCAAGGAGTTTTTCAACTCTTGATTCGCATTCTTAGTAAGGATTGCGCTCAGGCTGATGGCTTAGGTTTCGTTCGTTTGACAGAGTTCGTTGCAGAGACCGAACGTCAAGCGCATTGTTGTAAGCAAAGTTCTGCGTGTCTTACGAAAGTCAAATACAAGGCACCAGAGACTGTCTCAAACATAAGCCGTCTCTTTAGTTACTCGTAGGGCTTACGCAAATGAGGTTCAGAGTTACGCCTTCAGGCGTGATTTGCAACATAAACTTCACGCCTTCAGGCGTAACTCTGAACTTTACTCGGAATAATCAAGGTGGATATTGCAATGAAAGCTAGTGGTGTTTTCAAATTCGTTCGATGGCATTCTGTTTTCGGTGTTATCACACTTTTCTTTCTTTTCGTATCAACCGTGCAAGCGAATTCCGACTTGATCGGCAAAGTCGTTTCCGCAGGTGGAAAGCCCGTCGCCGGTGCTAAAGTCGTAGCGCAAACAGGTGCTGACAGAGATAGTTTGCTGCTCGCTGAACAAAGCGGGCAAGAGGGCAAGATTGAATCGGAGACTGTGACCGACGCCGAAGGTCGGTTTCGTCTTACTTCGCTTCCCAAGACTGCTTTTTCAATAGAGGTGACAGCTTCGGGTCACAGCCGAACTGTGGTAGCAGACTTTCAAGCAGGCGAAGCAGGCGAGATAGGAGTGATAAGACTTGTCGCAGCGTCTCCGTTGTCAGGAAAGGTTCTTGATGAAGTTGGAAAGCCGGTCGCAGGAGCAACCATCGAAGTCTCTCGTTTAGGGCAACTGCGTGACATAGGGCAGCCGATGGTCAAGGTCAAGAGCGACCTTGCAGGAGAGTTCAATGCTCTCGACGCGCCAATCGGAGCGACTCACGTAGTCGCGCGCGCATCGGGGTTTCTGACCTTCACAATCGGAGGCAACGGGGATTTGATTGCCGCACCTTTGACGATCAGATTGACGCGCGGGGGAACGGTCACAGGGCAGGTTTTGGACGTTGACGGCAAGCCTGCCGCAGACGCTCTCGTTATCGTAAACACGGGAGCGGTCAAGACAAGACAAGACGGATGGTTTGAGCTTTCCGGTGTTGAAATAGGGAACGCGACAATTGAAGTCGTTCGTGGAGACCTTGTCGGACGCAAAAACGTCAATGTCGCAAAGAGAAAAGTCGCAAAAGTTGAAATCCGCCTCGCTCCCGCAGCCACTGTCGAGGGCCACGTGATTGATTCAAAGACCCGTCAACCGATTGTCGGAGCCGCGGTCCGAAAGCTTGACGCTCTTACAAGCGGCGGCGCATTTATCTTGTGGAGAGAACCAAACCTTTCAGAAACGGCAGTGACGGACGAGAAAGGACGTTTTCGTCTGACAGGACTTTATCCGGGCATGGTTTCTCTGTTTACTACCAAGCGAGGTTATGTTCCTTCTCCGTTTCATCCGACCGAATTGCGTTCGGGAGAAACCATCGGCATAAACCTGTCGCTCGACCCGATGACGAAAGTATCGGGGCGCGTCGTGGACGAATCAGACAAGCCCGTCGCCGGAGTTACTGTGTCGCTCGGCAGTTCGCGCAACCTGCAAGATTTCAACCTACGAGTTTCGAGCAGCAGCAGTGCCACAGGGATTTCAAGTATCACAGACAGTACAGGAACATTCACTATATTTGCCCCTGCTCAGATGGGAGCAATCTCGCTTATTGCCCGCGCTCCCGATTACACACCTGCACAGCAAAACGGCTTGCAGCTAAAGATGGGAGAAGAATTTTCAGGAGCTTTGTTGCGGCTTGCACGCGGCGTTGAAGCGCGAGGCATCGTCACGGATGACGGCGGAAAGTCAATCAAGGGAGCGAGAGTCGTTGCCTCTCGTACAGATGGCGGCGGAATCAGCGGTTTTGCGGATGAAGAGCCGCAGATTGTCACCGATACTGCCGGAACGTTTGTCATTCGCGGTCTGGAAGCGGGGATATACCGATTAGAAGCACACCATCCTCAATACGCAAGTAATATAGTCTATGAATTGGAAATCAAAGCGGGACGCACAATTGAAGTTCCGCGACTTAAGCTCAAGCCGGCAGTTATAATTTCAGGAACCCTCCGCGATGAGAGCGGTCAGCCAATCGTCGACGCGAGCGTTTTTGCTAATGGGGATTCCGGCTTCGACGACAACGTGCGTACCGACGGCGAAGGAAGATTCACTCTCACAAAATTCTCAGCGGGAACGAAAGTCAGCATTAACGTTCTCGCAAGCGGATACAACTACATAGATAAGATTGTGGTTGCGCCCAACGCAGATGCTAACTTAGTGCTGTCAAAGAACGGCATCTTGCAAGGTCGCGTAGAAGACGCCGATACGAAGGCCGCGATAAGGGACTTCCGCATCATGCAAGTCTCATGGCAACCCGCGCAGCCGTCCAACCAATACCCGATTTTCGAGTCAGTGTCGTTTCATGCAAGCGACGGTCGTTTCGAGTGGGCGAGTTTGTCGTCAGGCAAGTGGATATTTTCTGCAACTGCGCCCGGCTATCAATCGGTGGCGGTCGCAAACATTGAAATAAACAATGGCAAAACAGAAAAGGAAGTGGTCTTTTCGTTGAAAAAAGGTGTCGAGCTTCGGGGATGCATCGTTGACGCTTCAAGCGGCGCGCCAATCAAAAACGCCGAGGTGTCATACTTCGAGACATGGAATCTCAAAGATTCGGGTTTGAATTCCGATGAAGGCTTCGCCAAGATTCGTGTGACCGATATGGAAGGAAGATTCCGGCTTGACGGCTTGCCGCAAAAGAAACTCTCCGTTTTTGTCAGGGAGCCTTCTTATGTCGAGGCGAAACGTGAGGTGACAATCGGAGACGAGAAAGACATCGAAATCAAGTTGCAAGCCGGCGCGTTGATTATGGGAACGGTTGCACGCTCGGATGGACGCACTCCTGCCGCGGGAGTAGAGGTGCGCCTTCAGTCTGCGGGCGTCAGCAACCGCTTCGAGGATTTGTATGCAGTAACCACTGACAGTTCCGGGGCTTTCGGCTTCGAGCGTCTCAAGGCTGGGCGTTATCAGCTTGTCGCGAAAGGGAACGATGGCGAAAGCTTGCCCGTGCCTATCGCTCTCGACGCGGGCGAGCGTGGGTCAAACCTGGTGTTGGTTCTCAAGGATAAGCAAAAGGAATAAAAGCAAAGTCCGACGAGGGCGGGCTAAATTAAAATGAGGAATGCGCGTCGCCAATGGCATAGTCTTTTACTGCCGACAGTAACTGCCGACAGCCGACTGTTTTCAAAGGAGTCATTATGAAACTGTCACTTTCGTTATTGTTCATCGCGCTTTGGTTGCTCTCTGGTCCAATCGTTGTCAGCGCGCAAACCAAGCTTGCTAAACAAACCGACCCGGCAAGTAAAGCCGCCAGCCAAAACGCGCCACCTAATGTTGACGCCGAACAAGCGAACGAAAAGCAGCGACTTGCAGCCGAACGCCGCGCCGTCGCCACTTCGCTTTTGTTTGACCTGGCAGAAGCATCGCGTGAGTTTCGTGATTTGATGTTGCGCGCCCGCGTGCAAGCGCGCGCCGCCGATTTGATCTGGTTCACCGACCCCGACCGCGCGCGCGTCCTGTTTCGCCGCGCGTGGGACGCCGCCGATGCGATTGACCGCGAAAACGAACGCAAGGCAGAAGAGCAACAGCAAGCTGCATTGAAGACAGGTGGTTCATATTCATTTGACGCGCCGCCGCGCGCACGCGAAGAAGTGTTGCGTCTGGCATCTCAGCGTGACCGCGCACTGGGCGAAGAGTTGTTGCGAAAACTCGCAGAAGCGGAGAAAGAGGAAGCTGAACTCGAAAAATCTCGTGTTGACAAAGCCCAAAACTCTTCAACCAATCGCTCGCCGTTCGAGCTCACACCCGCGCAACGAGAGCGTATGCAGTTGGCTAGCGCGTTACTCTATAGCGGCGATGTCAAGCGTGCCGTGAAGTTTGCCGAACCGTTGTTGGGAATTGCTTGCGCAGAGACGATCCATTTTCTTTCCGTCTTGCGCGAAAAGGATGTGGCGCAGGCTGACGGGCATTATGTTGCTTTGCTCGCACGCGTCGAGGTTTACCCTGCGGTGGACGCCAATCTCGTTTCGCTGCTCTCGTCTTACGTTTTCAATGATGCCGAATTTGATAACGATGACCTGCGCCAACACTTCATTCGCGTCGCCGAACCAATTCTTTTGCGCCCCTTGCCGCCGTCCGAACAAGGTGCTTCTGGAGAAGATGCTTCAATAAATGGACGAATGGAGAAGTATGACGCGCTCAACCGCTTGTTGCCTTACTTTGAGCGTTACGCACCGGCAGAGACGACCGCCAACTTGCGCTCTGTGATGAGCGCGTTGCAAGCGGACGTTCCGGACTGGGCCAAACAAGAAAACACGAATGGGTCTCCGCTTACCAATCTCAGCCCGGGAGAAGATTTCGTCGAGCGTGTGTTGGAACGCGCCGCCCGCATCGAGAATGTGAAAGAGCGAGATCAATTTTACGCTTCGGGCGCGCTTGACGCCGCCAACCTAAACGACCCGCGTGCGCGCGACCTCGTGGACAAAATCGAAGACAGTGTCCAGCGCGAAAAAATTCGTGGTTTTGTTGATTTCACTCTGACCGCAAATGCGCTTGCGGAATTGCGCCGCCAGATGGAAGAAAAGCGCAAGTCGCAAACAAGTATCAAGCAAAAGAAAGCGTCTGCCACCGAGCCGCAAGCCTCGAAGAAGAAAACGATAACGACAGAAGAAGTTTTGCGTTCAATTCGCAATGGAGAACTGACACATTTTCAGCGCGTGTGGGCCTTGTCCGAAGTCGTGCGCATTCTGACCGGGAGCGACAAGCGGAAAACGAACAAAGAGCGGAGTCTGAGCCTGCTTGAAGACGCCGCAACGGAAGCGCGCCGCATCAGCCGCTCAAACCCAAGCCACGCGCAGGCTTTAGTGGGCATTGCCGTTCTGTTCTTCGACCTTGACCGCGCACGGAGTTGGGAATTGGCCAACGAAGTGGTGAAGGCCGCCAACGACGTCAAAAATTACACCGGCACAGACACATTGCTATCTGTTCAACTTTTAGCTGAACACGTATCTACGAATTATTCAGCTAGTCTGCCCGACAGCGATTTGACCTCGCTCTTTCCTAAACTAGCGCAAGCCGATCTGATCCACGCCATCGCTCAAGCGCGCTCATTTCAGGGCGAGACGCCGCGCTCAACGGCTATGCTCGCCATCGCGCAATCGGTGTTAGAGCAGAAGTCAAAGCCAGTAGACAGTAGGCAGTAGCAGGAGGCAAACCACAATTAAACCCCGGTCTTGGGCTAAATCAAGTCGGTATGATACCGACTTGAAGTTAATTAACGTGAGCCAAGATGAAGCCACGCTTCATCTTGGCTCACGTTAATTATGATTCAACATCTTCAACAGCAGCGTGTTCCACAATCCCAGCCACGAACGAGAATAAACTTGCGTAGCAAATCTGCTCCACAATTTAGAGAAAGTTGTTTCAACCCTGTCACTCCCGAAAAGTCTATCCAGATCGTCAGATCACCCTTCTTCGATGCAAAGATACTGATGTCCTCCTTGAAGCGGTGCCCCTTTGACGATGCCCGGCTTCGCGCGCTGTCCGCCGATGTGAGATGACCCAACCGCATGGTTTTCGGTGCGGCGGCAGAGGATAGGCTCGGCGTCAGGAATAAGCTCAAGCTGAGTATGCCGACAATCGATTTTGTGATGTTCAACGAACGTTGTTCCTTCATTTACAAAATTCCTTCCGCGGCGAGATGTTCCGGCTCGGAACGGGAGACGATCAAAGCTCCGACGACATCACCCATCGTGTTGATAATCGTGTTGCCGATGTCGAGCAGACGATAGACGCCGCCGACGATGACTGCGATTTCCAACGGCAGATCGAACGCCTTGACGAAGACGAGCGCGATGACGAAGCCGCCGCCGGGAATCCCTGCGGAGCCAGCCGTCAATATCAACCCCATCAGCACAATCGTGATGTAAGAGGCAAGGGCGAATTCAACATTCGCCGCCTGCGCCGTGAAGAGCAGCACGCAGACGAGCATGACGGCTGTTCCGTCCTTGTTGATCTGCGCGCCGAGCGGCAAGATGAACGAGTAGATGTAGCGCGGAATCTTCAACACTTTCTCGGAAAGATCGAGCGCCACGACGAGGCTGGCGAGGCTGCTGCACGTCGCCGCCGCCGTCGCATAGAGCGAGCCGGTCTGCTTCAAGAAGCGGAGCGGAGAGCGGCGCGTGAAGACGTAGAGCAGCAGCATGTACAACAAACACACGGCGACGTGACCGCTCCACACGCCGACGATAAAGAGCGCCAGCGGCCCGAAGATTTTCGCGCCATGCTGTCCGATGGTACTCGCCGCGAGCGCGCCGATGCCGAGGGGCGCGAACGACAACAGTACGACGACGAGTTTACGCAGCAGTTCGGCGAGGAGATGGAAGCCGCGACGCAAGGGCGCGCGCTGTTCCTCTGCCAGCAGCAAGGTGGTGACGCCGAGAAAGATCGCGAAGACGACGACCTGCGTCACCTGACCCGTGCTGAACGCTTGAAACACGTTCTCCGGCACGAGGTTGAGCAACACCTCCGACAGACTTGGCACTTGTCCGAGATCGGCGCCCACTTCGCCGGTCAAATCCATGCCGACGCCGGGACGGAGCAGTCGCATGATGAGAATGCCCAAGGTCATCGCCACCACGCCTGTTGATGCGTAGAAAAGCATGATCTTGCCGCCGACACGTCCGAGGATGCGTAGGTCGGTCATCGTCGTCAGACCGGCGAGCAAGTTAAAGAAGACGAGCGGCAGCGATGCCATCAGCAAGAGGCGAATGAAGAGATCGCCGATAGGTTGCACGATTCTGGCGCGTTCGCCGAAAACTATCCCTGCCACGATCCCTGCTGCCATGAAGATGAGAATCTTCAAGCCGAGCGAGAGGCGACGGTAACGCCCAAAGAGCGTCGGCTTGAGCTTGGCCGCGATGGATGGTTCTCGCAGCGGAAGCGAACTTGCCGCCGCTTTTGAATCCGTATTCATGCTGAACTTCAGAGTCGTTTGATTCCGCCTGTGACTGAGACTTCAGACGGACTTCGACGACAATCCTTGTTTAATCCTTTCCAGACCTCTCCGCAGATCGTCCCAAGACTTGACACAGGTCAATCGCAGATAGCCTTCGCCATGTGCGCCGAACGCCGTCCCCGGCACGAGCGCGACCGCGTGTTCTCTGAGTAATCTTTCCGCCAACGCTTCGGACTTCTCCTCCGTTCCGGTGATGTCAATCCACGCATAGAAGCCGCCTTCCGGCATCTCGCACGAGACACCGGGTATGCAGTTGAGTTCGGCGACGACGAACACGCAGCGTCGTTCCCAATCTTCCCAGAGCGTTGTGACTTCCGTCGGCGGCGCGGCGCACAAGGCAACGGTTGCTCCGGTCTGCGTGAACGCTCCGGCGCACGTCATCAAGTGTTGCTGCAATGTCACCATCGCCTTGATGATGTGCGGGGACGAATACGCGAAGCCGATGCGCCAGCCGCCCATCGCAAAACTTTTCGTCAATCCCATCAGCCCGATTGTGCGCTCACCCATCCGCGGGTGCGTGGCGATTGACGTGTGCGTGCGTCCGCCCCACGTCACGCGCTCGTAAATCTCGTCGGCGATCACGAACAAATCGTGCCGGTCGGCGACTTCGGCGATCAGGTCGAGGTCGGCTTGCGTGTGGACAGTCCCGGTCGGGTTGTGCGGCGAGCAGAAAAGAATCGCGCGCGTCTGAGGGGTCATCGCGGCTTCGAGATCGTCTCTCGTCCAACGAAAATTATTTTCACGGCGCAGAGGGACGGCGCGCGCGCTGCCGCCGCAGAAGCGGATCGCCGGCCCATAGCTGACGAAGCATGGGTCTTCGACGATGACCTCATCGCCCGGATTGAGCGTCGCCAGTAGCGCGAGCGTCAAACCTTGCTTGCAGCCGAGCGTGGCGATGATGTTTTGGTCAGAGTCGGCGCTGATGTTGTTCTCGCGCGCGAGCTTACGCGCACACGCTGCGCGAAACTCCGGTTTGCCCTGCGCCATCGTCTGATGCGTGTCGCCGTCGAGCATGGCTTGCGACGCGCAGCGGGTGATGTACGCGGGCGTGTGTTCGGCGGCGCGGCCGGCGGAGAAATCAATCACGTCCACGCCCTGCCGCCGCAATTCGGCGGCGGTGTCGGCGATCAGCACGGTGGCTGAGGCCGGCGTCTCAAGAATTCTTTGCGAAAGCGCGCGGGGCGCGGCGGTTGTATTCATTGGTGGGAAACAGTGAATAGTAAATGGTGAATAGTAAATCGAAAGAGCGAATTTTCTATTCACCATTTACCATTTACTATTCACTCCTTTCTAGTCCTGATAAATTTTGATGACCGGCTTGCCGTCCGACTTGATGTAGCCGCGATACATGCCATTGTCGGTGAACGGCATCGCGACGTTGCCGCCCTTGTCGATGGCGATGGCGCCGCCGCCGCCGCCGAGCTTGACGAGACGACGCTTCATCACTTCGTCGGCGGCGTCCTGCAACGACATCCCTTTGTAAGTGACGAGTACGGCGATCTCGCGCGCGGTCAGCAGACGCATGTGGTACTCGCCGAGTCCGGTGGTCGAGACGGCGCACGCTTCGTTGTTGGCGTAAGTGCCTGCGCCGATGATCGGCGAGTCGCCGACGCGCCCCGGTTTCTTGTTGACACGGCCTCCGGTCGAAGTCCCGGCGGCGAGGTTGCCCGACCTGTCGAGCGCGACCGCGCCGACCGTGCCGTAAAACAAACTCTTCAACTCCGGGTCGCTTTCTTCTGGCGAGGTCGCGCCGGAAGTCTTCGGCAACTGACCGCCGAAAGGTACGTTCCGCTTCTGGCGTTCGAGCAGCGACTTCCATTGCCGGTCGGTGTAGAAATAATCTCGCGGCACGAGTTCGACGCCTTGCTCGCGCGCGAACATCTCCGCGCCGTCGCCGACCATTAGCACGTGCGGCGACTTGTCCATCACAAGCCGCGCGAGACTGATCGGATTTTTAATGTGCTTGAGACCGGCGACCCCGCCCGCCTTGAGCGTCTTGCCGTCCATGATCGCCGAGTCGAGTTCGTTCGTGCCGTCGCTCGTGAAAGCCGCGCCCTTCCCGGCGTTGAAGAGCGGCGAATCTTCCATCACACGGATCGCCGCTTCGACCGCGTCGAGGCTGCTGCCGCCGCGCTTGAGTACTTCGTACCCGGCGTTAAGCGATTGACCCAGTGCCGCGCGGTACTCTCTTTCGAGTTCGGGCGTCATCTCGTCGCGCGGTCTGACGCCCGCGCCGCCGTGTATGACAATTCCAAAGTTAGCTTCGCTCACACGTGTTTCTCCCGGTGTTGTTTGTCCGCAGACTGCGCCGCACAGCCACAACACTAAAAGTGATGGCGCGAGCCACCATCGACACGCCTGGGGAGTTGATTTGAGTCGGATGTTCATATTGTTCCTTCGTCGGCGGAAGCCGAATGAGCGAATCTCTTTACGAACGCTCTCGCCGCGCGCCGAATTTCCGCTTAAAATTTTCGTGCCGCCTTTTCGCTCCCCGCAACAGAGTCTTGAACTCGTCCGCGCCGTTGATGCCGGCGAGCAGAGGATCGCGGTTGATGTACGGGTAATTGAAGAAGCCGCCTTCAATCGCTTTTTTCAAGTTATGCAACGCCGGCGTTCGTTGTCCGGCGAGGGCGTAGAAATGCGCGAGGCGGTAACGCCGTTCGCTATCCACGATGTCGAGCGTCTCCAACTTTTTCACATGCTCCGACAGCCGCGTGCGGTCACCCTGCGCCGCCGCTTTATAAGCCTGACCGAAGACGCTCCAGATGCTCGCCGCGTCAATCGCCGCCGCGCGGTCGAAGAGTCGCGCCGCCGCCGTGTACTCTTTCAAATACAGATGGCTCACTCCCGCGTAGAAAAGTTCTTTGTGGTCGTCGGGCTGTCCCGCGGCTTCGCGGTAAGCGGCAATCTTTGCGTGCGAAGCGAGAGCCGCGCGGTTGTCGCCTTTGTAAATTAAGGCTTTGACGATCTGCTCATCGCTGTCGATCAAGCTCGCTAACCCCCGGTCGAGAGTTTGCGCCTGACGATACGCGGCGATTGACTCGTCGAGCAATCCGGCGTAGCGATAGACGTAGCCGAGCGTCTGGTGGAAATTCGCGGAGTGCGGAAACAAGCGCAACGCTCGTTGCAACAACGCCGCCGATTCTTCCGACTTGCCGATTTTGGCGTAGAGCGAGCCGAGCGCCAAGAGGGTTTGCGGCGACTCGTCGTTGAGGCTGAGAGCGCGGCGCAAGATTGTTTCGGCTTGCTCGTAGTGGCGCGCGCCGCCGCCCGTCTTGCTCGCGTATTGCATGTGTGCGTTGCCGAGCGCGGCGTGGGCGGGCGCGTAAGCGTGGTCTAATTCGATGACCCGTTCGAGCAGTTCGCGCTGGCGTTGCCAATCGTTCGCCGTCGCGGGGCGCAACGCCGTCGCGCGCAGGTATAATTCATACGCCGTCGCATCGTTTGCTTGATCTTTCCGCAGCCGCCCTTCTTCTTCGGCGGAGAGCGTGATACCCGACTCCGTAATGATCTTGCGGAAGAGAATCTCAGGGATGAGCCGCAGGTCGCTGTATGCCGCTTCGACCGGGGCGTTCCAGAGCGTTTCGTTGGCCCGCACATTCACTAAGCGAGCGTTCAATAGCAATCTGTCTCCTGTCTTGCGGTAAGTGCCCGTCAGCACGTACTCGGCGTCCGACTGACGCGCGACGTTGGCGAGCAAGTCATTCGTCGCTTCGCGCTGCCCCCCTTCATGCATTCGTGCTGCGATACTTCTGGTCTGCGACAGCTTGCCGCTCAACTCGAAGGCTATGGCGAAGCTGAGAAAATCCGTTACCGCGTCGCCGGTCAAATTGTCAAACGGGAGAATCATCACACGCTTGATTTCTGTGCGCTTGACCTCTGCCCCGGCAAACGTCGCCGGGACGCTGTGGAGTGTGGGCGCAGAGCTTACGAATACCAGAGAAGCGATTAACAAAAACACAAAGCGAACCATGAGAGCATCGTGTACACCGCAATCGAAGAATGCGTCGCCTTTAACACGTGCGGCGAATCGGCAGTTAACTTTCGCTGACGAACGGAGGTGTTATACCGTAGGAACGGTTGTCGAGTCGCTTCGCGTGCTGTAACAAAGATGTGAAGAGTTGTAACAATTGAACGTGTGATGTTGTGTCTGAGCGTTCAATCGGAGTAGCTTGACGAGACCAGCAATGTTGGTGTTTTCTCGCGGCGAATTATCCGCCTCAGCGAGGTTCGACGAAAGATGTTGGAACACCGAAAATTCATCTCCCGCCGTCGGTATTTGGGCATCGCCATGATCGCGGTGCTGTTGCCGACGTTGGCGCTCGCCTTAATGCAGTATCTTTCTGCCAGACGCACCGAGGCGCAGACGCAGGCGACGCTGGAAGCCAACCTCGATCTACACTTGCTCGGCATCGTGGACGAAGCCAGACGCGGCATGGTGGATCACGCCAGCTACATCACGCACAGCCTCGGCCATAATCGTCTGCGCGACCGCGACGTTGACGGTCTCGCGCGCTCATTCGCACGCGCCAAGCGGCGCTACCCTGAGATCGGCGAATTATACGGCGTCTTCTTCGAGCGGGGCGCGGAGGCCGGCGCTTGGCGCGTGCTGCGCTACGTCGCGCCCGCGCCGGACGATCCCGCCACGCCCATCTACAGAAGGATGCCAGTCGGTCTTCTGGTCGAAGACCCGGACACGACCGAAGCGTTGCGACAGGCGTGGTTCGCTATCCCGGAGCGCGAGGCGGACGCAACTTACACGGCTTTCGCGCCCACCTCGCTCGGCGATACTCAGCCGCGCCAAATCTTCTTCCACACGGTTTACGAACCGAACCATATGAACGCGCAAGACGATGTGGATCGCGTCGGGCTTTTCGCCTTTACCGCCGATGCCACGAGTTACCCGTCGGCGGGTTACCTCAAGAATCTCGTCATGCGCTTTGCTGAACGCGCCGCGAGCGGCGGTGATGCGCCCGGCGAATTGGCATATCGTCTGACACTTGGCGACGCGGGCGGCGAAGCCCGCGACCTCGTAGCCATCGGATATTCGCCGGAGCCTCTGCGCCGTCGCGGTTTCGACCCGGCGGAGCGGCTCTTCCCGACGCTGACGTTCGGCGTGGCGCTGCGCGACCAACCGGCAGCGAAGCATGTCGCTGGTCATACAAGGTCGAGCCTGATGCTCGGTCTCGGCGCAGCCGGGCTGTCGCTCGTCGGTTTAGTTTTGACGTGGCGCGCGACCGAGCGCGAGATGCGCGTCGCGCAACTCAAATCCGATTTCCTGGCGAGCATCTCGCACGAACTGAAAACGCCTTTAACCGCGATTCGCGCCTTCGGCGATCTGCTGCACTCCGGGCGCGCGCACAACCCGGAACGAATACGCGAATACGGCGGGATGATTAAGACCGAAAGCGACCGGCTGACCGCGCTCTTGAACAACATCCTCAAGGCGTCGCGGTTGGAGCGCGGCATTCGCCGCTACCGTCTGGAAGAAGGCTCGCTGTGCGCGACAGTCTCCGAGACAATTGAGGTCTTCCGTCATACCGCCGAAGCGCGCGGATTTACCATCGAGGTCGCGCTTCCCTCGCCGCCCATTAAAACTAAATTTGACGAGGGTGCGATCCGTCAAGCGATGCTCAACTTGTTGTCGAACGCCGCGAAGTATTCGGGTGGCAAGTCGGATGCTCGCCGCATCGAGGTCGCGGTCAGACGCGACGACGGATGCGCCGTCATCGAAGTACGCGATCACGGCATCGGCATCGCGCCCGCCGAACAGCGCAGCATCTTTGACCTGTTCCACCGCGCCGCGCAACTCGATGTACAAGCGAAAGGCGGCACGGGTTTAGGGTTGGCGATTGTACGCGAGATCGCGCGGGCGCACGGCGGCGAGGTCTCGGTCGAAAGCCAATCAGAAGCGGGCGCGACGTTCCGTTTGCGGCTGCCGCTCTTGCTCGCTTCGACTGAAACAGGGGAGGCGGCGCACACCGCTACGGAGTCAGAGGTCGAGGGAGATGACAAAAGTTTTAGTCGTCGAGGACGAGCCGAACGTCGCTATCGCCTTGCGCGATAGCTTAGAGTCGGAAGGCTACGCGGTCGAGACGGCGGCAGATGGCAGCGAAGGATTTCGCCTCGCCTCCGTCGGTGGCGAAGCTGCCCCTGATTTGGTCATGCTCGACTTGATGCTGCCGCGCATGAGCGGCTTGGAAGTCTGCCAACGCCTGCGCGCCGCCGGTGTGGGGACGCCGATCATCATGCTGACGGCACGCGGCGCAGCGAGCGATGCGGCTTTCGGACTGAAGCTCGGCGCGGACGACTACATCCCGAAACCCTTTGATGTCGGCGAATTGCTCGCGCGGGTCGCAGCCGTTTTGCGCCGCGCGCGAGCAACTCGCCTATTCCCGACCGACAGCGTCGCTCACATCGGCGATGTCGAACTAGATTTGCGTCGCCTGCGCGCCCGCCGAGTCGATGTGCCTCTCGACCTCAGCCCGCGCGAGTTCGAGATACTACAACTGCTCATCGCACACCGGGGCGAAACTGTCACTCGCGAACAACTGCTGCATCACATCTGGGGCGAACACGCCTCTCTCTACACGCGCACGATTGACGCCCACATCACGCGCCTGCGCCAAAAGCTCGAACCCGACCCAGCGAACCCGCAGCACATTATCACGGTTCATCGAGTTGGCTACCGACTCGTTGCTTGACAGGTCGGCGCGCCGCGCAGAGTCGGCGGCGGTGGACGAGTCAGCCCACAGACGGATGGCGTTCCGCAGTGCAAGGCTGTACCCGGCCGCAGTGGCTGTGATGCAAGAACAGCTTAGATTAGAATTGTCCTCATCCGTTCACCTTCAACCAACGTCAGGTCGCAATCCATGAAGCGCAGTACAGCACCGTTCAAGTGGCGGCATTATGAACCCGAGATCATCCTGCTTTGCGTCCGGTGGTAGTGCCGCTTTCAGCTTTCCTATCGAGACCTCGAAGCGATGATCCACGGGCGTGGTGTGAGCGGGCATTACTCCACCATCTTCAGATGGGTCCAACGCTATGCTCCTGAAATCAACAAGCGGATGCGCCCGCATCTGAAAATGACTGGCACGTCCTACAGAGTTGACGAGACGTCCCTCAAGGTGGGCAAAGAGTGGAAGTATCTGTCCCGCGCGGTTGATAAAGATGGGCAAACTATTGAATTTATGCTCTCAGCCAAACGCGACGTTTTGGCAGCCAAGCGGTTCTTCAAGAAGCTAATGCGTGCCGATCACAGGCGACTACCGTTGACGATCTCAGTGGACAAGAATGCTGCGTACCCGGATGCCTTGAGCGCCTCGCAAGTAGCCAAAGTCATACCGCATGATTGCCAACTGCGCCGAGTCAAGTATCTCAATAATGTGCTTGAGCAAGATCACAGATTGATTAAGAAGAAGGTCAGAGCATCACAATGTTTTCGCTCGTTCGACAGTGCCGAACGAACGCTGGCAGGCATCGAAGCTGTCAACATGATACGCAAAGGTCAAGTCAAAAGATCAAGTGGAAGTGATGCCAGAGGTCAGGCGAAGTTTGTCATGAGCTTGTTCCAGGTCGCTGCCTGAGCGAAGCACTCAACGAACTTTCGCGCCTTAAATTAGTTTTCGCAACACAACCGTCTTGAGTCTCTTTCAGATCGCAGCGTAGCAACAAGCGCTTGACGACCTTTCGCGTCCCAAATTAATTTTTGCAACACAGCCAAACTAAGTGCTACATCTTGCAGCCGGAAAATTATTTACAACACTACCGTTTTAGATGTATGGTGCTGCACCTTCGGAAAGTACTTTAAGCTGATCACGCGCGAGCGAAAACTCGTGCGGCCGTTGTTTTTGTGTTCGCACTCGCCGGCAACTTAGTGTGCCCCAAGTTAAGGTAGCACTTCGCCCAGAAGGAGGGAAACAGATGCCCCGGAAAAGTAGAGTCGTCCTCACGCTTGCGCTGGCCATCGTCTTCGGCCTCACCGCTGTTCCTACGGCCGAAGCAGATGATTTTTCTTTCATCGGAAACTTCAGTCAGAACGATGGAGTCGCGCTCTTCGGTTTCACCGTCACCACACCTACGCCTTCCCTTGTAACCCTTCGAACTTGGTCATACGCCGGCGGCGTGAATGCTGCCGGACAGACTATTGCCAGGGGCGGCTTTGACCCGTACCTGTCGCTGTTCTTTATCTCCGGGACATTATCAGCTTCCGGCTTCGACGAGGGAGAGATTCTTGCTGTCGCTGACGACGGGCCTCCCGGCGTAGTTCCGATCGACCCAGTTAGTGGCGCGGCCTTCGACGCGTTCGCGCGATTTAATTTGCCATCCGGAACCTACGTTTTGAGCCTTACGCAATTTCCCAACCGCCCGGTAGTTTTCTCTGATCCGACAAGGTTCCTTTTGTCCGACGGATTTCAACGAGACGGTCAGGGCAATTACTTGGGCGGCTTCCCCGATTCTGAAGGTCGAAGCAGTCAGTGGGCAGTGGACATCCTGAACGTCGCGCAGGCCGAGCCGATCCCCGAACCGGCGACGCTGCTGCTCCTCGGTACCGGCCTCGCAGGAGTGGCAGCGCGGTCTTACCGGCGGCGCGCTCGGTCAAGTGGTAAGCGTCCGCGGGTTTCTCTCGGACGAACCGCGCGATTGAAACGGGTACTTGTTGCCAACTCAGATGAAGGAGCTTTATGCACACGGAAAAACTTGTGAACGGTGGTCGCCGTTGGAACAGCATCTTGGTAGCAACCGGGCTTTCGCTGCTCGTTAATTTGAGCTTGTCTCCGACATACGCCCGGCAAAGGCAAAACCGGCAAGCGAATGAAGGATTGTTGATGACCGATTCGCTGCGATCCCGTCCGAAAAAATTACTGGCTAAAGGCAAAAACGCCATGCCAGCCGGTCTGCTCAAACTCAGAACATACCGCGTCGAGGAGGTCGCGTTGCCCAAGGCGGTGGAAGTCGAGGTCAGAGGGCGCAACGAAACGGTGCAGAGTGTGATCCTCCTGACAATCAGGGGCGGGCCGTTTCCAGTGCGGGCGCTTCCGCCGGTCATCTGGATCGACGACGTCGCGTTCGAACACGTACAGGAAAGCCAAGACCTCAGGGAACTGTCAACCGTCATCTACGATCCCTCGGTGCTGAGAGAAGGAGCGACTATCTCCGTCTCCTACGGCTCGGATGAAGCTTCGCGGGTGGCGCTTCCCGAAAGACTAACGTTCAATCGAGCTTCGAGGTAAGCGGATGCGCCGCTTACCGAATGATCTCCCGCGGCGCTGCCTCGGGTATGGGTAGAGACCGCCGGAAGTAAAGTCGTGTCGGTTTCACAAGTGCGAAAGGCTGATTTATGAAGAGAAATCCGCGAGGTTATTTTCTTTCATTGGTTTTGCTCTTGTTCTTCGGTATCTGCCACAATCAGATCGCGACGGCGCAAGTGGTTGCCGATCCGGGCGTGCCTGGGCCGCGCGAGGTGACGCGCGCGGAGTATAACTTTGGCGCGACGGCGTTGATCCCGGCAGAGTTCCCCGTCCCCATCGAATTACAAGCTTCCGTGCATTACCCGACGGATTTATCAGGCGGGCCGTTCCCGCTAATCATCTTCCTGCACGGGCGTCACGTTACCTGCTATGATCGCACCAACAACGATGTGTATCTCAAGTGGCCGTGCCTTCCCAGGCAGATTCTCGAAGACATCCCGAGTTATGAAGGGTATGACTATATCGCCGAGGTTTTAGCGAGCCACGGTTATATCGTCGCCTCCATCGGCGCAAACGGCATCAACGCCCGCGACAATCAGGTGTTCGATCTCGGCATGCTGGCGCGCGCCATACTCCTCCAGCGACACCTCGACCTTTGGAGAGAGTTTACGACTACAGGCGGCGCTCCTTTCGGCGACACGTTTGTCGGGAAGGTAGACCTCAACAACGTCGGAACGATGGGACATTCACGCGGCGGCGAAGGCGTCGTCCGGCATTACGTCTACAACGCGGAGCAAGGCTCTCCCTACGGCATCAAAGCGGTGATGGCGCTCGCCCCGGTAGACTTCAATCGCTTTGTCATCAACAACGTACCGCTCGGCGTGATTCTGCCCTATTGCGATGGTGATGTCAGCGATCTGCAGGGCGTGCACTTCTTCGATGACGCACGCTACAACGTGCCGGGTGATACCGCGCCCAAGCACACGATTCTCGTCAAAGGCGCGAATCACAATTTCTATAACACTGTCTGGACCCCTTCGATCTTCGAGCCTGGCTCGGCGGATGACTGGCTCGAGTTCGTTCCGGGTGGGCCTACAGATTCTTTCTGCGGGAGCGTCCCCGGTAACCAACGCCTGACGGCGGCGCAACAGCGTGGCACTGGGCTGGCTTATATCGCCGGATTTTTCCGCGCCTACCTAGGCAATGAAGCCGAGTTTTTCCCGATGCTGACGGGCGCTGCGCCGCCCCCGCCATCAGCCCAAACGAATAGAATTTTCGTTTCCTATCATGCGCCGGATCTTCCGAATCTGCGACGCGATGTTAACCGACTGCTGGATTTCACTAACCTAACCATCAATACATTGGGCGGCATTGTCGCGCAAAGCGGATTTACCCCTTATGACTTATGCGGTGGGGAAGCGCCGCAGCCGCCGCTCTGCTTGCCGCTCCAGCCTAACTCAAGACAGCCGCACACAACTCCGAGCGCGCGCGCTCCGGGAAGAAGAGGACTGAGCCAGTTGCGGGGCGGCTGGACTAGCACGTCGGCTTTCTACCGAAACGATTTGCCGGAAGGGTCGCGTGACGCGAGCGGATTTCAGGCGTTGCAGTTCCGGGCGGCCGTTAACTTTTCAGACGCGCGAAATCCCCCTGATGTGGATCAGGACTTGAGCATCGTGCTGATTGACGGAGCCGGGAACACCGCCTCCGGGCGCATCAGTGACTTCTCACAAGCTCTCTATTATCCGCCCGGACGAATCGGCCCGGTACCCAAAGTTGTTTTAAACATGGTCCGCCTCCCGCTCTCCGCGTTTACCGGCGTTGATTTAACTGATGTTCGATCGATCCAGTTCAACTTCGACCAGCTAAGTTCCGGAGCGCTGTTGATCAGCGACATAGCTTTTGCTAACGGCGTAGAAAGTGTTACTGTCGCTCCGGCCGCTTTCACTTCTGCCGGGGCGACATCGCCCGCCAACAATACTGAGTTCGCGTCGTCCCGTCGGATCGCATATAGACAACGCGCCCCTTATGGGTTTACAAACAAACGGCTAACCGCCGCCGACTTCTGGAAAAAGCCTGCCAAGCAGAAGGCACAAGCAGGAAGCGTGTTGCCGTAGTCATAAGAGGATACTGTTGCAAGAATTGCTTTTCAACTACAATCCGTCTTTCGACGCTCGCCTAATTCATCGCTGAGATACCATCATGAAGCGCAAATCTCACCCATTCAAATGGCGGCACTTCGAGCCGCAAATTATCCTGTTATGCGTGAGATGGTACTGTAGATTTTCTCATAGCTATTGTGACTTGGAAGAAATCATGCGTGAGCGCGGCCTTGACGTAGACCATACCACGATCTTTCGCTGGACACAGAGATATGCCCCGGAAATTAACAAACGAATCCGCCCTCACTTGAAGCTGGCAGGAGATTCCAATCGCATTGATGAGACCTACGTCAAGATTGGAAAGCAGTAGAAGTATCTCTACCGCGGTCTCGATAAAAACGGTCAGACGATAGAGTTTATGCTATCGGCAAAGCGCGACATTTCCGCAGCAAAACGCTTTTTTAAGAAGATGATGAGAGCCGATCATCGGCGGCTTCCTTTCTCTATGTGCGTAGACAAACATGCTTCTTATCCTGAGGCATTTACCGCCTCGTAGGAAGAGAAAGTGGGTAGTGCTAAAAAAGCAATGCTGACGATTTGAAAACGCCTCGATTTTTCTTGGCTTTTCTCGGAGGCATAGCATTACTTTTTTAGCACTACCAGAAAGTGTTACCCTTCGACTGCCGCTTACGCCGGACTAAATACCTGACGAATATAGTAGAGCAGGATCATCGCTTCATCAGGAGGAGGTGGCGAGCGATGCAGTGTTTCCGCTCGTTCCACACGGCTGAGCGAACGATCGAAGGCATTGAAGCACTCCACATGTTGAAAAAGGGGCAGGTCAAAAGGTTAGACGGTAGAGACGCACAAGGACAGGCAAAGTTCGTTGAGAGACTCTTCGAGATCGCTGCATAGGCTCAAAGCCACTCACCTCTTCGTTCGCCTCATCTCAGTTTTCGCAACACAACCCTTTGAAAACCGTGCGCCTTACATGATGCGACTTGCGCAGTTTCAGAATTGATAGCGCAGTGCGAATTGCATCACGCGCCCGGCTTTGTTTTCGTTGAGCGAAGTTTGCGTCGCGGTGAAGTTGCCGAAGTCTGCGGGCGCTGAACCGCCTAATAGGAACGGGTCGCGGGGCAAGCCGAAGCCCGCGCCGGAAACGGTGGTG
>Ga0136617_10000461_pt1 | contig 33931 bp, 31 predicted proteins | sample AntDrymUQ3222106_2_FD_129672 | JGI IMG/M metagenome (GOLD analysis project Ga0136617, IMG submission 129672) | Polar desert sand microbial communities from Dry Valleys, Antarctica - metaG UQ322 (21.06) | ecosystem: Environmental > Terrestrial > Soil > Desert | place: Antarctica: Dry Valley... | reverse complement strand
CCCTGCCGTCCACCGTGCGGCGTGTCACGCTACCCTTGGCATGAGCGCCATGCGGACGCGCGTCAAGATCTGCGGCATCACGCGTGAGGAAGACGCTCTCGCCGCAGCGCACGCCGGCGCCGATGCGATCGGTCTCGTGTTTTGGAGCGCCTCGCCGCGCGCCATCGATCCTCGCCGCGCACGCGAAATCGCCGGCGCGGTACCGCCGTTTGTGGCGAAGGTCGGTTTGTTCGTCGATCCGACCGCGGAGGATGTGAACGCTGTGCTAGCGAATGTTCCCCTTGACTTGCTGCAATTCCACGGCAGCGAATCGCCTGCGACGTGTCGCGCGTTCGGCCGGCCGTACCTCAAGGCCATCCCCATGCGCGACGAACTCGATTTGCTAGAATCCGTTTCGGGTTACAGCGATGCAGCAGGTCTTCTGTTCGATACGTTTCGCCGCGGCGATTTGCCGGGAGGCACGGGTCACACCTTCGACTGGTCGCGCCTGTCACCCGACGTGCGACGCAGGTTGCGAGCACCGTTGATTCTCTCTGGAGGTCTCGATCCCCAGAACGTTGGCGCCGCGATTCGGGCCGTGCGGCCGTGGGCTGTCGACGTCTCGAGCGGCGTCGAGGAACTTGATTCGGACGGTGCGCCGCGCAAGGGGATGAAGGACGCTGCACGCATCGCTGCGTTCATGGAAGGAATTCGCCGTGCAGATGCGTGACTTGCCGTACACTTTTCCCGACGAACGCGGCCACTTCGGCCCTTACGGTGGCGTCTTCGTCGCCGAGACGTTGATCCACGCGCTGACCGAATTAAAGGAACAGTACGCGTACTACCGGAACGACGCCGAGTTCCGCGCGGAGTTCGAACGCGAGTTGAAACACTACGTCGGACGCCCGTCGCCGGTCTACCACGCGCAACGCTGGTCGCTTGAACTGGGCGGCGCGCAAATCTGGTTGAAGCGCGAGGACTTAAATCATACGGGTGCGCACAAGATCAACAACGTCATCGGCCAGGCATTGCTAGCGAAGCGCTTGGGCAAGCCACGGGTGATCGCGGAGACCGGGGCGGGCATGCATGGCGTGGCGGCGGCGACGGTCGCCGCCCGCTACGGTATGGAATGCGTCGTCTACATGGGCTCGGAGGACATGAAGCGACAGGTGCAGAACGTGTTCCGGATGCAGCTTCTGGGAGCTACGGTAGTGGCAGTCGAATCAGGATCGAAAACGCTCAAGGATGCGCTCAATGAAGCGATGCGGGACTGGGTGACCAACGTCGAGAATACGTTCTACATTATCGGCACCGTTGCCGGTCCCCACCCCTATCCGATGATGGTGCGCGATTTCCAGAGCGTCATCGGCGAAGAATGCGTGGTCCAGATGCCGGAGCACGCGGGCCGTCATCCGGATTATGTCATCGCGTGCGTTGGCGGCGGCTCCAACGCGATGGGTATTTTCTATCCGTACCTCGACTATCCGGACGTGCAATTGGTGGGCGTCGAGGCTGCCGGCGAAGGCTTGGACTCGGGCAAGCACGCGGCGTCGCTCAGTGCGGGTCGGCCGGGCGTGCTGCACGGCAACCGCACGTATCTGCTGCAGGACGCCGCTGGCCAGATCACGGAAACGCATTCGATCTCCGCGGGGCTCGATTATCCCGGCGTGGGTCCCGAACACGCGTGGCTCAAGGACACTCAGCGTGCTCGTTACGTTGCGATCGACGATGACGAAGCGCTGGCCGCATTCCACGATTGCTGCCGGATGGAGGGAATCATCCCGGCGCTCGAATCGGCGCACGCGCTTGCCTACGCCGCCAAACTGGCACGGACTCTTGCGAAGGAAGAAGTGTTGCTGGTCAATCTCTCCGGTCGCGGCGACAAGGATATGAACACCGTCGCCGAGCGCACCGGGCTCAAATTCCACGGCCAGCCGGAGTGCGATTCCGCGCGCCGATAGTGAGTCCGGACCATCCGTGCAGCCGGTCCTGATCAAATGGCAGCGTGGCGCTTTCTGCGTTGAAACGGCCGCGACTTGAACCGGATCGACGCACAATTCGCGCAACTCAAGGCCGCCGGCCGCACCGCGCTGATCCCCTACATCACGGCCGGTGATCCATCGCTCGTCGTGACGGCGCGGATCATGGCTGAATTGGTCGCGGCGGGCGCCGATATCCTGGAGCTCGGAGTGCCTTTTTCGGATCCGATGGCGGATGGACCGGTCATCCAGCGGGCTTCCGAGCGGGCGTTGGCGCAAGGTGTGCGCCTGCAGGACGTACTCGCCATCGTGCGCACGTTTCGCGAGGGAAACAGTACGACACCTGTGGTATTGATGGGCTACGCCAATCCGATCGAAGCGATGGGTGTCGCGGCGTTCGGCGATCGGGCGATGCGCGCCGGCGTCGACGGCGTGCTGGTCGTCGACTACCCGCCGGAGGAGGCGGGCGAGTTCGCCGCACTGATCAAAGAGCGCGGGATCGCGCCGATTTTCATGCTGTCGCCGACAACGCCAGATGCACGGATTGCCGCCGTGGCGCCACTGGCTCGCGGTTACGTCTATTACGTGTCGCTCAAGGGTGTCACCGGTGCGGGCCATCTCGATACCGACGATGTCGCGCGTAAGCTCATGGAAATTCGCCGCCACGTATCGCTGCCGGTTGGCGTGGGTTTCGGCATCCGCGACGCCGCGAGCGCACAGGCGATCGCGACGCACGCGGACGCCATCGTCATCGGTACGCGGATCATCCAGGAAATCGAAGGTGCGCTGCCCGCGGAAGCAGCGGCCCGCGCCGGCGCTTGGCTTGGTACTATTCGCGTCGCGCTCGATGCGATGGAAAGAAAGCGCGCTGCTTGAACAAAGAGCGGGAACAAGCGGGAATACGCGCGAACGGGGGCGAATGAGCGTCAATCACGCAATCGGGGGCGACATGAGCTGGCTGCAGAAACTGCTTCCGCCGCGGATCAAAAGCGCGCCAGGAGAGCGCAGGACGCCGGTGCCGGAGGGGCTATGGGTTAAGTGCCCGTCGTGCGAGGCGGTGCTCTACCGTACCGATCTCGAAAACAATCTGGAAGTGTGTCCGAAATGCGGTTACCACTCGCGCGTGTCTGCGCGGCAACGCATCGACCAGCTTCTCGATGCGGAGGGCCGCTTCGAAATCGGTTCGGAGGTCGTCCCGACCGACAGCCTCAAATTCAAGGACACCCGCAAATATCCCGAACGCTTGTCCGCGGCACTCGAGGAAACCGGCGAAACCGACGCGCTCATCGTCATGCAGGGAAGCGTCAAGAATGTGTCGCTGGTGCTAGCCGCATTCGAGTTCGAATTCATGGGCGGTTCGATGGGCTCGGTCGTCGGCGAGCGTTTCGTCCGCGGCGTGCGCGTCGCGTACGAGAACCGCGTGCCATTCGTTTGTATTTTAGCGTCCGGCGGCGCGCGGATGCAGGAGGGCGTGCACTCGCTGTTCCAGATGGCAAAAACAACGGCGGTGTTGCAGGAGCTGACGCGCGCGCGCTTGCCCTTCGTTTCGATTCTCACCGATCCCACGATGGGCGGCGTGTCGGCATCGTTCGCATTCGTCGCCGACGTCGTCATCGCGGAGCCTGGCGCGCTGATCGGATTTGCCGGACCTCGGGTCATCGAACAAACCGTACGCGAAACGTTGCCCGAGGGTTTCCAGCGCTCGGAATTTCTGATTGAAAAGGGCGCGCTTGATTTGATCGTGGATCGACGGCAATTGCGGGACGAACTCGCGCACGTTCTCGCGCTGCTCACGCGCCAACCGCCGCCGACGAACTGACGTTTCTGCGCTATCCGACCGGGCCTTTAGCCTCTCGCGGATGGACGACACCAAGTTCCCTGCGTGAGCCGCCCAACGACGCTTGCCGCCTGGCTCGCGTACCTGGAAACGCTGCACCCGCAATCGATCGCGCTCGGTCTCGATCGCGTGCGCGCTGTTCACGAGCGGCTCAACAAAGTGATCGCCTGTCCCGTGGTGACGGTTGCGGGCACCAACGGCAAGGGCTCGACGTGCGCGATGCTCGAAGCGATTCTGCGCAGCGCCGGCTATCGCACCGGGCTCTACACATCGCCGCATCTCTTGCGCTACAACGAGCGCGTCCGGATTCTGGGACATGAGATCAGCGATACCGAACTGCTGGCGGCATTCGATGCCGTCGAAGACGCGCGCACGGCCGCGCGACCGGCAACATTGCTGACGTATTTCGAGTTCGGAACGCTGGCCGCGTTGTGGCTGTTCGGGCGTATGAACCTCGATGCGCTGGTGCTGGAGGTTGGTCTGGGGGGACGGCTGGATGCGGTCAATCTGATCGATGCCGACGTCGCGGTGCTGACAACCGTCGCGTTGGACCACGTGGAATATCTGGGTGCGACGCGAGACGCCATCGGCCGCGAAAAAGCAGGAATCTTTCGCTCGGGCAGACGCGCAGTTTGTGCGGAGCCTCATCTCCCGGCGAGTGTGATCGAGCACGCCCGCGCGATTGGCGCTCCCATCGTGCAAATCGGCCGCGACTACGGCTTCACGGACGAACGAACGCAGTGGCGGTATTGGGGTCCTGGCGGCGAGCGCTTTGGCTTGCCGTTTCCCGCCTTGCGTGGTGCGTATCAACTCGCCAATGCCGCCACCGTGCTGGCGGTTCTTGATCTCTTGCGCGAGGCGTTGCCCGTGAGCGGAGGCGCGATTCGCGATGGCCTGTTGACGGTCGAATTGCCCGCACGCTTTCAGGTGCTGCCCGGCCGTCCGACGACGGTGCTCGATGTCGCGCACAACCCGCATGCGGCGCGCACTCTTGCCAACGCACTCGGCGCGATGGGCTATTTTCCGGAAACGTTCGCCGTATGGGGCATGCTCGGCGACAAGGACTTGCGTGGTGTTGCCGAGGCGATGCAAGCGCGCGTGGATCACTGGAACATTGCGCGCGTGCCCGGGCCGCGCGGAGCCGAGGCCGCAGCGCTGCGCGGAGCGCTGATCAATGCGGGTATCGACGATTCGGTGATTCGCGTCTTCGGCGACGTTGGCGAAGCCTATCGCGCAGCGCGCGAGTCGGCTGACGAGGCTGATAGAATCATCGTCTTCGGCTCCTTCCTGACGGTTGCCGCAGCACTCGCCGCCTGAAGCCAGATGCCGCATCGCTTGGTTGACCTCTGATGCCCGAAGCTGCCGACTTGAACGTCGACGAATTGCGACGCCGCGCCCGACGCCGTCTGATCGGCGCCATCGTGCTCGCGCTCGTCGCGGCAACCGTCTTGCCGATGCTTCTCGAAAGTGAGCCCAAACCCCTGGGTGAGGAAGTGTCGGTAAAAATCCCGCCAATCGACGATGGCAAATTCGTCAATCGGCTGACCGATTCGAGCAAACGTGAGCCATTGAGCGCCGCATCCGCCAAAGTCGAATCCGGCAAGGATCCTCTGAAGGCCGATGCCGCGCTTGAGAACGAAACTAAGAACGAAACTAAGAACGAAACTAAGAACGAAACTAAGAACGAAACTAAGAAGGAAGCAAAGGAAACCAGGAAGGAAACTTCGGAAACTGCGCCACGAGATGTTGGGATGGAAGTAGGCGCCGCAGCGCCCGCAGCGGAGGTTCCGAGGAAGCCGCTTGCCGAAGCCGAGCAGCGGGTGCTGGCGCCCTCCGCAAAGAGCCCGGCGCCGGCAGTCGCATCCGTTGCCCGCAACCCGGCTAAACCCGACACCTCGGTACCACCAAAGCGCGACGCGGGCATGGGAAGTGACGCCGCGAAGAGCGAAGCGTCGAAAGAGGGTTTCGCCGTACAGCTCGCTGCGTTCGCCGACGATAAAGGGGCTAACGCCCTCGCCAATAAATTGAAACGCACCGGTTACCCGGCTTACACCGAGTCGCTTACAACAAGCAAGAGCACGCTATGGCGCGTACGGGTCGGTCCGTATCCATCGCGTGATGCTGCCGGTGCAGCCCGCACCAAGCTCAAGGACGACGGTTACAACGGCATCGTGGCGCCGGCGAGATAACGCACGGTTGCTAGCGCTGTCATGTCGGCTCTTGACTGGATCGTCGTTGCAGTGCTCGCGCTGTCGGCTGTGCTGGCTTTCTTTCGCGGCGTGGTACGCGAGTTGATCGCGCTTTCGGCGTGGGTGTTGGGCTTCATCGCTGCCATTGCGTTTACTCCGGCACTGGCCGCCAAGCTGCCGGACTTGGGCGGCGGGCCCGCCGTGCCCTACGTGCTCGCGTTCATTGTGATCATCATTGGGGCGCTGCTGCTGGGCTCGCTTATCGCGTGGCCGCTGGCAAAGGCGATTCGCGCTGCCGGTCTTGGGTTCGTCGACCGTTTCCTGGGCGGCGCGTTCGGACTGGCCCGCGGAGTTTTGCTGGTGCTGGCTTTGGTGCTGGTCGCCGGATTGACCAGTCTTCCGCGAACCGATTGGTGGCAGAATTCGACTCTTGCCCCGGCACTCGCCGCAGGCGCGTTGGCGCTCAAGCGATGGTTGCCGGTCGCCTGGGCCGAGCGGCTCGATTACTCGCGTGACGGCCGTACCCCGGTACGAAAAGCGGCGCCGGCGAGACGAGAGGTCTAACTCATATGTGCGGAATCGTCGGCATTGTCGCGCACACGCCCGTCAACCAGCTGCTGTACGACAGTCTGTTGCTGTTGCAACACCGCGGACAGGACGCCGCGGGCATCGTCACCAGCGAAGGTCCGGTGTTTCATACGTACAAAGGTGCGGGACTCGTACAAAACGTTTTCCGCACGCGCAACATGCGTGACCTTGTCGGGCACGCGGGCATCGCGCATTGCCGTTACCCGACCGCCGGCTCCGCGTTCAGCGAAGGCGAGTCGCAACCGTTCTACGTCAACTCGCCCTTCGGCGTCACGCTCGGGCACAACGGCAATCTGACCAACAGCGAGGAATTGAAGCGCGAGCTTTTCCAGCTTGATTTCCGGCACGTCAACACGAATTCCGACAGTGAAGTGCTGTTGAACGTGCTGGCGCTCGAACTCGAACGCGCGGCGCAGCATCACCGGTTGGACCCCGATGCCATCTTCCGTGCGGTTGCAGGGGTGCACAAGCGCTGCCGCGGCGCGTACGCCGTCGTTGCGATGATCGCGGGCTACGGAATGCTCGCGTTTCGCGACCCGTTCGGGATCCGCCCGCTCATCATCGGCAAGAACGAACAGATGGGCGGCAGCGAATACATCGTTGCGTCGGAATCGGTGGGAATCGAGCCGCTGGGCTTTCAGGTGTTGCGCGACGTTGAGCCCGGCGAAGCGATCTTCGTCGACCTCACCGGGAATTTTCATGCGCGGCAATGCGCGGAACATTCGTCGCTCAACCCATGTATTTTCGAGATCGTTTATCTCGCGCGGCCCGATTCCGTGATCGATGGCGTATCGGTTTACGAAGCGCGCCTGCGCATGGGCGCGGCACTCGCCGAAAAAATTCGCCCGATGCCGGAGGCACAGGACATCGACGTCGTCATTCCGATCCCGGACTCGAGCCGGCCGTCGGCGCTGGAACTGGCCAATCGGCTCGGACTCAAGTATCGCGAAGGCTTCGTCAAAAATCGCTACATCGGTCGCACGTTCATCATGCCGGGTCAGGCGATGCGCCAGAAGAGCGTGCGCCAGAAGTTGAACCCCGTAGGGGTCGAGTTCCGCGACAAGGTCGTGCTGCTCGTCGATGATTCAATCGTGCGCGGCACCACGTCGCGCGAGATCGTGCAGATGGCGCGTGAGTCAGGCGCGCGCAAGGTGTACTTCGCATCGGCGTCGCCGCCGGTGCGCTACCCCAACGTCTACGGGATCGACATGCCGAATCAGCGGGAGCTCGTCGCGACCGGCCGCACCGAAGCGGAAATCGCGCGCGAGATCGGCGCCGATTTGCTGATCTACCAGGATCTCGCAGCGCTCGAGGCCGCGATCCGCGCGGTCAATCCCGCCCTCACCAATTTCGATGCATCGTGCTTCGACGGCCATTACATCACCGGCGACGTGACCAACGACTATCTTTGCGCGCTTGCGGTCGAGCGTGACGAAGCGAGAGGGGAAGCGGAGGCGGATTTGCTGGAAGAGGAAAAGGCGTAAGGAAAGCCCGTCGCGCGGGGGACGCTCGCGCAAACAAATGGCGCCTTGTTGGACTTCAAATTTGAGATTCCGACGGCACGATAAGTGCTTCGGAGGGTTCATCCGCAAGAGCGCGGACTTTGCAATTGGGGCGACTGCTTGACGTAGTACCTTCGCAACTTTAAGGAGTAAACCTGTTCGCTATCCCGATGGCACGCCGAATATCGATTGCCGCGCCCAAAAAGTGCACATGGTGGAGCAAGCGAGTTTTCTTGCGGCGGGGTCCACGGCCGGTGGATCGGTAACAGGTCGCCGCGACCGCTTGCAGTTGCCGCGCTGCCTACCTGGGGACGAGCAGCCGTGGCGGCGTCTCCTCCGCTTTTCCACATGAACGCGTTTGACCGATCCGTCATCCGGCAGCGAGAGCGGCTGTTTCCGATTCTGATGCTCACGCTACTGTGGCTTGTCACGCGGGGGATTCTGTTCGCCTGTTATGAACCGGTGACCTATCCGGATTCCGGAGCCTATCAGCGTCTGGCGCACCAGATCATAACGTTGGACTTCAGAGGCTATGACGGCCAGCGTACACCAGGGTATCCACTGTTGTTGGCGTTGGTGGCGGCAAATAATTTTGCGATCTGGCTCGTGCAGTCGGTTCTTGCCCTGATGACTGCTTTGCTTGTTTATACCTTGTTACGGCGGGCGGGCACCTCCACGTCCTGGGCCATGCTAGCCGCCGTCATTAACCTGCTCACCCTGAATACGCTGTTTTTCGAGCCGGCGATCATGACCGAGACAGTCACCGGCTTCCTGCTCGTGGCGGTGAGTTACCTTATAGCCTCGCTAGTCACCGGGAAGGCGCGCTCTGCGAACCCATGGCTGGTGGGGCTGATGACGGCCTTGCTGATTTTGACGCGATCTCAATACATCGTGCTGATCCCGGTGTTCCTGGTGCTGTTGTGGTGGTTTGTGCGGGAGAGGCGAGGAACGACACTATTGATCTTTCTGCTCGTAGCCTCAGCCCCGGTGCTGGGTTGGGCTGGGTTCAATAAATACCAAACGGGTTATTTCACCATCACGACGCTATTGGGCTACAACCTCTCCAATCACAGTGGCGCCTTTATGGAGCGCGCGCCGGACAAGGATGCGGTGCTCCGCGATACCTACTTAAAACACCGGGATCGCGAGATCGCGGAGACGGGTGCGCACCATATGACCATATTTGATGCGCGGCAAGACCTACTGCGGACAACGGGGCTGTCCGAAATCGGTTTGTCCAGGGAATTTCAACGGATCTCCATCAATCTGTTCATCGCGTATCCCGCCGATTACCTGCGCAGTGTAGGTAAGGCTTGGCTGAGCTATTGGACCGAGCCTAATTACTGGCGTCTGGATAAAGTCAGGAGTCCCGGTGTTTCGACCGTAGTGCAATCACTCTGGAAAGTGCAGCATTTGCTGCTGCGCGGGCTGAATGCCGTCTTCATACTCCTTACGCCCTATGTCGTGTGGCGCTCATTGACACGTCGCGATGCGGTGTCACACAGCATGCGCGTTGCGCTGGTACTCGCAGCGAACGTGGTGAGCGTCTCGGTCATGCAAGCCCTGGTCGAGTTTGGGGAGAACGGCCGATACTTTATTCCGAACCAACCCCTAGTGCTTATGGTAGTCCTGCTGGTGTTCACGAAATCCACGGTACAAACATCTCGTGTGAAGAACGATGTCTACCAGGCGAATTGAACTGGCTTCATGGGGCCGTTATCCCCGCTATAGCGCCATCGTGCGGCGCCCGGAACGATACGCCGATTTCAAGCCGGAGGGGCCGTCGTGTATCGCTCGTGGTCAGGGCCGCAGTTATGGCGATGCGGCGCTCAACGAAGACGGCCAGGTGATTCTGTCTGAACGTATCGACCGGATGCTCGAGTGTGATTGGAAGGAGGGGGTACTGAGGGTCGAGGGGGGCGTAACGCTCGATGATGTTCTCAAGGTCATTGTTCCGCGCGGCTGGTTTCTGCCGGTCACACCCGGGACCTGCAAGGCGTCCTTGGGCGGTTGCGTCGCGGCCGATGTTCACGGGAAGAATCACCATCACGATGGCGCCATCGGAAACTTCGTCACGGCTATTGACGTGATCTCTCCGGGCGGTCCGAGTCGCTGTTCTCCTGACTACGATTCGGAGTTGTTTCAAGCGACGCTAGGCGGCATGGGGCTTACGGGCTTCATCGGTGAGGTGGAACTGCGTCTACGCCCGATTGAAAGCGCTTATATCGCAACTCGCCACCATGCGACGCGGGATCTGGAAGGATTGTTCAAGTACTTTGCGGATGCAGCCTACGACGATGCGTATACGGTGGCCTGGATTGACGGCCAGTCTAAAGGGCCGGCGCTTGGTCGCGGTGTTCTGATGTGCGGTCATCATGCCGTGACACAGGAACTGCACACGGCGATGCGGGATAGGCCATTCTCCGATCTGCCGAGACGGGCTGTGAAGGTTCCTTTCGATGCGCCGTCATGGGTGTTGAATCCGTTCAGCATCGGTTTATTCAACAGTCTTTTTTATTGGCTGCAAAGCCGCAAGCACGTTCCTTTCCTGGCAAGCTACCGCAAGTTTTTCTATCCCCTTGACGAGATCGAAAATTGGAACCGTCTATACGGGAAACGCGGCTTCATGCAGTATCAGTGTGTCATTCCCGAGCCGCATGCCTTTGACGGTGTCCGTCTGCTACTGGAAAAGCTTGTCGTCTCCGGCTATCCCTCTTTCCTGGCCGTGTTGAAGCGCATGGGGCCCGCGGGACCGGGTATGTTGTCCTTCCCCATCCCGGGTTACACCCTGGCATTGGATTTGACCATGGGCGATGAGCGACTTTTCAATCTGCTCGATGAGCTAGATGACACGGTGGTGCGGTACGGGGGACGTGTCTATCTTGCCAAAGACGCCCGTCTCCGAGCCAGTTCTTTCCGCGCAATGTATCCCCGTTATGGCGAGTGGCTTGCGGTCAAGCGCCGGGTAGATTCGCAGGGCTTATTGAGTTCCAGCCTGTCGCGCCGTCTGCGCATGGGTGAGGACGCATGAGCAAGTGGGTCTTGATGCTGGGCGCCACCTCCGCGATCGCCCGTGCGACCGCTGCGGCCTTCGCGCAGCGGGGCTACGCGCACTATCTCGCCGGACGTGACATGGCCGAGCTCGACAGAGATGCTCGCGATCTCTCGCTGCGTTACGGTATCGAAACCAAGTATGGCCGTGTCGATGCGCAACTGGTGGAGACACACCCCGAATTTTTCGCCGAGGTATTGCGCGCGGTCGGTTGTCTGGAGGGTGTGGTGAGCGCTGTGGGGTATCTGGGCGATCAGACTGCGGCTCGTCATTTTCCGCAGGCCGCGCATGTCATACAGGCTAATTTCACCGGCGCGGCCTCGCTACTTGCGCTCAGCGCGGATTACTTCGAACAACGAGGCCACGGTTTTATCGTTGGGATCAGCTCCGTGGCCGGCGATCGCGGTCGTCAGAGCAATTATGTCTACGGCGCCGCCAAAGGCGCGCTGACTCTTTACCTGCAAGGTCTGCGCAATCGCCTTCAGCCGGCCGGCGTGCAGGTTGTGTGCGTGAAGCCTGGCTTTGTGGACACGGCCATGACGTTCGGTATGGCTGGATTGTTTCTGGTGGCGTCGCCGACCCATGTCGGGGAGCGCATCGCCCGCGCCGTGGAAGGAAAAACGGATGTGCTTTATGTGCCTTGGTTCTGGCGTTATATCTTGCTCATCATCCGCGCCATCCCAGAGGCCGTGTTCAAACGGCTGAAGCTCTGATATGGCCCACGCCCGTAGGAACATTATGGCGGCATTCGATTTCGATGGCACGCTCACGCGACGTGACACTTTGTTGCCCTTTCTTCACTATTACGTCGGCACAACGCGTTTCATGGCGATGATGATTCGGATTGCGCCGGTGCTGCTCACTTATGCGATGGGCATTTTGCGCAATGATCAGGCCAAGGAATCGATGCTGCGTTGTTTTCTCGCTGGTCGGACGCTGGCGCAAGTGGAGGCGGCCGGCACAAAGTTTGCTGCCTTGCGCTTGCCCGCGTTGTTGCGGATAAGGGCGCTTGAGCGTTTCAAATGGCACCTGCGTCAGGGACACACGTGCATCCTGGTGAGCGCGTCGCTGACGCACTATCTCGAACCCTGGGCGCGGCGGGCCGGATTTGATCATGTGCTCGCCTCGCGCCTGGAAACCGATGCGACAGGATGCGTCACAGGTCGCCTCGTGGAGGGCAATTGCTATGGCGTGGAAAAGGCTCGGCGTCTACGTGCGCTGCTGGCGCCGAGGAAGTCCTGCACGCTGTACGCCTACGGAGATAGCCGTGGCGATCGCGAGATGCTGGCCCTCGCGGATTATCCTTATTTCCGCACCATGCCAAAAGCGGAGTGCGGATGAATCGGGTCGCGGACTTCGTGCAATTGATGCGCCCGCATCAATGGATAAAGAATGTTTTTGTTTTTACGGGTTTCATCTTCATTCACGCGTGGGACGACTTTGCGTTATTGCAGCGGGTAGTCATGTCCGCGGCCGGTTTCTGTTTGATGTCCAGCGGCATTTACATTCTGAATGACATCGTCGATCGAGAACAGGATCGCCGGCATCCGCGAAAGAAGAATCGACCATTGGCCGCCGGGCGTGTTTCGGTATCCGCCGCCGGTGCGTTGGGTGTTTTCCTGACGATGGCGAGTCTGGGTCTCGCCTTCCGAGTATCACAGGCAACGTTTCTCATGCTGCTCGCCTACGGCCTCATGAACGTGCTTTATTCGTTCCACTTGAAGCATCGGGTGCTACTTGACGTTTTCGTCATCGCGGCCGGCTTCATGCTGCGCATTTTAGTTGGGACCCTGGGTGTCGGGATACCGCCTTCGCAATGGCTGGTCCTCTGCGGCATTATGATCACACTGTTCCTGGGCTTCAGCAAACGGCGCGCTGAGATCATTACAATGGGTGAGGGTGAGTCCAATCACCGCAGCGTCCTAAAACATTACAGTCCCGTGTTTCTGGATCAGATGATCGGAATCACCGCCACTGGCGCCATCATGAGTTATAGCCTGTACACCATGAGCCCCGACACGATCCGCATCCACGGCACCGAGAATCTGATATATACCGTGCCTATCGTGATATACGGCGTGTTCCGCTACATCTATCTGCTGCATCATCGGCACGGTGGTACGGATACCGCACATGACATCGTGCGCGATCCTTGGCTGGTGCTGACCCTCGTGGCTTGGTTCGGTGCGACACTCTGGCTGATCACCTGAACATGAGCAGCTATGCCGGAATTCCCGCGCTGTCGGAACGCCGTTTACATGCCCTGATCTGGGTGACCCTGCTGAGCGGTCTAGCCTATCTTGGCGTGTCGCTATATAGCGGTTGGAGTCAGGTGACAGCGGCGATGGGTCGCGTCGGGCTGGCGGGTGTTGCGGCTATCCTGACGATGTCACTAATCAATTACGGACTGCGATTTGTAAGGTGGCAGTACTATCTGGGCAGACTGGGCCATCACATCCGCGCGTGGGATAATCTGCGGATTTATCTTGCGGGCTTCGGGCTTACCATCGTCCCCGGCAAGGTGGGCGAGGCGGTCAGGAGTGTTTTCCTGAAGGGCTATGGGGTGGGGTACCGGCCCAGCCTAGCCGCCTTCTTCACGGAACGCTTTGCGGATCTCATCAGCATGTTCTGTCTCGCGGCTATTGGCGTATGGATACATGGCGCCGCGCAACCGGTATTGCTGTTGCTGGCCGCTTTCCTGTGTGCGGTAGTGGTCATTCTTTGTCAGCAACGCTGGATCGATGGCCTGCGCCGGCTTGCCATGACTTCGCTGCCGGCGCGTCTCGCCCCTGGTTTCGATTCCGTCGTGTCTATTGTTCATCACGCCAGAACATGCCTGGCGCCTCAGGTCATGGTGGTCGGTGTTGGGCTCGGCATCGTTGCCTGGGGGGCGGAGGGGATAGCATTTCATTTTGTGCTTGACTGGATGGGCGTACCGGTCGGGTGGCGAACGGCATTGTTTATCTATGCCTTTGCCATGCTCGTTGGCGCCATAAGCTTTCTGCCCGGTGGGCTTGGTGGGGCGGATGCAACGATGATTGGCCTGCTGGTTGTGCACGACGTACCGCTGCATAGCGCCGTTGCGGCGACAATTCTGATACGTATCGCCACGCTTTGGTTCGCAGTTGCTCTAGGTATCGGTGCCCTTGGGTTGCAACTGCATGTGCGCGCCAAGGATCGGGATGATCGCAAGTCATATTAGAGCGGTCGTTCACCGCGTCCGGACGATCGAATTCCAGTTCCGTTGTTCCGCAAGGTCAAATCGAAAGCCGCCGAACGCGGCCAAATGCTCAATGAGTTCATGGCTGAAGCGCTTCAGGAGAAGCTTTCGGCGAACGCGGGTCAGGTGCGCCGGGGGAGCCCGAATGGATGGAGGGATTCGGAAGGTTGGCTCGGTTGCGCAAGGAGACGGCTCGCATTCAGGCTTGCATCGCCGAAGCATTCGAACAGATTGAAGTTGAGGATCGGGCGTGATTCTGGACACCAAGGCGCTATCCGCCTCCGTGGACGGTGAGGTTGGCGTCGGGGACGTGCTGCGCCGCCAAGCGCGGGCCGCCCTTCCAGTCATCGTTCCTGGGGGGTTCCGCTACGGAATCGCGGAGTCGAGGCATCGCGCAGCGTATGAAACATGGTTGGACTCCCAGCTACCGCACTTCGATATCCTCTCGGTGACCGAGGACACCGCGATCGTCTATGCGGATCTGCGCGTTGCCTTGAAGCGAAGCGATCGGGCCTACCGAACCTGGCCAATGATGCTTAGATCGCAGCCCTCGCGCTACAGCACCGGCTCCCCCTGCTTAGCCGTGACCGACACTTCGGCGTTGTGCCGAACCTTGCTTGAACGAGTTGGTAGCCGCGTGAGGCGCCGGCCTAGAAGAGCCGGCGAGCTGGTTCCGCGCGCGCTGTCGAATCAGCACCTCGCGTGGCTCGGTCCGGTAATTCGGCAGGTGCATCTATGTCAGCGTTAGCGACGGCGCGCAACGCTCGCACGGCCAAGGAATATTCCAACGCGCAGACCGCTGTAGCGGAAGCGCAGGACGGCGACACGATCGAGGTATCTCCCGGCGATCTTATTTTCAACCGCAACTGCGGCACAGCAAGATCGTTCGGTGCGGCGTGCCATTTTGCGATTCACAATAGCATCACCCTGAAGGCGCAAGACCCGATGAAGCGTCCGGTCATGCGGCCCGAGTATCCGCGAGCAGGAAACACGGGAGGGATTGATGCCGACGGGATCACTATCGGCGCACCGTTCGATCTCGGTGGCAAGAAGCTCGATGTGAGCATCGATGGCTTTGTCATCGAGCGGTTGGGCTATATCTACGCGGTTGACTCTGCGATCGTGCTGCGCAGTAATCGCAGTCGCGGGTGGCCCGGTGCAGTGACGATTCGCGATGTCGCGGCCAGGGACTGCACCGGCGGGATCAAAGGCACGTGCGACAGCTTGGTCCTGGAAGACATCGAATGCTCGGACTGCGGCGATGGCAGCGGCAAAGAACACAACTTCTATGTCGGCGGCGAACTGGTCGTCGCCCGGCGTGTGCATTCATTTCGTACGCGTACAGGCTTAGATGGACACCTTTTTAAGGACCGCGGCCGGAAAACTATCATCGAGCACAGCCTGTTCGACAACCGGCACGGCGACGCCTCCGCCTTAGTGCAAATCGCGAACGGGGGCGAACTCATCATGCGCGCCACGACCCTGATCCAGGGCGCGAAGACCTCCAACGGCAAGGGCATGATTTGGTATGGCGACGAGGGCGATCGCAATTATAACGACGAAACGCGAGACGCTTGGCTTGCCTATTGGGGCACGTGGATACATTCCTACGATATCCAGGACTGCACCTTCATCGATTACCTTGGCAACAGCGTGCTCATGTATTTCTCCGCGGCCACACCGCGACGGGTGGCACAGATATTCAAGCGGAACAAGTATCCGACGAAGTCCGTTCCGCCACCGGACACATCACCAGACAACACGCCGGTCGATCGGCGGGTACGGCCCCCTGTCACCGACTGGCCGGCGTGGCGCAAAGCACTTGCGCTGAATACGCTGACCGATATTTCTCCGCCAGGGAACACGGCTGCCAGCGCGTACAAGGCGGCGGGCTATTACCTGCCAGGATGGGAGGGCGACGCCAGCACCGATCTGTCCGCATGGGCGTGCGGCATTATCGCGCCGGCGCTTGGTAAATGGGGCGGGCTGGTCTGTGGCATGAACGGGCACGCGCGGCAGCCAGCCTCGACCATTCACCATTTCGATTTAGACACGGCGAGATGGGTCAAGCCGATCCGCCCGCCGCAGATTCATCGCCAAGTGGCCCCGGACTATCTTCCCCCGCCACCCGATGCGGAGTGTTGGTACAACACCAAGGGCGATCTGCCCCAACTGACTGGGGCGGACTTGGTGCAACCGCGAACGACGCCGTTCTCGGCAGGCCCCTACTCGTACAAGTACTGGCCGATGAAATTCGGTTGCCGGTATGACACCAATGTCGGGGCCGCCATGCGCTACGACGCGCTTGCGGTCATTCCCGAGGCATTGGGCGGCGAACCGGCGGGCACGCTGGTATTTATCGCGCCCATTCTCGCGCACACCCATTCCATGTCGGGCAGCGAAACTGTTCACAGTTGGCGGTATGGGTTGTCCACCAAGACTCATCCGCCGCACTCGGTAAACATCATGCCGTACCAGGCGAGGGGCTATCCGAGCAACACCGCGCTCTCGCTGAAACATAAAAAGGTTTTCGCGTCTTCGGATTCGTATCCAAACATGGGCGTTTACGATCCGCTCACCAATGCGCACTCGTATATCGCCGTCAACTCCGCCACGACCGCGTACCCAATTGAAGGCTCGGCCATTATTACCGAGGGACACACCGAGCATCTTTACATTGCCCTCGGCAGCGCCCGCGGCAACGGAAATATGTGCTTCTACGTCGTCGATCTTGATCGCGCCGTAGTAAGTGCGGGCAAATCGTGGGCGGTGCAAAACAAAACTTCAACTAACGATGGCGGACTGGTGGATCAGCGCATTAAGGTCCTGACCGGCGTTAATTTCCAACAGCGTGGTTCCCTCGCCTGGTCGCGTGCACGCCAGAAACTGATCTTTTTCCAGCCCGGTCCGAACGGAGGACGTGCGGGCCAACCGTTGGCGTTTACTCTTCACGTCATCACCGTCCCTACTGGCGCGACGAACGGCGTCCCGAATTGGCAGACGCAAGACTGGGTGGTGACATCGCCGCAACTGACACTTGCGCCCGGCGTGTGGGGTGTATACGCCGGGGGGGTCGCGACCTGCTACAAGCGATTTTCGTATAGCGATGCGCTTGATTGCGCCATCTACGCCGGTGCGCCAGAATCGGCTCCGGTGCAAGCGATCAAATTGTTTGACTGAGCTGGCATCTGTGGCGAGGTCGATGCAATACGGCAGAATTCGTTGAGAAGTGAGTTTCTTCTGAGTGCTTTGCAGGCGGCACAAGACGGCTTCACTCGCACCATCCGTGAACTCGCCAGCTAGGTTGTTCGGGTGCAACGAACATTACGCCGAGCAGCTCGCTCCCTCGGGAAAGTCGCAGAGTTCTGCTGCTATCGGCTGCGATCCCGAGCTCTAGGCTAAAAGAGACCATGAGGCCAGGACGCTTCTAGAGAACTCCTAGGTGATCGGAGATCACAACGCACCCCTGGTTGTGAACGTGTGGACGGCGCTGCCCGTTCCGAGATAAGTCGTGCCCGTGAACCGGCGAGCGGTGTAGCGGCCAGCCGCGTTCGCAATTGGCGATTTCGGAATGAACCGATGCGGCTCGTTACTGGCGAATCCACCCGTCCCTAAAGGGGAATTGTTCTGGTAACTAGAAGACAGATCAGCATCGTCCGTGGCACCGGCCGCGCGCTCACGTCGTACCACAAGGGACCGCGGCCCAACGCTTTGGTAGACGTTGTCCTCGACCACCAGCGGATCGGGGAAGGTGGTTGTCGTGCCGCCCTCAGCGCGCGTCCCCAGACGGTTGTCGATGACGAAGAAGCCATTGTTAGCAGCAAAATCGGAAACCATCGTGTTGTTGCGCGCGGTTAATCTGAACCGCCGTCCCGGGGCGAAAACGTAGGGCGGCCCGCCATAGTCGGCGCTGGAGCCTTCTGGGGCATAAGCGACGAACGTCGCGCCGCGATTGTCCGAGGCTGCCCCGTACTGAAACATATTCCCGCCGATCTCGTAGTCGCCACCATTCGAGATGTCGACGAGATACGAGGCCGCGCAGTCGTTCATCAGGAACTTGTTGCCCAAAATCTTGGCGTTCAGTGAGCGGGTCTTCAGTTGATGAGCACGGGCAAGTTTGTTCCCCGGCGCGTAGCTGACGACATTGCCGAAGAATTCGAGCCACTCAGGCGAAACGTAGAACGAGTGCGCCTGATCATCGTAGCCGCAATCCACGACCCTGCAGTCGAAGATCCGCAAGGTCTGCCCCATGGCGCCGCCCGATACTGCGTTCTGACAGCGAACGAACTCGCATCGCTCGATGCGCACGGAACGTCCGGCGAACCGATCCTTGATACGTACGCCGGCCTCACCGGTGTTGTACCACCCTCGGTTATCGCGAATAACGAGGTCCTTGAGGACGACCTCGCCATCGATTGGCGGAATGTCGATCGTCTGGATCGACACGATGTCGCGCTCACCGCTCGTGTTGCGGAATACCGGGCGGTGGGCCGGGTTCATCGCCTGGATCGTGCATGGGAATTGGATTATCGCCGCTGCTAGGCTGTCACCCGAAAACATCCCAGGGGTGATCTCAAACGTCGCGCCGATGAGATCGGTCCGTCCCATTGGCGCGCTGCCTGGAGCTGCGGCTCCACGTACCGCGCGAGTCAGAGCGTCGAAGGAAGTCCATTCCTCGAGCCCATGTTTGATCCTGGCCAGTGGGGAATCGACATGGATAAAGGCTATGCTTGAAGCGACGCTTGATCCAGGGTCGCCAAACTCCGTGTCGGTTGCCTCGATCTGGGCTCGAGCGGCGGATGCGCCGGAGCCGCCCGCCGGGAATGCGCTGCCGTCGTAGTGAAGCACTGGGTAGCTGAAAGAGTACTCCGGGAACTGGCTTTCGAACGGAACGTACGCCAGGTTGGGTTTCGCCGCGGGCCCGCCGCGATAGACGTTCGCGCGTAGTCGGACTCTCGTCACCCCTCGCTTATAGTTTAGAAGATAACGCGATAGGTCGAACGAGCCCCGTTGTCCTGCCATGAAGGTCACGAGTGGCCGCGGGATTCTCGCCGGGATCCCGACCGGCATGCCGACGTTCTCGCTCCCCCAAGCCGCGAAGGCGGCAAGAGGGCTTGAGATCAGAGTCTTGAGAAATCGGCGCCGATTCACGCTAGTTAGGATTGCGGGGAGTCTTCGAAAGCGCAGCCAGGCAACGATCACCGCCACCAGGTCTTGAATGGCCACCGCAGATCCGGTGCGGTCGCCACTGGCATCTGCGCGCCTCCAACATCGATCGCCTTGCGCGGATGCCACGCCTGGAGATCGTCGAAGGTAATTACTCCCAGTCACTCGTCACGCCAACGTGGGAGGATTTGCGCTGAGGCAATAGGTTTGCTACCGGCAGTGACGCTAAGACTCGCACCGGTCATTGCATGCGCTTCCAGCGGCGCGGGTTCGACTTGGGAGCATTGGGCACGCAAGGTCAGTTGCTCGCGAACAATGTATTGCGTGATGCAAACCGCGGCGAAAAGATAGTACGGCAGATCCCAGAAGGCGAGGTCGAGGAAGGCGCCGCCGACCGCGTAGCCGACCAGTCCCACCTGCGTCATCGAAGCAAGCGAAAACGCCCAGCGAAGGTCGGCTTGATCTCGGGTTGCGCGCCTGATCCAGGCGCATTGGCGCCAAACCAACCACCAGAAAAGCAGATACAAGCCCAAACCAATGAACCCTTGGCTGCCGAGGACCTGGAAATAGATGCTATGGGCGACGTGCTCCCACTCCGGAGCCGGTGAGTAGCGCGCCGACGTTTCCGGACTTTGCCACTCGAGCCCACCCGCGATCGGGAATTTATCCTTGGCGATATTAAACGCCGTCTCCCAAGCGGCGAGCCTTTGCAGCGCGGAGCTATCCTCTTCGTACGTCTCTAATGTCCGCATCCGGGTCGTCCAGTTCTCGGGCATTGCCGGAATGGTGACCAGCATGAACAGCACGATGACGACCAAGAGGGGTGCCTTGTTGGTACTTCGCAGCCAAAGCAAGCAGCCCATCGCGAAAACGCCCAGCAGCGCACCGCGGGAGTAGCTCCCGAGGACCGAAAGGGCACACAGCGCGGCTGCGCCAGCGAGCCCCAGCCGCAACCATCTGGAGCGGTATTGCTGGTATAGATGCACGAGGAGTGGGACCACGATAATCATCCCGACGGCGAGAGAATTGTTCCCTTGCATCACGCTATCGTCCGGGCCGTTGACCATGTAATTACCGCCAGTCAGTATCGTGAAAATGCCGCCCTTTATCCCATAGAAGCCCAAAGAGACGGCCATTGTCCAGACGAGGATCTCGACATGACGCCGAGTGTGCAGCAGGAGCAAGAGCACCCCAGTCATCGCGAACACTTTCATGACCCGTTTCCAATATTCGAACGCGGCGTCCGGGTTGAAAGGGAATAATGTGGTGACGCAAATCCACGCCGTGAACACGATCAGCACGATCCCCGCCGCCCCGCCTTTGAGCACTCGATGCTCCCGCGTGCAAAGCATGCCAATCGCGGTGAGGATCGCAATGGCGAATGAGAACTGAAAATGGTATGCGGCCCCCCAAGTCAGCCGGTGAGGGTTCATGACCCCGAACCACACCCAGGCAAGAGCCCCAATATAGGGATGAGCCAGGATCGTCGGCACCAGACCCCCCAGGATGCCAAACAAAAACAGGTCTCTCAACGACACTGGCGGTCACCTGCCCATTTTAGTCACGCCGATCGCCGGGAGCGCCGCGACTGGCTGCTCGGCGGCAGCGGTCCCTACTCTAGTGCTCCTGCCACGGCGTAGATTCGAGTGCATTCTGATTCGGTGGAACTTGAGGAAAAAAGGATCGAAACGATCGACTGCAAGATTCGCTCCACTATGCCGCAGCGGCGCGCGGCGGCACCGACCCGCGCCGCGCGAAGGCGTGTAGCCGGCACCGTCGCGCTGGCGGCTTGCACCCCGGAAATGGGGTTCGCCCGGATCGCGGTGTCTCATTGATTCCGAGAAGTCGGAATTATGGCCTATCGACCCCGCGTGACATCGTCCAACACCGCCAGGAGCTTTTTCGCCTGTTCTTCCTGGGAGTAGCGCTGCAGCACCGTCGCCCGGGCGCGTTGTCCAATGGCCTTGCGCCTACGCGGGTCGCGCAGCGCCTCGAAGCATTCCAGCCACTCCTCCCGCCCAGTCGCGAGAAATCCGTTCTCTCCCTGGACAATCACTTCCTTGTACGAAGGAACCGGACTTGCGATGACCGGTAAACCCATTGCCATTTTGAGCGTCAGGCGATTTTCGGATCGCACCAGCCAAGATGAAACGTCCGAACCCACCACTGGGTCGAACTGCGTATCGACGGGGATGATCCCGATGTCGCATTCCGCCATGTTCTGATGAATCGTATCGATATTCCATGCGATCTTACTGAATCGCCTCTCGATTATGTTCGAAAGAAACCGCGAGATCTGGCCAGCATTTCGCTGGGACCGGAACTGCCAATAGTTGTCCTTGAGAGCGCGGAAGAGCGTTTCGTTCCGATACCTGCCAATGACGCGCACCTCGAGATAGGCAGGAACCCGCTCGATCACGGGAAGCCAATACAACGGCTGCGCCGTGACCAGGACCGCGCGCAGCGGATTGCTCCGGCTGCCTGAGTCGGATCTATACGCTCGCACCTGGACATCGGGGTTCTCGATTCCATCATGGACGATGAAGATCTTGCGTTGCAGCTTGACGTCGTAGAGCCCCTTCAGATAATCCGTGACGACGATCGTGGCATCCGTCGCCTCGGCCATTTCATTGTCGATGATATCGCAGACCCCGTAGATCGACTTGATGCCTCGCGCGGATAACAACCTTGCGGTGCTCCTAACGCTCGGACCACACACCTTCTGGAAATAGACGATATCGATCTCGAGCTGTTCCGCGCGATCCACGATCCCAGATATCTCGGGCTGCTCCGTCGCCTCCGTCGGATCGAACAGGATGTGCGGCTCGTACTCGCGCTCGCGCAGGTACGGCAGCATATTGAGTACGGCAATCCTCGTGCTTGGCAGCGGGTTCTTCTGGTTCGATATCAGAACGAAGCCGATTCTCTTTCGGGCCATCGAGATGCTTTTCGTTATTAGCCGTCGCCACAACCGCCGGCGCGAAAGCTTCTTGTCTTAGCCATACAGATGCCGAGAAATCCGCCAGAACGGCGTATCCATGCCGTGCATTTTCCGGTACCACATCCGGAAGTCCGCCATGCTCTGCCGGAAGCTCACGGGCGGCCTGAACCCCAGCAGTTGCTCCGCACGCTCGTTGCGATGCCGGACCTCGCGCAACTGCTGTGCACACAGTCCGACGGCTAGGCTTTCGTACGGGTCCGGTCGGGAGATCGGGGGTGGTCCCTCGATGCCCATGCGTAGCTTGCTCTCGATGCCGCGGCCCAGCCTCGTCACGGTGGCGCGGGCCGCGCGGTCCAGCTTCGCGAGCAAGGGGTCTTTGCGCAGCGCAGCGCGCACCTCGCTCGACACGAGATGGCGGATGCTCGCGGCGACCGATGGCGCCGCATCCGGCTTGCCGCGCTCGGCAAGCCGCAAGAGCTCGGCCCGCGCGATACGGCGCGCCTCGTCTACCCCGGTCAACTCCAGGAGTTCGGCAACCACGCTGCCCCAGCTAACCTCCTCGCCGTCGGTAACAAACAGGCGTCCACCGTCCAGCATCGCGCCTTCTGTATCCAACGCGAGCTCGACTGCGTGGCAAAGATTGCGCACATCGACTAAGTTGCACGGGCTTTCGCCCCGGTCGACCAAGGCGAAGGACCCGTTGCGCAAACCGGCCACGATGCCCGCGACATAACCCGAGAACGGCCCGGAGATGTTGGGAGGGCAGAGCACGACCGAAGGCAGCCCGGTCGCCGCCGCTGCCTGCACCATGCGATCCTGCTCGAGCTTGGTCATTCCATAGCTGTCGACACCGGGCGGGGGGTGGGTAGGGGCGTCCTCGCGGTGGCTATCAGGATGCGGCGGATCGCCGTACACCATGACGCTGCTCAGGTGCACGAAGCGGCGCACGCCGCTCGTACGGCACGCATCGAGGATGTTTTCGAGACCGCCGATCATCACGCTGCGCGGTCCTCGCGTGCAATTGATGACGTGGGTTGCGCCTGCAAGCGCGTTCCCAAGCGCAGGGCGGTCGGCGATGTCGACTTGGAGAAGCGGAGCGCTGCGACGCGCAAGCCGCCACGCGCTGGCGGCGCTGTGGATCACAGCCACCACTTCGACTCCCGACCACTTCTGCAGGCGCTCGACCAGCGTCGTTCCCACGAATCCCGACGCGCCGAGGACGACGATTCTTTTCGTACTCATGCCGCCGCCACCGCAGTCCAATCGTCGGTCAAGAGCTTCCGGTTTTCGTAGAAGCGCCGGAGGAGATGCAGCGATGCAAGGCCCTGCGCCCCGTCCACCTCGGGCGCACGGCCCGTGAGGCATGCATCGACAAAGTCGCGCAGCATCCGCTGATACGGGCTTAGTGGAGGCGCGAAAGGCGCTTTCGGCTCGGCGGTAATTCGCAACTTAAGCTCGGGGCGTTCCCTAGGAATAAGTACCACATGATCGCCGAAGCCGTCGCGCAGCATCACCGTGCCGCGCTCGGTCTCGAGCACCAGCCCCGACGGCAGCGGCGTGTGCTTGGAGTACCGCACCAGTCCCTCCAGAGGGGCGAAGGGGCCAGAGTTATAGCGCACGCGGCCCTCGCAGTGCGCTTCGGGCCCGCCCAGCGAATCGTCCCGCAGCTCGACGGTGTCGGGCGCTCCCCAGGTGTGCAGCATGCGATCGAGGAAATGGGTGCCCGTCACCACCAGCACGCCGCCGCCGATGGCCTCCCGCTTCAGCGTGTAGGCGGACAATGCGGGCCACCCGCCGGACGACCCGGCCTGGTGACAAAAGCGCGACACTTGCCCGAAGTAGCGCTCACCGAGCAGGCTCCCGAGCAGGCGCGGCGCATCGAGGAAGCGCTGGTAGTGGCCTATGCCGACCCTCGCGCTGCCGCGCTGCGCGGCATCGAGGATTGCCTGGCCGTCCTCGACCGTGGTCGCGAGTGGTTTCTCGATGAAGGTGGAGATCCCGGCCTCGAGCAGGGGCACGGCGACCTCACGGTGGGTGTGGTTGGGTGTGGCGATGATCGCGCCGTCGACCTTCCCTATGATGTCGCCAGCCCTGGCGGCAACGAGCGGCTTGATACCATACTCATCGGCCAGCTCCGCGGCCCGGCTGACCACCGGATCGATCAGCGCACAGATCTCGATCTCGGGAAGCGACAGCGCAGTCGGCAGGTGGCTGTCACGTGTGATCAACCCCGCCCCGACGATCGCCAATCTGAATGAACCCAACGTCCGAAGTCCTTGTCTGTACTTACAATGGAGCCGCTTTTGTCGTCGAACAACTTCAGTCGATTCTCAATCAAACAACTCGAGTCGACAAGATATCGATTTTCGACGACCGCTCATCGGACGACACAGTAACGCGAATTCGTGACTTCGTGAGCGAGCTGTCCGCGGATGCGCAGCGGATGTTCCAAGTCCAAGTCAATGTCAGGAATCTGGGTTATTCACGCAATTTCGTCAACGCCATCGAGAGGGCAACGGCAGACATCCTGTTTCTATGCGACCAGGATGACATCTGGGAGGCGCCAAAGGTCGAGAGTTTCCTGCATCTATTCCACGAGTATGGCCCGGACATGGTGTTTTCGGATGGATCGCTCATCGATGAGTCGGGGCGGAAATTCGAACGGACGACCGTCCTCAAATCATACGGACTTAGCCGGCAACGGATATCACGTTTTCGCGACGATGCGTTTCAACTGCTGCTGAAGCGCAACTACGTCAATGGCGCCGCGGCTGCGATCCGGCGGATCGCGGCGCAAGACGCGCTGCCTCTCCCGTGTGATATGCCCCACGACTACTGGCTTGCGATCTGGTGCTCCCTGCACGCCGGAATCGTCGCCACCCCGCAACCCCTCTATCGATATCGACAACACCATCGCAACGTCATCGGTATCGGATCGAGCAATCCCATCTATGTGTGGTTAGGAATCTGGAGACATCCGACCGCGCCGCGCGCGAGAGAACTCCACATCTGGGAGGCCGTAACCAACCGTATCGCGAATCTGCCGTGCGAGAACCAGGTTGAAGCCGCGCGCCGCAAGGTTCATTGGCTTTCGCGTCTGGCTGCCGGCGACCGACGAAACTTGTTGCGCGCCTACGAAATACTGAAATCAGCCTTGAACGGTAGCTATCGACGCTATTCTCACAAGTATTCGTTCTTGCGAGACATGGTGTCGTTGCTCAAGTGACCCTACCGAGTATGCCGTTACGGCCGTTCGGGTGCTCGGCCGGGTCGCGAATCGTCCCGGGCAAAGCGATGACCAGGCCGCCCGCATAGTGACCGGACAACACTGTCACCACTATCCCGAGAGCTCGCTTCCGCGGTCCCGCGCGCTGCCGGAATTGAAGCGGTCGCGGATTCGCTTGGCGACGGGCTTCACGCCGGTCTCCCACGAGGCAAGCAGCTGTCCCCACAGCGAGCGACTGAAAACGTCTACCTTGTGCATCGAGGTCGCTTGATCGCACCAGCGGTACTTGTACGCGTTCGCTCCCGGGCCCATGTAATAGCGCTTCAATCCACGGCCGAACAGTCGCTCCAACGCAATGCGGTTCAAATGCGATCCGGGCGAGATATCCTGGCAGCGCGCGTCGAAGTCCGATCGTAAGGCGTAGACGTTTCCCTCCGCGACGAGATGGTATTCCATCGCCACTGGCAGATCGCGCAAATACAGTATCCACACCGAAAGCCAGCCGCGCGCGTGCGCTGCGATAGAAAGACGCCGTATGAACTGCTGCGGGCCGCCCTGATCAAGCGAGTTTCCCGTTTGCGCTTTCCAACTATGCGCGGAAATGCCGACGATGGTTTCGATGACTCGCTCGACATCGCCAGCATCGCCCGATCCTGGAGACAGCCACTCGATTCTTACCGGTCCCGCTCTTTCAATTCGATTCGCCGCGAGATTGCTCGCCTTCTTCAAGCGCCTGCTGCGCGTGTCGTAGTAGAGATTCCAGGTCGTGTCGAGGCAAACGAAGGGATTGGCGTTGGTCGCGCTCAGCGCCGAACGAAATCCGCGACAATCGAATTCGCTGCGCAACTCGGTCGTGGCCACCGAATCATCGTGCAGATAGCCAAGCCGAAGGACGTCCCATTCGCGGTACCGCGCTGCCAATTCTTCCGCAAACGCACGGGCCGCCGCCGCACGAGACGCACGTGCAACGACGACGTCGCAGTGTTGGGTGTCCGGAACGGACAAAAACTCGAGCGCACGAATCCGCTGCGTTCCGATCCGCCAAGTCTGCTTGACCAGCGGCAACACAGCCTTGAGTTCCGTGCCCTCGAAGTAGGTCAGAATATGGAGGGAAGCCGCTTTCGTGCGCCACCTCCAAGCCGCTTCGAACCAGTCATCGCACAGAAAGATCGGAGATTCTCGCACGTCGGATAACAAACGATCCCACGCATCGCGCAGGCTCGCGAAGCCGTCGACAGTATCGATAACGCATACGCTGCCATTCGCTGACGCTCGCGCTGAGCGGCTGTCGGAAGTGGCTGGTGGCGACGCGACTTCCACGAATTGAGGGGCCGCAACGGCAGCCTGGAGAATGGGTGAAAAGCGAAGAATGTATTCTACATTTCGTGCGAGAAAAAGCTTGTGTTCCGCGAGCGCGACTCACCGAGATGACGGATTCCGGAATACCCGATGCGCGCGTGCCCGGTCCCGGGTCGCGCAGTAGCGTCCAGATGAATCCGCATCACGCCCTTTTCGTGACGTTTCACGTTCCACCGGAAGCCAGCAGCAGCGGCGTGTTGCGCACGCTCAAGTACGTTCGATATCTGGACGATCTGGGTTGGCGGGTCACGTTGGTGAGCATCTCCGTCAGCGCCTACGAAGCAACCGATCCAGCGCTCGAGGCGCAATTGCCGGCGTCCTGCCGAATCATCCGCACGCGGTATCTCAACACCAAGCGTCATCTATCGCTTGCCCGCCGCTATCCGGCAATCCTCGCACTACCCGATGTGTGGATTGGTTGGTTACCGTGGGCGGTGGCAGCGGCGCGGCGGCTGTTCCTATCCGATCCATTCGAGCTCGTATACTCCACTAGCCCTCCTGCAACCGCACACTTGATCGCGCAGCGCATTGCGCGGCGTACTCGCGTACCGTGGGTCGCCGATTTTCGCGACCCTTGGTTCGAAGTTCCTCCCGAGCCTGGCGCACCGAACGGTCCATTGTTCAGGCGTCTCGATCGCATGCTTGAGCGCAAGGTGGTCGAGTCCTGTGACGCCGTGGTAACGACCACCGCCGATCTTTGCGACATGCTGGCGCAGCGCTATCCGAAGCAACCCGCGAGCAAGTTCACTGCGATCCTGAACGGCTATGATGAAGCGGACTTTGCGGCACTTCCCAGAGAAGAAACTCGCGCTGATGCACCGCTGGTCATTGTGCATTCCGGAACGATCAACGCCGAGTTCAGAAATCCTATTCCGTTTTTTGCGGCGGTACATCGGTGCATCGATGCCGGCGTAATCGAACCCAATCGCCTGCGTGTCAAATTTCTCGGCGGCGGCTCTTTCGCCGCGGCACCCGGCCTCCAGGCGACCGTCAAGCGGCTTGGATTGGAGGAGATCGTAGAGTTCGTTCCACGCCTTCCCTACGCCGAATCCCTCCGTGAGGTGGCACGTGCGGATTTGCTTCTCTTGCTCCAGTCCTCACCGGACACATCGGGACTTGTTCCGGCGAAGCTCTACGAATATTTGCGAGCCGGGAAGCCGGTCATCGCCCTCGTTCCGCAGGGCGCAACCCAGCAAATATTGTCGGTGGTCGGAGGAGGCGAGGCGATTGCGCCGGAAGATAGCGAAGGTCTCTACCACGTGGTTGCCGAAAACTTTCGTCGCTGGGCGCTTGGGACGCTTAGCGACAACAGAGCCGATTTTGCGGCACTGCGACGATACGACCGCCGGGCATTGACCGCAGAGCTAGCTCGCTTGTTCGAGGAACTCCTCGCACGCACAACGACGCTGCCTCCGGAATCCCGCACAAGCTCCGTTCGTTAGTGGTTGTTATCCATGCTGACCAAAGTGAAACTCTACTTTGTCGGATTGGCTTCCCGCGAAGCGCGAGCGGCGCTTGATTGACCGCTCCATCATGCACCGGCGGTCCAGACGTTGGTCATCTCATCGATGCTCACAACGCGGTCACCGTCGAAGTGCAGCGCGTAGTGTTTGGTCTGCCGGCAGTGGCTCAAGACTTTTGGACGAAAAATCGCGGCACACTCTCCGTTGGCCCGGCGGACGCTTCGATATAAAACGCCATCGCGCCTCGAAGCCCGCAGCGACACGCCCATAGCTCGGCTCGGCCCGTAGTCGTCTGGCAAATGGCATTCCGGTAGCTTGCGGACGTCGGCGAGACGCGCATCGACATCGACCAAGTACAGTCGCATCTCGACGCGGAGTGCGGCCTCGCTGGTGCGGCGCAAGAAGCGTTCCTGGTGATACCGTACTTCAGCGAGTGCCGTCGGCAGCTCGCGCGAGCAATACCAGACGCCGAAGGTTGCATCGGAGAAGCGGCTTCCTTCCGGGTTGACGTGGGTGAAAGCAGCCATGATCGGTGTCGTGCCCGGTCCGCTCACGCGCTCCGCCGGATCAACCAAGGTCAGGTCGCCGGCTTCTTCGCGGGCCCGGTCGTTGGTCAACGCCTCGACGGCGTAGACTGCCTCGAGATCCGCCGGATCGGCCACGCGATCGAACAAGCCGATTGGCGGGAAGCGGCTGGGAATCAAACGATGCGCGGGACGCCACAGCGTGCGTCGCGTCTGTGGGGCGTTGCTTCTAACCGCCACGCTGCGCGTCGAGATACTGCCGGACGACGTACAAGTCCGCGACGTTGCCGGAGAGCATGCGGCTCAGCGCCGACTCGCCGCCGAAGATGGGCGCCGCATTCGGCTTGCGGATCCATGCGTCTGCTGTTCTCGGCTCGGGAAGGAGGATCTGCAACGCCTTGTAGATGCCCAGCACATACGAGATTCGTTCGAGCGTGTCCCGGGAGAGCTTTGCGTCGCCAGTGCGCTTCCATTCGAAGAACGTCGAGCGCGGCGGCTCACCCAACAGCATCCGCGCTTCATCGGTCGCAAGCTCCCATGCGCTGGCGATGCGGAAAAAGGTGCGCAGCGCAGGTCCTGAAACCTGGTCAAGGGAAACGGAGGCCTTCACCGCCAAAAGAGCGCGTGGAGTGAGGGCTGCAGACGCCATGATTGCTCCGGTTAGTCCAACACCAGCACGATCGACATCTTAGTCCAATTTCGGACTCCTGGCAATGGCGGCTGCCGCCCTTACAAAGAATGCGTTGGCCCTTTTTCGTGCGGGGCGGCAACGACCAATCAACAATTGACAAACGCGAGCGCGCGCAGGCACACTTCAATCGCGCCGATTTGAGCTTCAGCTTGCGGGCGCGTAACAAATTCCGCTAAAGCGAGGTTCGCTCCAGCCCCAACACCGGCGGAGCATTACAAAACCCCGTTTGAAGGCCATTTGCGATGGCCCATTTGGCGGAGCGCCGAACGGATGCTTGCGCGTCCGTTCTCCTCGTCGTTCTCGTGTTCGGGTGATGCCATGAGCGATTCTCCCAAACGGCGCGGTTTCACGACCGCAATCCTCCATTCCGATCGCGACAGCGTGATCGAGCACGGCGCGTTGCATAAGCCGTTGCACCTGTCAGTCGCTTATGGCTATCGCGATGCGCGTGAGCTCGCGGCGGTGTTTCAGGGACGCGCGCAGGGGTATGCCTATGGGCGTCAGGGTAACCCCACATCGGCAGCGTTGGAGGCGAAGATCAATGCGATGGAAGGGGGCATCGCGACCGTTTCTTTCGCCACCGGCATGGCGGCGATCGGCGCGGTGCTGCTCGCTCTTCTAAAGGAAGGCGATCACATCGTCGCCAGCCATTACGTGTTCGGCAACACGGCGAGCCAGCTCGCAACACTCGAAGCGCATGGGCATCCGGTCGCCTTCGTTGATGCGACGGACGCGCGACTGGTCGAGGCGGCGCTGTTGCCTGCCACGCGTGTCGTCTTTGTCGAGACAATCGCCAACCCGCGCACGCAGGTCGCCGATCTTGCGCGAATCGGTGAAATCTGCCGCGCGCGCGGCATTCTGTATATCGTCGACAACACGATGACGTCGCCTTGGCTCTTTCAGCCGAAGGACGTTGGTGCGAGTCTCATCGTCAACGCGCTCACCAAATACATCGGCGGGCACGGTAACGCGCTCGCAGGCAGCATCACCGATACCGGGCTGTTCGATTGGACGGCGTTTCCCAACATCGCCGACAGCTATAGAACGCAACCGTCGCGGATGTGGGGGATTACGCAGTTGCGCAAAAAAGGCTTACGCGATTGGGGCGGGACGCTGGCGCCGGAGCAAGCGCACCACATCGCCGCGGGCGCCGAGACGCTCGCGTTGCGGATGCAGCGGATATGCGCCAACGCACAGGCGTTGGCCGAACTGTTGCACGGGCATCCCCGCGTGGGCGCCGTGTATTACCCGGGGCTCCCATCGCATCCGCAGCACGCGTTGGCGCGCCAACTCTTTCGCGGCCAGTTTGGCGGTCTTCTGTCGTTCGAGCTCGATGCCCGTGTGGACATGTTCGACTGTCTTAACCGCCTCAAGGTTGCGGTGCTGTCCTCGAACCTCGGCGACAACCGGACGCTTGCGATCCCAGTCGCGCACACGATTTTCTACGAAATGGGCGTGCAGCGGCGGGCGGCAATGGGCATCGCCGAATCGCTGGTGCGCGTGTCGGTTGGAATCGAGGATCGCGACGATCTGCTCGATGATTTCAGCCAGGCGCTCAGCTAGGAAACCTCCGAACACGAAGGCATCAGCCCTCGATTTCGCGCACGTACACGCCGGTGGCGTCGACTTGCAGATACTGGCCGTGATCGTGCCAGTCGGCGAGCACCCACCGCTCGCGTGCCGCCCCGTCGACGTTATGCATGTGCCGCGCCGGTCGGTGCGTGTGTCCATGAATCATCCGTTGCGCGGAGTGCGTGCGAAAGGCCGCCTCGACCGCGCGCGAGTTAACGTCCATGATCTCTTCGGCTTTGCGCGCGTTTTCGTTGCGGCTCATGCGGCGCAACCAGGAAGCGAGAGTGCGGCGCGCCCAATACGGCAGGCGCAGCAGACGCCGTTGCAATGCGGGATTGCGCGCGCGCTTGCGGTAGCGCTGGTAGCCGACATCGTCCGTGCACAGCTCGTCGCCATGGCACAACAGCGTGCGCCTAGCGAACAGGTCGAGCACCTGCGTCTCCGGCAGCAGCGTCGCGCCGGTAACGAGTGCGAATTGGGTGCCGAGCAGAAAGTCGCGGTTGCCGTGCCCGACGTAAAGCGCGACGCCCGCGTCGGAAACTCCGCGAAGCGCCTGCGCAATTGGCGCAACGAACGGCTCGGCCAGCTGGTCGTCGCCGATCCACCAGTCGAAGAGATCCCCCAGGATGTACACGGCACTCGCGTCGCGCGCCGGCCCTGCGGCAAACGCTTGAAATGCCGCCACGGCCTTCGGACGTGACGGCGAGAGATGCAGATCGGACAGGAAGAGCGCCGGTTTCACGTCGCTCTCATAGCTCACCCGCTGCCCCGTGTCTATGTAGCGTCTTCGTAGGCTTTCTTGATCACGACGTCTTCCCGCGGGACATTCTGGTGCGAGCCCACAGTGCCGGTGGCGAATGCTTTGATACGGTCAACGACGTCGTGACCGGCGGCCACTTTGCCGAACACGCAATAGCCCCACCCTTGCGCGCTCGCCACCCGATGGTCGAGAAAATCGTTGTCGCCGACGTTGATGAAAAACTGCGCGGTTGCCGAATGCGGCTCCGCTGTGCGCGCCATGGCCACCGTGTACTTTTTGTTCTTGAGGCCGTTGGTTGCTTCGTTGGCAACCGCTGCACGCACGGCTTTCTGCTTCATCCCGGGCTCCATTCCGCCGCCCTGGATCATGAAATCATCGATGACGCGGTGGAACAGCGTGTTGTCGTAATGGCCGTCGCGAACGTAGCGCAGAAAATTCTCCACGGTCGCGGGGGCGTTGTCTCGATCCAGTTCGAGCTTGATGTCGCCGTGATTTGTTTCGAGTATGACCATGAGGCTCTCCGTGCGATGGCCGGGGATTCTTCAGCGCGGCTCGTCATTGTGCGCCGGGTCGGCGGTTATTTTGTTTCGACAATCGTCGCCGATTTGATGACGACTCGATCCGTGGGTACGTCCTTAGGAAATGGCCCGCCGGCACCGGTCGGTGTCTTGGCGATCCTGCTCACGACTTCCATACCCTGCACGACCTTGCCGAACGTCGTGTAGCCGTAGCCCTGCGCCGTCGCGTCGCGAAAGTTCAAAAATTTGTTGTCACCGACATTGATGAAAAACTGGGAGCTCGCGGAATGCGGATCCTGCGTGCGCGCCATTGCAAGCGTTCCCGGGACGTTGAGAAGCCCGGCCTTGCTCGCCGCCTCGGCTTCGTTCGCGACCCCGGGCTTGGTCGGCTTCTGCTGGAAATCGGTCGTAAAACCGCCGCCTTGCACCATGAAGCCGTCGATGACTCGGTGAAACTGGGTGCCGTCGTAATGCTTGTTTTTCACGTAATCGAGAAAATTGGCGACCGTTTTGGGAGCGGCGTCCGGATAGAGCTCGACTCTGATCTTGCCGGCGCTGGTGTCGAACTCGACCTGTGGGTTGGCCGCGAGAGTGGGGCCCGCGACAAGCGCGAGCGCTGCGGCAGTCAGGAGCAACCGACGAAACATAAGAATTCTCCGTGCGTATAAAAGTGGGACAAGAGATGGCAACAGACATTTGCCGCGGACAACCTCGCGATCAAGGCGCGATTCTGGATGGAGCGATTCGGGATGATTAGGGCCGGCTGGCCAGCAGGTCTCGCACGACCTTCAGTTTGACAGGCGCAGTCTTATTCTTCGAATCACGCGCGACGGCGCGCTCGTAGTTCTGCGCGGCTAGCCGCGCATGCACGTCGCCGAGATTTTCGTAGGCGACGCCGTAATCGGGTGCGGCCTTGATCGCTGCTTCAAGCTCGATGCGAGCAAGCTCGTACTCGCCCTTGCGCGCGTAGAGCACCGCCAGGTTGTTGTGCGGCTCGGGCAATTCGGGAAAGTCGGCCAGGACGCCGAGAAAGGTCGTGATGGCTTCATCGAGCTTGTCCGAGTCGGTCAACGCCACTCCTTTGAGAAATCGCGCCTGAGGCTCGCGCGGGCGATCGCTCGTTAAGCGATCGAGGATCGCGATCGCCTCCCCGAACTGCTTTTGCGCGATAAGACCGCGAGCACTCTTCAACTGTTCAGTGTAGATGCGCCGCGCCTCGCCGGCGAACTCTCCGGGGTCGGCGCCGCCGACCGGCTGCGCGAGCACGGCAGCAGGGGTGCCGAGTAACGCTAGCGCAAAAATACAAGAGAATCGCATGCCAATCGTTTGCAAAGACGGGGCGTGATGCTTGCCGCTCGATGTGTG
>Ga0136617_10000460_pt1 | contig 33947 bp, 33 predicted proteins | sample AntDrymUQ3222106_2_FD_129672 | JGI IMG/M metagenome (GOLD analysis project Ga0136617, IMG submission 129672) | Polar desert sand microbial communities from Dry Valleys, Antarctica - metaG UQ322 (21.06) | ecosystem: Environmental > Terrestrial > Soil > Desert | place: Antarctica: Dry Valley... | reverse complement strand
GCACGGCGAGTTGCGCATTCCGGCACGGCGAGTCGTCCGATCCGGCACGGCAGCACGTCGATCAAGGAGCTACTCGAGTGACCGGCGCATCCGTGACAGGGCCGGATACGAGGCCCGCCACCGGCCCGACCACGACCACCGCGGGCGGGTTGATCTCGTGCTCACGCACCACCGCGGCGACCGTGGCCAGGGTGGCCCGCAGGGCGCGTTGGATCCGCATGGTCCCGTCCTGCACCACCGCGACCGGGGTGTCGGCGGGGCGACCACCATCGATCAGCGCGTCGGCGAAGGCCTCGATCCGCTCCACCGCCATGAGCAGCACCACCGTACCGCGCAACCGGCCCAGCGCCGGCCAGTCGACGAGGCTGCGCGGGTCACCGGGGGCAACGTGCCCGGACACCACGACGATCTCGTGCGCCACCCCGCGGTGGCTCACCGGCACGTCGGCGACGGCGGGCACGGCGAACGCGCTGGTCACCCCGGGTACGACGGTGACCGCGACCCCGGCCTCAGCACAGGCCAGCACTTCCTCGAAGCCGCGGCCGAACACATACGGGTCGCCGCCCTTGAGCCGGACCACGAACCGTCCGGCCCGCGCATGGGAGATGAGCAGCTCGTTGATCCGGGCCTGGTTCATCGCCCGGCCGTAAGGGATCTTCGAGGCGTCGACCACCTCGACGTGCGGTCCGAGCGTGTCGAGCAGGTCGCGCGGGCCCAGCCGGTCGGTGACGACGACGTCGGCACGCGCGAGCAGCCGCCGGCCGCGCACCGTGATCAGCTCGGGATCACCGGGACCGCCGCCGACGAGCGCGACGCCGGGTCGCACCGGGTCGGCCGTGTCGTCGACCAGCCCGGCCTGCAGTGCCTCGACCAGCGCCGTTCGGACGGCGGCCGAGCGGCGCGGAGCACCACCGGCGAGCACCCCGACCGTGAGCCCGTCGTGTCGACCCGTCGCCGGGGTGACCGCGCTGCCGGCCAAGCCGTCATCGGCCCGCACGCAGAAGATCCGCCGACACCGCGCCTCGGCCCCGACCGCCGCGTTCACGGTGGTGTCGTCGGTGCAGGCGACGACGTACCAGGCGCCGTCGAGATCACCCTCGACGTACCCGCGGGCGGTCCAGCGCAGCTCATGCGCCGCGGCCATCGCCTCGACCGCCGGGGTGAGCGCCGGTGAGACGACCTCGACATCGGCGCCGGCGGCAAGCAACCCGGCGACCCTGCGCTGCGCGACGGCGCCCCCGCCGACCACGACGACGCGGAGCCCGCCCAGGCGAAGGCCGGCGAGGTAGGGATCGGTGCCCGTCATGGCGCCGCCAACAGATGTCCATGCCCGTGCCCGGGATCGTCGGGATGGTGATGCGGGGTCTGCGGTGCCCCGAGCTTGTCCTCGAAGCCGGGCAGCAGCACCCGGTAGGCGCAGGTGTCGCAGTTCATCCGGATGTCCCCGGCCAGTGCCTCGCGGTAGCGCTCGACGACCAGCCCGGCGAGAGCATCGCAGTCGCCGACGTACCCGGCCATCCGCACCTCCACCTCCGGGTGCGCGACGCCGAACGCCCGTGCCTGGTCGACGACCCGGCGCGGGAGCACCCCGTCGAACAGGAAGTACGGCGCGACGACGACGCGGCGGGCGCCCAGCAGGGCACAGCGAGCCAGGCCAGCGGCCACATCGGGACCGGACAGGGAGACGAACGCGGTCTCGACCCCACCGTAGCCACGACCCTCCTGGAGCAGCCGGGCCACCTTGCACACCTCGGCGTTGGCGTCGGGGTCGGTGGAACCGCGACCGACCAGCAGCACGATGGTGGACCCGGCAGCCGCGCCGTCGAGGGCGGATGTGACGCGCCGGTCGAGCACGTCGAGCAGCACCGGGTGCGGGCCGAGCGGGCGCCCCAGCACAAAGCCGGTGCCGGGGTCCCGCACGACCTCGCGGGCCAGCGCCGCGGGGATGTCGCCCTTGGCATGTCCGGCGGCCACGAGCACCAGCGGCACGGCCGCCATGATCCGGTGGCCGCGGCGAGTCAGCGACGACCAGGCCTCGTGCACCGTCGGGGTGGACAGCTCGATGAAACCGCCGTCGACGTCCACCCCGTCCTCGCCCAACCGCCGGCGTACCCGATCGGTGAAGGCGACGAATTCGGCAACCCCGCGGCCGTCGACCGTGCCGTGGCCGACCAGCATCAGCGGTGTGGTCATGGATCGATCCCGGCGTAGAGCAGTGCGTTGACAACAGCAGCGGCGGACGCGGCCCCACCGCGTTCGGACCGGTTGGACACCGAGCCCACGCCCGCTGCCCGCAACGCCGCCTTCGCCGCGACGGCGCCGACGAAACCCACCGGCAGCCCCACCACGAGCGGGCTCGTGACCACCCCCGCCTCGACGCAACGCACCAGCTCCGCCAGCGCCGTGGGAGCGTTGCCGATCGCCCAGACCGCCCCCACGGGATACCGCCGCACGCCCAGACGGATCCCGGCGGCCGAGCGGGTGAGGCCTTCGGCGCCGGCCAGCTCGCGCACTCCGGGCTGATCAAGCGCGACGATCGCGGGTCGGGACGTGATCCCCACGGCGACCATCCGCACGTCGGTGACCAGCGGTGCACCGTCGAGCAGCGCGGCCCGGCCGGCCCGCAACGCGTCCTCGTCGCAAACGAGGTCGCCGGCCCAGCTCGGGTCGGCGGTAGTGTGCACGACGCGCTCGACGATCGCGCGGTGCAGCGGCGGCAGGTCGGAGACGTCGAGCCGGGTGCGCAGGATCGCGTACGACTCGACCTCGATGGGGTGCGCGTCGGTGCGCAGCGGTCCACTCATGGCGGCGCTCCTCCCCGGGTGTCCTCGCCCGGCGTCGAGGGGACGAGATGTTCGGCGGCGCGGGGTCTGGCTCGCCGGACCCGCGTTGGTGTCCGGTTACAGTGGCGGGACCGTCCCGGGTTCACACCGGGTTCCCGCGCTGCCGATCGAGCGAGCATAACCCGTCGATCGACACCGGCCACCGTCCCGGACACGACAGGTGCCGCAGATCGCACGCCTGAGCTTCGCGGCATGGCAGGTGTCGCGACAACCACTGCCGGTCTACGTTCACGACTCGGACGCGGTGGCATACAGATCGTCAAGTCCAATGGTGGGGATGTGTTCTTCGCCCGCGGTCGGCGCGGGAGCGAAGCCGGTGCCGACGTTGTGGGTGAGAACGGTGTTCCAGACGTCGTATCCGCGTTCCAGACGTCGTATCCGCCCCCGCACACCGGCGGCCGACCACGCACGTCGAGGATGCGCCGTCATCCCCAGCGGCAGCTGGTCCGCAGCCAGGAGAACGCACGCCGACTGCTCGCCTCGATCAACCGGCTCGAGTCAGGCGCGGCCAACGTCCACGATCTCGTCGAATGATGCCCGTCCGGGACGAGGTCCGAAATCTACCTGCCGGGTGACCAGGTCGCGAGCCGCTCCGCGATCTTGTCGACGTCGGACAACGTGCCCTCGGCGACCGCCAGCACCAACTCGACGGCATCGTCCTGGGTAGCGACGACCCGATGGCCGTTGACGCCGAGAAACACCGCTGTGGCGGCCCAGGCAAGCCGCTTGTTGCCGTCGAGCAGGGCGTGGTTGGCGGTCAAGGAGTGCAGTAGCGCGGCCGCCTTCTCGTGCAGTGTGGGATACGCGTCCTGTCCGAACGCCGACGCTTGAGGCCGAGCCAGTGCCGACTGCAGGAGCCCGATGTCGCGCACGATCACAGCGTCGCCCACGGCGGCGTCGGCGATCCGCAGGATGTCGTCGAGGGTGAGGTACCGAATCACGAATCGCCCAGCCGCGCGAGCGCCTCGGCATACTGCGTGACGACGTACTGCAGCTCGTCGTCGATCAGGCGGGCGGTCCCGCGCCGGGTCACGTACTCGCGCACGGCCGCGCGGATGACATCATGCATCGAGCGGGCCTCGGCCTCAGCCTGGGCGCGCACCGCCTCGGCCTCGTCGTCAGTGAGCCGTAAAGTCATCGCCATGCAGAGCACACTACCAGGTTGATACCAAAGTCAGCTCCACCGATACCCGCGTGGGGTGACCATCCGCCCCGCCACCATCCGCGTCGCCGACGACCCGACGATCACCGTGGTGAGCATGTCAACCTCCGCCGGGTCGAACTCCGCCAGCGGCGCCCACCACACCCGCTGCCCGGTCCGCCCGGCCTGGCGGACCGCCCCGACCGGGGTCTGCGGCGGGCGGTGCACCCGCAACGCCCCCAGCGCCGCACCGAGCTGCCAGTGCCGATCACGGCTGCGCGGGTTGTAGAAGCAGGTCACGAGATCTGCTGTCGCAGCGGCGGCCACTCTGCGCTCGATCACCGGCCACGGGGTGTGCAGATCCGACAGGGAGATCAGCACGTGGTCGTGGCCGAGCGGGGCGCCGAGCAGCGCGGCGGCGGCGAGTGCGGCGGTGACCCCGGGCACCCCGACGACCTCGATATCGGCCCCAGCCTGCTGCAGCGCGGGACTCGCCATCGCATACACCCCGGCATCCCCCGACCCGATCAGCGCAACGGCGTGCCCCTGCACCGCGAGGGCGACGGCTTCCGCGGCCCGCTGCTCCTCCGCCCCGAGCCCGCTGGCCCGGACCTCGGTGCCGGGCCGCAGCAGGTGCCGCACCTGGTCGACGTACTGGTCGAGCCCGACCACCACCGCCGCCCGCCGCAGCTCGGCATCGGCGCGCGGTACCCGCAGGTCGCCAGCACCTGGCCCGAGCCCGACGATCGCGAGCCGCCCGCGCGGTCGGATCCGGGTGGCCGCGACCGTCACGTTCTCGCCCTTGATCTTCTCGACCACCAGCTCGACGGGCGCACCGAGGGCCAGCTCGGCGGCGGCATGCAGCGCGGCGGCCTCGGCCACGCTCGCCGTCCCGACCTCGGCCCGGACGACCTCGCTCGGGTTCGGCACCTCGACCCCGGCCAGCACCGCGGCCGGATAGGTCGTCAGCGACGTCGGCGCGATCGCGGCGAGAATGCCAGCCTCGTCGGCCTTGAGGTCGACGCTGGCGTACGCCCGGATCGCGCGCGGGTCCAGACCGTGTTCGGTACGGAGCCGGCGCAGGGTGGCCGAGACCGCGGTGGCCGACACCCCGCGGGCGCTGCCGATCCCGACGACGAGCGTGCGGGGAACCAGCCGGGTCGTGCCCACGGCCGCGGTTCCTGCCCGGTCGGTGATCGTGATCGTGTGCCTGGGGGTCGTCGTTGCGGGCGGCAGCGGGGGGAGCGGGAAGCCGAGCGGGTTCTGCACCCTCGCGGCCCCGTCGAGCAGCGCGGTGCCGGCAGTGGCCAGGTCGCCGTCCACGGTCGCGTCGAGCAGCTCGACGAGCTCGTCGAGCCCGGTGGTGCCGGCCGCGTCGGATGCTGTGGTGATCACCGGTTGGGCACCGAGCACGGCGGCGACGCGCTGGGCGAGCACGTTGGCGCCACCGGCGTGGCCACCGGTGAGCGCCACCGCGAAGCGGCGGGCCTCATCCACGCAGACCACCCCGGGGTCGGTGTCCTTGTCGGTCAGCAGTGGCGCGATGAGCCGCACGGTGGCGCCCGTGGCCAGGAAGAACACCGCGGCGTCGAGCTCCGGCCAACGCTTTTCCAGCTCCGCGAGCTCCAGGAGCTCGGCGCCGATCGCGGCAGACGCCGCTGCCGCAGCCCGGCGCCCCGCGGCAGTGACGGCGAACAGCGCGATTCTCACCGGGAATCCTGCTGGCAGCGGCATCAACACCGTTCTCCCCAGACGATCGTGATCGGGTTGGTGCCGGCGAGCCGGACGGCCCCGTCGGGCAACACTGACAGCCGGGACGCGGCCAGCTGCACCCCGTCGACCCGGTAGCCGGCGGCGAGCAGCGCCGCGCGGGTCGGCGCGATCCGGTCCAGTGCCGCGAGCGCGACGACCACCCGCGCCGGTCCGGCCGCGGCGACCGCGGCCACCACCTCCGGGCCGCCGCCACCCACGAAGACCCCGTCCGGGGCGGGCAGTCCGGCCAGCACCACCGGGGCCTCGCCGGGTACGACGCGGACCTCCACGCCGTGTGCCGCGGCGTTGGCGGCGATCCGCTCGGCGTCGTCGGTCCGGCGCTCCACGGCCAGTGCGGCGGCGCCGAGCCGCACACACTCGACCGCGACCGCACCCGAGCCGGCGCCGACGTCCCAGATGAGCGTGCCCGGGCGGGGCGCGAGCCGGGCCAGCGCCACCGCGCGCACCTCCACCTTCGTGATCATCCCGGCGCGATGATCGAACGCGCCCTCGGATAGCGCCCAGCCGCCGAGCGGCGGGACCGGCTCGCCGCCGGCATACCAGCCCCGGGCGGGGACCGAGTCGGGGTCGCGCAGGCAGAGCACCACGTTCACCGGATCCCACTCCCGCGACCCGGCGTCAACAGCGTCGACGGTGACGACCCGTTCGCACCGATCGCCCAGGCGCTCCGCGACCACCAGGGTCCGCGGCCAGCCCGCCAATGCCGCGCCGATCTCGGCCGGCCCGGCGCCCGGCGCGGTGAGCACGGCCGTCGCGGCCCGGGCCCGGCAGACGTTGACCGCAGGTCCGAGCGCCCGCCCGTGCGCGCTGACCACCGTGACGTCGTCCCAGGACCGCCCGATCCGGGCGAACGCGGTGGCCACGCTGGACAGCGCCGGGAGCACCCTGGGTGCCACGCCGAGCTCACGGACGATGCGCACGATCCCGAAGAACCCCGGATCCCCGCTGGCCAGCAGGACGGCCTCGCCGCACTCGTTCAGCGTCGCGAGGGCGTTGCGGTTCACGGTCACCAGCTCGCTGCGGGTGGCCGACCTCGGGATAGGTACCGCCCGCAGGTGCCGACGGCTGCCGTAGACGCGGCGCGCGGTCCGGAGGGCCTCGGCGGCGCCGGGCGGGAGCGCGGCACCGTCCAGCCCGATGATCGTGATGGTCACGCCGCTCCTGCCCACCCGCGGTGCACGGCTCGGCGGGGCGCGGCGGGTACGTCCCGACCAGCGGGGGGCGGGGCGGCCGCACCCGGCCCCCAGGATGCGGCCGCACCCGGCTCCCAGACTACGGTCGCACCCGGCTCCCAGGCTGCCGCCGCACCCAGCCCCCAGGCTGCCGTGATCGCCGGTGTGGAACTGCCAACCGCGACCGTCACGGCTGAGCGTTCCCGGATATCGATCAACCTCGGGACCCCGCCGACCATCCACCGGTGATCACCGAACCGGAACCGGGAACCGCACCTCGCGCGGCTCCGAGTGCCCCAGCGCCGATCATGCTCGGCTGGGCACCCCACCCGGCTACCCGGCCACACCACCCCCACCCAGCTACCTGGCCGAACCACCCGCACCCAGACACCCGGCCGAACCACCCGCACCCGGTCACCTGCTCACCCACACCCGCTCCGTGGCCGCCACCACCCGCGACCCGCCGAAGTCGACCATCACCACCCGCGCCGGCAGCGCCCCGCCCGCTTCGACGGCGAAGCGCTGCAGCACGTCCCGCACGGCCGCACACAGCGCATCCCCGCAGGAGCGCAACATCCCATCCGCCTCCCAGAGCTCGTAGGCGTGCCGCGCGGTGTTGGCTCCGTCTACCGCGAGCGCGAGCTCCTCAGCACCCCCGGCTCGGCGGGTGATCGTGCCGAGCAGCCCGATGTCGACGCGCGACCGGGTGTAGTGCGTCATCAGCACGCCGGACGCGAGCTTGGTGAGCTTGCCGGCCATCCCGACGAACACGACGTCGCGCAGGCCGAGCTCGACCGCTCGGCGCAGCGCCGCCCCCGTGAAGTCACCGACCTCGACGAACGCCACCTCGGGCAGGTCGGGCAGCAACGCCATCGCGCCGCGCTCGGTGCGCCCGCCGGTCGCGAGCACCAGCGTCGGGCAGCCCTGCGCGGCCATCACCGCGATGGCCTGCACGACCGACGCGCGCCACGACGCGGTGGAGAACGGCCGGACGATGCCCGTGGTGCCGAGGATGGAGATGCCGCCCTCGATACCGAGGCGGCGGTTGGTGGTCTTGCGCGCCATCTTCTCGCCATCCGGCACGCTGATCGTGACGTGCACTCCCCCGGTCGGCAGCACCTCGCGAACCGCTGCGGTGATCATACGACGGGGCACCGGGTTGATCGCCGGGCCGCCGACCTCCAGGCCGAGCCCGGGTTTGGTCACGGTCCCGACGCCGTCACCCCCGTCGATCATGACGTCCTCACCCGGTGCCAGCCGGACCATCGCCGTGAGGTGTGCACCGTGGGTGACATCGGGATCGTCGCCGGCGTCCTTGACGACCACGGCCGTCGCGGTAGACCACTGACAGCTACCGGTGTGCAGGACGAAGGAATGCCGATCCCCGGACGGGAACGGGATCTCGACGCGCTCGGGAGCGACGCCGTCGCGCAGCAGCAGCGCCGCCGCCTTGGCCGCCGCCGCCGCGTTCGCGCCCGTGGAGAACCCGCGGCGCAACGCCTTCTGGCGCACCTTCATGCTGCGCGGCAGGTCGGGCTCCCGCAGCTCGGGCGGCTCGCTCATCAATCCCCGGACACCACTTTGGACGCGCGCAACGCGCGACGCGCCTCCGGGTCGGGCTTACGGAACGTGTGGAAGTGACCGGGGTGATAGAGGTGCGAGCGGGTGCCCGACGCCCCGAGCGCCGCACCCACCAGGAACAGCGTGTGCCGCCACAGCTTGCGCTCCTTGCACAGCGCCTCGACCTCATCGAGCCGGCAGCGCAAGTACAGCTCGTCGGGCCAGCTGATCCGGTAGGCCACGATCACCGGCGTGTCGTCGGCGTACCCGCCCGCGCGTAGCTCGTCGACCATCCGCGCCGTGCGCGCGGCCGACAGGAAGATCACCATCGTGGTGCCGTGCCGGGCGAACTCGCGCAGCCGCTCCCGTTCCGGCATCGGGGTCTTGCCACCCTCGAGCCGGCAGAGGATCACCGACTGCGCGACCTCGGGGATCGTCAGCTCCCGGCCGGCGACCGCCGCCGCGGCACCGAACGCCGACACCCCAGGCACGATCTCCACCTCCAGCCCGAGCTGCTCGGCCGCGTCGTACTGCTCCTGCACCGCGCCCCACAGCGACGGGTCACCGGAGTGCACGCGCGCGACCTTCAACCCCTCGACGGCGGCGCGGCGGTAGAGCGCAAGGATGTCCTCGTGGGCGATCCGCGAGGAGTCCACCAGCTCAGCGTCGGCCCGGGCGTGTTCGGTGATGCACTCCTCCATCACCAGCGACGCCGCCCACACCACCACGTCGGCCCGGGCGATCCGCCGCGCACCGCGTAATGTGATCAGGTCGGCGGCGCCCGGACCAGCACCCACGAAGGACACTCTCCCGCGATCCATATCCCCAGTCTGAGCGCTGAACCCGTCGAGCACCGCGCCGCCCCCGAAGGAGGCAACCGTCCGAGTGATCGGCGACATGAGCCGGCACGCCATTGCCGAGCATCCCGCTGGCGCTGAGTACCGGTCCCGGTTCTCCGGGACCGGCCCCGCACTACCACTTCACCAGCATGTTCCCCCACGGTGTCCTCCCGTAACGGCCCCTTCACCCAGCCTCAATCAGGACGCGACACGGACCGTCACGGTCGAAGAGGACACGCGAACCACTTGCCATCAACAGGGGTTAAGGCCGGCCCACCGCATCGGTGACGGCCTTCCCGAGCGGAGCTTCCAACGTCAATGCGTAGGTGTTGGTCAGGTGATTGTCATCGCGGTATACGACGATCTTACTGATGACCGCCGGACAAGTCTCCGCCGTACACAGCCAGGGCGTCGAATCAAAGATTATCGCCCCGGCTTGTTCAGCGCCATTTATTTCCGCTATTCGAGCAGGAGCGCCGAGTTCCGCCTCGAAAGGATTGGCCCCACAGAACTGAATATTGCTTGCATACTGTGCGAGACAGTCCGGAACCGCACTCGACATGGTCGGTGTCTCGGCCATGAAGACCACCTTCGAACCTATGTCACGGATTCGTTGGACCGTCTCCCGGAGTCCAGAGCTGTCAACAGCCGATATCGTCGCCCGTGACCCGATGACGACCACATCCGGCTTCAGCTCGCCGATAAATTCAAGTACTTTCGCTCGCCAGATCTCGCACTCGACGTACACCCGCTTCAGCTCGAGTTCGATGTAGTTCGGATACAGGCCGGGAGGGCATGCCGTCTTGAGCATCGGCCGCATTTGCCAACGATTCTTCTCGGCCCAGCTCTGCAGCGGTCCAGCCCATTGCGCCGCATGTGAATCGCCGATCAGGGCAACTGTCTTATTGCCATTAGGATCACCCAGAAGGCACGTTCTACTGGTGTCCGGATCAGTTTCCATGTACTGGACGAAGCAGCTCGGCGGTAAAATAGCCCCGTCGAACTTCGCGCTTTCCAACGCCGGCGTCACCGGGGGAAGCTCGGTGAGCTCGACTGCTTCCTTGACAGCCGGTAGGATTCCTGAGACAAGGACGGCCGACGCCGCGGCTCGCTGCGCGGCTGCTAACGAGTCAGACGTCGTCGAGGACCCACCCGGAACTATCGCGACAGTACTCATGACGACGCAGAGTGTCACCGACACGGCTACGATTGTCATCCCGAGGCCGATTCCACGTTGCGGGTGATCGAGGAGCCCCTTGCGCGTCCGAATCGGCTGTTCGATAATGTAGAATGTCAGCACTGCGAGAAGAAGTGAGAAACAGATTGCAGCAGCGATCTCGCCCACACCGAGCGGGTGGCCCACCGCGACCGGCGCAATAACGAATACCGGCCAATGCCACAGGTACCATGAGTAGGAGACCCGGCCCGCAAACTGCATCGGCCGCTGCTGGAGAAACATCTCCACGCCGTTCGGTCGTTTCACGCACCCGGCCGCGATAACCAGACACGCGCCGACAACCGGCAGCAGGGCAGCCGATCCTGGATAGGGAGTGGCATCGGAGAACCACCAAGCAGCACCTGCGATCATTCCGAGCCCGACCCAACCCGCGATGGTCGCCATCGTCTGCGGCAGGCGGGCCCAGGTGGCGGCGGTCACCGCCAGCAGGGCGCCCAACCCCAATTCCCATGCGCGGGTGTGCGAGCCAAAGTACGCCAGGGGTGCAGAACCCCCGGTGACAGTCACTGACAACGAGAGCGAGAGCGCCACCAGCAGCAGCAGCGATCCGACCATGGCGCGCTGCCGTCCGACCACCCCGCCAATCGACAGAACGCTGACGACCAGCAGGACCGGCCAGATCGCATAGAACTGCTCCTCCACGGACAGCGACCAGTAATGCTGGAACGGGCTCGGTGGGTCGGTTGAGCCGAAATAGTCGGTTCCCTGCTCCGCGAGCCGCCAGTTGACTCCTGAGATGGCGGAGAACACAGCGTCGCCCACAATCGCCTTGAACCGCAACGGCGAAAGCCAGTACCACGAAGCAAACAGCGTCGCCACGATCACTACTGTTGCGGCCGGTACGATGCGCCGGGCCCGCCGCGCATAGAACCTGCAGAAGGCAATGCGCCGATAGAGCTGAAGCTCGTCATGGAGCTGCTGTGTGATGAGGAAGCCAGAGATGACAAAGAAGACATCAACCCCGATATAGCCTCCAGCCAGCGCGAGCCCCGAATGGCCAATGATCACGAGGATGACGGCAACGGCCCGCAGCCCCTCGATGTCCGGCCGAAACTTCCGTCGGCCTTTCTCGTGCACCGGCGTCGGGGCCTGCTTCTCCAGGACGGCGACCTGGCCTGTGGTTGTCATGCTGCACCGACCTTGAGCCGCGCCGCCTGTTCAGTACAACACAACATGTACCTCTCTCTGTCTCGCCTGCACCATGACGTCAACAAGCACAATCCGACGGCAAGGGCTACCGTGATAATCCCGATCAGGAGGAGGACCGCCGTCGGTCTCCAGTAATGTCCATTGTGTCCAATGGTGTTGCCGTCGCCGAGTTCAACCTCCTGGCTGGCCCGAGCGTTATCTCGGATGATGTTGCCGGCAAACCTGTTGGGTTGTGTTGACACGCCGGACTCTCGGACGCCGACCCGGTTGCCGTTGATGACGTTTCCGACGACCACGTTCGCGCTGGAGTCCGACACCACAATGCCATCACCGCTGTTCGAAGCAACTTCGTTGTTCTCAACCAGGTTCTGGTCGGACGCGAAATTCATCACGATGCCATCGATACCGTTGTCTCGGACGACGTTGTAGCGAACTCGTGACCCGGTGACATGGTCCGCAAAGATAATTCCGTGGTGACCGTTGCGCTCGGCGAGGTTTCGCTCGACGGTAAGATTGGTCGTCGACGTGTGTGGGTCAAGACCGAAAAGAACATTTTCCCGGAACGTGTTATTAATGAACGCAATGTCCCGAGACCGGGAGGTGAAGGCACCGATGAAGCTTTTTTCGAACGTGGACCCCGCTGCTGACCCGGTCGAGCCCCGCACCCACGAAACCCCGTAGGAGGCGTGCCAGTCTCGTCCAAGATACCGAAAGGTGCTGTTCGCTATGTCCATCCGGGACAGATCGGAGGCGACCACAAAGGGCCGGTTGCCATCGCCTATCTCACCGTCGTGCGGAATATTGCCATCCGCGGCCTCAACGGTTACCCCCGTGATAAACAGTTCGGCATTCTTCGCTCCTATGTAGACCCCTGGCCTGACCTCCATGACCACTTTCGACACAGGTGCAGAGATCGTGACGCTCACCTTCGGCTCGAGAATGAGGGCGGCACTCATCGTGACTACACCCTCATCGTTCCTGATCCAATCCGGGTCATTGACTAAATTGACGATCTCCGACAGAGTCCCGGCCGGCCGCTGCAGATCGATTTGTCGAGCAATCTGCCCGCCCGCGCTGAGGAAGATGATATTCGGATATACCTGGATCGAACGAATGTCACTGCTCGACGCGGCCGGCGCGTCATCAGTGGAGTCAGGCGGAATTCCCGCTTCAGCGCGCTTGATCGGATCCGGTGCTGGAACATACTCCGGACGTGCAGCAGACTCGGCGACAGTCCCATCCAACGGCCGGAAGACCTGACCAAACCCAAACATGGCTGTTGCTCCTATCGCAAGCACCAGCCCGACCACCAATAGGTACACACCCGGCAGCTTTCGGACCACTCTCACCCCCGACACATGTCGAGCACTAAACCCTGCTGTCACGTGACAAACTCCTTCTCAGCAGATTCAGCCGTCTTGGCGATGACCTCGAAAGAACCTGGGTTACCCATGAAGTAAACAATGATCATGGCTACGCAGGTCCAGATGATAGTGACCGGACACAACAGTACCGCGGCAGCGGCGTGCAACAGACGATTGACATAGTAACGCCATTTGATTCCGACTTCTTGATCGAGTTGAGCACTATTGATCCAGCCGCTGAGGGCGAACCCACCGAGCCAGGCGACCAGTGATGCATAGAACCAGGGAAACAGCGACTCCGGTGGATGCAGCACGCCGATGAAATTCAGCACGACGGCGGTGAGCGAGAGGCCAAAGGTGATGAACCCGAGAGAATACTTAGCCGCCACCAACATCGCCGACCACATCGGGAGAATGCCACGACGAGTGACCGCATGGATGTTGCCCCAGAGCCACCGCCGACGCTGTTTCATGAAGGCACTCCAGGTCCAGGGCGATGTCAGCTGAATGTATTCGTGGAAGAACCCCCACTTCAGGCCACGACTCGCCGCGTTCGTCCCGAAGACCAGATCCTCGGTAAGGCCTTTATACGCTGCCCGGTGGCCATAGACCGGTTCCTCGGACGTGAAGATGGGATAAGTCCACGTTGCGACACGCTCAGCATTGCCCGTTACGCACAGACCCTCTCCATGCACGTAAAGCGGCTTCCCCACAACCCCTTGGAAGAACGAGCAGTATATAAAACATCCCAGGAAACGCATATCGTCCATGTGGCTCAGTAAGAAATGCCGAAGGGGACCGGCCCCATACTTGATCCGTGGCGTGGTCACGCCTTGGCTCAGGTCGTAATCGGCAGCGAAGGCTGTCTCGATGTAGGGAGCGGTCGGTGAGGTGTCATCATCCAGGAAGAGAATCTTGACGTCATCTCGGGCAAGACCTTCGCGCTGACGAATAAGTCGACTGTACTCAAGCGCCCGGGCTTTGTACTGGCAGACCGAGGTGAAATCCGGATCGACCGTTATGACACGATCTGCACCTGGATAATCGTTAATCATTCCTGGCTCGTTGACCACCCACACCTCGTACGGCATAGACAGTTCATAAGCGTGGATCTCCCAGATGATCTCGTTCACACGAGCGTGCTCGAGTCCGACGGTCGTTATTTGAATGATGAGCTGCGAGAACCGAGTAGGATTTCGGCGAAACCGGGCATGAAACCACCACTCCCCCGTGGCGACCATCAACAACTCCACACCCGGCCGCAGAAACGAGGCCAGGACAATCCACCAGTACCATGGCATCGATTCTCACGCTCCATCACGAACAAGAGGGCCGACATAGAGTCCTGCGGGGTGGAGGACACAAGGAACCTGGTCAGCGATGAGCCCCGTACCCGAGCCAGTAATGGCCAGCGTTGACCATCTCCAGTCTTGCGGCCTCGCGCTGTGGGTTTGACTCGCATCCCAAGCTCTCACCGGGATCGCGGCGTTGCTTGACTGAACAGAGGTGGAACAGACGACCCCCACCACTCGTCATCGAATGCCGGGGAAGGCGCACGACCGGCTACTCGTGTCAGTCGGTTCTCCTGGATCGCAGGAGCCAACGCGACGACGCCGGCTTCGGGTCCGGACCACGCTGTCCACGAACAGACTGTTGGCGGGTGCAGGCGTCTATCCTGCTTCCACTTCGTCAGTTCTATGCGATGACTCGATCGGGGTGGTGGCCTTGTTACCCCCTGCTGACTTTCACTCTGAGATTTCACCCGAATGGTCCAGTACGCGTTCATGAAGCCTGACCGACTCATACGGCGCAGGCTCGTCCTTGTCGTGTTGGTTCGGATGGGTCGCGTTCGCAGTGCCGCGCCAGGGACGATGTCAGGGCCACCGTGACATTCGCGCCCGTGCGCGTTGACCTGCAGGTCTCGGGCCAAGCGATGCGACAGCCACGATCTCAGCAACGTCGCCGGCTTCAGGCGCTCCACTACCCAGGGGTGTCAGCGGTAGTGCCCGTCGATGACATCAACTACGGCGACGCCCGAAGTGGAGCCGTCTCGTCCGGGCGTCAGCCGAGGCCGGACAGAGGGACTGAGCGGCCGGACAGGACTGGACAAGGGCCGGACAGGTTGCCTTCATGAGGCCCCGACGCAGCCATAAGGTAAACACTCGAGAAGCCGTCTCGGCGTCATCGGGTCCACCGGCTGCGAATAACGTTCTCCGCCGACTTGCCGCGAGGCGAATAGCTCGTCGCTGCATCGTCGCCATTACCCCCGGGATCATCCCATGCCCACCAAAAAACACCCGCCCACCACGGCGATTGCTCAAAGGTCGCGATCAAAGCTTGATAGCCGGCTGCCTGCTCGGCCTGGCTGACGACCCCGCCCGTCGACCAGGAGAACGGAGCGGTCGTGGTTCCCTCCTGGCTCGTGTATCCGGCCTCCGTGAAAAGGATCGGGTGTCCGGTCTGAGCAGCGAAGTCCGCAAGGTCGTTGCGGATCGGCCGCCAGGCAGCCTGCAGGGTCCCGACGTCGGTGGTCGGCTGCTCGGAAAGGCTCCAGTATGCGTTGATGCCGGCGATGTCGACCGCATCCCAGAATGCTACCTGGCGGTACTCGTTAAAATTTGCCGAATACAGAAGCGCGCCAGTGTACCGGCTACGTACGGACCCGACCACGCTGAGCCAACCGACCCGGTCGGTGGAGACCCGCGCAAGCTCGGTCCCCACGGCGAACTGCTCAGCTCCCATCCGCTCGGCCAACTCCGCATAATGGGTGATGAAAGTCGTGTACGAGGCGAACCAAGCGGGACCGTCATCCGGCTTGATGTTCCCACGCCAACTCTCGTCAGCAACATCGACGTGTGGCTTTAACAAGACCTTCAGCCCAAGTTGGTGAGCGCGCCTTATCACCTGCTCGACGCTGTCATCGTGGGCAGTTTTTGTGGTCGGCCCGATCTTGCTCGACCGACTTTCCGCTTGGTACCAGGTCGGAACGATCTGGACCCACTCTGCGCCGGCCGCCGACACCTCACGTAAGAACTGGGACGTCTGAGTACGAGCGTAACCGTCCGACACGTATGTCGGCATAGCGATTCCGCGTTGCTCCGGTGCCGACGGGGGGGCAAGCACGCCTGATCCGCAGCTCAAGGCGATGGCTGCCACGGTGAGGACGGCCACGACCTTGCTCATTCGAGCCAATGACTCGCCTCTCACATGTTAATCTGTAGCCCGCCGGACGGCTGCAATCAGGCCCGCTTGCCGGCTGCCTCCACCTTAACCGGCCGAACTTCGATTGTCCCAGGCCTGGCGCCCAGGGAGCCGGCAAGTCCTGAAAAGCAGGTGCTCTGCTGATGGACGGAGTGCCCCAGCTCGTCGGCACGGAGGATGGTGGCCGTCCGCGTGGGAAGGGCGCTCAGGCACGCGACGTCTCGGTCAGGCGGCTGCCTGCCCCTGCCCGGTCAGCGCCCGGGCGAGCGCGACCGCCGAGGTATCCAGGGACGTCTCCAGGACCTGCACCCGCCGGTGGGTGTTCATGAGGTTGCCACCCATCGCGACCAGGTCGGCCGGGCCTGGGGTCAGCACGGTGACCCGGACGCCCGCAGCCCGCACAGCGCGCACCTCCTGGTCGAGCCAGCGCGTGAGCAACCGCCGGACGCCCCGCTCGAGGATGGCGATCGCATCCCTCGGTTGGTCGTGGTCGTGGCTGGCCATCGGGGCCAGCACGTACACCTCATCGAGCTCAGGTGCGCCAGGCCGGGCGAGCAAGCCCAACGACGTCGACGACGCAACCCCGCCGTCGATGTAGCGGTGGCCGTCGATCACCTTCGGGTGGAACCAGCCCGGGATGGAGCAGGACGCGAGAACCGCGTCGGCGACCGAAGACGGTGGGGCACCCTCCCGACCGAAGACCACCCGGCGCCCGGTGTCGTAGTCGACCGCGACCACCCACAGCGGCCGGCCCGGCACCCAGCGGTCCTGCGTGACACCGATCCGGGCCTGCAGGGCGTCCACGAGCGGCACCAGTGACCCCATCCGGGCCCGCCCCACCGGCAACAGACCGGCGGCGGCGATCACCGGGTTCATACTCCACGGTGCCCTTGCCGCGGCAGCCAGTAACCGCGGAGAGCCAATCCACGGCAACGGCACGGGTGGCAGCCCGTCGCCGGTCTCCCGGTCAAGGGTGCGGATGCCGGGCAGCCGATCGTCGGCCTGGTTGCCGCGCTGGTGGCGGATCAGCTCGCAGACATCCACGCCGCAACGCAGCGCCGCACCGAGCACGCTGCCCGCGCTGGTGCCGAGCACGAGGTCCAGATCACCGAGGGGGCGGTCCAGCCGGACCGTCAACGCCGCGAGGGCTCCGACCATCCACGCCGACCCGAGCACGCCGCCCGCGCCCAGCACCAACCCCGTTCTCACGCCTGCGGACACGGCGTCTCCCCTCGTCGGGCAACGCAGCTGGTCGGGCTGGTTACTTGACGGTAGCAAGTCTCGACGGTAGCAAGTCTCGGCGGTAGCCGGGAGACATTACCGACGGTGGCTCGCGGCCGCGGCGACGAAGCGCGCGACCGCGTCCGGCGCACCGGCAGCGTGGGTGTGCAGGAAGGAGGCATGTACCCCGCCTATGACGAAACCCTCCGGACCGCCGCCGCGCCATCCCCATGCCGGGGTCGCACCTGCGGGCGGGGTGACCGCACAATGGTGGAATTCGTGACCGGCAACGCGTTGCCCCACGGTGAACGACGCGGACGCGGTCACCGCGACCGCGTCGCGATAGCCGAGGGTGAGCCGCCCGGTCATCGCCGCGGACGCCGGCGTCACCGCGCACATCGGTACGCCGTCGAGATCCGCGCAGAGGTACAGCAGCCCTCCACACTCGGCGTGCACGGGCGCCCCGGACGCAGCGAGCGCGGCGACCTCAGCTCGTAGGGAGGCGTTGGCGGACAGGGCCGCGACGTGCTCCTCGGGGAACCCGCCGGGCAGGACAAGGGCCGCGGTCCCGTCGGGGAGTCGCTCGTCGCGCAGCGGATCGAGCACCGCCACCTGTGCACCCGCCGCGACGAGCAGCTCGATGTGCTCGGCGTATCCGAACGTGAACACCGCCCCGCCGGCCACCGCCACCACCGGGCCGCAGGCGGCCCGCCCCAGCCCCACACCCGGATCCCACGTTGGACCAGCCGGCGCGACCCGCCCCAGCTCCGCACCCGGCTCCCACGCCGGACCGACCGGCATCGGTTCGGCGACCCGCAGCACCGCGTCGAGGTCGACGTGCTCGGCCACCAACGCCGCCATCGCGTCCACCGCGGCCATCGCCGCGGCGCCGTGCTCGACCGCCGTGATCAACCCGAGGTGCCGCGACGGCACCGCCAGCTCGGCGCACCGGGGCAGCGCCCCGAGTACCGGCAACCCCACCTCGGCGCACGCTGCCCGGAGCACCTCGATGTGCCGCTCGCCGCCCGCCCGGTTGAGCACCACCCCGGCCAGCCGCACGGCCGGGTCGAAGGAGCGGAACCCGTGCAGCAGCGCGGCGAGGCTGCGCGACTGGCCGCGGCAGTCCACCACGAGCACGACCGGCGCACCCAGTAACCCGGCGACCTGCGCCGTCGAGCCGTACCCGTCGGCGAGCCTGCCGTCGAAGAGCCCCATCACACCCTCGATGACAGCCACCTCGGCACCGGCCGCGCCGTGTCGGGCCAGCGCGGCGATGCGATCGGCGCCGACCAGCACCGGATCGAGGTTGCGCCCGGGCCGCCCGGCAGCGAGGGTGTGGTAACCGGGGTCGATGTAGTCCGGCCCCACCTTGAACGGCGCGACGGTGGTGCCGCGCAGCTGCAGGGCGGCCATCAGCCCGGTGGCCACCGTGGTCTTGCCGCTACCGGACGCCGGTGCGGCAATCACCAGGGCGCGGGCCGTCACGGCTGGCCGGCGGGCGACATGATCAGCGTCCGTGGTACCTGAACGTCACCGGTGACGCTCATGGGCCACCTTGGGGTGATCATGGACATTGGGGTTGGGCACAAACCCTCGCTTGATGCGCCAGCAAGGTTGTCGGTGCCCATGATCGACGAAAAAGGGACATGAGCTGCGCATACGACGCTCATGTCCCCCATCTGACGATCACGGCGGCGGAGCTCCTCGGCTCACCCGATCTCCCGGCCCACCGATCAGCCCCCGCAGGACCGACGCGGCGCTGCACCAGTGGCCCAGAACCAGTGGCCCAGGACCGGGTGCGGCACATACGGCACCTCGAGCGCGACGATCTCGTCATCGGACAGCTCCACCCCGACCGCAGCCACCGCATCCTCGAGGTGGCCGGGCTTCGTTGCCCACGATCGGCGCGATCACGGCCTCCTGGTGCAGCAGCCAAGCCAGCGCGACCTGCGCCAGGCCTCACCTGCCCGCGACCTCCCCCAGCGCGTCGACCACCGCGAAGTCCACGTCGGCGTAGAGCCTGCAGGCCGGTCGCGCCCAGTCGCGTGTGGTCCACACCCAGACCCTAGTTCGGCTCGAAGAGCTCCACAGCGTTGCCGGACGGCTCATCGAGCAGGAGCTGGCGGCCACCGCACCCCTCGACGACGGCGCGGCCGAACGAGGCGCCGGTCTCCCGCAGCTGGCGACGACGGCGTCGAGGTCACCGTCCTCCCACTGGATCCGGTTTCACCCACCGGGCGGCTGATCACCACTCGATACCGCGCTGCCCCTTCTGGCCGGCGTCCATCGGATGCTTGATCTTCGTCGTCTCCATCACCAGATCCGCGGTGGCGATCAATTCCGGCGCGGCGTCGCGGCCGGTGATGATCACATGTTGGCGGCCTTCTCGCGCAGCGAGCACCTCGACGACCTCGTGCACGTCCACCCAGCCCCACGTCAGCGGATAGGTGAACTCATCGAGCAGGTAGACGTCGTGGGCGCCGACCTCGATTCGGCGGCGGATCTCCGCCCAGCCCTCGGCGGCCTGCGCGGCGTGATCGTCCTCGGTGCCGGACTTGCGCGCCCAGGACCAGCCCTCGCCCATCTTGTGCCACTCCACCGGCCCACCCTCACCGGTCTCCTCGTGCACGCGGCCCAGCGCGCGCAACGCCGTCTCCTCGCCGACCTTCCATTTCGCCGACTTCACGAACTGGAACACCCCGATCGACCAGCCCTGGCTCCATCCGCGCAGGGCCAGCCCGAATGCCGCCGTCGACTTGCCCTTCATCTCGCCGGTGTGCACGACGACGAGCGGGCGGTTGCGCCGCTGACGCGTGGTGAGCCCGTCGTCAGGCACCGCGACGACCTGGCCTTGTGGCATGGCGAGCCTCCTACGCTGTGACTCTTACGCTGCGACTACTACGCCGTGACTCCTATGCCGTGTGACTCCTACGCCGTGTGACTCCTACGCTGCCGGACGGGTCGCGCGCACGACGCCGGCCACGCGATCGGCTGACAGGTCTGCCACCATCATGACCTGCGCACCCGCCGCTGCGCCGATGCGAGCCGCGAGCCCGAGCCGGACCGGCCCGCTCTCACAGTCCACCACCACCGACGCCACCCCGTCCGCGGCGAGCAGCCCGGCGGCCCGGCACGCATCCCGCACGGGGTCACCGCCGGGGCGGACCGCGACCGTCGCCCGGCCATCGGTCAGCAACACCAGCAACGGGCGCCGTCGGGGGTCGCGCAGCCGTTCGGCGGCCAGTACCCGACGGGCGCGCAGCAGCCCATCGGCGAGTGGGGTGCGCCCACCCGTGCGCAGCGCCGCGAGCCGGGCCTGCGCGGCGGGCACACTCGACGTGGGCGGCAGCACCAGCTCGGCACCCCCCGCGCGAAAGCTCACCAGCCCGACCTTGTCGCGCCGCTGGTACGCGTCGCGCAGCAGGGACACGACAGCCCCGCTCACCGCGGCCATCCGGGTGCGGGCCGCCATCGAGCCCGACGCGTCGACGACGAACAGCACGAGGTTGGCCTCACGACCCTCCCGGACGGCGAGTCGCAGGTCGTCCCGGTGCAGCCGCAGACCCGGACCCGTGCGACCGCGGGCGCGTTGGTGGGGTGCGGCGGCGCTGATGGTTGCGGTCAGGTGCACGTCAGCGGCGCGGCGCGGGGTCACCCCGGAGGCCCGGACGACCCGGCCGGCGTCGGTGCGGGCTCGGGAGCGGCGTCCGGGGGCGCCGTCGCCGATGCCGGGGACCTGCAACAACCGGGCCCGGAAGGGGGCGGGCGGGGGCGGCACGACCTGCGCGGAGCCGTCCCCGGCTGGACGCAGCGCCGGCTGCGCGGAACCGTCCCCGGCCGGATGCGGCGTCGTGGCGGGTGCGCTGTCCGGCTGCGCGACAGTGCCGCCAGCTTGGTCGCCCCCGCCGTTCGCGCGGTCTGCGCCGTCCTCGGATGCACCGCCGTCGAGCCCGGGATCCTCCCGGCGGCCCGCCGGCCCGGCGCTGTCCTGGGGTGCACCCCCGCCGGGCCCGGGATCCTCCGGACCGCCGACGTGCTCGGCGGCCTCGCGCAGCGCATCGTCCAGGGACTGCTCGTCCATCCCGGGCTCGTCGAACGGGTCGCGGCGGCTGCGGTGCGGCAGGGCCAGCCGGGCGGCGACCCGCACGTCCTCCTCGGTGACGGCCCCGGCGCCACGCCAGGCCGCGTGCGCGACGGCGGCCCGGGCGATCACCAGGTCGGCGCGCATGCCGTCGACGTCGAACGCGGCGCAGACCGCGGCGATCCGGCGCAGCTCGGTGTCGTCAAGGCGCACCGCTGGCAAGCGGGCACGGGATTCGGCGATCCGGCGGGCCGTCCGGGCCTCCGCGGCCGCCCACGACGCGGCGAAAGCGGCCGGTTGGGCCTCGAAGGTCAACCGGCGACGCATCACCTCGACCCGGGTGCCGACCTCGCGGGAGGCGCGCACGTCGACCGTGAGCCCGAACCGGTCGAGCAGCTGCGGGCGCAGCTCCCCCTCCTCCGGATTCATGGTGCCGACCAGCAGGAACGTGGCGGCGTGGGAGACCGACACCCCGTCGCGCTCCACATGCGCGCGGCCCATTGCCGCCGCGTCGAGCAGCAGGTCGACGAGATGGTCGTGCAACAGGTTGACCTCGTCGACGTACAGCACGCCGCGGTGCGCCTGCGCCAGCAACCCCGGCTGGTAGGCGCGGACCCCGTCGGTCAGCGCCCGCTCCAGGTCGAGCGACCCGACGAGCCGGTCCTCGGTGGCCCCAACCGGCAGCTCGACCAGCCGGGCCGGGCGGTCGACCCGCGGGTGCATCTGGGTGGCGGCCTCGCTGTCATCCCCCGCGAAGCCGAACGGCACGACGGGGTGCGGGCCGTCGGGGCACCGGGGGTCGGGCCTGTCGGGGTTGCAGCTGAACCGGCAGTCCGGCACCACCGCCACGACCGGCAGCAACGCGGCGAGCGCCCGCACGGCCGTCGACTTCGCGGTGCCCTTCTCCCCCCGCACCAGCACCCCACCCACGCCGGGGTGCACGGCGTTGAGCAGTAGCGCGAGCCGCAGGTCGCCGTGCCCGACCAGAGCGGAGAACGGATACCTCGGGGTCACGAGCCAGACCCTGCCAGACCGGTAGCCACGAACGGCAGCCCCGCCGGCGTACCGTGATCGATCAGCTGACCAAGCGCATCGAGATCGAGGTGCTGCTCGACGAGGTCACCGAGCAGGTCGAGCTGCACGTCCCGGACGGCGGCGAAGCGGGTGTCGGGAGCCGCTCGGAAACCCCCCCGCCCCGCCTGCGCCGCGACGCGGACCAGGAGCGCGCGGCGGAACCCGTCGTTCTCCAGCAGTCCATGCCAGTGGGTGCCGAGCACCGAACCCGCGACGGATCCGTCAGCGCCCTCGGCCCCGTTGATCAGATCGGGATCACCCGAACGTACTACCCGACCGTGATGGATCTCATACCCCTGGACGGGCTCGCCGAGCGCGGTGCCCACCGGGTTGCCCAGGTACTTCTCGACGTCGAACTCCACCTCCAGGTCCACCAGGCCCAACCCCGCGACGTCGGCACCGCCGGGCACCTCGACGCCACGCGGGTCGGTGATCCGGCGCCCGAGCATCTGGTAGCCGCCGCAGATCCCGAGCACCGGCCGGCCGGCGCCGGCATGTGCGGCGATGGCGTCGGCGAGCCCGGTGCGGCGCAGCCACCCCAGGTCCGACACGGTGGCCTTGGAGCCGGGCAGCACCACGAGATCGACATCGGCCAGCCGCGAGGGCTCGGTGACGTACCGGACGGCGACACCCGGCTCACACGCCAACGCCTCCGCGTCGGTGGCGTTGGAGATCCGCGGGAACCGCACCACCGCGACCCGCAACCACTGCGACCCGAATGGCGGCGCGGGTCGGCCGAGCGCGCCGTCGGACACCACTGCTAGCGAGTCCTCGGCGTCGAGCCAGAGCCCGTCGGCCCAGGGGACCACGCCGAACGTTGGGCGCCCGGTCAGGGCCCGCAGCTGCGCCAGCCCGGGCTCCAGCAGCGAGACGTCACCGCGAAACTTGTTGATCACGAAACCGGCGATCCGGGCCTGGTCGGCCGGGTCGAGCACGGCGACGGTGCCGAACAGGTGGGCGAGCACCCCGCCCCGGTCGATGTCGCCGACGATGATCACCGGCAGGTCCGCGGCCTGCGCCAGGCCCATGTTGGCGATGTCGGTGGCCCGCAGGTTGATCTCGGCCGGAGACCCGGCGCCCTCACACACCACCACCTCGTAGCGCGACCTGAGGCCAACGAGAGTGGCCGTCACGGTCTCCAGCAGGGCGCCGGTGCGCTCCCGGTAGCTCCGCGCGCTGACCGTGCCGTCGACCTGCCCGAGCACCACGACCTGTGAGCTCCGGTCGGTGCCCGGCTTGAGCAGCACCGGGTTGAACGCGACGCTCGGCTCCAGCCCACACGCGTGGGCCTGCATCGCCTGGGCGCGGCCGATCTCGCCGCCGTCAGCGGTGACCACCGAGTTGTTGCTCATGTTCTGCGCCTTGAACGGCGCCACCGACACGCCCGTGCGGTGCAGCCAGCGGCAGATCCCGGCGACCAGGGCGCTCTTGCCCGCATCCGACGTGGTCCCCGTGACGAGCAGCGACCCGCCCGGACCGGGCCCCTGACCGACAACCACGTGATCTTCCTCCACTATCAGTACCCGCCGGTGGCCGACCACCAAGATGAGGGCTGCACTGAGCATGCACGCTTCAGTAGAGGGAGATCGCGGTGGGAGCAGCTGAACCGGAGCCAGGAGACTGGTTCGTGCTGACGGAGGCGATCAGCGGACTCGCTCCCCACACCCAGCCGATCGGCTCTCGCCGCGGCCATCGCGGCTGTCCGCATGTTTCCAACGTCGACCGCGGAAGGTGAGCGCGCCCCCACCGTCTACCGATCGGGCGTACTCGCTCAGCTCGTCGACCTCGCCTTCACCGCGGCAGGAGCGAGCCTCGATCGATGCCTTCGGCGAAAATCCTGCGCGAGGCTACAGACAAGAGGGAGCCGCGGTGCCTGACGCCGAATTGCCCATTTGGCTGTCCGACCTGCTGCCCGCCGCGCGGGACGACGCGCGGGACCCGAGCCTTCAAGAAGATGAGCCGGCCGAGGTACTCCCGGGCGACATCTGCGTGGTCCGCCCAGTGGCGCCGCACCTCGCGCCGGCCCGGCTCTTCGTTGTGTCTGACGTTGGGACCGGCTGGTGCGAGGGGATGCTCGCAGGCATCGAGACCGAACTGGCGACGGAGGTCGACGTCGTCCTTGATACAGCATCCGCTGACCTCGGGTATGAGATCGCTGTACACACTCGGTTCTCGGGCCCTGTCTGGATCACCCAGCTCACCCGCCGGGTCGGTGCGATCGACGAGCATGTGCTCGATCAGCTCCTCGCGCTCGCCTGGAACGACGAGCCGGACGGCGTAGACCTCGCTCGAGGAATTCCTCTGCAGCCGGCTGGTGTCGACCCCCGGTACGTCGCTCTCGAACGGATGTCGGCCGAACTGGATCAGCTCACCGCCGACTGCCGATCGCGGCGTGCCGAACTGGCGGCGCCGGTACTGGACCCAGCCATCGCACAGCCCGACGTGCTTCGCGCCATGGCCTCCGAGCCGTTCTCCCGCTTGGTCATTGCGGGCGCGGATGCCCCGCAGGCGCTCGTCGACGAACTCCTCGCTTCGGGCTCATGACATCAAGGGGCGAGGCACTTCGCCGAAGTCACCAGATGTGCTGCGAACAAGTTCCCGGAGCTCCGGGTCCGCGTGCACCTCGGCGGTGTGCCGCCACTCGGTGACCAGCTGGACGGCCGGAACCGGCGATTCCACGCTGTCCGCTGTCCGGAGCGTGCCGATCAGTTCACCGGCGAACTCCGCGCGATCCGGTTCTGGCAGATACAGCACCCATGGAAAGACCTTCGGCAGGGCATCCAGGATCATGGCACGGCCGGGTTCGTGCTGTGCGAGCTCCGACAGCAGACCGATGGCTACCGATGTCATCTCCGCGGACTGTTCGGCCCGGGATATCGTGACCAGCAGGAGGTCCTCATCGCCGCGCCGCCGCAAGCGGAGCGACCGGCTTCTCGATGCACGTAGTCGAGCAACCGTGGCACGCGGATGCTGGATGAGATCGGAGAACGAAGCCTCTGTGGTCATAGTTCAAAGGTACTTCAAATTGCGGACCTGGGCCAACACGGCCACGACCACATCGACGATCGACCCGCCGCCTACTGTGGTGCCGTGCGGTTCCTCCTGCGTCCTGGCTGGCTGGCCTTCATCGCCGTGGTCGTCGCGTTCGTATTGGCCTGCTACACCCTGCTCGCCCCATGGCAGTTCGGTCGCGAGGCCGAGCGCGAGGCGCAGCAGCAGGCGATCGAGAGCGCGTCGGCGATCGCACCCGTTCCGCTCGCCGAGCTCCTGTCCCCCACCGGCGTGGACCGCGACGTCCAGTGGCGCCAGGTCGAGGTCACCGGCACCTACCTGCCCGATGGGGAGGCCCTGGTCCGGCTGCGCGTCGTCGACGGCAGGCCGGCGTTCGAGGTGCTCACGCCGTTCCGGACCGACAGCGGCACCCTGATCACCGTGAACCGCGGGTCCGTCGCGGCCCCCGACGGCCGGGTGGTGCCGGTTTTCGCCGCGCCTCCCACCGGCCCGGTCACCCTCGCTGGCCGGCTGCGCGTCGACCAGGCCGACCCGGAGGAGCGCCCCGCGTTCACCGCCCAGGGCCACCGGCAGGTGTACGCCGCCGACTCCCGCGCGCTCGCCGCCTCGACCGGCCTCGACCTGGTCGCCGGCCACCTGCAGCTCGCGGAGGGTCAGCCCGGCGTGCTCGACCCGATCCCCGTGACGCCGAGCACCGGCGGCGCCCCGTTCACCAACCTCTCCTACGCCCTGCAGTGGCTCACGTTCGGCGCGATCGCGTTGTTCGCGATGGTCTACTTCGTGCGCCTGGAGCTGCTGCAGCGACGCCCAGGCAACCGTTCGGACCTTCGGCGGGCACTGTCCGGTGACTGACCCGGCCATGACCGATGAACGACACCCGGGCTCGGCGTTGCGAGAGTTCCTGACCTCGGTCCACGCCCGCGACTGCCTCCGTGCCGGTGGCCTCACCGACGCCGACAGCGCAGCCCTACGCGCCCGACCGGTCGAGTGATCGTCGTGAACGCACGCTGACGCACTCGCGCAGGTGCGTCAGCGTGCTTTCGTGGCGATCACCGCCGCGAGCGCGGCCGCGGCCGCGGCGACCACCCGCGACAGGTGCACGCCTCGCAGCAGGTCCGCGACCCCGGGCGGCGGGCCCGCGCCCAGCCTCGGTCGCTCCTCCACGCCGTGCGGGTACACCGTCCGGCCGCCCAGGGCCACCCCCAACGCCCCGGCGGCGGCCGCCTCCACCGGGCCGGCGTTGGGACTCGGGTGGGCCGCCGCGTCTCGTCGCCACGCCGCCAGCGCCGCCGCCGGGGAGCCGCCCACCGCCGGTGCCACCGCGGCGAACAGCAGCGCGGCCACCCGGGCGGGCACCAGGTTCGCCACGTCGTCCAGCCGCGCCGCCGCCCAGCCGAAGTGTCGGTACCGCGGCGAGCGGTACCCGACCATCGCGTCGAGAGTGTTCACAGCGCGGTATCCGAGCAGGCCCGGCGCCCCCACGAGCGCCCCCCACAGCAACGGCGCGACGACGGCATCGGAGGTGTTCTCGGCCAGCGACTCGGTGCCGGCGCGCGCCATCCCCGCCGCGTCCAGGACCGTTGGATCACGCCCGCACAGGTTCGGCAGCCGGGCCCTGGCCGCCACCAGGTCGTTTCGGCCGAGCTCGGCAGCCAGCGCCGCCCCCTCGCGGGCCAGCGACCCACCTCCGAGCACCACCCAGGTGGCCACCGCGGTGATCGTGACACCGACCCGGGGATTCCGGCGCCCGATCCGCTCCAGTACCGCGCCCAGGCCGACGGCCGCCCCCACCAGGACCACCGTGTACCCGGCTCCCACCGCGCGTCGGTCGGCGTAGCAACACCGCTCAAGAGCCGCGGCAACCGCGCCGAATGCGGCGACGGGATGGCCCGTACGGGGATCGCCGAGCACGGTGTCGGCGACCGCGCCCAGCAGCAACCCCAGCGCGCGCACCCTCACCGCCAGGAGGTTAGGCGCTTGTTTCGGGCCTCCGCAGCTGGGGATGATCGGTTGCCTGCGCACCGACCTGGACCCCTGCCGAGCTCGACCCCCGCCTGCTTCTACAAGCTCCTCACCGCGGTGGTCGTCGCGGTGTTCACCGCCTGTCCGCGATCCGGCGAATACGGTTCACGACATGATTGTGCAGACCCGTCTGGGCCACGCCACAGCGCTCGTCCTGCTCGCCTGGCTGCTGGCCGGATGCAGCGACGCCGACCATGTTCCCCCGCCCACCGACCGTGCTCCCGCACCCGCCCCACCCACCGTCCCTGCCCCATCTGTCGCACCCGCCCCACCCACCGTCCCTGCCCCGCTGCCGGCACCCACGCCGGCGCCCGAGCCCGCGGTCGTGCAACTGCCGTGGCCCGCCGCCGATGCGGCCACCGTCGCGGCCCTGCAAGCTCGGGTGGACGGCGGCGCGCAGCCGTGGTTGCTCGACCCTGCCGAGGTAGCAATGTCCTTTGCCATCGCGGCCTACGGATGGCAGGGCGCCGAGGCGTCCGTGCGACCCGACGGCGTGACGGTGGACGTACGCGACGGCGATGGCAGGCGAGCGAGCCTCACCCTGTCCCAGCCCGGACGCATCGGGACGGGTGGCGTCTGGATCGTCACCGGGGCCGAGCGCGCCGCCTGATTCCTGCGGGCGGTCCTGGCCCCGTACCTGTCGACCGAACTGAACCCACCGTCACCGAACAAAAAATCACGTAACCCATTCGGGTGAATACAGTCTCAACATGCAGCATTCGTAGCCTTCCCGACGATTCCGTGCATGAGACCGTCGCAGCTGCGGCGGCCGCATCCGGGACAAGCAAAAATCACAGGGGCGACGATGACCACCGACTCCGTCCAGCAGGACATGTTCACCGTATTACACGGGCAGCCCGCACCAGTCGTGACTCGGTGGAGCTACACCGCCGCCGACCCTTTCGCGGTCACCTTCGCCGTCCGGACCAGGAAGGATCGGTGGGTGGAGTGGCTCGTCGCCCGCGATCTCATCGTCGAAGCACTCACCGGACCGGCCGGCTACGGCGACATCCGGATGAGCCCGCAGGAGGTCCAAGGCTACGACATCATCGAGATCGAGATCCGGTCCGCCGACGGCCGCGCGGTACTCGAGGTCGACCGGGACCTGCTGCGACACTTCGTGGACACCAGCACGGAGATGGTTGCTCTCGGTGACGAGCTCACTCATGTTGATCTGGACTGTGAAATCGAGAAGATCACTCGTAGCTGCGCGGAATAACCGGTTCACTACGCGAGAAACCAGCCCTCACTTCCCCGTGTTCATTGACCTCGTCCACGCACATCACGTCCACCCACATCACACAGCCGCCTCCCGGATGTCGGCCACGGCATCCTTGGCGGCCTGGTCGGCGTTCGGATCGTCGGCAAGGGCGCTGCTTACTTCCGAGTCCTCAGCGGGACTCTCGTCGTCGACAGGCTCCATCCCGGTTCCGATGTCGTGCATCGCGGCCTCCTCGGCCGAAGCCGCACCGCCAGCCATGCCCACGTCAACGCCGGCCATCGCGTCCCGGGTCTCCAGCGCCGCGCTCTCGCCGTCCATCATGATCCGCCCGGACCGATCCGGGTCCGCCGTCCACTCCTCGGGCTGCTCGCGCCGCAGCCGGTCGTCCAGGCTGTCACCCGCACGCATGCCCTTCGCGGTCACCCCGTCCTCGTCGAGACCATAGGGCCGGTCGGGAGGGATGTAGCCGGCGTCAAGCGCATCGCCGTCCCCGGCCGGCCCCTCCAGCGTCTCGAGGTTCTCCAGCTGCACCGAGGCTCCCAGTGCGGCGTCCTGGGGCTGGCCGTCGTCGTCTCGCTGTGCCATGGATCGGGGTCCCTTCCTCGGGTGGCGTCATCGGACCTGGCGGACCGACGATCACGGTATCGACTACCCCGGGTCGTGCGGTGCGACACCCGCCGTAACGGCTTGGTCAGGCTGGCAAATGTTGCCCACACGTGTGATCTGCCAGTCGTCGGGTGTGCACGTTCACGCCACCGCGCCGCCGCCCGCCGGAACGCGCAACCACCCGCAGACACGTCTCCGTCCACAGGTTGAGCTGGACCTCCTTCGCCAGTCGCACCCGGTTGTAGAGCAGATGCGAGAACCAGTCACCCGGGCGCGCCCACGCCTCGATCTCGAAGCAGAGATCACTGCCGACGGTCGTGGCCCGGAACTCGATCTGGCCGGCCTCCAGATGCCCGCGGAGAGTGGCCAGGCGATAGCTCGTCGCTGTTCGGGCGATCACCCGCACCGGCCCGTTCCACGGACCCGGCATCCGTACGACGTACTCATCGCCCACAGCCATCTCCCCCGGTGCACCCAGGGTCTTGACGAACACCGCCATGTCACCGGGCGTGCCCCAGTTCGGCTCGTTCATCAGGCCGGCGACGATGTCTGACGGCGCGACGGTCGCGTCGGCGGCGAGCACCGAGTAACGCCGGTGCAGCAGCGCCCCGACGCCGTCCTCGACGGTCTGGATCTGGTCGTCGCACAGCTCCGCCGGCACTGCCTCAGGCAGGTCCTCGGGGCCGCCCGGCTCCTCGGTGCGATGCACGGGCGTGATGCGCCACAGGTAGCGCCAGCCCACCCGGACCAGGCCGAGAGGCCACCGCAGGACGACAAACGCCCGGGCGCCACGGCTCCCGGGCGTCGGGACAGCGGAGCGTAGGGTCACAAGAGTTCGGGTACCCACTCGCCATGATCACAACCGGTGATGTGCTGCAGCGCCTCAGGTTACGCGGCATGACGTTTCATCTGGCATCGATCGGATCGGTCGGGTTGTGCATCGCACTGTGGATCCGAGCGAAAACGGTCGACCAGGACGAACGCGGCAACGCTGAGCGCCGGGCGCTGTTCGTCGGGCTGTGGCCGCCGATGCTCTGGCTCATCGGGGACACCATGGAGTCCGCTGAACGCAGCCAGGGGCGACCCTGAACCGAGCGGCCGCGATCGCGCGCCAGCTTGCGGAGCTGCGATATCGTCGGGTCAACTACGACGAGGCTGCGGCGCCGCCCCACGTGACGCACGGTTGGCATCAGGACCGGCTCACGGTGGAGTTGGGCTACGAGGCACCCGGGCCACCGGAGCCAGACGGGCTGGTGGAGACGGCGAGCAGGCTGGTGAACTCCTACCAGTTCAGCGACCCGCGCATCCTCCGCGCGGCGTTCCATCATCCCGGCGACCTCGGCGGACGCGACATGCTATTCGAGGGCCGGTTCCTGTTCCTGCGCTTCGTCCTCGGCGTCCGCGTCACCGCTCCGCATAATGACCGACGCCACGGGCCGAACGGACCGGAGCAGGTCGTCGGATGGTCCTATCAGACCTTGCAGGGCCACCTGGAGCAAGGCCAGCTAACCTACGACATCGCCAAGGAGGTCGACTCCGGCCGCGTCGAGTTCCGGATCCTCGCCTACTCCCGGCAAGCACCGATCCCGAACCCGGTGCTGCGGCTGGGGTTCCGGTTGTTCGGGCGAGGAATACAGGAACGCTTCTATCACCATGCCCTGCGCCGGCTCGCCGAGCAGCTGCGCGATCCACCCGCACCACCCCGACCCGGACCGGACGGAATCGTGCGAGCCCCCAGCGGTGCCGGACCTGGGCGTTTCGATGGGCTCGTACTGCGTTTTTCGCATCCGGGCCGCTGACCGGCCGGTACGGCTTTGGTGCGGGCGGGAGATCACGCAGGCGGGTACGGGTTTGCCCGCAGCAGTGTCGCCAGGTGCGCACCGTTTGCCGCCACCGTCCTCAACGTCGACGCCACCGCTTCAGGGGTCTCATCAAGATCCTTGTAGTCAACGCTGTGCATCGCCTCACCGTTCCCATACACACCACCTTGCGCGGGCACGGTGAACCCGACGTCGTTGAGCCCCTGGAACAGGTCCGCGGTGATCTTGTGGGCACCGTCCTCGTTGCCGACCACGACGACCAGGGCGATCTTGCCGAACGTCTCGACGCGGCCCTCGTCGTCGGTCTCCGACAGCTCGGCGTCCAGTCGCTCCAGGACGCGCTGCGCGATGCTGCTCATATGGCCCATCCAGGTGGGCGTGGCCATCACGAGGATGTCCGCGGCGAGCATCTTTGCCCGGATCCACGGCCACGCGTCGCCCTCGCCCATGTCGGCGAGGACACCGGGCAACACATCGTGATCCACCGGCAGGATGCTCTCGCCGGTGACGCCGTGCTTGCCCAGCGCCTCCAGGAGCTGGTCGGCCAGGATCTGGGTGCTCGACATCGTGGGGGACGGGGTCAGGGTGCAGTTCACAACCAGTGCGGTAAGGGCCGCGGGTGGGCTCATGACGGGCGCATACCCCGATCCGATCAGTCAGGACCCGATCGGCGAACTCACCGGACCCGATCGGCGAACTCACCGGACCCGATCGGCAAACTCACCGGACCCGATCGGCAAACTCGCCGGGTCCGATCGGCGAACTCGCGGGGCAGGGGCGATCTGTGAAGGTTTGGGATCGACCGCAGCGGCAATATAGCCATCATGCGGCCCTTTGACGACATTTCCCGTCTGGAGAGCGCCACGGTGCTGGACAAGCCGGCGGCGGTAGTCCGTCAGGTGGTCCAGCGCTTGCTGAGCAACCGGCGGGTCAAGGACGCGCTGCACGGTGTCTGGCTCGGCCATCCCCTGCATCCCGGGGCCGCCCAGTTCGCGCTCGGCTCATTCGTCTCCGCCACGTTGATCGACTCGGTGGGAGGTGACCGTCGCACGTCCAGCGGGCTTATCGCCGCAGGGTTGGCGATGACCGCACCAACAGCCGCCGCCGGCTGGGCGGACTGGTCGGACAGCCACGAGGACCAGCAGCGGGTCGGCCTCGTGCACGCCGTGACCAACATTGTCGCGGTGTCCTGCTACGCCGCCGCGCTGGTGCGCAGGCGCGGCGGTGCCAGTGGGCGGCTGTTCTCCCTGGCCGGCGGCGCGATCATGAGCATCGGTGCGATGCTCGGCGGCCACCTCGGCTATCGACAGGCCACCGGGGTCAACCATGCCGAGGAGGTCGCGCACCTCGGCCCCCAAGACTGGCAGGCGGTCGCCACGTTCGCCGAACTCCCCGACGGGCGGGCGGTGCGCCGGACTGCAGGCGAGGTACCCGTGTTCGTCCTGCGTCGCGGCAATACCGTCACCGTCCTGTCCGACCGCTGCCCGCACCTTTCCGCGCCCCTGCATGAGGGCGATATCGTCGGGGCCGACGGCGACGCACGGGTGATCTGCCCGTGGCACGGCTCGGAGTTCCGGGTTGCCGACGGATGCGTGGTGCACGGTCCCGCGACCGCACCGGTGCCGCGCTTCGATTCCCGAGTCGTTCAGGGTGAGCTGCAGGCCCGGGTGGTGATGATCCCGGGCGTGCCCGCGAGCTGACTCTCCGGGCGGCACAGGGTGTCCCCGATGGATCGGTCCTCGCTCTTTCGCGGCATTGCGGACGAGTACGGGTTCGCCCGATAGATCCGGCCAACACCGCTTCGGCAACGTACACGAGCGGGCGTCAGACTCGGAGCGGGCTGGGTTGCCTCCTCTTGTCCTAGCCGAGGCATGGACGATTTGCGGACATGAGGCGGAGTCGATGACGAGCAAATGTAGCGCCGCAGAAGTGCTTTGGGGTCTGGCGCACGTCGACAGCTTGACTAAGCGGTTGGCCTCCCCCTGTTCGCCGGTCGCCCAGAACGCAACGAACGGCACTGTCGTCCACACCTAACGGACGACAGCGCCGTTCGTTGCGACGCCGGGATCCAGACACATCCTCACCAGTGCCACGTGAACCACAATTAGCCAACAGGGTTGGTAATCGCGCCAAACCGGTGATCATGATGGCCTGGAGCCGAGTATCCTGCGCGGTACAGCAGAAACCCTGGCCGCTGGGGCCCAAATTCATGCTGCAACGCGGAGGACGGCGGCCCACGGCTGCACCCTTACGCCGCCCGGCACTGCACGACCTCTACGCGTGATGTCGACTCGAGCCAACCCCCGAAGAACTATTGCGGCGCTGCACTACTGACAGACGTGCACGTACCCGCGTCCAGAACCAAGGATAAGGATAGGAACGAGCTGCGGAACTTACCGAGTCCGGCCTGGCTGTCGAACTGATGACCGACCGGCACGACATCACCCCAACCAGCTACGCCGGGCAACAAACACAGGAGTTAGCGGTACAAGAAGATCAGCATCGACAGGCCAGACCCTCTGCTATCTCGACAGCACCGGCAACGCCACCGCGTAAACAACACCGTATCGATCGAGATCCGCTAAACGCAAAGAGCGACCGTCAGGCCAG
>Ga0136617_10000459_pt1 | contig 33956 bp, 36 predicted proteins | sample AntDrymUQ3222106_2_FD_129672 | JGI IMG/M metagenome (GOLD analysis project Ga0136617, IMG submission 129672) | Polar desert sand microbial communities from Dry Valleys, Antarctica - metaG UQ322 (21.06) | ecosystem: Environmental > Terrestrial > Soil > Desert | place: Antarctica: Dry Valley... | reverse complement strand
TATTACCGGAGAGACCATCACGACCCTCAAGGACCCAAGACGCGATGCCAACCATCGCCTCTCGCCAGCCGGCTGGTTCGTGTGGCAACGCCTCGACGGGGAACAGACCTTGCGGGATCTCACATCCGAGTACCTGACCACGCATGAGGCATCCCCGTCGCATGCCGTAGTAGAGGCGGTAGTCGGATTGGTTGCGGCAGGATTCGTAGAGGGGGTGAAGCCGAGCCCCGAAGTGATAGCAGAGGAATCCACCCTATGGCAGCGGGCGCGAGCAGCGATACGGCGTATCCTGGAGTAGCAAGCCTCGGGATCTCCCGCTCACCGGGAGAGGGTTCTTGGGCCGCTCTCTAGATCACCGTCGACCTCTTTCTTCGCGCTCACGGCGAGCTCGTCGGCCCTGTCGTTCCCGCTCTTGTGCACTCCGGCTTTCTTGGAGTGCCCCTTGACCTTCCTCCACCACACTTCCTGGTGGCGCTGCGTCGCTTCCAGAAGCCTCTCCCACAGATCCCTGTTCGCTACAGGCTCTTTGCGGTGGTTGAACCAGCCGTTCTCTCGCCACTTCTTGTACCAGCCTCTTCTCATGCAGTTGATGAGGTAGGAGGCGTCGGAGTGGACGGTTACTGTATGACCCTCGTCTATGGTCTCCAGCGCGACGCACGCTGCGGTTATCTCCATCCTCAGGTTGGTGGTGTCCTGCTCGCCGCCGCTGATCTCCTGTTTCTTCCCGTTCCAGGAGATGATAACGGCCCCGTAGCCTCCGGGACCGCGGGAGCCGGTAGACGCTCCGTCGGTATAGACGTGGGCCTCCTGCTCAGATAAGGGAGTCAGCCGTCGGCTTATCTCCCTTCCACTCATCCCCCTATCCCTTCACTCGCGTGGGTCCCCAGCAGCCGAACGATCAGGTGCAGCCGCTCGACCTCGCGCCTTGCGTACTGGAGGTCGAGCTCCGCCCTCGCCCGGTTGTCCTCCAGGCGGCGATGCTCCTCGGTGTCGAGCAGGCCGTCGAGGTAGAGGCTCGCCGTCCTCTCGTTCCTGGCCTCCAGGATGGTCTCAGCGTTATCCAGGCGGACCCTCCTGACATGCTCGGTAAGCTCACGGTCGGCTCTCGCCAGGTCCTCCGCGGCGGTGCCAAGCCGCTGGTATGCTGTGTTGATCTCCTCGATGAGCGTATCGCTGGTCATCAGTGTCTCCTCTCCTCCGGCATCAGTGCACTCGATCCGAGCCTCATTCTGCGCTTAGATCGCGATGAGTCGTTGCAAATGGAGGGCGTTGCTCAGCCAATGGAGCATGTACCCGCGACCGTCAACCTTCTCGAACAAAAGTGGGTGGTACAGCCTGGTTCGCACCGCGAGGCCGCCCGCTTCGGCGATCGTTGCGCTAGTACCATGCTCTTTGCGGCGTAGGTCCTCCATGGCACCTTCGAAGGACCACTTATCCCTGCGGATCATTATAGCTTGTGTATCAATAGAAACGACATTCTGAAGCCAGGTTCATTGAAGTTCATCAGGGCAGGCCCTCCACAGGCCGACGCCACGAGCCTCGACGTCCTCGCGCAAGCGCTCGAACTCGCGGCGATAGGCATGAGAGAAGGTTGTTGTGCGTGCCAAACCACGTTCGATCAGGTCTTCATTGAATAGATCCTCGTAGGATCCATCTTTGTCCGCGTCGAAGTAGACGTATGCGAGGGTACGGCCGTAGGCGTCCTCCGAATCTCCTATGCGGGGGATCTCGAGCCTCACGAGCCTGTCGGTCAACACGTCCTTCGTGTAGGCACTTGCCTGCTTGCCGAAGCAGCCTATGGGTTGGCCAGGGGCCACGGTCTCGGGCGTGTCGACTCCTATCAGGCGGACGGGCTGGACCTGGCTGTAGACTTCGACGGAGATGGTGTCGCCATCGGTGACCTTCATGACCTTGCCATAGACTTGATCCGCGCCGCCCAGACGGTAGATCAGGCCGTCGAAGCCCACCCTCGAAACCGGATAGAACAGTAGCGCCACGACGAGCACCACGACGACGAACACGCGCTCGGAGCCCGAACCCGAGACGATGCGGTAGTCGTCGCGCCCGGGGAACACGGCTATCACCTGGCTGGGCCAGAAGATTTGGACTCCTCCGACGGTCATCATGTCGGCCAGGAGGTGCGAGGCGTAGCCGACGAAGATGGCCACTAAGGATGCCAGGTTGCCCGTGATCCACCACAGCGGCAAGCCGAAAACGGTAGTGATAAGCACCGAGGCCAGAAATGAGTGCAGGAAACTGCGGTGGCCGAACAGACGGTAGAGGTCTTCTGAGATACCACCGAGCTGGTGGCCGAGCCAACTCCTTGGATAGTCGGCATCTGGGAGTAGTGAGGCTGCGGCTACGGCCAGGACCTCAGTGCTCCCGTAGTGGATGTCGAAAATGGCCGAGGTCGCAAACCAGCAGCACTCCGCGAAGACGAGGTAGGTCGTTACCTTCAATTGTTCTTGGGGCGTTGCATCCTGGTTTTCACCCTCGGGTCTGCGTGATCTTCTACGGTTGCTTACAGTTATCGGTCACTCACTTGCCGTTTCCAAGCCGCCAGATCCAGCACCGCCTCCAGGAGACTCTCTGGCAGACTCCCGGGTTCTGCGGGACGTGGGCCTGTTGCGCATCCTCTCCATGTCTTCCTCGGTGTAGTAGCGGTGGCCATTGCGGTCGCGCAGAGCCGGAGGGAAGAAACCCCGCGTCTCGCCTTTCCTTAGCCACTCGACAGAGATTCCGAGCTCACGGGCAGCTTCGGAGATCCTATACGTTGTGCGTCTATGCTCTTCCATGTCACCAGTATAATGAATGACACGACAATTCGCTATTGGTATTTTTCAAGATACCGATTCCAGTACCAGGACCAGACTATCGATGACACATGGCACTGCTCCGCGGATATCTTTACAGGTCCACCTCCAACATCGTCGGCTGCGGCAGGTAACCACCGACGAAGCGGCGCTATACCCTTCGCTCCTCGCCTTGCAATCCGGGCCTCGGCTGCTAGGATTTCTGGGGTTTTACGGGCCCGTAGCTCAGTCGGGAGAGCGCCGCCCTCGCATGGCGGAGGTCACGAGTTCGAGTCTCGTCGGGTCCACTCCGAGAATCCCGGTTCTTGCAGGGCAAACTAACCAGAGCGAAGGAGACTACCTTCCAGGTAGTGACCATTCCCTCGCCTCGGAGAGCGCGTAGCGCTACGATACTAGTCACTCTTCTAGGCAAACTTCGGGGATGTTGGGAGACATCTGCAACCGGCCTTGTCTTTCTACATATTGGGGCCTATTTTTCGGGAATTGATCCGTTTGGGGGTTGCGCACTCCTCCAGAGCATTGTTAGTGTGCAGGTGACGGTGTGGGAGTAGGGAGGTGAGTCCCTATCGAGGACGGGAGAGGAGAAGACTTATGCACAAGTTGGCGATGGTTGGGGCCATGGTGGTGATGCTGGTGCCCTTGTCCGCTGCGGTGGCGTTCGCAGCAGACTAGCTGATCTACTGCAAAGCTGCGCCCTGCTACGGGACGGGCAACGACGACAAAATCTACGAGCGGCAGCGCAACGGGGCCTACGACAGGATAATCTTGAAGGGAGGCCACGACGTCGTACTCGCCAACGGCTACACAAACGACACCGACATAGTCAAGGGCGGCTCTGGCTACGACAAGATCAAAGTCAACGACGGGGACAGTTTGGACAGGGCCTCTGGTGGCGCGGGAGGCGACTGGTGCATCGTGGACGCCAGGAAAGAAGCGGGTACGGGCTGCACTAGGGTGACGGTCCGCTAGACGTTCACCAGGCAGCCGCTCGAGAAGAGCCAAGCCTGCGGCGGAGGCAGGTCGTATCTTTGTTGGTGAGCTCTTAGCGGTGGACCGGGGATCCTAATGGGATCCCCGGTCTTCTCCCTTAGGCGTTCTCGACTGGTAATACGACGACACGACCTTCCATGTAGAGAGCGGATGGCAAAGCGCTTCGATACGTGGTAGAGAGCTCATTCGGAGGCCTGATCTCCCCTCCCGTATGCAGTGTCTTTCAGCATCTTCCGCAGTTCCTGTATCTCATGCTTCAGCCGGGGTACTTCGTCTGCGGTCAGGGCCCTGACTCCTTCTTCGATCCGGTCCAGCTTCTCTCCATCCTGGGAGTCTTCGGACTCCCTCCCTCGCTGGTCGAAGTCTTGCAGAAGCTCACTCAGGCGTTCCGCGGATTCCTCGAAGGTCTGCCCGCCGGGTGCCCGGCGAAGCAAGCGCTTCAGGCCTGTTCTGAAGAACAACCCGAAGATGGCGATCAACAGGATCGTGCTGCCGAAGCTGGCCAGCAACTCCGTGACGACCTCCCTCAGGATGTTCTCGGGACCGAACAGCCGCGACATCACGATAACCAAGGTTCCGAAGATGGCTACGGCCATGAGCCCAGGGACAGAGAGTAACCTCGGCAGCGTCGGGGACCCGGGATCTTCTGTGGGCATCTGATCTCCCTCCGTCGTTCATCCACACTCCCTGGCAGCCTACCGGATAAGCCGCCCTCGAACATCCCCCGGCCGGCTTATCAGCCGATGAGGTGGAAGGAGACCCAGGTCCCCCCACCCCCGACGATGGCGCCGAGCGCCAGTTCGACCGGCGTGTGGCGACCCAGCGCGAGCCTGGCCCAGAACACGGCCGGCAGGAGCAAGAATGCCAGCAAACCCGACGCGCCGAAAACGTAAACAAGGCAGACGGCGGCGCCGGAGACGCCGGCTGCGTGGAGGGACAGGTTGCTTACACGTGTGATCAGGACGAAGCCAAGCGTGGCCAGGGCGTAGGAGAGAAGCGCGGCCCTGAGCTCCGCCGGTCCGCCGAGAAGCGAGACGATCACGAACGCCGCTGCATGCAGCGCCGCGACGACGCGCAAGGGCCCCACCCGCTCGATTCGCGGGATGGCTCGCGGGTCACTGATCTTCCCCGAGCGGGTGAGGTAAAGGAGGTATAGGAGCGAGAGCCCGCTTGTAAGGAAGATGCAGAGGACGGCCCACAGCAGGCCCCGCATCCCGGCGGTCTCCACTCCGACCGCCAGGAAGAGCGGAACGGCGATGAGCGGCAGGCGGGTTGCCGCTGAGACGAGTTCGGCCAGCCTGAGGCGGTTCAAGGTCCGGGCATTGTACAATGCCCGGACCTTGGTACGCGTGGGGCAGATAATGGAAGCAGTCGAACGTATAGCCCCATTGTCCCTGGCCGAAGCGTGGGACAACTGCGGTCTGCAGGTCGGCGACCCGGGGGCACAGGTGGCCCGAGTTCTGGTCGCGCTTACGCCGCTGCCCGCGGTCTACGAGGAGGCAGAGGAGAAGGGTGCAGATTTCCTGCTCTTCCACCACCCCCTTATCTTCAGCCCACTCACGTCTATAGTCGTCTCAACCTATCCCGGAGACCTCCTGGCCAGGGCAATCCGCAACGGTCTCGCGATCTACGCCGCACATACGAGCTACGACGCCGCCCCCGCAGGCGTGTCTGTCGCCCTGGCAAGGGCTCTCGGCCTCCGCGGCCGGCTGCGCGTACTCTCGCCGAGAGGAGCCCTGCGGAAGCTCGTGGTCTTCGTGCCTGAGGAGAATGCAGACGCAGTAGCAAAGGCGCTCGCGGAAGCTGGTGCTGGTATGATCGGGGACTACACAGAATGCACCTTCAGGACGCAGGGCACTGGCACCTTCCGCGGCGGGGATGCCGCGAATCCCTACCTCGGGGAGAAGGGCCGGCTGGAGGAGGTCGAGGAGGTCCGCATCGAGACCGTTGTCCCTGCCCAGGCCGTAGGCCGTGCCATAGACGCCGCCACCGCTGCACATCCCTACGAGGAGGTAGCGCTGGACGTCTACCCTGTCGAGGGTTCTCCTGAGGGCTGCGGGTACGGAAGGCTAGGGACTCTGCTGGAGCGGCTCACTGCTGATGAGTTGCGCGAACACGTCTCGAAGTCGTTGGGCTTCCCTTCACGCCTCGTCGCAGACCCGGGGCGAAGGATAGAGACCGTCGCTGTTCTTGGGGGATCGGGTGGTTCCTTTATCCCTGAAGTAGCAGCCTCGGGTGCTCATGCCTACGTGACAGGGGACGTCGACTACCACGACGCGTTGCTTGCGGAGTCGCTCGGCCTGACCGTGATCGACGCTGGACATGCAGCCACGGAGCTGCCTTCGCTCGAGCCGCTCGCCCTGCAACTCACTGAACGCGTGGACGTGCCCATCGAGGTCAGCCGGGTGCGGCGCTAGGGCGATTTGCTTCGCAAACCGCTGCATTTCAGCACTTCAGCACTTCAGCTTGTCAGCATTTCAGTCCTGGGAAGGCTTCTCGCCGCGGTACTCTGTCAGTTGATCTCCATGAACTGTTCGAGGTCTTCCTTCGTTGGCAAGGCGCCCATGGCGCCGTAGTCGGTGCAGGCTAGGGCGCCCGCGGCGCAGCCCCTGAGGGTCGCCTCGCGCACCCGGTCTTCTTCCAGGGGTTCGTCCGAGAGGTGTACGAGGGCGGCGGCGAGGAAAGCGTCTCCGGCGCCTGTGGCGTCCACGATCTCACCGACGTCGAACGTGGGTACTTCACCGCTGAACTCGCTGGTAGCGTAGAACGCGCCTTCGGGACCCTTGCTTACTAGCACCAGGGAGACCCCGCGATCCAACAGCATCCCTGCAGCCTCCTCGACGTCATCGGTGCCGAGCAAAGGTGAGAGCTCGTCGTCACCAAGCTTGACGATGGTGGAGAGGTCGAGGAGCGGGTCCACGGCTTCCCTTGCGGCCTCGGCGCTCTCCCACAGGTGCTCGCGGAAGTTGACGTCGAAGGCTACGGGGACGTCGAGCTTGCGCGCGAGCTCCGCGATGCGGTGGGTCGCCGAGCGGACGGGCTCGCGAATGAGGGGGATGCTGCCGAAGTTCACGAAAGATGCTCCGGAGACCAGATCCTTCGCAACGTTCTCGGGCGAGAGCAGCTCGTCGGCGGCAGGAGTGGACCGGTAAAAGGTGAACTCACGGTCCCCGTCAGCGCCTATCTCCACGAAGGCCAGTGAGGTGCGGGTCGGCGGACTCTGGCGGCCGACACCAGATGTGTCCACACCCTCGGAGTCGAGGGCCCGCAGTATGAAGTCTCCGAAGAGATCCTCGCCAACGCTGCCAACGAAGGCGGCCTCAGAGCCGAGGCGGCAAGCGGCGACAGCGACGTTCGCTGGCGCACCCCCCGGCCTGGCGACGAACCCGAGCTCGACCGCGGAGATCTCCTCTCCCCTATAGATATCCGAGACGACCTCGCCCAACGCCACTATCTTCCCCAAAACGTCCTCCCGACCCTGTCTCTAGTGCTCCACCGGCTAGATTCCTACCTCGCCCAGAGCCCGTATCTCCTCGTCTGAGTACCCGGCCTCCCGCAGGGGCCCTATGACGTCGCGTTCGAGGTCGGGGACGTAGCACGCTACCAGGCTGGCCTCCCCGGTTCTAGGTGGGACCACCCTCACGTCTCCTATCGCGGCGGGCAAGACACAGCTCTCGGCGCGTCCGAGCGTCTCGGAACCGTTCTCGTACTCTAGCTCCACCGGCCCTTCGCCGAGGTTCGAGAGCGTGAGGAAGCGCCGCGGGTGCGAAGGCTCCGTGTGGGTCTCCGTGAGCGTCCAGCGTTCGAGGACGAAGTGCGGGCCGGCGCAGCACAGGACGCGCCTGTTGGCGCCGTCTTCGAGCACGAGTCCAGGGTTCGGACGGGGCAGGAAGTCCGACTTCAGCTCGTCGAGGGTGGCTTCTATGTTCGCGTCCCATTCCTCCTCGTCCAGGCGGTTGCCGTAGAGGTCGAAGGGCATGACGAACTGTCCCAGGTCCGAGGTTTGTTGGACCTCCAGGATCAGGGTGTCTGGTCCGAAGGTGTGCAGGATACCGCCAGGCACGTACACGGTGTCGCCGGTCCGGATTCCGTGTTGCGGCATGACGGCTTCGTAGTCCTCGGCTTTGAACGCTGCGATGAGCTCCTCTCGCGAGAGGTCATTCTCTACTCCGGCGAGTATCTTCGCGTCGTCGGCCGCCCACAGGATGTGCCACGCCTCCGTCTTGCCGTGGGGCTCACCGTGCTTCTCCATTGCGGTCGCGTCGTCGGCGTGCAGGTGGACGGGCAGCCTGTTGGAGGCGTCGAGGAATTTGATCAGGAGCGGGAAATGCGGCCCACGCCAACCCTCCCCCACCAGCTCATCAGGGAACTCCTCGACGAGCTCGTGGAGCGTGCGCCCCGCGTAGGGACCGTTGACGACCGTCCCTACCGCATCACGGTAGTCGCTGATCTCCCAGGTCTCCGCCACCACGCCTTCTGGCGCGTCCCTCTTGCCGAGCCTTTCGGGGATCAAACGCTCCCCGAAGTAGTAGTCGCGCACGTGGTAACTCAACTTGATCGGGTAGGCATCCACGCCCCATCTCCCTGTCCCCTCGTATCTCAGCAGGGGTATTCTACACCGGTCGGTACGGCCCCTGACAGCGGCCCGCGGTGCACGAAGCCGGCGATTGTGAGTAGATAAGGGGGACAGACCCCAACCTGGGAGAAGACTCTTGGCCATCTACGAAACGGGCGATGCGCATGCAGAGCGGCGCGTCCTCCTGACAGGCGCCACAGGCTATATAGCAGGCCAGCTGCTGCCGGCGTTCAGGGAGCGCTACGACCTGAGGCTCATCGACGTCAGGGGAGTGGACGCCTCGGGCAACGGTGTCGAAGGGGTCGAAGCCTTCGACCTGCTCTCGGACGAAGACTCCACGCTGGAGCCCTTGTTCTCGGGCGTGGACGTGGTGGTCCATTGCGGGCACCTCAAGCCGGAAGGCGACGAGCCTGAGGATCTCTACAGGGGTGAGCGGCGCAACGTGGACATGATGCAGCGCGTCTACAGGCTCGCGCTGGAGCAGGGCGTAGGGCGGGTGGTCGCGGCAAGCACCAACCAGGCCGCGAAGTGGTACGAGCGGCCCTACTACGCCGGACTGAGAGACCGCGTCGGCCCCGAGGACTACCCGAGGCCAGACAGCTTCTACGGCTGGGCCAAGGCGGCCTACGAACCGCTCGGCTTCCTCTACGCCTGCGGCAGCCTGGGACGAAAGCTGGAGGTCGTCCAGATCCGTATAGTCGTGCCGCGCGAGATCGACGCGAGCCTCTTCGAGAACGAGCCGCCCGAGCGCTACATCCGCGAGCTCGCAGGCTATATCAGCGAGCGCGACATGCAGCAACTCTTCTGCAAGTCCGTAGAGACGCCGGACATAGAAGACGAACACGGCGTCCCTTTCCACATCTTCTACGGCGTCTCGGACAACGCTAGAAAGTTCTGGAGCATCACCAACGCCAGGAAGGTTATCGGGTACGAGCCCGCTGACGACTCGGAAGTCCGCTTCGCCGAAGACATAGCCCGCCTGCTGCATCGAAAGGAGCTGGATGCATGATCACCGACCTCGGACACCCGGCCTTCGCGGCGCACGACGTAGATGAGACCATCGGCTTCTACACGATGCTCGGAATTGAGGAGGCTTTCCGGCTGCATCATGACGACGGCTCGCTGATGCTCGTGTACCTTCACGTCTCTGGCGACCGTTTTATAGAGGTCTTCCCCGGCGGACCGGCCCCCGACCCGGAACGGACGCAGAGCTTTATGCACATTTGTTTACTGTCCGACGACCTGCATGCGACCGTCGAGCACCTGCGCGAGAACGGCGCGCCTATAGACCGCGAGCCTGCGGTCGGCCGCGACGGCAACTGGCAGGCGTGGACGCGGGACCCTGACGGAAACGAGATCGAACTCATGCAGCTCTCCGAGGAATCGCCGCAATGGCGGACGGCTCGCTCCGCCTAACGCGGCGGGACGTAGGGAGCGGCGCGGACTCTATGTTCGAACGCGCGCGGCTCAAAGACTTCGCCCCGGGTGAGGGGGTCCAGACCGGGGCTTTCCAGGAACGTTTCGATGAGGAAGGTTGGATCCCCATCCCAGTACCAAAAGATGTGCACCGGGCCCTGCTCGACGCAGGGCGCATCGAGGATCCCTTCTACGACCGTAACGAAGACGGGTGCGCCTGGATCGAAGACCGCGAGTGGTGGTATCGCATGAGCTTCGATGGTCCCCAGGAACCGCTCCAACCCGGCGAGCGGCTGCGCCTCGTCTTCCACGGCCTCGACACCTTCGCCACCATCTGGCTGAACGGCGAAAAACTCGGAGGTCACTCCAACATGTTCCGCGAGGCCGTCTTCGACGTTGGTGATCTCGTACGTCCAGGGGAGAACACCCTCGTCCTTCTCTTCGATCGCCCGCTCGACCACGTCGGAGAGGAGCACCCCGACCAGTGGGGACGAAACCCAGAGCGCGTCTCAATGCGCAAGGCGCAGTTCGGCTTCGGGTGGGACTGGGGACCGAGGCTACCGACCGTCGGGATCTGGCGCCCCATCGAGCTACGCCGCGAACGCCGCGCCTCCGTCAGAGGCGTCCACTTCTACACCCTGGAAATAGATTCAAAGGGCGAACGTGCCGCCGTCGCCGTGCGCGTCGAAGTCGATCAGTTCGCAACGGAGGACCCTCTCGAAGCCGCCATCACGCTAACTGCCCCGGACGGAACCTCGGTCGCAGAAACCTCTCTCATGCTCGACGGCGAAGGTTCCAACCTCACGGCATACCCGACGGTGGAGAATCCCCGCCTGTGGTGGACCCACGACCTCGGCGAGCCTGTCCTGTACGGTCTGAGGGTGGAGCTACGCCAGGAAGGCGAAGTACTCGACCACTACGAGTCGAAGGTCGGCATGCGGACGCTGGAGCTCGACCAGTCCCCCGATCCGGACGAGCCGGGGACGCGCTTCTTCCGGTTCGTGTTGAACGGCGTGCCGATCTTCGCCCGCGGCGCAGATTGGATCCCCGCCGACTCTTTCGTCGGCGCTATCGAAGACGAACGCTACGAGACGCTGCTCCGGGCCGCGAAGGAAGCGAACATGAACATGCTGCGCGTCTGGGGCGGAGGCATCTACGAACATGACATCTTCTACGACCTGTGCGACTCCATGGGCCTCCTCGTGTGGCAGGATTTCATGTTCGCCTGCGCCACCTACCCCGAAGAGCCGCCCTCCTTCGTCGCCGAAGTCGAAGAGGAGGCCCGCTATCAGGTACGCCGCCTGCGGAGTCACCCTTGCCTGGCACTCTGGTGCGGCAATAACGAGAACCAGTGGATCCACGACCGGACCTTCTGGGACCGCGAGGACACCACCGTTCCTGGCGCGCTCTACTACCATGAAGTGCTGCCCCGCGTCGTCACCGAGCTCGACAGAAGCACTCCCTACTGGCCAGGTAGCCCTTTCGGGGGCGACGACCACAACGACCGTCGACAGGGCAACGTGCACAACTGGGAAGTCTGGCACGGCAACTCTCCCCGCCGCTTCGGTGAAGAGTCACGCCGGGACCCTACGCCGGAGAACGTCTCCTACCTCCGATACGCCGAGGATATGGGGAGGTTCATAAGCGAGTTCGGGATGCACGCCGCGCCCGTACGAGAGACCCTTCGGCGCGCGATACCGGAGGACCAGCTGTATCATCACAGCCCGTCGATGGACCACCACAACAAGGACGATCCCAAGAACAAAGGCGACGACCTCATGCTGACCGTGACGGGTTTGCCTGAGAACCTGGACGAGTACGTGGACTTCAGCATGATCTCACAGGCTGAAGGCCTGAAGTTCGCCCTCGAGCACTTCCGCCGCCGCAAGCCCCACTGCTCGGGCACCCTCTTCTGGCAGCTAAACGACTGCTGGCCGGTCCTCTCCTGGAGCGTTATCGACTACCACGGCTTCGGCAAGGCCGGCTACTACTACGCCAGTCGCGCCTACTCCCCACTCCTCGCTTCTTTCAAAGCGCTACCCGACGGAAGCATCGAACTCTGGCTCACCAACGACACCCTCTCGGAGGTGAAAGGTGACGTCACCGTGCGCCTGGGAACCTTCGAAGGCGAGGCGGTCTGGGAGGAAAACCTGGAGGTCCGGACCCCCGCAAACGCCAGTCGCCCCGTCGCCCGCTGGAGCGCTGACCGGGCATCCGGCGCTCTCGACCGCTACCTCTCGGTAAGTTCGGATCATGATCGCTTCCCGTCCAACCGCCACTTCTTCGCGGCCATCAAAGACCTCAGGAGAGACCCCGTCGGGCCGGACGTAGACATCACCCCGGCCGGAGAGCACGAACTAAGAGTACGTCTCGAGGCGCCTGCATACGCCTACTTCGTCCATCTCGAAGTCCCCGACGAATCCACCCGCTTCTCTGACAACTACTTCGACCTCGAGCCAGGACAAGAACGCACGATATCCGTCACCAACGAAAAGCGAGCGCTCGAGCCAGAATACATCAAACTCAAATGGCGCTGACACCTGATGTCTGTAGCCTTCTCTATTGCCGGCGGGCCAGATAGACGCCGAGGAGGATCACGACTCCGCCGGCGATCTTATTGATCCCCAGCGTCTCGCCGAAGAACACGATACCCGACGTGACCCCGACGACGGTGATGAGGTACTGGTAGACGAGCACCCTGTTCGCCCCGATACGGCTGATCCCCCTCTGCCACGCCGAGAACGCGAAAGCGGTGGCGAAGACGGCAGAGTAAGCGACCGCGGCCCAGGGCCCGGCTCCCACGCTCCCCCACTCCAGGCTCAGAAGCTGTGGGGAGGAAAGGAGCAGCAGGAAAGGGGTCCCGAACAAGACAGGATAGGTCGCGACCGCGAGCGGCGTGTGGCGCTCCAGCAGAGGCATCGAAAAAACCGCGTATGCGCCGACGCAGAAGGCGGCGATCAGGACCAGCAAGTCCCCGACGAAGCTGGCATTCCCTGACGTCAGTCCGTCCAGTACGACAATGGCCACACCCACGATGGAGAGCCCGACGCCGAGCACACCCTTCCATGTCGGCCGCTCGAGGCCGAGGGCCGCGCCCAAGAGTAATCCCCACACGGGCGCCGTCGCGAAGATAAGGCCCGTGCTGCCGGCACTAGAGAGGCTAACGCCGAACGTGAAACCCGTCTGTGCCGTGGCCACCCCGAAGCAACCGAGTGCCGCCATCGGGAGCAAGTCGCTCCTTCGGAGCTTGCTCTTCGGTTCGAGGAGCCGTAGAACGAGCAGTAGCAATAGTCCACCGACCGTAAACCGCAGGGCGACCAGCATCAGAGGCGAGATAGTGGCGGCGGCATACTTCGTCGCGGCGAAGTTCAGGCCCCAGAAGGTCGCAGCCAGGACCAGCGAGACTTCCGTCGCCACCGCAGCCCTGTCCTTGAGATCGAACACAGAGGAGGATTGTACCGTGTGAGTAAGAACAGCGGGCCTGGCAGGATTCGAACCTGCGACACACGGCCCCGGAAACCGTTGCTCTATCCCCTGAGCTACAGGCCCGCGCAAGAGTGGGAACCGCCAGGGGATGTTACCTTAACGCCCCCGGCGCTTCAACGGACGGTCGGAGAGGGGCGATTGAAATCGCCCACCCAACGTATAAACTACGCCGCACCCGAATATGTATGCGGTGATCTCGGACATCCACGCCAACCTCGAGGCCCTCGAAGCCGTCCTTGGCGACGTGCCCGAGGACGTAGAGACCATCTACTGCCTCGGCGACGTCATCGGCTACGGGGCGGACCCGGACGAGTGCTGCGACATCGTGCGCACTCTGGGGATGCCGACGATCTCGGGCAACCACGACCTCGCCGTAACCGACCTCGAGACGGATCTGAACTGGTTCAACCCGACGGCCGCTGCGGCCGTGCTCTGGACGCGTGAACACCTGAGCGAGGAGAACGCCGAGTTCCTTCGTACGAGGCCGCGCATGATGCGGACCGAAGAGGCGCTCTTCGTCCACGGCTCTCTGCGTGATCCCGACGAGTACATCATCAACAAGATCTCCGCGCAGGACAACCTCGCGATGTTGAAGAGCGTGTACCCTGACGTCCCGATCTGCTTTTTCGGCCATACGCACGTGAAGGCCGTAGCGCCTTCTCCGAACGGCGCGATGTCGCGGGGACACACCCTGGATCTCCGGTCCGGCGGCCCCTACCTGGTGAACCCCGGCTCTGTGGGCCAGCCGCGCGATGGGGATACCTTCGCCTCGTACGTGATCGCCGACGGCGAAAGCGTGCTCTACCGCTTTGTCGAATACGACATAAAGAAAGCTCAGGCCAAGATACGGGCCGCAGCCCTCCCCGACATGCTCGCAGACCGCCTGGCCGTAGGCCGCTAGCCTTTCCCAGGCGTGGACCCCGCCTTCCAGAGGCTCTTCACCGTCGAAGAAGCGAACGCCCTCCTACCCACCTTGCGCAAGATCCTGGACGAAGTGGCGCTCCACCGCGACGCGCTGCGCGAGAGGGCCCCTCATATGGAGCCCATCCTGGAGGCCGCGCCAGGGAACGGCGGCGGGAAGGCTGGAGCCGAGTACGGCGTCGAAGCGTACAACCTCTACCTGGCGATAGAGCGCATCAGGGAGCTTGGCGTCGTCCTCAAGGACCTGGATCTCGGCCTGCTCGACTTCCCGCACGAGCGCGGGGGACGCGTCGTCTTCCTCTGCTGGCACCCACCCGAAGAAAGGGTGGAGTACTGGCACGACCTCGACGCCGGCTACGCAGGCCGCCAACCACTCTAAAGACCTTGCGCATAGTCCTCCAACGCGTCAAGGAAGCCTCCGTCACGGTCGCGAGAGACAGGATCTCCGGCATTGGCCCAGGCCTCCTGTTGCTGGTCGGCGTCGCCCCCGGAGATGGCGAACCAGAAGCGGACTGGCTGGCCGAGAAGATAGCAGGACTGAGGGTCATGGCCGACCAAGAAGGGAAGATGAACCGCAGCGTCAATGACGTCGGAGCGCCCGTCCTCGCCGTCTCCCAGTTCACCCTCCTCGCGGACACACGCAAGGGCAGGCGCCCCAGCTTCGTCGGAGCAGCAGCGCCCGAGGAGGCCATGCGCCTCTTCGACTACTTCTGCGAGCGGCTCCGCGCGGCGGGCGTGGACCAGGTCGAGACAGGCCGCTTCGGGGCGATGATGGACGTTGCGCTCGTCAACGACGGCCCCGTTACGATTGTCCTGGACAGCCCGCCGCCTATCGGCGGTTAGTCAGCACGCCGCCTTGCAGACGGCTTGTCAGCTAGTCAGCTTCTCATCGTAGGAGCTCACCCCGGCTGCACCTTGCGATTCGACTCCACGGCAGAAACGTCTGCGGGTGCCGTAGAGTGGAGGACCGCGCTACCATGCTGACTAGCTGAAGTGCTGAAATGCTGGCCAGCTGACATGCGCCAGTCGCTGTAGCCTCCTGTGTGGCGGTGCACTTCACCTTCGCTGACCTCGACTATGCCGTCGGCGATACGGTCTAGGAAGTAACGGTCGTGCGAAACGAAGATTACCGTGCCGGGGAACCGTTCCAGTTCGGCTTCGAGGATCTCCATCGAGTCTATATCGAGGTGGTTGGTCGGCTCGTCGAGAACGAGGCAGTTCGGTTCTCTCAGCATGATCAGGAGCAGCTGCAACCGGGTGCGCTCTCCTCCGCTCAGTGACGTCACTGGCTCCCTGACCTGCTCGTAGCGGAACAGGAAACGTCCGAGCAACTTTACGGCCTCGCCTTCGTAGAGAGGCCTGGCGTCACGCACGAGCCCGAGTGGTGAAGCGCCGGGTGGCGGTTCGTCGTTCTGGGCGAGGTAACCGATGTCAATGGATGGGCCTGTCCAGCGCTCGCCCTCCGTCGGGGGGAGGATGCCGGCGAGGAGCTTCGCAAGCACGCTCTTGCCCGCGCCGTTCGGCCCGACTATCCCGAGGCGCTCGCCGCGCGAGACGCTAAGGTCGACACCGATCAGCACGGGGTCATCGTCGAAGGCCACGCTCGCCTCGTGGAGTTCGATTACCTTCTTGCCGCCCCTCGCCTTGCCGCGGAGCTCCAAACCTATCTTGCGCCGCTCCAGTACGGGGCGTTCGACTTTGTCCATGCGTTCGATCTGACGCTGCTTGTTACGGGCCTGCTTGATGTGACGTTCGTTTACGACCAAGCTCGCCCAGAGCTTGAAGCGCCGGATCGCCTCTTCGAGCCGCGCTATCTCCTTCTGCTGCGAGACGTAGAGTTGCTGCTGTCGTTTGAGCTTGAGCTCCCGCGCCACGGTATACGCGGAGTAATTGCCGGGCCACGATGTGATCCTCCCGTCTTCCAGCTCGGAGATCTCCTCCACCGTCTCGTCAAGCAGGTAGCGGTCGTGGGAGACGATGACGACGGCGCCATCGAACATGCGGACGATCGCCTCCAGCCGCTCCCTGCGTCCGGCGTCGAGGTGGGCTTCGGGCTCGTCGAGGAGCAAGACGTCGGGACGCCGCGCGAGGCAGGAGGCCAGGACCGCCAGCTTCCGCTGCCCGCCGCTCAGATCCCTCATCGGACGATCGATGTCGCCGTCACCGAGACCAAGCGACCTCAGGTAGCCGCGTGACTCACCCTCGAAACCGGGTCCGCCGAGCTCCGTGAAACGGCGTAGTAACTGCTCCTGACGCTCGAGCACCCGCTGCATGCGGCGCAGGTCGGCCGCCACCCCGGGCGAGCCGAGCTGCTCCTCGCAGGCTCGAAGCTCTCTCTGGAGATCCGAGATCTCGGGACGCGCAGCGCGTACGACATCCATCGGCGTGCGCCCGTCGCCCTCGACGTACTTGGGTAAAGAAGCGACGCTCAGACCCCGGCGCCGGATCACCTCCCCCGCGTCGACCTCCTCTGTGCCTTCGAGTATGCGCAGCACCGTGGACTTACCCGCGCCGTTGCCGCCGACGAGCCCGATCCTCGCCCCCGCGTTCACCCTCATCCCCAGACCCCGCAGCACGGCCCGGCCTCCGTAGAACTTGTCTACGGAACTCAGGCCGATGAGGGTCATGCGGACCTCCTATCTTTGACAAGACGTATCTTACTAACCGGAGAAATGATGACACCCGTTCGGAACCGGCGCATCACCCATTTGGGTGATCTTCGAGAACTAAGCACCCTGCACCAGACCTTCGACGTACACGGTGGCAGGACGTGTGTAGCCCTCGCTCAGGATCCTACCGCGCATGGCCTCGCGGCTCTCGCGTAACCGCCGCGCTGTCGCCGGCGGCAACGAGAACACTTCTGTAGGTTCGTCTTCGGCCAGGACCAGCTTTCCGAGGTGACGGATTCGCTGTGGTGGAAATACCTGCCACCGCACGTCCGTGAGTAGCTCCTCGTGCAAGTCTACGAGACGTTGTGGCGGCCCGATCCCGTAGGGCTCGCTTGCGTACGCCTCACGCCTCAACTCCGCCTCCAGCCTCTCGTCTTCGAGCTGTACTGCATCCTCGGAGTCGACGAAGTCGCCCGTCGCCACCCTGCCGCCTGGCCGTGCCGCAGAGTGGAGTGCCGCGAGCGCATCTTCCGCCGTCCTCTCCTTTACGTCCAGCTCGTGAAAGAGGCCGGAGGAGTAGACGAGGTCGAAGGTTCCTGAGGCGAACGGCATCCCGAAAACGTCACCCGCGAGAAGATGGACCGGGGCTACGAACTCCGCCTCGCCAAGAGAAGCTTGCGTCTCATCGACACGTTCCGCGTCCACGTCGATCGCGGTAACGCTACCGCCTTCTCCTATCCGCTGGCTGAGGCCTTCGACCCAGAGCGGTGAGGAGCCTCCGGCGTAGAGTACATCGAGGTCCCTGATGTCCCCGAGGAGGTCAAGCTCGCGGTCGCAGAAGGCGATGAGGTCGTCTTCGAGTTCCTCTCGCTCTTCCGGCGTCAGAGGGTCACCTTTGTATAATCTCCTCGTCATGAAGGTGATTGTCGCAAGAGATCTCGTAAAGTACCACGGTGGAGACCTAAAGGTCCTCTCCGGCGCGACGCTCTCGGTCGAGGCCGGGGAGAAGGTCGGGCTGGTCGGGCGCAACGGGGCCGGCAAGACGACCCTGCTCGATATTCTGGCCGGGCACTCGGAGCCCGACTCGGGCTCGGTCGAGCATCCGGGCGGCGCGAAGGTCGGGATGACGGCCCAAAAACTCTACGCCGGAGAACGGGGCGCCCTCTCTTTGGAGCAGGAGATCATCTCCGCCTTCAAGCCCCTGATGGTCCGCGAGAAGGAACTTGATGAGCTCGGTACACGCCTCTCCGAGGACCCTTCGAACGCGCTCATGGAACGATATGGCAAGCTTCAGAGCGAGTTCGAGCGGGACGGCGGTTACGAGTACCGCGCGCGGGCGGCCTCGACCATATCTTCTCTGGGGTTCGCCCCTGAGGACTGGAAGCGTCCGGTGGGCTCGTTCTCGGGCGGCGAGCAGGGCCGCATCGCCCTGGCCAGATTGCTGATGGAGGAGCCGGATCTCATCCTCCTCGACGAGCCGACCAACCACCTCGATTTGCGCGCCATAGAGTGGCTCGAGAGCTTCGTCAAGTGGGCGAGGAGCGCCGTCCTGGTCGTCTCCCACGACCGCTACTTCCTCGACGCCGTCGCCGGTTCGATCCTCGAGCTCGAAGATGGTGTTCTCGACCGCTACCCCGGCAACTACAGCAAGTACGTGGCCGAGAAACGGGCCCGCGAGGAACAACTAGCCCGCAAGGCGAAGGCCAACGCCGAACGCAGGGCGCAACTCGAACGCTTTGTCGAGAAGAACCGGGCCAAGGCGAGTAAGGCCAGCCAGGCCAGGAGCAAGCAGAAGCTACTCGACAGGATGGAGAAGATAGAGGACCCGAGGACATCCTCGAAGAACGTCAGGCTCGACCTCGGCGGGGAGACCGCAAGGGCCGGACGCGTCGTGCTCGAGATGGAGGACGTCCGCTACGCCCACGACGACGCTAACGAACCACTCCTGGAAGGCTTAGACCTCGTTATCGAACGCGGGGAGAGGGTTGCCTTGCTCGGCCTCAACGGGACCGGGAAGAGCACGATCATGCGCCTCGCCACAGGCGAACTCTCCCCCCAGAGAGGCATGGTCAGGCCAGGCAACAACGTGAGGCTCGCCTACCAAGATCAGCAGTTAGCCCGCCTCGACGACGCCAAGACCGTCCTTGGGGAGGCGATGGACGCGACGGGGTTCGACGCCCCCGAGGCCCGCGACCTTCTCGGCGCCTTCCTGTTCTCCGGCGAGGACGTCTTCAAGAAGGTGAGATCCCTCTCCGGCGGCGAGAGGAACCGTCTGAGCCTGGCCGAGATCGTGGTGAGCGGTGCGAACCTGCTGTTGCTCGACGAGCCTACCAACAACCTCGACATCCCTGCCCGCGAGGCTCTGGAAGATGCGCTGCTGGAGTACAGCGGCACGATGTTTTTCATCTCCCACGACCGCTACTTCCTCCGCAAGCTGGCGACCAGGATCGTGGATCTGGAAGGCAGGAAACTCGAGAACTACCTCGGTGGCTACGAGTACTACCGCTCCCACCTCAGGCTGGAGGCGGGCCCGAAGGGCAGCAAGGGCCGCCAGCGCCGGCGCGTGAGGCCCGGCCAGAGCAAAGAGCAGGGCATCCTTGCCACCCGCCTCGTCGCTGTGGAGGGCGAGATCGACGCAACCGAGCGCCGCGTGGCCCGCCTCGAAAAGGAGCTGGCCACCTCAGAGCTCTACTCCGACGGCAAACGCTCCCGCGAAGTCATCACCGAGCATCGTCAGCTGAAAGGCTTGCTCGACGGCTTGTACGCCGATTGGGAGCAGCTACTCGAAGAGGCGGGAGAAGATAGCTAGTCAGCATGTCAGCACGCCACGGCTTCGCCTTCGCTTGTCAGCTTTCGGCTGTTCGCGCTTGACGGGCGACTTCCGGAAGGCACTCTTGCCGGTGCTCCGGGCAGTACACCATTACCCGGCTGAATTGCTGAGAGCCGCGAAGCGGCGTGCTGAAGTGCTGACTTGCTAGAAAAGTCGGGACGAGAGGATTTGAACCTCCGACCTCCTCGTCCCGAACGAGGCGCGCTACCAGGCTGCGCTACGTCCCGACTGAGAGAGCTATTATAGCAGTCAGCCACCAGCCGTCAGCCACGACTCGCGCACGCGAAAGTTGAAATGCTGACAAGCCGCCAAAGGCGGCGTGCTGACCGGCTGAAATGCTATACGGCTATGAACGCTGTATCGCGGCCGGCGTAGAGTTCGAGGGCGCTGGCTATGGCTTCGGCGACGGTTGCGGGATAGTAGGGGTCGGAGGCGAGTTCTAGCTCTTCGGGGTTGGTAAGGTGCAGGGGCTCGAGGATTATGGCCGGGATATTCGTCTCGCGCAGGATCTCGAAAGACCTTCCGAACTCCCCGATATCGCGGGTACCCAGAGTCTGGCTGATGCACCGCTGCAGATAGGCGGCGGCCATCCTGCCCCTGTGCGACTGATAGCCGAGCCGCCCGAAGTAGAAGGAAGCTGTCCCGCAGGCGGTCGGGGTCGGGTGGGAAGCGTGGTGGACGGAGACGATCATCTTCGCCCCCGAGGAGTTGGCGAGGAAGGCTCTGTCGGCCGCCGAGACCTCCTCGTCCCCGCTCCTGGTCAAGAGAACTTCTCTGGCAGGCAGGATCTGGGCCAGCTCCTGGGCCACGGCGAGGTTCAAGTCTGCCTCGGAGAGCCCGGTCGGGCTCTCGTACCCTGTGTCCCTGCCGCCGTAGGCGGCGTCAACGACTATGGACCCGGAGAAGAGGTCATCGGTGAAGTACCCTCCGCTCTTGTCCGGGAGCTGGTGAGTTCCGAGGGACTGTGCGGCGTATGTGTTCAGAACCTTGAAGACTGTGGCGTCCACCACCCCGTCGTCCTGCAGGCCCGCATTCCTCTGGAAGTCGCGCACGGCCCTGACGGTACGTGGGTCGAACAGGCCGTTGACGGCGCCGGGGTCGAACCCGAGGTCCTCGAGCATCTGCTGGAGTTCGACGACGTCGGCGCCTCTAAAGGGCGGCTGCCTGAGGTATAGCAGGCGTCCTCCCGGCCTGTAGCCGGCCTCCACGATCTCGCGCCAGCTGATAGGACCGACGAGCCCGTCGGCGAGGAGTCCGAGGTGCTGCTGGAGGGCCCTCACGGCGAGCTCCGTCCTCTCCCTGAAGACGCCGTCTATGCCCCTGTTTCCCAGGTCAAAGCCAATAGCCTGCAGGCGGGTCTGGAGGTCGACGACCTCACGCCCCCTGTCTCCCCTACGCAGCGTACGCACGTACCCGACCGGTCTCCCCTCTTTCCTCGCTCAGCCTTCGAGCCGGCCAACGCGTGAGCGCCGGGTCCCGCGAGGATGCCCGGCGCTCCGGAGAGCCGACTCTTGCTCTTTCCTCTAGCTCTCGACTATCCCCAGGATGTCGTCAGCGTCGAGGATCATGTAGTCCTCGCCGTCGAGGGTGATCTCGGTGCCCGAGTACTTGGCGAAGACGATGACGTCGCCCTCGCTGACCTTGATCCCGTTCTCGAACTGGCCGACGGCGACGACCTCGGCCGTCTGCGGCTTCTCCTTGGCCGTGTCGGGCAGGACTATCCCCGAGGCTGTCGTCTCCTCGCGCTCGACGATCTGGACGAGCGCCCGCTCTCCCAAAGGCTTGAACTTCATTTCCCTTACCTCCTTGTATCTTCGGACTTACTACGACGCCCCGCGCGACGTCCGGGCGTACCCGGCTCGACGGGACTCATGCGCCAGAGATTGTAACCGCGAGTGTTGCTCCTCGCAATTACAGGCCGAGCTGTGCAGATAGCTGGTTCTTCGGCAGGGCTCCTATCGCCTGCTGGGTGACCTGCCCCTCCTCGAAACGGGCGATGGTCGGAATGCTCGAGATGCTGTAGTTCATCGCTGTCGAAGGGTTGTCGTCTACGTTGACCTTGACGAAGGCGACGTCCTGGCGCGACTCGGACATCTCTTCGAGGATCGGGGAGACCCGCCGGCAAGGCACGCACCACGGCGCCCAGAAATCTACTATGACCGGCCTCTCCGATCGCAGAACGTCGCTCTCGAAAGTCGCGTCCGTTACTTCGGCTACTGCCATTATCTCGAACCTCCGTACTCTCTGGAAGTGATCTTCGCCGAACATTCTAGCACGAGAGCGGGGGCTTCTCGGGGCCCGAAAGTACTCTAGGTTCTGCTCTCCTCGAGGCTCTGTGAGAAGACCTCGACCTGCACGGAGTCGGCCAGCTCTTCGGCCCTGCGAGCCTCGAAGAGTCCTGCGCCGAGTGTCTCGGCGTTGGCGGCGGCGCACCCGGCGGCGAGACGAACGGCTTCTGACGGCGCGAGGTTACGGTGCAGTAGACCGGCGAGGAGCCCGGCGAGATACGCGTCGCCACTCCCTACCGTCGAGACGGCCTCGACTCTTGGCGCGCGCGCCGAGACGGTGCCGTTATCGGTGCTCAGGTAGGAGAGGCCCTCGGGCGATGTGATACAAGCATTCGTGGCCCCGAGCTCGACGAGCCTGGAGAGGCCGAGAGGAAAATCCCCGTCCTCGATAAAGTCGAAGCCGACGACGCTCTCGGCCTCGTGCTGGTTCGGGCTTACGAGCGAGGGGTTAGCCTTGAGCGCGGCCTTGAGCACGGATGACGGTGAGTCTACCACCGTGTAGATTCCACGCTCCCTCGCGCGCCGCACGAGACCAACGAGGAAGCTCTCGTCCATGTTCGGCGGGACGCTGCCGGCGAAAACGACGGCCGTCGCATACTCCATCAGGTACTCCAGGCGCCTCGAGAACTCTTTGGTCTCCGCGAGGGTTACTTCGGGGCCGTACTCGTTGATCTCGGTCTGCGTCCCCGCCATCGGGTCGACGATGGCCGTCGAGGTGCGAGAGTATCCCTCTATCTCGACGAGGTCGAACGGTATTGCCGCCTCGGAGAGGCCGTCGCGGATGGCGTCGCCGTTGCGCCCGCCGGCGAACCCGGCCGCAAGGACGGGCACGTCCAGGGTGCGCAGGGACCTTGCCACGTTGACACCCTTTCCGCCGGCCAGCGTCATGCTCTCAGGCGCCCTGTGCCTGTGGCCGAGAGTCAGGCTGGGAACGACCAGCGTCCTGGCAACGGCAGCGTTGAGGGTGACGGTCAGTATCATGCCTCTCCCTACCTATCTCCTACTCCAAAATCCCCTCAACGGTATACCACACCCGCTGCCCGAGCGAGGCCTTTTCGTAACCCTTCTTCACGACAAGCCTGGTCTCCCCGACCTTCTTCCCATCGACCTTTACGACGACCTCGCCGAGCCCGGTTCCCGCCCTGGCTGAGTCCGGTAGATCCTTTACCAGGACGGCCTCACGCTCCACGTCGGGGTCCGCGTCCACGAGCCCATCCACGTTGCCCCGCGCCACGAGATCCACGGTCTCCTCCCGCCTGTAAGGCACGTCGATGCTGGCGTAACGTTTGCCCTCGACCACGAGGTCCTTGCGGTCGTAAGCGACGAAACCGTATCGCAGAGTACGTACCGAGGCCACGAAGCGGTCTTCTCTGGAGTCGAGTACCACGCACACATACGACTCGTCCCCTATGGAGGCCGAGGACACCAGGCTCTCCCCTGCGGCCGGGGTCGTCCCCGTCTTGATCCCCGTGGCTGGCCCGTAAGTGAACAGCAACTCGTTGGTGCTGGCCAGCGGTATCTTCCTGTACGGGGTGTAGATGGTCGCGTACTCCGGCGAGACTATCTTCCTGAACTCCGGATTCTGCATAGCAAGGCGGGCCATCATGGCCAGGTCTCGCGCGCTGGAGTAGTGGTCCCTCGCGTCGAAGCCGACAGGGTTCTCGAAGTGGGTGTGCCTCAACCCCGATGCTCTCGCTCTCTCGTTCATCTCCTCGACAAAGCGATTCACGCCGGCCTCGCCCCTACCGCCGCCGACGTGTTCAGCCAGCGCGTACGCAGCGTCATCGCCGGAGGAGATCAGCGTCGCCATCAGTAGCTCCCTGACACTCAGAGTGTCGCCTGGCAAGAGGCCGACGTTACTGTAGGCCGGCGTCGCGTAGGCGGCGGCGTTCTTCGAGACCATCACCTCCTCGCGTGGGTCGGCCTTCTCGAGGACAACGAGCGCCGCCATGATCTTGGTGGTCGAGGCTATGGGGAGTTCTCTGGACGCGTCCTCTCCCGCCAGGTACTCTCCGCTCCGCAGATCCGCCAGGGCCCAGGCCCGCGCCGCCACCCCGGGTTCACCGACCTCCCTTGCCCCTGTCTGCTGCGCCGAGGCCACGCCGGTCCCTGCCTCGACGCCGAGGACGACCGTCACGGCAAGAGTGACGAAGAGGCTTGCGATCCGGGCTTTAGACATTTCGAACACGGGATCATAGAGACTACGATGATTCTGGCTCTACAACAAGGGCCGTGGTAGCGGATACAATCTTTGTGTCGTGTGCCTCTTCAGACCTGGTTCGGAGGGTTCGTGAAACGCCTGGCCATCGTCTTCTTCGTCGTGTTGGCCGCTGCGTTGTTCTACCGTTCCTTCGGCAGCGCCGAGACCGGCACAGGCTCGCTCACACTACCCCAACCAGCCCCGAACGTGGGCGACCGTGCCCCCGGGTTCGGGGTGGAGAGCGTGGACGGCCGTGACTTCGAGCTCTCGGACCAAGGTGTCTACGTGCTCACCTTCTGGAGCACCCTGAACAAGTACTCCAATCAAGCGGCTCCTGGTTTCGAGGACCTTGCCAGGAGGTACGAGGGCGATGGAGCCTCCTTCGCCGTCGTCTACGTCAACAGCGCCCCTAGCGATGACAACGTCCCCTACACTATGCTCCTCGACTCAACAGGAGAGCTGGTCTCCAAGTACAACGTCAAGCGAGTGCCCAGGCTTTTCGTGGTCGAGGACGGTACCATAGAGTACGCCCAGGACTACTATTACGAAGGCTACGAGAAAAGCCTCAGGGAGGCCATCGACGAGGCGCTCTCGAAAGAGCCGGAGCAGGGCCGCCAGAGCGCGCTCCGCGAGCAGTAGAGAACCGATCCCTAGCACGAGCCATTCGGAAGGAGAAGATGAGCAGAGAGAGCATGGTACAGGTATTTGGGGTCGTGGTCGCGGCCGCGACTGTGTTCGTGACGGTGCTGGCGGTCGCACACCTGTTCTAGAATTGAGAATTTGGAATTGTTGATCACGAAGCCATTCCCAACTTCGAAACTCATAATTTTAAATTCACTACAAGCGTAACTCGTCCCGCGCGTCTCTGGCGGCTTCTCTGGCTGCATTCCTGTAGTCTGAGGCCGAGCGTTCGTAGGCGTAGAGGATACTTCGGCTGCTGTTGACTAGGACTCCGCCGCCGTTGCGGTCGAGCAGCGGGCGTATGCCCGAGGTGTCACCCCCCTGGGCCCCGTAACCGGGGGAGAGGAATAGGGTTTCGGGCAGCAGCTCCCTCGCCCGGCTTCCGATCTCGGGCCGGGTGGCCCCGACGACCGCCCCTACATCGGGGTAGTCGCCGGCCGGCCTCCCGAGGCCCGCGACCAACCCGGAGATGACTTCGAAGAGCGGTGGCTCTGTGGACTCCTGGACCTCACGGGAGGACGGGTTCGAGGTCGCAACGAGCACGAAGACACCACCGCCCAGGGTCTGCCTGCGGGCCTCTTCGAGGAACGGGAGCACCGCATCCTCCCCCATGTACGGGTTTACGGTGACACAGGTGGCGCCGTAGACGCCGAGGTGCGCCTCGGCGTAGGCGGCGGCCACGGGGCCGATGTCCCCGCGCTTTACGTCCGCTATGGCCGGCAAGCCAAGGTCCCTGGCGGCCTCGATCAAGCCGGCATAGATTCCCATCCCGCCGGGACCGAGCCGCTCGAAGTAGGCCGCCTGCAGCTTGACGGCGGCGACGTAGGGCTCTACCGCTTCGAGGATGCCCTGGCAGAATTCCAGGGTCGCTTCGGCCTCGGACAGGGTGCGCAGTTCCTCTGGGAAACGTGAGGGTATGGGATCGAGGCCCGCGACGAGCACGCTCCCCTTGCGGCGCGCCGCGTCTACCAGCGCCTGCATCGTGAACTAGACCGTCGAGAAGCGGGCGAAAAGAACGGTGCCGTGGGGAGAAGCCCGCGGCACCGAGAAAGACCTTGGATGGCTACTTGATCTGGTCCTTGAGCGCGTTGCCCGCGGTGAACTTGGGCACCTTGGATGCTGGTATGTTGATCCTCTGCTTGGTCTGCGGGTTGATCCCCTGCCTGGCGTCGCGCTTTTGCACGTAGAACTTGCCGAAGCCCGTGATCTGGACCTGCTCGCCGTTCTTGAGGCTCTCCGTCACGACTTCGGTGAACGCGTCGAAGAACCTTTGGGCATCGCTCTTCGAGGCGTTCGCCTTGCCGGCGATCTCCTCTATCAGGGCCGTCTTGTTTAACGCCACGTCTTCCTCCCTACTTAGCTTCCACTCCTCTTTCCTCCGGTTTGTCGGAAGAACTTACCAGAGACACTATAACGTCTCAATTCCGTTTAACTACCCGTAAATCATCCATTCTAAGCAAAGCCCGGAAAGGAAATCCGCCGAGTTCCCCCCCGCTCTCCTCCCTGCGGTCGAGTACTGCTACTATCGTCACGACTTCGGTCCCCGCCTCGAGCAGGTTCCTGGCGGCCCGCACGGCCTGCGTACCCGTGGTTACGACGTCCTCGACGAGGGCTATCCTCTCGCCCGTTTCCAGGTTGCCTTCGATACTCCGTCCTGCGGAGCTGCCATGCTCTTTGGCGGACTTGCGGACGATAACGTAGGGCAACCCTGTGGCGAGGGCCGTGGCCACGACGAGAGGAACGGCACCGAGCTCTACGCCGGCGAGCCGCCCTACTCCTTCTGGTATCTGCTCCGCCAGCGCGTCGGCCACGTCCCGCAGGAGGTTCGGTTCGGTCGAGAAGAGGTACTTGTCCACATAGAAGCTGCTGCGCTCTCCGCTGGAGAGCACGAAGTCCCCTTCCAGCAGCGCCGCGTCCCTGATGCGGGGTGCGAGATCAGGCACCCAGCTCACCGGTAGTCCGCTCCCTGTGCTCGTAATCCTCCATGGCCTCGTCGAAGGGCCCGAAGTCTACCTGCCCGAGGAGATCCCCGATCTCGCGCGACTCGTCCCCTGCCGTGTCTAGCCTGCCTTCGATGTCTGAGTTGATCTCGGCCAGAAGCTCCACGGCCTCGTTGAGGGCGCCAACCAGCTCTTCTTCGGGTACGTCGTCGAGAGAGTCGGTGAGCTTCTCGAGCTCGCCGACCTTCTCCTCCAGACCCCCCAGATCGTCCTGTTGTCTCCCGCGATCCTCCATAAGTCTCGGACTATACACCATCCCGACCCCCTCTTCGGCCCCCAGAAGCCCCGCCTTCGTCCCGACCACGACCGGCCCTTGCCGCCCTGCTAAGCACGAAGGCGAGCGCCGCGACTATGAGCAGTGAAGCCAGGAAAGGCAAAACCGCCCAGACCAGGACACCGTAGCCCGCCCTCATCAGGAGAAAGGCGGCCACGCCGGCACCGGCCACGACGAGCGGGACGGTCCCTAGCAGGACGAAAAGCAGGGTCTGGGGATGCATGCTGTTCATGCTGCCCTCACGCCTACTTCCGAAGTAGATGTTGCAACTGAATGTTCAGCCTCACACGCAACATCTACTTCGTCACTCTGTCTATGGCCTTGATCAGGTCCCTTATCAGCTCTTCGGAGGCGCCGTCCGTTTCGGCCCGCTCCTCGACGAAATCCTTCAAGAGGACCGTGTTTATTCGCCTGATGGCTGAGAAGATGGCGTTGGTCTGCTGGACGATGTCGGCGTATGTTACGTCGCCCTCCTCGACCATCTTCTCGACCCCCCTGACATGGCCCTCGACGCTCTTGAGCCGGCGTATGACCTCGCTCCTGGTCTGCTTCTGCAAGGCTCGCTCTACCTCCCTTTGTTCCCGATCTCTGCCAGTAGCTCCCTGACCACCATTGCGTCGTGGAAGGGGACGTCTCCTTCGGGCAGGTGCTGGACCGTCTCGTGTCCTTTGCCGGCCACCACAACCACGTCACCAGCCCTCGCCGCCTCCAGCGCACGCCGGATCGCCTTCCGCCTGTCGAGCTCTATGCTGGTCCGTGAGAGATCCGAGCCGGCCTCGACCTCCCTGGCTATCTTCTCAGGGTCCTCCGAGTATGCGTCGTCCGTCGTAATGAGGCTCATGTCGGCGAGAAGGGAGGCTACCCTGCCCATCTTCGGCCGCTTTGTCCCATCCCTGTCTCCGGCTGCCCCGAACACGCAGATAACCCGCCCCCTGCCACCGTCTGGTCCACCGGCGACCTCCCTGGCCACCCGCAGGACAGCATCCAGCCCAACATCGGTGTGGGCGTAGTCTACGACTACCTCGAACCCGTACTCGCCGGCTGCCGCGACCCGCTCGAAGCGTCCTGGGACCTGTCCCATCCCTCGCACCGCACGGCTTACCGCCCCTTCATCCGTCCCGACGGCGAGCGCGAGAGAGGCGGCCCCGGCGACGTTGAGCACGTTGTAAGGTCCGAGCAGCGGCGTCTGGAGCTCGAGGACGCCCTCGTAATGGTGGAGCGCGAAGCCTGTCCCGCTCCGCGTCGTCTCGACCTCGGCGATTCTGTAATCCGCGCCGGCCGTGCTGCCGAAGGTATTCACGTCTTCCAGCTCGGCGGCCAGCCGCCTTCCGTAGGCATCCTCGGCGTTGGCGAGCCTGGGGCCCTCCGTCATGTAGAAGAGCCCCCGCTTGGCCGCGTAGTAGGACTCCATCGAGCCGTGTAGGTCGAGATGATCCCTGGTCAGGTTGGTGAAGATCGCCCCTGCGAAGCGGGTCCCCGCAACGCGCTTTAGGGATACACCGTGCGAGGAGACCTCCATAACGACCCTGCGAACGCCCGACCCGAGCATCGAGGCGAGCGTTCCCTGCACCTCTGTGGCCTCGGGGGTGGTCCGCACCGACCGACGGCGCTCGCCACCGGAGATGGTCTCGGCGGTCGTCATGAGCCCGCACTCTCCCTGACCGTAGGCGCCCGCGAGTATCGCATGCAGGGCGTAGGAGGTCGTGGTCTTGCCGTTGGTGCCCGTAACGCCGTAGACTTCCAAGCTCCTCGATGGGTCGCCATTGACCTCCCTTGCCAGCACCGCCAGAGAGCCCCGTGCATCCGCCACGACCGCGGTCGGGACCCCGGGAACGTCGTGCTCGGCCACGACGAGAGAGGCCCCACGGCGGACGGCCTCGGACGCGAACTCCGTCCCGTCGCGCTTGAAGCCAGGAACCGCGACGAAGGCGAAGCCCGGCTCGGCGCAGCGGGAATCGTGCGTCACGCCCCCAACGCCCCGCACACTGGAAGGAACCTCCGTCCCGAGAACCTCGGTAAGCTTTGCCCGGTCCAGGATCACAGCCCTAGTGTAGCAAGAGCCATAACGAGAGCGTTCCGTAAGGCTTCTCGAGAGAACACAACACGCCGAAACATCCCTGAAATATCGCTGAAACGGCGCCGAAACACGCGTCGGTTGTTGGAGAACGGAAATGTGGTAAAAGAGAACACAGGAAATAGGGCCAGAATACGGTGACTCACCATATGTGGTGTGCTACCCTACGCGGGTCGTTTTTACAGGGATTTCACAATTGCGTCGATGTGTGTCCGGCTGTCGGCAGTCGATACACAGAGGCGCAGGAGAGGAGATAAATGGCGACCCAGAACTCCATGATGCTGGCGGAGCGGACTGACGAACTCCTGAATCGGGGGCGAAGTCAGGGCTTTCTCAGCACAGAGGAGGTCGCCAATCTCTTGCAGGAGGGGGATCTCTCGGCGGCGGAGGTAGAAGAGTTCTACGCCGCGCTGGAGGAAGAAGAGATATCGATCGTGGATAGCGAGGCGGCCGAGGCCGGGGGTAGCCGGACGGCGGCAGTTACAGCCGTCCACGTCTCTGAAGCCCCTGCGGTCCAGATCGCCCACGCCGTAGCAACGGGAGATTCGATCAGGATGTACCTGGCCGAGATAGGGAGGGTGCCCCTCCTTACCCACGCTGACGAGATACGGCTCGCCAAGGGTATAGCCCGCGGGTGCAAGAGGTCCAAGGACCGTCTCGTCGAGGCCAACCTGAGGCTCGTGGTCTCCATCGCAAAGAAGTACCGTAACCGTGGCGTCTCGTTTCTCGACCTGATCCAGGAGGGCAACCTCGGGCTCATAAGGGCGACAGAGAAGTTCGACCACTCCAAAGGCTACAAGTTCTCGACGTACGCGACGTGGTGGATCCGTCAGGCCATAACCCGCGCCATCGCGGACAAGGGGCGGACCATCCGCATCCCCGTCCACATGGTCGAGAAGGTCAACAAGTACCACAGGACCCACAGGCGCATGATCCAAACCCTCGGACGCGAGCCTTCAGAGGAGGAGATCGCATTCGAGCTTGGCGTTTTCGTCGCCGAGATTCAGCGGCTGCAGGAGATCAGCCAGAGATCCATAAGCCTCGCCACCCCCGTTGGCGACGACGACTCCTCCGAGCTCGGCGACTTCCTGGAGGACGCCGGCTCCGTAACCCCCACTGACGCCGTCTCGGAGTCGCTGTTGAAGGCCCATCTGAGGGAGGCGCTCGACGAGCTACCCGAGAGGGAGCGCCAGATCATCGAGCTCCGGTTCGGTATGAAGGACGACCGTCCACGCACCCTCGAAGAGGTCGGCCGTGAGTTCGACATCACGCGCGAGCGGGTCCGCCAGATCCAGATGAAGACCCTGAACCTGCTTCGTGAGCAGCGCCGGACCCAGAACCTGCGCGAGTACCTCAACTAGAGTACCTCCGCCAAGATCGGGAACACCCTGGACACCCCGGAAGAGCTCCACGCGTTCGTCTGCGACGTGGCCCGCAGGGCGGGGGAGCTTCAACTCTCGCGCTACCAGAACCCTGGTGAGGTCAGGGAGAAGGCCCCGAAGGACTTCGTGACCGAGGTGGACCTCCTTTGTGAGGAGTTGATGGTGAACGCTATCAGGGAGCGCTACCCCGACGATGCCATCCTCTCCGAGGAGCGAGGCGGGTCGGTCTCGGAGCGCGGGCGCACCTGGCTCCTCGACCCCGTTGACGGTACGGCGAACTACATGAAGGCGAACCCCATATTCTGCTCCTGCGTCTCTGTCATCGAGGGTGGCTCCGTTACCCACGCCGCCGTCGACGCGCCACGCCTCGGCGACATGTACCACGCGAGATCCGGGGGCGGTGCCTACAGGGTGACCGGTGGCAGAGAGACCCCCCTGCGCGTCAGCGACACGGAGAGGCTGGAGTACGCTGTCGCCGGCGCCGACCTCTCCCTGCACGGCGGCAAGCCTCAAGACCCAGGGGTAGAGAAAGTGCTGTTCGGAGCCTGGCAGCTAAGGGCTCTTGGCAGCGCGGGGATCAGGGGCGCCTGGCTCGCTGCCGGGTACCTCGACGTCTCCGTCGGCACCCACAACACGGCCTGGGACTACGCCCCTACGGTCCTACTCGTATCCGAGGCCGGGGGACGCGCCACAGACCTCTCGGGCGAACCGTGGAGCCTCTCCTCGGAAGGCCTGATCGCCACCAACGCCACCCTGCACGACGAAGTCCTGGAGACAATACACAGCGCATGAGCGGGCCAAGCTTTCCACCACGAGCACAATGATGCCACCTAACCAATCGGCGCGTAGTGTATGTGTCCGATCGTGGTCGCAAGTCGTGCAGTCGGTCTTCACGGTTTGTGGTTACAGCGGATTGCGGAAGGGTCAACCCTTCCTTACCACACGCATTTCAGCAGGTCAGCTTATTGATGGCTGAAATGCTGAGAGCTTGCAAAGAGGTTCAGAACCTCTTTGCAAGCTGCTTTAGAGGCTACCTAGCACCTCCTGCACTCCGACCACGATGAAAGGAATCACTGAGACCGCGAGGACCAGGTTAGTGACGAGCCGGTTGCGGTACTCGGGGGCTACGCGCTGGGAGTTCAGGAGTATGAGCAGCGTAATCGCCAAGAAGGGCAGGAACAGAGCACCGAGTGAGGCGTAGACGATCACCAGCAGGATCGGCTCTCCCAAGGCGAGCAGGATCATGGGCGGGAACGACATCCAGGCCAGAAATCCTCGGAAGAATTTGCTCTTTTCGGAGAGGTAATCGGATGCCTCTTCGTCAGGCACCTCGCGGATGGTGCGCACACAGTCTGCGAAGAGGTGGGCGCCGCCGTTCCAGGCTCCGAGCATGGCGCCGGTCGCGACGGCCCAGAAGCCGATGAGGAATGCCCAGCGAGCCAGGAGACCGAATCGGTCCTGCATGGGGTCTACCAACGCTAGCAGACCCTCGTCGTCACTTATGGACGTGCCGGTACCGAAGAGCAACTCAGCCCCGATAATCAGCATCGACACCATGAACAGGGCGGTTAGCGTGTAGCCAAGGGTCAAGTCAGTCCGCATGGTCGGGATCCAGTCCGAGTGCCGCCAGCCGCGCTCGCGCACCCAGTACGTGTAGGCGGCCAGCGAGTAGGTCCCGCCCACGCCGCCGATAATGGCCAGGACGTTGATCAGGGCGTCCTCCGGTATCCGCGGGACGAACCCGAGGGCGATCTCACCAAGGGACGGGGCGAGCAGGATTGCCAGCAGTATGACAATCCCGAACTTCAGGGCGGCGAAGGTCTTCATGATCAGTTCGAATAGCGCGTAACGGCCTATGCCAACGATGAAGAAAGCCGCAACGCCGTGGAGCGCGGCCCAGGCCCAAAACGGCAGCACCCCGGGGAACGCCGCGTCGACAGCCAACGCGGCGGTCGAGGTTACCGCGGCCCCGAAGACGAAGGTCACGATGAACAGATAGACCACGAAATACCAGATCGCCACCCGGCCCAGCGAACGCCAGCCCTGCAATATGGTCTGCCCAGAGGCCAGGTACCAACGCCCTATTCCTTCGGTCAGGAAGTACTTGAGAATCGCGCCGAGAACGACGGCCCAAAGGAGGACCATTCCGAAGTCTGTACCAGCCACGAGGGAGGAGACCATGTCCCCAGCCCCCACGCCGGTCACCGCGATGATTATGCCGGGCCCCGCGTACCTCAACCGGCGTCCTAGAGTAGATGGAGCCTGCGTCCTCGAGGCGCGTTCATCAGTAACGTCAGCCATCTCTCCCCTCACCCACGCTCGCCAACCCGCACACCGCTTTGACGGCCTCTTCGTCCTGCGATAAGGGCCAGCGCAAGGGCTGCGAGGAGCATCGGGACTACGATGCCGAAGGCGGTGCCTATGCCAATCCTGTCAGCCAGTGCTCCAAGGACGAAGGGGGCCACGAGAATGGCGCCGCCTCCTCCGACTGCGAGCCTCGCCGCGGCCGCATCGGTGTTGCCAGGCGCCGACGCGATGGCCGCGGAGACGCCGAGCGGGTAGACGCCGCCGATGCCAAACCCCGTTACGAAGAGGCCGGCCAGGGTGAAGATGAGTCCTGGCGAGAACCAGAACAGCGGGAACCCGAGGAGCGCCGCAAAGAGGGTCGCGGCGAGAAGGATCGCCGGGGGCAGTGTACGCGCCAGCCGGCTGCTCGCGACCCGGCCCACGAGCATCGCGGCGAAGAAGGCGGTCAGGGAGGTTGCCGCGGCCGGGCGGGTGAGGCCGGTCCCGTCGGCGAGGAAATCCGCCCCCCAGTACCCGATGCACCACTCCGCGGCGACGCCGAGCGCCACGAGCGCCCAGAGAGCCCAGTAGATTTGGGGCAGACTCCGGTCATCGGCCGGCGCGTCATCGCCTGCCGCGTGCGGCGGAAGGTTCATAGGGCGGGAGAAGAAACGGGCGGCGAGCAGCACGAGGGCCACTGCGGGCAAGAGGAGTGCCGCGCGCCAGCCGAGCCCCGATGCCGCAGACGCGCCGACGAGCAGCGGGGCGGAGATCGCGCACGCGCTCGCCGTTACGTTCGACTCGGTGAGGGCCACGGCGCTCCACTCTCCGTGCCTGTCGGAGAGCACCGCCTGGGAGGTTACGAGCAACAGGGCCCCGCAGATGCCCATGGCGAAGGTCGCAGGGACGGTACCTGCTACGCTCGGGCTCGAGACCAGCAACAGGGCGCCGGCGGCCGTACCGAATGCCCCGCCCCAGAGGGCTGCGCGTCTTCCCCAGCGGCCCGCGATCCGATCCCCGAAAAAGCCGAGCAAGACGGCGCCGAGGGCGAAGGCGCTGAAGTGGAGGCTTGCGGCGGTGTAGCCAAGGTCCAACTCCCTCCTGAGGAAGGGCATGATCGGGCCCAGCAC
>Ga0136617_10000458_pt1 | contig 33974 bp, 27 predicted proteins | sample AntDrymUQ3222106_2_FD_129672 | JGI IMG/M metagenome (GOLD analysis project Ga0136617, IMG submission 129672) | Polar desert sand microbial communities from Dry Valleys, Antarctica - metaG UQ322 (21.06) | ecosystem: Environmental > Terrestrial > Soil > Desert | place: Antarctica: Dry Valley... | reverse complement strand
CTCCACCGCCACGCCGGCCAGCTCGTCATCGCCACAATCCGTCACGCAAATAGAAACCATGACAGCCCCGATTCGCCGCAGCGCTACATAACCCTCCCAGAACCTACCAAAGCACTACTAGGAACTTGGGGACGGCTGCCGAGCTCAGGATGGGCTTGCTGACGAAAGCGAGCCGACCGCAAGGCCGATCCGAGCATTCTCGACGTCAGCAGTTCCGTCGCGACTGCCCCTCTTCGACGATTCCGAAACTCTCGGCGGCGGCGCCACGATGAGAATGCCGGTGAGCTGAACTGGGACCGTCGAGACGGCGGCGTCGGTTGCGCGGAGACTAGGCTGCGATCCGTCCGGCGTCGGTGTGCGGATCGGGAACCGGCCGGCCGGACTGGCGCAGATGCGCGAGATGCGCGACGAGCGCTTCGGCCATCCGCGACTCGGCCTGTTCGCGCGTCGGTCCCAGCGCGAACACTCCGTCCACGTCAGGACTGTGGGCACCCCAGGCACCGTCTTCAGCCTGCTCGTAGATGATGAGGTAGTCCTTCAACGCAGATCTCGCAGTCCCGTCGTCCGCCGGATCGCGGCGAGCGTGCCGACAGGAACAGTATCGGAGTCCTTGCCGGCAATCGTGACGAGCCGCGCGCCGTCAGCGCTTTCCCAGGTTTCATGCGAACCCGCCTGGCGGACCTTGATCCAACCCTCGTCGAGCAAGGCTCTGCGCACCTCTCTGAACTTCCTGGCCACGCACCGAAGCTACGCGGCACGACGGACGTCGACTCAGCTTCGGTCGCGGGACCGTCGGGCCCGAGGCCGGTTCTCACCACGGACCTCGGGCCTCCCAGGAATGCGCCGAAGAGGACTCGAACCTCCACGGGGGAATCCCCCCACAAGGCCCTCAACCTTGCGCGTCTACCAATTCCGCCACCGGCGCAGGGCCGTTCAGTATAGGCACGGGCTTGACTTCCGTCCGGCGACCCCTCTAGCTTGTGCGAACAGATGTTCGCCCCCGCCGACAGCCGCCCCACACGCGTCAAGGAGCCTGCGCCATGGATCTCGATCTGACGAAGCGCCAGCAGGAGATCTTCGACTTCATCAAGCGCCACTCGGCGAAGTACGGCTATCCGCCGACCGTGCGCGACATCGGCTCGGCCGTCGGGCTCGCGTCGTCCTCCACGGTGCACGCGCACCTCGCGAACCTCGAGAAGCTCGGCCTGCTGCGGCGCGACCCGTCCAAGCCGCGCGCGATCGAACTGCTCGACCGCGCCGTCGAGCAGGTCAGGTCGATCGTGCGACCGGATGGGCTGCCGCTCGTCGGGCAGGTCGCCGCCGGTTCGCCGGTGCTCGCCGAGGAGAACATCGAGGAGTACGTCGACGTCCCGGCGCTCGCGGGCGGCGAGGAGGGCGAGTATGTCCTGCGGATCCGCGGCGAATCGATGATCGACGCGGGCATCCTGCCCGACGACTACGTGGTCGTGCGCCCGCAGGACACCGCCAAGGACGGCGAGATCGTCGTCGCACTGCTGGGCGAGGAGGCGACGGTCAAGCGCTACTTCCGCGAGACAGACCACATCCGCCTGCAGCCGGCGAACGCGACGATGGAGCCGATCCGCTCGCGCGACGTGCGCGTGCTGGGACGGGTCGTTGGACTGTTCAGGAGTGTGCATTGATGGCGACGGTTCATCTGGAGCGGCCCTGCGCCGTGCTGCCCAACCTCACTCGGCGCGAGGGGCCGACGCTGGAGGACGTGCTCTCCGGCGCCTGGGAGGACCTCATCGCGCACCGCACCGCGACGTGCCCGATCTGCGACGGGGCGATGGTGCCCCGCTACGGATCAGGGCCGTCGGCGGTCGGGGGGCGCTGCGGCGAGTGCCGGGCCGAGCTGACCTGAGCCAGCACCGGCTCAGCGCATGATCTGCGCGAGGACGTCCTCGTCGTCGGGGCGCTCGGGCGGCTGCGGCGGCTGCGGCGGCGTGCCGTCGTCGGCGACGACCTTCGTCTTGGCGGCCAGGTCGCCCAGGCGCACGCGCCGCTCGCCGGTCGCGACGACCGTGATGACGCCGACGATGTACAGGCTCGGCAGCCAGTCGACGGCCCGCACGAGGTTGCGAATGGCGATCGGCCCGGCGCCCGCCTTCGTGGTGTCGTCGCGCACGACGCGCAGCTTCATGACGCGCTTGCCCAGCGTCTGCGCCCAGACGAGCTCGGTCCCGAAGTAGTAGGCGAAGGTCAGCAGAAAGAACAGCGTGCGCGGCGCGCCCTGGGTCTCGGCCCACAGCGAGTACTCGCGCGCCTCCTCGTTGCCGAGGGTCTTGGCGATCACGATGAGCAGGACGCCGATCAGCGCGACGTCGATCAGCGCCGCCACGATCCTCCGGCCGAGCACGTCTCCCATGTCCCGGACCCTACATACGCGTGCGTTCAAACGACTCGCAGCCGGCCGGCGGGTCAGCCGCACGTGGCGGTCGTCAAGCGCCGGATGGCGCCACCGCGACCGGCACCGCCCGGCCCGCTCGCCGCGGCTGGCGAGCGCGACCGCGACCATCTACGCTGGTAGGGCAGGCCAAGCAGCCGCGGAGGCTCGCCCTTCGAGGAAAGTCCGGACATCACAGGGCAAGGTGGTCGGGAACCCGACCCGGGGAAACCCGCGGGAAAGTGCCACAGAAACACACCGCCGATGGCGCGTTCGCACGTGCAGCGCGCACAGGCAAGGGTGAAAAGGTGCGGTAAGAGCGCACCGGCGTCGTGGCGACACGGCGGCCAGGTAAACCCCACCCGATGCAAGGCCAAGCAGGACCGCTTGCAGGCTGCCCGCCAAGGTCCAGGTCGGCCGCGTCAGATGGATGGCTGCTCAACGACAGAATCCGGCTTATCGGCCTGCTAAGGGATGGGCCCCCGCCCCGGCGGGGGCCCGTTCTACGTCCGTGCGCCGGCCGCGTCATCCGGAAGCGTGCGCGGTCATCGGCGACGACGACGACGAGCACGGCGCGCGACCGCAGCGCGCCGTAACGGGCCGCAGCGCGGCGCTGCAGCTTCGACGTCGCCTGAGCTACCCGATCTGCGCCAGCGCCTCCTCCAGCGTCCCGTGCATCGGCGCCGCACGGCCGAACTCCACGAGCTCCAGCGTGCGCAGCACGATGCTGCCGCCCGGCGTCACGACGCGCACGAGCTGACGGCGCTCGCCGAGCCGGCTCGTCAGCGCGAACAGCTTGCGGATCGCCGTCGAGTCCAGGAAGCCGACGCCGCTGAGGTCCAGCACGGCGCCGTGCGCGTGCGTCGGCACCGCCGCCTCGACGAGTTCCACGACCCGCCCCGCGTTGAAGACGTCGAGCTCGCCGGTGACGCTGACGATCACGTGATCGCCGTGCTGCGTGCTCGTGAGCGTCGCGCCGTCGATGTTCATGCGCCCACGCGCTCGGTCAGGCGCCGGCGCAGGCGCAGCGTGGTCCCGTCGGATGCGGACTCGAGCTGGACGTCGTCCATCAGCGCGTCGATCAGCTCCAGGCCGCGGCCCTGGTCGCTCGGCGGGCGTCCCTCGCGCCAGCGCCCGCGGTCGCGCACGACGACGTCGACCTCGCCGTCGCGCAGGATGGCCTCGAAGGCGATCGTCTCGTCGGGCGCCGCACCGGCGTGCTCGATCGCGTTCGTGCAGGCCTCGCTGCAGGCCATGACGATCGCGTGCATGTCACCGTTTGACGCCTCCGCCTGCGCGAGCCAGCGACGCAGCAGCGCACGCAGCGAGCGCAGCGCGCTGGGCTCGCTGGGCAGATCGAGCGCCAGGCGCGAGCCGAGCGGCACATGGCAGAGCGTCAGCAGCGCGACGTCGTCGCTCGTGGCGCCGCTGGGCAGCGCCGCCAGCAGCAGGCGGTCGCACAGCGCCTCGGCATCCAGCGGCCCGTCGGCCGCGGTCGCCGACAGGCGACCGAGGCCCAGGTCGATGTTCTCCGCGCGGCGCTCGACGAGACCGTCCGTGTAGAGCACGACCGCGCCGCCGGCCTCGAGCGTCACCGTCTCCTGCACGTAGTTGGGGAACGGCAGCACGCCGAGCGGCACCGAGCGCGCTCCGGCGAGGAACTGCGGCCTGCCCTCGGCGCTCAGCATGAGCGGCGGCGGGTGCCCGGCGTTGACGTAGGAGAACTCGGCGTCGACGGGATCGAAGACGACGAGCACGAGCGTCGCCATGTGCTCGCGCGCCGGCTCGGCGAGCACGAACGTGTTCAGCCGCTCGGCGATCTGCGCCGGGCCGTGCCCCTCGAGCGCGTAGGCGCGGATCGCGCTGCGCAGCGCGCCGACCGTCGATGCGGCCGCCAGGCCCTTGCCCGAGACGTCGCCCATCACGAGGAGCACCCGCCCGCCGGTGAGCCCGATCGCGTCGTACCAGTCGCCGCCGACCTCGGCCTCCGACGCCGCGGGCAGATAGCGCCCGGCGAGCGCGACGCCGGGCAGCGCGGGCAGCGTCTGCGGCAGCAGGCTGCGCTGCAGCGTCTCGGCGATGTGGTGCTCGCGGCCGTACGCGCGCACGTGCTCGATCGCCAGCGCCACCCGGTCGGCGGTCAGGCGCAGCAGGTCGACGTCCTCCGGTCCCAGCCGCCGCGGCGCGCGCACGCCGACCTCGATCACGCCGATGACCTGGTCGTGCGCGATCAGCGGCACGCCGAGCATCGACGAGATGCCGGCATCGAGGATCGACGGGTCGGCGAGGTCGGAGGCGGACGGGTCGTTGAGCAGCACGGGGCGCCGCGTGGCCAGCACGCGCCCGGCGATCCCGGCATCGGCGGCCACGACCACGGGCCGGCTGGCGGCGAGGACCGGGTCGGAGCTGATCAGCGACAGGCTGCCGTCGTCCTGGAGCAGCAGCAGCGCCGCCGCCTCGGCGTCGAGCACGTCGCGCGTGCGGGCGAGGATCTGCGGCCCGAGCTGGTCGAGATTGCGCTGCGTCAGCGCGGTGTCGGCCACCGCCTGCAGGCGTCCGATCGTCAGCGCCGCCCGTTCGGCCTCCGCGCGCGCGGCCTCGGCGCGCACGAGCCGCTCCCGCCGTTGCTCCTGCGCCAGCCGGTCGCCGATATCGGTCAGCCGCGCGTTGAACATCGGCTCTCCGTCGCGCTCGACGACCCAGATCATCGTCTCGCCGCGCAGCTGCGTGCCGTCCGGCCGCTCGATCGTCACCCGCAGCTCGAGGTGGCGGGTGCCGCCCTCGCGGGCGGCCTTCAGCAGGTCGCGCCGGCGCTGGATGAACTTCGCCTGCGCCGCGGGCGGGATGCCGAGCTCCTGGAACGGGCGCCCCAGCACGTCGGCGCGCGAGCGGCCGAGCAGTCGCTCGGCGGCGGCGTTGATGTCGAGCACGCGCCCCTGCGCGTCGGCCGAGATGAAGCCGTCGCGCGCGCTGTCGACGATCAGCCGCGTGCGCCGCTCGCTGGAGCGCAGCGCCTGCTCCTGGCGCGCGCTGCGCTCCAGCGTCGCGCGCATCACGCCGAGCAGGCGCGAGATCAGCAGGCCGACGACGAGCGGCGTGCCGAGGACGAGCACGAGGCGGATCGTCGCGTCCATCGTGTCGTCGATGCGCAGGACGATCGCGTAGGCCGCGCCGATGATCGCCAGGTGGCCGATCGCCGCAGGGGTCGAGAAGAAGTAGAACGCGTAGAGCGCCGGCCACGTGTAGATCAGCGCGTAGAGCGTCGCGTTGTGCGTGTAGTGGATGACGAGGCTGAGGATCACCGTCACGCCGGCGAGCGCGAGGTGCACGAGGCCGTCGGAGACCTGGGCGGCGAAGCGCAGGAAGACGAGCGCCAGCGCGAGCGAGAGCGCGGCGAGCACCAGCACCGAGCGCTCCTCGACCGACGCGACGTTCGGCAGCAGCACCGTCAGCACGCAGATGAGCGCTGCGGCACCGTAGAGGAACGCCAGCGAGCGGGCCTTCGTTCGGGTGTCGAACATCGCATGCGCCCGCATCAGGGGCTCAGCTTACGAGCGTGCCCCGGCCCCGCCAAGGGGAGCGCACGAGGCGCTTGCGCCACGCTTCAATCGATGCGAACATCTGTTCGTATGACGATCGTCTGCGTCCTGCTGGAGCGATTTGAGCTCGCCGTCGCCGCAGGTGGCCGCGCGGGGCTGCTCGGTGAGCCGGCGGCACTGGCGCCCGAGCCCGGACGCGAGCTGTTCGTGGGCACGGTCTCGCAGGCTGCCGAGGCGTTCGGGATCCACGCCGGGATGCGGATGGGCGAGGCGCTGTCGCGCTGCCCGCGCCTGGCGCTCGTGCCGCCCGATCCGATGGGCGTCGCCGAGGCGTGGGAGCGCGCGCTCGCGCGGCTGGAGAGCCTCGGCGCGGCGGTCGAGTCGCTGCGCCCGGGCGAGGCCTGCTTCGACGCGCACGGCCTGGAGCGCCTGCATGCCGGGCGGGTCGTGAAGATGCTCGCCGAGGGCTACCTCGCCCAGCACGGTTCCGAGCGCCTGCGGCGGGTGCTGGCCGGGCCGCGGATCGGGCAGGGGCCGACGCGCTTCTGCGCCTTCGTGGCCGCATCCGACGCGCGCGTCCGGCGCCCCGGACGGGTCGCGGGCGCGGCCGACCTCGACTCGCATCCCGTCGAGCTGCTGCGCCGCCGCGCGGAGATCGCGGCGCTCGTCGAGCCGTTGCAGCGGCTCGGGATCGCGACGCTCGGCGACCTCGCGGCGCTGCCGCGCAGCGCGGTCGCCGATCGCTTCGGGCGCCCCGGCCTGCTCGCCCACGACCTCGCCCGCGGGCAGGACACGCCGCTGCGCCCGCGTGAGCCGGGCGAGCTGCTGCGCGAGGCGCTCGAGCTGCCTGAGTCGGGTTCCGGCGAGCAGCTCGGCCGCGCGCTCGGGCTGCTGATCGACCGCCTGCTCGCGCGCCGCGAGCGGCGCGGGCGCACGCTGCGCTCCGTCGTGCTCTCCGCGCGGCTCGTCGAGGGCGGAACGTGGCGCGAGCGCGTCGTCTTTCGCGAGGCGCTCGCCGACCCGCAGCGGATGCGCCTCGCGCTTGGCGGGCGCCTGGCGCTGCTGCCCGCGCCCGCCGAGGAGCTCGAGCTCATGGTCGAGCGGTTCGGCCCACCCAACCCGGAGGCGCGCGCGCTGTTCGACGACGGCGGCGTGCGCCGCGACGAGCGCCTGCGCGAGGCCGTCCGCCAGGCGCGCGCCGTCGCCGGCCCCGACGCGGCGCTGCGCGTCCTGGAGATCGATCCCGACTCGCGCGTGCCCGAGCGGCGCGTCGTGCTGACGCCGTTTGATGTCCGCCCCGTCCGCTCGCGTCGCGCCGGTCCGGGGAGTCCATGAGCTCCGGGCCGCGCAGGATCGCCGAGCCCCTGCCGGCCGCCGTGCGGGCCGATGCCGGCGGCACGCCGCTGCAGGTCGACGGGCGGGCGGTCGACGCCGTCCGCGAGACCTGGCTCGTCGAGGATCGCTGGTGGACGGAGCGCCCGCTGCGGCGGCGCTACTGGGAGGTCGTCACCACCTGCGGGCGCAACATCGTCGTCTTTCGCGACCTCGTCGAGCCCGAGCGGGGGTGGTACTGCCAGCGCTGAGCCACACTCTCTGAACATGCGCGAGGACCAGCCCGCTTCGGAGGCGGCCGCGCAGGCCGGCCTCGCCCACGTCGCGACGGCATCGTTTCTCGCGTCGCGGGTCGTCCCGACGGGCGGCTATGCCGTCGCGCTCGCGGGCGGCGTCGCGCTTGCGCGCGTGGCGCAGGTGGCCGGAGCGCGGATCGGCTACGGCGCGAGCATCGCCGCGATGCTGCAGGCGGTCGCCGTCCTGGGCCCGTCGCGCGTCAGCGTTCCGCTCACGCAGGCGGCGTCGGCGCCGCTGCTCGGGAGGATGCACGCGCGCGGCCGGCGGGTGGCCACGCAGATCGGCGCCTGCGCGACGATCCGCGCCATCGACCAGCTCGTCTTCGCGCTCTTCTACATCTGGATCGTCGGCGGGGTCGGCGCCTACGCGGCAACCTACGACGCGATCGCGGGCCACATCCCGGGCATGCCCGACGGCACCGTCGCGGCGCTCGGCGCGACCGGGCTGGCGCTCGTGGCGTGGACGGTGTTCGCGAGCGTCGTGCAGGTGCTCGTCTACCGCGCGGCGCTGCGGGCGTGGCCTGCGCAGGCGGCTGCGCATGCGTCGGACGGTCTCGTCGCGGCGCGCGCGGGCGTTCGGGCGCCCCGGCCGCATCCGCGCTACGATCCGCGCGCGGTCGCGCTGGCGGCCGTGGTCGCGTTCTGCGTGCTGATCGCGACGACGGCGTGGGTGGTGCTCGGGGCCGTCGTCGCCTGGCTGACGATCGCCTGGGCGACGGCCCGCGCCGACCCCGCGCCGGTGCGCGCCGGGCTGGCGCTCGCCGCGCTGCTGGCCGCCGGCGCGCTCACCTTCAACGTCGTCGGCGGCACGGACCTGGACCTGACGCTGCAGCGCACGATCCGCGCCGGCCTGCTCGTGGTCGTCGCGACGTGGCTGCGCGCCGCCGCGGGCGAGGACGGCGTGCGCGAGGTGGCGCGCCGCTCGCTGCGCCGCGCGCGCCGCGTCCCCGCGATGATCGAGGCGTCGCAGATCCTCGACCGGCTCGGCGCCGGCGGCACGCTCGCCGCGTCGGGCCGCACCCTCGTCGCGGCGGTCCGCGACGTCCCGCGCCGCCCGTCCCCGCTCGCCGCTGCGGTGCTCGGCTGGGTCGCGGTCGAGGCCGCGCGCTTCAAGGACGCGCCGCCGCCTGCCGTCGCACGCGAGGCCCTGCGCACGGCGTGGCGCGACCGCGTTCTCGTCGCCGGCGTGATCGCCGCCGTCGCCGGCGCCGTAGTGTCGGTGTAGATGAGCGCTGCAGCCACACCGCCGACCTACCGCGAGCGCCTGCGCGCCGAGGGCGCGGTGCTCGCCGGCGCGGGCGCGCTGGGCAGCGTCCTGCTGATCGCGTTCGTCGACGAGGCGAGCGAGCGCGCGGCAAGCACCGCGGGCCAGATCGCCTTCGTCGTGATCGTGCTGGCCGTGCTCGCCCCGCTGCTGCTGCGCCGCTGGCTCGCGGCGGCAGAGCCGATTCGAGCGGGAACCGAGCCGACCGGCCAGCCGACCCCGCTCTGGATGCCACCGCTCGTGGTCGCCGTGCTCGTCGCGCTGTTCGTCGTCCCCGGCGAGCTCGGAGTGGGCGCGGCCGGCTGGGACGCGGGCCTGCGCATCACGCTCGGCTGTCTGCTCGTGGGGCTCGTGCAGGCGGTGCTGCTGGCGCGCCTGGTCGGCGCCGACGAGGCACGCCGGGGGCGCCGCTACGTGCGCCTGCCGGGCTCGCGCGCGCTCGGCGGCACGAAGCTCGGGTTCTTTGTGAGCAAACACGCGTAGATCCGTCACACCCCGCGCGGCAGCCTGGCGGCATGCGCTGCTCGCGTGGCCAGGCGACCCTCGACTACGTCGCGCTGATCGCCGTCGTGGCGGTCCTCGCGGCGGCCGGGCTGGGCTTCGCCACCGGCGCGGCACCCGGCATCGCCAACGCCGTCGCCGGTCAGATCCGGCACGCGCTGTGCGTCGTCGGCGGCGGAACCTGCCCTGAGCTCGCACCCAAGCCGTGCATCGTCGCAAGCCGGCGCGACGCGCGCCACTATGCCCTCAGCCTGATCGTCTTCCGGGTCGACCACGACCGCTACGTGCTGCGCGAGGAGATGTCCGACGGCACGGTCCGCCTGACCCTGTCGCGCAGCGGCGCCGCCGGCGCCGAGCTCGCGGCCGGCGGTCGCGCGCAGGTGACCGTGCGAAGGCGCGCGATCGGGATGACCGACGAGACCCGCGCCGGCGTGCAGGGCGTGTTCGCCGCCGGCAGGGTGTTCGTCGCGCGCGACGCGCGTGAGGCCGCGGCGTTCATGCGCGCGATCCGCGGCGGCGATCCGCCCGCCTCGGCGCGAGAGGTCTTCTACGACGGCGGCATCCGCGGCCTGGCCACGACGGCGTCGGCGACTCGGTGGCGGGAGCGTCGCTGCGCGGGCTCGGCGGGACGATGATCGGCGGGCGCCGCGACCGCCGCACGGGTGACCTCACGCTGACGGTGAACGCGGGGGGCTCGGGCTGGGGCGCGGTGACGGCGGCCCTCGGCGGACCCGTCGCGACCAGCGAACGCGCGGTCAGCCTCGCGGTGACGCTCGACCGCCGGCGGCGTCCGACGGAGCTGTCGCTGTCGGCGTCGGGTGCGTTGACCGGCGGCGCGGCGCTGCCGCCCGGCCTGTCGCGCGCGCTCGCCGGCCGCCTTTCGGCGATGTCGGTCGACGGCGGCGGGCGGCGCCTCGAGCTCACCGCGCGGCTGGACCCGCGCGACCCGCTCGTCGCCGCGGCCTGGCAGCGCTTTCGCGACGACCCCGCGAGCGGCGACGCGATCCGCGGCCTCGGCGAGGCGATCCGCGATCGCGCGCACCTCGACGTGCGAACGTACCGCACGAACAGCACCTCCAGCGGCGCGTCGGCCGGCATCGGCCAGATCGTGCAGGCCGGCGGCGAGTACGAGCACATCGTCGAGAACAGCCGGCTGCTGTCGGCCTCGTCGCGCCCGTCGGGAGGGTTGTGGGAGGAGCGGTTCGATTGCGTCGCCTGATGAGTCCCGATCGTCGCGTTGTGGTTGGGGGGCGGGGCGGTCGGCCGGCCGCGCGCGCCAGACAATCCTCAACCAGATCCGTCGGAGACGCGCCACGGCAGCCATCGCACTATGCGGAGATGTGGACCGCCGAGTGAGACCAGTCCACGCAGTCCCTCTGGCACGCGAGCCAGCAGCGGCCGACCCCACAGCGCCCTCATCAACCGGCCCAACCACCAGTGCCCGTTCGGGTAGTCACTGGGCTCTAGCCCGGCGGGGCGGGGAGGGCTAGGCTCGCAGCACGACGATGGGCGGGCGTGAGAAGCAGCACAGCGAGGGCCCGCAACCTGGCCTGGCGGAGCCCGCGGCCACGACCGAGGAAGGCCTGGCGGGCCTGCTGCGCGGCGACCCGCTGGCCTCCCCGCAGGCGTGGCGGCGCAATCCCCAGGCGCAGCGCCGGTTGGTCCTCGCGCTCCAGCGCAGCGCGGGCAACGCCGCGGTGCAGCAGCTCCTGCGCGCCGTCGCCCCGCCCGAGGCCGTCGCCGCCGCGCCGCGCGGCGCGCTGCTGGTCGCCGACGACGCGCTGCCCGCGAGCGGCCAGATGCGTCGCGAGGATTTTCTGGACATGGTTCACGAGGCCGTCACCGCCGCCGCCGCGGATGCCCTGGCCGGATCGCTGTGGTCGGCCGCGGGATGCCCGTGGATCGACCACTGGATCGACTATTACCGCGACCAGGAGCCCGGCAGTGTCGAGGACGCCGTCCGCCGCTACGCGCCCCAGGGCCGCGGCCGCGGACACCGCGCGCGGGTTCGTCCCCGTGATCTGCGCGCGCGTCACGGCCGGGATCGCGACTTGGCGGGAGACCGGCGAGATCCCGGAGATGCCTGGGCGCCCGGAGGCCCGCGCCGCGGCCGCCGCCGCCACCACCACCACCGCCACCACCGCCGCGCCGGCCGCCGTGGCGCGCACCGGGCGGTCGCTCGAGCCCGCCGTACAGAGCCGTATGGGCGCCGCCTTCGGCGCCGATTTCAGCGACGTCCGCGTGCACACAGGGATGGCCACCGCGGGGGCGCGCGCGCTGACCGTCGGTCGCGACATCGCGTTCGCGCCCGGGCAGTTCGAGCCGGGCACGCCGGTCGGCGACGCCCTGATCGCCCACGAGCTCGCGCACGTGCTCCAGCAGGACCCGCTGGCGGCCGGCGGCGGCGCCTCCGGTGCCTACGAGCGCGACGCCGACCGCGCGGCCGTGGGCGTGCTGGCGCGCCTGGCCGGCCTTGATGGCCCGGCCGTGCGACCGCAGCTGCGCCGCGGGGTCGCGCTGCAGCGCTGCGGCGACACTGCCACCACCGTCGCGCCGCCCGTCCGCCGCCCCTACAAGGAGATCGTCGCCGAGTTGCGCGGCCTGCGCGCCCGCAAGGAGGCGATCCTGGCAGGCACCGAGCCGGTGACCGCTCAGGCCGAGATCGACGCCCGGGTCGCCGAGCTGGCCGCCGAACTGCGCGACCACGGCATCATGCTCGACCCCAACGAGATCCTCGACCGGATCGCGGCCGACCCGAACGTCGACCTCAAGCAGGTTCGCGGCCGGCTGGTCTTCGGCCCGGCCGAATCGTTTTGGGGCGCGCGCATGCGCTTCCATGCGCTCGTCGAATACATCCCCCCCCGGACGCAAGATCGAGCTCGCCTGGCGCTACGACCCGGGGACGGCCACGAGCGCGAGTTCCCGCTGTGGAAGACCCTGAACCGGGTCCCGGACACGATGCTGGAGCTCGACGAGGAGTTCTGGCTCGCCGTGCAGGGCTGGAAGCTCGACCAGACGCGCCAGATGGACGTGAAGGTGCGCATCTACCTCGGGGACGAGGACGCCGAGCAGACGACGTTGAGCTCCGGCGTCCTGAAGCTGCCCGACAAGGACCTGCCACCCAAGCTTTCCCTCACCGCCGACCCCGCCGTGGTAATCGCCGGCGGCGACACGGTCGTGCAGATCCCGGAGGTGATCCCGGCCTTCCAGCGCTACTCGGTCGACTGGGAGATCGACGGCAAACCGAAGCAGAAGGACGTGCCGGCGCTCGGCATCGTGTTGAGCGACCCGGGCGGCAAGAAGGTCGTCGCCAAGGTCTACAAGGTCAAGCGCGCCGGGACGTTGATGGGCCCCGGCGTGGCCATCCAGGCGGCGCGGGATATCGAGAGCAAGGAGCTCGTCCGCACCGCCGACACCGCCGTCACCGTGCAGTCGCCCAAGGAAGCGGCCGACGTGGTGATGGGCCAGATGGGGTCGGACAGCCTGCCGCACCTCTCGACGCTCGAGGACAGCATCAAGACCTCGATCGAGGAGCTCGAGCGCAAGGTCTCAGAAGGCGGCGAGCAGGCGGAGTACTGGGAGGAGCGCCTCGACGCGCAGCGCAAGCGCCTGCGCAAGCTGCGCGAGAACGAGCCCGACCTCGAGATCCACCACCCGCTCCCGCAGGACCCGCTGTCCTCCGAGGACCCGATCCCCTACTCCGGGCCGATCAAGGCGGTGCTCGTGGTCCCCGGGCGCGGCGTGCAGCCGCTGAACATCTACGTCAGCGGGCGCAAGCAGGCCAGCGGCTGGAAGGTCCGGCTGCTCGACATGACCAGCTCGGACGTGTACTCGCGCGACGGCGAGGGCGCGACGCAACTGGAGGCCTACGAGATGGCCTTCCGGGCCTGGATCGACGACCACCCGTACCCGCACGGCGGCACCGTCACCTACCAGTTCCCGGGCACCGGCCTGCGCGTGCCGACGAGCTTCAAGACCAAGGACACGGCGTGGGACACGGTCAAGCGCTGGGTCGACGGCGTCCTGCTGATCGCCGGCGTCCTGCTCGCCGTGCCCGAGCCGTCGATGCTGACCAAGGTGATCGCGGGGATCATCGTCACGGCGGGCGTCGCCCGCTCGGCGGTGGCGATCTACGAGAACCTCCAGGTCGGCATCGATCCGCTGGACAAGCGCAACGTGCTCGAGGGCATCTCGATCGTCACCTCGACGCTCGGCCTCTCGGGCACGCTGCTGCGGTCGGCGGGGATCACGACGATGTCGCCGATGGTCTACCGGGCTGGCAACTGGATGGTCATGGGCTCTCTGGCCGGCGACGCCGGCACGCTGGCCTTCATGGCCTACGACGCATACGCGTCGCTGCAGGCGATCCGCGCCAACCCGACGCTCGACGAGGGTCAGAAGTCGATGGAGACCATGCGCGTGATCGCCCAGCTCATGGCCTCCGGCACGCTGTTCTTCGTCAGCAATCGCGACCTGTTCAAGCAGGGCATCCGCCCGTCGGAGTTCATCAAGCCCAAGTCGCCCGACGTGCGCCTCGGCGAGGCGCTGCCCCCGGCCACGAAGCTCGACTTCGGCGTGGAGCTGCGCAAGGCCGGCGACATCCACACGGCCGAGCGGATCCGCACGGGCAAGGTCTCAGATCAGGAGATCCTCGACCGCAACGCCGTCCTGCCGTGGCTCAAGACGATGCCGCCGGCCGACGTCAGCGACCTCACGAAGCGGGCGACGCTGGACACGCTGGTGGCCGCCCAGGACCTGAACGCCGCCGACTTCAAGCGCGCCTTCGACCAGATCGGCGACGACAAGCTCGCCAACGCGCTGGCGCCGAAGATCAAGGGCCAGGGCCTGGTCGGCTACGGGCGGCTCAAGCAGGCCGACCCCAAGCTCAAGATCGAGCCGCTGCCGGACGGCCAGCTGCGTCTGGACGACCAGATCACGGTAGGGCCGGCGCGGCTCGCTGACCTGGGCGACGCGGAGCTTCAGAAGCTGACCAAGGCCGTCACCGCCCTCAAGCACGACCCGGAGGTGCGCAAGGCCGTGGTCGACGCCAAGCAGCCGGGCATTCCCGGTGGCGAGGCGGCCGTGCGCAAGCGGCTCAACCCGGTCCAGCAGGAGCAGTTCGACACCATCAACGAGCTCGGGTCGCGCGAGCGCCTGCGCTTCGACTACCAGACCAAGCAGGCCGACGACTTCCTGCGCGAGATGGACCTGACGGACGACCCCATGTTCGGCAACCTGACCCAGGCGGACCGCATCCGGCTGTTCGACATGCGGACCCAGACGGTGCCGGGCGGTGGCGGCGTCCAGGACCAGATCCTGGTCAAGCGCCGGTTCGCCGAGTACGCGATGGCGCGCGCGAAGACCCCGCTGGAGTTCGTCGAGCACTTCTCGTTCGCCGCTGGCGAGTACAAGGCGCGCCTCGAAGGCCTCGAGAAGGCCTACAAGGCCGACGCGGCGGCGCTCAAGGCGGCCGGGGAGAACGAAGCGCGTGCGCAGCGCAAGGCCGGCGAGCGGCTCGGGTTCGGCGGCAGGAACCCCGACGGGAGCGCGCAGCCGTCCACGGCGTTGGCGCTAGTCCGCGAGGAGATCGACAAGCCGGGCTGGCTGATCAAGGTGCAGGTCACGGAGCAGATGCGGCTCGCCGAGATCAAGCCGTTCATGGCCCCGGGACCCAAGCTGCCCACCGAGCCCGACGCCGCGATCGCGCAGCTCAAGACCGCCGCTAACATCCCGTTCGACCGCGAGATCGCGGCTGCCTACCACGTGCACAAGCACCACAGCGAGATGCCCGAGGGCCAGCAGTACACGCCGGGCGGCAAGTACAAGGACGAGGCGGAGGCCTACCTCGGCACGGCGCACGACGTGATCCGCGACTCGGACTCCACGTTCACGCACACGGCCACACAGGACGGCAAGGGCCGCTCCTACGCGTTCACGCGCACCGTCAAGGGCAGGGTGCCGGGCACGGCCAACGAGAAGAACTACAAGCAGATGGTCGTCGTGGAGGTCGGGGCCGATGGCAAGGCCGTTATGACCACCTTCATGCCGGATCGGGGCGTGAGGTAGCCATGGAGGACCTCCGCGAGTTGATGGCCGAGCTGTCCGACCTGGCGGGCCGCATCGGAGGCCACGAGGGTCTGGCGACCGTGTTCCTGCTCAGCCTCGCGCGGCTGGCGCTGGCGCTCGAGCGCGAGCCCGCGCTGCGCGAGGACGCCGATCTGCGCGACTTCTTCGCTGCCACCGGCCGCGACCTGCGCGGCGCGATCGGCGGGCTCGACCTGTTCGCGTACGAGACCCGCTCCCGGCTCGACGAGCTGCTCGATCCCGGCGCGTGGGCCGCGATCTCCTGGCGCCGCTCGGCGCTGAAGTTCCTGCAGGACCTCTACGCCGGCACGCCGCTGGAGGCCGAGCTGCCCGGCCTCGCCGAGCAGCTCGACGAGCGGCTGCACGAGCGCTGCGCCGTCGAGGGGTTCCTGAAGCCGGAGGAGATCCCGGAGGGGATGCCGAAATCCCACTGGTGGTGGTGGTGCCCGCAGAGCGCCTAAGCGTGGGCGGGCGCTTCCGCGCCTGCGGGCTCGCCGGCCTCGCCGCGGCGAGCGCCCTCTCGCTGGGGCTATCGGCTGCCCGCGACCTCTCGCTGCTCACCCAGGGCGCGGTCATCGTCACCGCCTGCGCGGTGTTCGTCGCGCTCGCGCTGGTCACGAAGGCGGTCGTCGGCCGGGAGCAACTCGTCTACTACCACCACGAGGTCGCGGTGCTGTCCGCGTGCGGCGGGCTGCTGGTCGTCCTCGGCGCGCCGGTCTTGGCCCATCTCGACGTCACCGCGGCGGGGCTCGGCGCGTTCCTGGTCGGCGGGCGCACCGGCTGCCTGCTGGCCGGCTGCTGCCACGGCCGGCCGGCGCGGCGCGGCGTCCGCTACGGGCCCGAGCACGCCGCGGCGGGGTTCCCCGGCTGTCTGGTGGGCGTGCGGCTGCTGCCGGTGCAGGCGCTGGAGGCCGTCGGCGAGGCGGCGCTCGCGGCCGCGGGCTCGACGCTGGTGGCAGCCGGGGAGCCGGCCGGCAGCGCGCTCGGGCTCTACGTGAGCGGGTACGCGGTCCTGCGCTTCGCGCTGGAGCCGCTGCGCGGCGACGCCGCCCGCCCCTATCACGCCGGCCTGTCCGCCGCCCAATGGTGGTCGCTGGGGCTGGCCGCGACGGTGGCCGCGGCCGGGGTCGCCGGCCTGCTGCCCGGCGGCGCGGTCCACGTGGGGCCGGCCCTCGCCATCGCACTTGCCGCCGTCGCCGTCCGGCGGCGCCACGACGATCTCTTCGCCGCGCGCCATGTCTGCGAGCTCGCGGAGGGCCTGCAGCGCGTCGACCGGCGCGGCTCGCGGCCTGTGACGGTGTTCGAGACCTCGCTCGGCGTGCGGCTCTCGCGCGGCCGCGACGCGGGCTGCGAGCACTACACACTCTCGCGCCGCCCCGGCGCGCTCTCGGGTTCTGAGGGCGCGGCGCTGGCCCGCCTCGTCCTGCGCCTGCGCCACGACGGCGCGGAGGGCCGCATCGTGCCCGGGGTGGCCGGCGCCGTGCACGTCGTGGTGCGCGGGTAAGGGTCGTCCAACGGGCACTTGGAGCGGCGACCTGGGATCAGCCTTGGCGGACGGTCCGAGGCAGATGGTCAGTCTCGACGACTTCCGGCGGAACATGTCGGCGAAGTGCCGGGGGTGTGGGATGCGGGCACTTGGCGACGCGGCGAGTCGCTCAGCGGGTGCTGTAATCGCCCGCGGCGGCCGTGCGTCTGGCGGATGGGGTTCTCGATGCGGCGCGTGAGGTCGTCGTTCGTGGCGGCGAAGTGGTTGACGGCGTCGAGCGCGCAGGGTTCGCCCGAGCCTGCGACGTCGGGATACTCTCGCCGTCGATCGCGAGGCCCAGGCCGGCGCAGACGATGTACGTACGCGTCACGTTCTCGGCCGCACTGTCAGCGCTTGAGCCCTCCTGCCAACGCACGACGACCGGGTGCGTCAGCCAGACCAGCTTGCGACACGCGGCGATGCGGTGATAGCCGGGGACGAGCTCGTAAGCCCATCAACCGGCCGGACGATCAGGCCGCGCAGCGCGATCGACTGCGCGAGGTTGTCGACATGCTCGCTGTCGAGCTCGCGCACGTTGCCGCGCACGCGGATCTCGTTGAGCGCCAGGCGCAGCTCATCGGACGCGGGGTGGTTGTGGTCGAGCGCGACCCCTGCAGCAGCACGCCCCGCCACAGCATCCTCTCCATGTGCGAACATGTGTTCGCATGTCGTACACGGAGCTGCACTGCCACTCGGCCTACTCGTTTCTCGACGGCGCCTCACAGCCCGAGGAGCTCGTGGCGGCCGCCGTCAACCACGGCCATGCTGCGCTCGCGCTCACCGACCACGACTCCCTGTCGGGCTCGATGGAGTTCGCGCAGGCGGCCAAGGTGCTCGGGCTGCGGGCGATCCACGGGGCGGAGGTCACGCTGGACGACGGGCGCCATCTCACGCTGCTCGTATGCGACGCGACCGGCTGGCGCAGCCTCTGCCACCTGCTGACGCGCGCCCATGCCCACACGCGCGAGGGGCCCCAGCGCAACCGCTCCGAGCCGGCCGTGTCGCTTGAGGACGTGGAGGCTCATCACAGGGGCCTCGTCTGCCTCAGCGGCTGCGCGCGCAGCGGCATCCGCGACGAGCCGACGATGCGCCGCCTGCTGCGCTCCTTCGGCCGCGACGCCTTTCGCGTCGAGCTGCAGCGCCCGCTCGCGCGGCACGACCGCGCGCTGAACCGCGGTCTGGCGGGGCTTGCCGAGCGCCTCGGCGTCCCGACTGTCGCGACGGGCAACGTCCACGCCCATGCGCCCGAGCGCGCCTACCTGCAGGACGCGTTCGTCGCGATCCGCGAGCACACGACGCTCGACGCCTCCGAGCCGCTGCGGCGCGGCAACCACGCCCACGTCCTGACGAGCCCGCAGGCGATGGCGGCGCGCTTCGCCGACCACCCCGAGGCCGTAGCCGAGTCGCAGCGGCTGGCCGAGACGCTGACCTTCGACCTGACGAGCGACCTCGGCTACCGCTACCCCGGTGCCGAGGACGCGCCCGCCGCGCGTGCGCTCGCGGAGGTCTGCCAGGCGCGCTTCGACGAGCGCTATCCGCGCGGCAGCACCCATCACGAGGAGGCCAGGGCGCGCCTGGAGGAGGAGCTGCGCGTCATCGACGAGCTCGGCCTCGCCGGCTTCTTTGTGCTGCATCGCGACCTGCTCGAGCTCGCGCGCGAGGTCGCGGTCGAGGTGCGGGGAACAGACACGGTTCGTTCGCTGCTGCCGCCGGGGCGCGGGCGCGGCTCGAGCGTCTCCTCGATCGTCTGCCATCTCACCGGCCTCAGCCACGTCGACCCGATCGCCAACAAGCTCCTGCTCGGGCGCTTTCTCAACGAGGAGCTCACCGCGCTGCCGGACATCGACCTCGACTTCCCGCGCGACATCCGCGAGAAGCTCATCCCGCGCGTGCACGAGCGCTACGGCCGCGAGCGCTCGGCACTCGTCGCGGCCTTCCCGACGTACCGCGCGCGCGGCGCGATCCGCGAGCTCGGCAAGGCGCTCGGGCTGCCGCCGGGGGAGATCGAGCGCGTCGCGCGCGGCAGCGAGGGCTGGTCGTCCTTCGAGGTCGACCGCGACATCGACGTCGCGCTCGGGCCGGGGCGGCGGACCGGGCGTTGGCAGTGGCTCGTGAAGCTCGCCTACGAGGCCTACGGCCTGCCGCGCCATCTGTCCCAGCATTCGGGCGGGATGATCGTCGCCACGCGCCCGCTCGTGGACTGCGTCCCGCTCGTGCCGGCGGCGATGGAGGGCCGCCAGCTCGCGCAGTGGGACAAGGACTCCTGCGCGGACGCGGGCTTTCTGAAGATCGACCTGCTCGGCCTCGGGATGCTCTCCGCCGTCGAGCGCTGCGTCGAGCACATCGCCCAGCGTCGCGGCGAGCGGATCGACCTCAGCCGGGTTCCCTACGACGATCCCGCGACGTACGAGTGCATCCAGAACGCCGACACGACCGGTGTCTTTCAGATCGAGTCGCGCGCGCAGATGGGCTCGCTGCGCCGCACGCGGCCGGAGAACCTCGACGACATCACGATCCAGGTCGCGATCGTGCGCCCGGGGCCGATCGTCGGCGGCGCGGTCAACCCGTACATCGAGCGCCGCCAGCGGCTGCGCGCCGACCCGACATACGAGGTTCCGTACATGCACCCGTCGCTGGAGCCGCCGCTGCGCGACACGCTCGGGACGATCATCTTCCAGGACCAGGTGCTCGAGGTCGCGCAGGCGTTCGCCGGCTTCAGCGTGGGGGAGGCCGAGGGACTGCGCCGCGCGATGAGCCGCAAGCGTTCGGCCGAGGCGATCGAGGCCCATCATCGGCGCTTCGTCGAGGGCGCGATGGCGACGCATCCCGACGTGACCGAGAAGCTCGCCGAGGAGGTCTTCACGATGGTCTCGGGCTTCTCGGGCTTCGGCTTTCCCAAGGCTCATGGCGCGGCCTTCGGCCTGCTCGCCTACCAGTCGACGTGGCTGCGCGTGCACTACGGGCCGGAGTTCCTCTGCGCGCTGCTCGACGAGCAGCCGATGGGCTTCTATCCGCCCGACGCGCTCGTCCACGAGGCGCAGCGACGCGGGATCGAGGTCTTTGCGCCGGACGTCAACGCCAGCGAGGTCGGCTGCACGGTCACGAAGGACGGCGCGGTCCAGGTCGGGTTGGGCTACGTGCTCGGCGTGCGCGCCGACGAGGTCGCGGCGCTTGTCGCGGCGCGCCACGAAGGCGGCCCGTTTGCATCGCTGGAGGATCTCGCCTCGCGCGCGGGCGCGGGCCGCGCGGCGCTCGAGAAGCTCGCCTGGTCGGGCGCCTGCGACGCACTCGCCGGCGGCGATCGCCGTGTCGCGCTATGGCAGCTCGGGGTGGCGAAACCGTCTCGCCCACCCGTGCGGGTGCGCGGCCAGGAGGGGGTGCAGCTCGCGCTCGCGCTGGACCTGCCGGCGCCGCCGAAGCTGGCGCCGCTGTCGGAGTGGGATGGGATGGTCGCCGACTACGCGACGACCGGGCTGACGGCGTCGATGCACCCGGTCGGGCTCCTGCGCGCGCGGCTGCACGCTTCCGGCGCGGCCGACGTCGGCGCGCTCGAGCGCCTGCAGCACCGGGCGCGGGTGCGCGTCGGTGGTCTGGTCATCGCGCGCCAGCGGCCGGGGACCGCGAAGGGGATCACGTTCCTGCTGCTCGAGGACGAGTTCGGGACGGTCAACGTCATCGTCTCGCCGCAGATCTACGAGCGTGACCGGCTCACCGTGCGGACCGAGCCGCTCGTCGTCGTCGAGGGGCGCCTGGAGCGGCATGCATCGGCCGGCGGCGCGATCAACATCGTCGCCGACCGCCTCACCCGCCTGGAGGTCGGCGATCGCGTGTCGGCGCAGGTCAAGGACTTCTCGCTGCTGGACGCGATCGAGCTCGCGCGCCAGGCCGAGATGCAGCGCGCCGCGCGGGAGGTCGCCGCGACCGGGACCGACGACTTCCGCGCTGTCGCTCCGCCGGTCATGAACTTCGGCGCCGGAAGGCGGCGATGAGCGCTCGCCGCGCCGTGCCGCGGGTGCGATCGCGCACGGGCGCGGACGTCGTTCGCGCGAGGGTGAGGCGGCTTGGCCTCGCGGTCGGGTAGATTGCCCGCCGCATGGCAGCAATCGCGTTTGTCTCGTTGTTCCTCGCCCTCGGTCTCGGTGTCGTCCTCGTGGCGATGCGCGGTGGGCCGCGCGGCGTGCGCGACACGCTCGAGCGCGGCCGGCGCCGGCCGCTGCACGCCGGCGAGTTCGCCCTCGTGGGAGCGATCGCGCTGTTCGGGCTGATCGTTCCGGCGATCGTGCTGAGCAGCAACCAGGCCGCCGCCGGCCCCGGCGGGACGAAGCTCAGCGCGGACATGCAGGACGGGCGCGAGCAGTTCAACCTGCGCTGCGCCACCTGTCATACGCTCGCCGACGCCGGCGCCGTGGGCCGCGTCGGCCCCGACCTCGACGTCCTCGCACCGACCGCCGGCCTCACGATTGACGCGATCAAGAACGGCCGTGCGCGCGGCAAGGGCCAGATGCCCGCGCAGCTGCTCGAGGGCGAGGACGCCAAACACGTCGCGGAGTACATCGCCGAAGTCGCCGGCCGGTAGCCCACCGAAGTCGCCGGCCCGGTGGTGGGGCGAGCCCGCCTGGAGGCGTCTCGTTGTGGCCCGGTGCTTGGATGCCGCGGGGCAGGCCGGTCCCGGATGACGCGTGTGACGTCCCGTAGGACGGCGGAGGTTCAGTAACCGCCAGAACATCCTGGGGAGACCGCGGCCCACCCCCGAACACCCGGGCGGAGGCGCCCCGGCGGGCGCGCATTGTGGGCAGAGCGGGTGGTGCACTGCACATGCCTGGCGCGCAACGCCGACAGCGCAGAAGCACCCGCAGCCGGCGCCAGCGCCCACGAACCCCGCAAACTGCGCGTTCCGTCCGCGGTCTCCATAACACTGCATATATGCAGGGAAATCGATCGCTGCTACGATACCGCCGTCAGATCGCCGAATCCGGGGTCCGCAAGGGCCTCAGGAGCGGGGGAACCACACACGGGGGCGAATCGCCGGCAGTCCGCGGCGTAGCGCAGCTCTTTCAGCGCGAGCCCGTCAGCTAACCCCGTAGGCACTCCAAGAAAGAGGCCGAAAACCGCATGGCACACACAGAAGCCCGCGCATGGTGGGCCGAGGTTGAACATCTGCAGGGCAGCTATGCGCGCACCGATGAGGCGCGCCGTCGCGCTGACCGTGCCGATGACATCGCGCGACATGCGCTGCGTGAGCGCCAGCCCGGCGAGGTCGAGGCCGTCCGCCCGGCCGCCGCGGCCCGCCCTGGCTCCCATCCCAAGGGAACTGCGATCCCGGCCCGCCGGACGGTCGAGATCCGCGGCCGGACCGTGTCGGCCCCGGCCGTCCCGAGGACAACCGAGATCGAGCGCCGGCGTCCGCCCCGGCGCCCGGTCGAGCGAATCGGCGCACGGCCTGACCGCGTCGCGATGTGGGCACTGCTGATGGGGATCGTGCTGATCCTCGTCGCCGTCGGCACCGCTGACGCGTCGGTCCTCGCGCACTAGCGACCGCGCGGCATGTCGTCGCCCGCCGGGCGGCGTCGCCGCGCGCTAGGCGTCGCGCACCGAACGCGGGCCCGCGCCAGCCCGCCGCAGCCCGCCGCGCGCCGTTGGGCGGAGCCCGCGCGCACCCGCCGCGCAGCCCGTGCCCACCGCCGCGCGGCCCGCCCCTCGCCGCGCAGACCGCGCCCACCGCCGCGCGCACCGCCGCGCCGGGTTGCAGCCGCCGCGCCCGCATCGCCTCCCTCCACATGGGCCCGCTCGCGTCGCCCCGGCGCGCACCCCCCGAACACGCTCGCAGACTCCCGGCCAACCCGTCTTCAACGCTCGATTGCGCCCCCGCGCCTCGGAAACCCTTTGCAAACTCCACCTTTGCAAACTCCACACACGAGCCTGAACCATGACTTAGCCGCGGTGCGTAGAACACAGCAGCACGGTCTTGCGAAGGCGCGGGCCGCCCCATACACTTACGACAAGTAAGCCAATCCCATAGATCCCCCCAACGGCACGGATGCCGATCCCTGGCCATCACCCCAGAAGGCTCCCCCCATGAAGACACCGATGAGCAGGTTCCAGATCCACGACGACCTCACCGCCCCGGAGGGCTCCGTGCCCGTCCTTCGCGGCGCCCTCGCCACCGGCGGCCAGCTGCCGAACTTCCTCGGTGCCCTCGCCGGCTCGCCGGCTGCCCTACGCGGCTACGCGCGCTTTCGCTCCGAGCTGCGGCGCGGCGATCTCGATGTGCCGACGCTCGAGCGCATCTCGCTCGCGGTCGCCGAGCACCACGGCTCGCAGCCCGGCATCGCGCTGCACAGCCGCACGGCCCGGCAGGCCGGCCTCGCGCTCGACGAGGTCGCGCTGGCCCGCGAGTTCAAGTCCAAGGACGAGCGCGCGGCCGCCCTCCTGGCGTACCTGAAGGCGGTCGTCGAGAGCCCCGGACGCCCACCGATGCACCTCCACGAAGAGGCGCGCGAGCACGGTTGGAGCGACGAGCAGATCCTGGAGGCCATCGCCTACGTCGCGCTCGAGCGCTTCACCGCGATGGTCAACGTCGCCGGCGATGTGCCGGTCGACGGCTCCATCGAAGACACGCGGATCCTGCGGGCCGCGTAACGCGGGATGGGAACAGCCGAGGACGGTCCGCAGCCGGCGCCGCGCAAGAGCAGCGGCCCGGCGAAGCGGACCCTCGTCGCGACTTGCGAAGGGCGACCGCCCTGCTGTCCGTACTACCACCAGGCGATCGAGCTGATCGGGCGCCGCTGGACCGGCGCGATCGTCAGCGTCCTGCTGCACGCCAAGCGGCTGCGCTTCGGCGAGATCGCCGAGGCCGTGCCCGAGCTGTCAGATCGGCTGCTGTCTGAGCGCATGAAGGAGCTCGAGCGCCGCGGGGTGGTCATGCGCACGGTTCACCCGGGCCGCCCGGTGCGGGTCGAGTACGAGCTGACCGAGATGGGCCGCGAGCTCGCACCCGCGGTGCGCGAGCTGGAGCGCTGGGCGCGACGCTGGCTGGCATAACCCGCCCTCGCACGAGGCGCCGGCGAGCGTCCGCCGCCCCCCGGGGGCACAGGACGAACCACTAGGCTCCCGACCATGAGCGACGACCGCCCCAAGACGCCCGACGACGTCAAGGCGCTCGTCGCCGAGCGCGATATCCGCTTCATCCGGCTGTGGTTCACCGACATCCTCGGTCAGCTCAAGTCCTTCTCGATCAATCGCGACGAGCTCGACGACGCGTTCGAGAACGGCATGGGCTTCGACGGCTCCTCGATCACGGGCTTCAACGCCATCGAGGAGTCCGACATGCTCGCCCTGCCGGACCCCACGACGTTCGCGATCCTGCCCTGGCGACCCGAGGAGCAGGGCGTCGGGCGCCTGTTCTGCAACGTGCAGACGCCCGAGCGCACCCCCTACGAGGGCGATCCGCGCCACGTCCTGCGCCGCGCGCTGCAGCGCGCGGGCTCGATGGGGTTTGACACGTTCAACGTCGGCCCCGAGCTCGAGTACTTTCTCTTCAAGGACTCCACGGGCACCGAGGTGCTCGACAACGGCGGCTACTTCGACCTCACGACGCTCGACGCCGGCTCCGACGTGCGCCGCGAGACCGTCCTGGCGCTCGAGCAGCTCGGCATCCACGTCGAGTACACCCACCACGAGGTGGGCCCCAGCCAGCACGAGATCGACATGCGCTACGCCGACGCCATGAAGATGGCCGACGACTGCATGACGTACCGCATCACGGTCAAGGAATACGCGATGAAGTACGGCTGGCACGCGACGTTCATGCCCAAGCCGCTGTTCGGCGAGAACGGCTCGGGCATGCACACGCACATGAGCCTCTTCCGGGACGGCAAGAACGCGTTCTTCGACGCCGACGACCCGTACTTCCTGTCGGACGTCGGCAAGGCCTTCATCGCCGGCCAGCTCAAGCACGCCCGCGAGGTGTCGTCGATCTTCGCCCAGTGGGTGAACTCCTACAAGCGCCTCGTGCCGGGCTTCGAGGCGCCGGTCTACGTCGCGTGGAGCCGGCGCAACCGCTCGGCGCTCGTGCGGGTCCCGCTGTACCACCCGGGCAAGGAGAACGCCACGCGGATGGAGCTGCGCTGCCCGGACCCAGCCTGCAACCCGTACCTGACGTTCGCCGCACTGCTGCAGGCGGGCCTGGAGGGCGTCGAGAAGGGCTACGAGCTGCCCGAGCCGATGGAGAAGAACCTCTACCACCTGTCGCCGGACGACCGCCGCCGCCTGGGCATCGAGCAGTTGCCCGAGACGCTCGGCGAGGCGATCGAGCTGACCGCGGAGTCCGAGCTCGTGCTGCGCGCGCTCGGCGAGCACATGTTCAACCGCTACGTGGAGATCAAGCGCCGCGAGTGGGAGGACTACCGCGTGCAGGTCAGCCAGTGGGAGCTCGACCGCTACCTGCCGGTCCTCTGAGCCATGAGCGCCGTCGACGCATCCGGCACGCTGACGCTCGGTGGCGACATCGAGGTCCATCGCCTCGCCTACGGGGCGATGCGGATCACCGGCCAGGGCGTCTGGGGCCCGCCCCCGGATCGCGACACGGCCAAGGACGTCCTGCGGCGCGTCGTCGGCCTCGGCATCGACCTCATCGACACCGCCGACAGTTACGGCCCGCACGTCTCAGAGCAGCTCATCGCCGAGGCGCTGCACCCGTACCCCGACGACCTGACGATTGCGACCAAGGGCGGCCTCGAGCATACCGGCCCCGGCCAGTGGCCTCGCAACGGGCGCCCGGAGCACCTGCGCGCCGCCTGCGAAGGCTCGCTGAAGCGCCTGCAGGTCGAGCGGATCGACCTCTACCAGCTGCATTCGCCGGATGCCGCGGTGCCGTACTCGGAGTCCGTCGGCGCGCTGAAGGAGCTCCAGGACGAGGGCAAGATCCGCCACGTCGGCGTCTCGAACGTCAGCCTCGAGCAGCTCGACGAGGCGCGCTCGATCATCGACGTCGTGACGGTGCAGAACCGCTTCAACCTCACCGACCGCACGTCGCAGGACGTGCTCGACGTCTGCGAGCGCGACGGCCTCGGCTTCTTTGCCTGGTTTCCCCTGGCGGCCGGCAACCTCGCCGAGCCCGGCGGGCTCGTCGCCGAGATCGCGCAGGCCCACGACGCGACGCCGGGGCAGGTCGCCCTGGCCTGGCTGCTGCAACGCTCGCCGGTGATGCTGCCGATTCCGGGAACCGGGTCGATCGCGCACCTCGAGGAGAACGTCGCGGCGGCCGAGCTCGAGCTCAACGAGGAGGAGCTCGCGCAGCTCGAGGACGCGGCGTAGCGCAGCGCCGCGGACGCGGCCGCTGCTACGGCTGGGCGAGCTTCGACGGCAGCCAGATCTTCGGCCCGATCTCGAACGTCAGCGCCGGCACGAGCACCGACCGCACGAGGAACGTGTCGAGTAGGACGCCGAAGGCGACGACGAAGCCGATCTCCGTGAGGAAGACGAGCGGCAGCACGCCGAGCACCGAGAACACGCCCGCCAGCACCACGCCGGCCGACGTGATCACCGCGCCGGTCACCGCCAGGCCGCGCAGCATCCCCTCGCGCGTGCCGTGGCGCAGCGTCTCCTCGCGCACGCGGGCCATCAGGAAGATGTTGTAGTCGATCCCCAGCGCCACGAGGAAGATGAAGGCGAACAGCGGCAGCGATGGTTCGCTGCCCGGAAAGCCGAAGATGACGTCGAAGACGACGGCGCCGACGCCGAGCGAGGCGGCGAAGGACAGGATGACCGTCACGATCAGCATGATCGGGGCGACGAGCGCGCGCAGCAGCACGATCAGGATCAGCAGCACGACGAGCAGCGCGATCGGGACGATCACCTTGTTGTCGCGCGCCGCGGCCTGGCGCAGGTCGTACTCGACCGCCGTGCCACCGCCGACGGCCGTGTCCTCGCCGCCGGCACGCTTGGCGGCCGCGCGAATGCCCGGGATGAGGTCGAAGGCCTCCGTCGAGAAGGGATCGGGGTCGAGCACGGCGGCGAGCAGCACGCCGTCCTTGCTGGTGCGCTTGACGGGCCGGACCGAGGAGACGCCGGGTGCGTCCGCGACGGCCTTCGTGACGGCCTCGGCGCGCGCGGCGTCGGGCACGATGACGTCAGCCGGCGCGTTGGAGCCGCTCGGGAACGACAGCGCGAGCAGCTCCTGGCCCGCGACCGCCTCGACGTCGTCGCGGAAGCCGTTGCCGCTCGTCAGGCCGGTGTCGAAGTTCAGCAGTCCGAGCGACAGCACGAGCAGCACCGCCACGGCGCCGATCCAGACGTGGCGCGGGCTGCGCGCCACGCGGTCGCCGACGCGGCGCCAGGCGCCGTGCATCTCGTCGGCCCCCTCGGTGCCGAAGCGCGGCACGCGCGGCCAGAACGCGCCGCGGCCCCAGATCACGAGCCAGGCCGGCAGCAGCGTCAGCATCGCGAGCATCGCCACGGCGACGCCCAGCGCGCCGATCGGGCCGAGGCCGGAGGTGCCGTTGACGTCGGCCAGGGTCAGGCACAGCAGCGCCGCGATGACGGTCATGCCTGAGGCGAAGATCGCCGGTCCGGCGGTGCGCAGCGCGAGCGCCATCGCCTCGTGCTTGTCCTCGTGCTTGCGCAGCTCCTCGCGGTAGCGTGCGACGAGCAGCAGCGCGTAGTCCGTGCCGACGCCGAGCACGAGGATCGACAGGATCGCCGAGGACTGGCCGTTGACCGTGACGCCAAGCTCGGTCAGGCCGTAGCCGATCGAGCGCGTGGCGACCTCGGCGAAGATGATCGCCAGCAGGGGGATCCAGAGGAAGATGGGACTGCGGTAGATCAGCGCGAGCAGGACGAGCACGAGCAGCAGTCCGGCGCCGAGCAGGGCGCCGTTGATGCCCTCGAAGACCTTGATCTGGTCGGCCGCGTAACCCGCGGGACCGGTGACCTTGGCCTCCAGCCCGCCGCCTGGGTCGCTGGCGCGTTCGCGCACGGCGTCGACCGGATCGAGGATCGTGTCCGCCTCGCCGTCGCCCTTGATCTGCGCCTGCACGATCGCGGCGGTGCCGTCGGGCGAGAACACCGGCGCGGCGAACTGGCTCGTGTTGCGCTGCTTGAGCTCGTTGACCGCGGCGCGGTCGGCGGCGATCCTGCTCTTGTCGGCGGCCGCCAGCCCGCCCTCGCGGCGATAGACGATGACCAGCGGCGCAAGCTCGCCGCCCTGGAAGCGCTCCGTCGCGGCGAGCGCCCTCGTCGACTCGGCGTCGCCGGGGAGGAACGAGGTGGACTCGTTGTTCTCGGCGTCGGTGAACTTTCCGGGCAGGTTGGCGGCGAACGAGCCGAAGATCGCCAGCAGCCAGATCGCCGCGACAACCCACTTCGCGCGCCGCCCGGCGGGAACTGCAAGGAGCGAAGCCATCGCAGACTTCTACATCATGGGTCGGCGGCTCAGGTTGCCGAGGCGAGAAGCGCCTGCAGCTCGGCCGGCTCGCACACCGGCCGCTTGCAGGTGAATCGCTCGCAGACATAGGCGGCGGCGCGGCCATCCACCGGACCGCGGCCCTCCAGCAGCGGCACGCCGCCGGCATCGTCGCCGTCGCCGCCGGCCAGCACGGCGTGCGGCCGAAACTGCGCGCGCACTGCGCGCACGAGCGCGCTCGTGTCGGCACCGACGAGCGCGACCTCCTGCGTCGCGGCGAGGTGGAAGTCCAGCGCCTGCAGCAGGTGCCCGAAGGCCAGCGGCGATCTGCGCAGGAGGTCGCCGAAGAGCTGCAGGACGCCGAGCGCGGCCTCCTCGTAGCGGGCCTCGCCGGTCAGCGCCGCGAGTCGCAGCAAGCCAAACGCGGCGCTGGACTGGCCCGACGGGATCGGCGAGTCGTCGATCTCCTTGCGCCGCGCGACGAGCTGCTCGTGGTCGCGCGCCGTCTGAAAGAAGCCGCCGCCGCCGGGATCGCCGAAGCGCTCGATCGTCGCGTCGGCGAGCTCGCGCGCGGCATGAAACCAGCGCGCCTCGAAGGTCGCCTCGTAGAGCGTCAGGAGGGCCTCGACGAGGAACGCGTGGTCCTCGAGGTAGGCGTTGAGCTTCGCCTCGCCGGCGTTGTAGGTGCGCAGCAGGCGGCCGTTGGCGGTGCGCATCTCGTCGAGCACGAACGCCGCGGCGCGGCGGGCCGCGGCGAGATAGTCCTCGCGCTCGAGCACCGCGCCCGCCTCGGCGAGGGCGCTGATCATCAGCGCGTTCCAGGCGGTCAGGCGCTTGTCGTCGAGACCCGGGCGGATCCGCTCGGCGCGCCGCTGCATGAGCGCGGTGCGAATCCGCTCGCGCACTTCGGGCGCGGGCTCGGCGCCGCGAGACTCGAGGATGTTCGCGCCCTCGAAGTTGCCGCGCCGCGTCGCGCCGAACCAGCTGATCGCCTCGTCTGCGTCGTCGTCGAGCACGTCGCGCAGCTCGTCGATGCTCCAGACGTAGAACTTGCCCTCGACGCCCTCGGAGTCGGCGTCCAGCGCGCTGAAGAAGGCACCCTCGGGGCCGGTCATCTCGCGCAGCGCCCAGTCGAGCGTCTCCTCGGCGGTACGCCGCAGGATCGCGTCGCCGCCGTCCGCGCCGCCGCTGACCTGCCAGCCGTGCAGGTAGGCGCGGGCCAGCAGCGCGTTGTCATAGAGCATCTTCTCGAAGTGCGGCACCGTCCAGTCCATATCGACCGAGTAGCGCGCGAAGCCGCCGCCGATCTGGTCGTGGATGCCGCCCGAGGCCATCGAGCGCAGCGTGTAGATCGTCATCGTCCGCTCGCCGCGGCGCAGCAGGAACTCGATCGTCGAGGCGGCCGGGAACTTCGGCGCGCCGCCCCAGCCGCCGCTCGTCGTGTCGAAGTGGGCGCGCAATTCGGCGACCGCGTCGTCGAGGATCTGCGTGCCCAACGGACGCTCGGAGGCCTTCAGCCGGGCGGCGCCCGACAGGCGCGCCGCCAGGTCGGTGCTCTGCGCGCGGATCTCGTCGCGCTGGGTGTCCCACGCCTTGGCGACGGCCTCGAGCACCGTCGGCCAGCTCGGCATCCCGTGGCGTGGCTGTGGCGGAAAGTACGTGCCGGCGTAGAACGGGACCTGCTCGGGCGTGATGAACACGTTCAGCGGCCAGCCGCCCGAGCCCGTCATCAGCTGCACGGCCTCCATGTAGAGCGCGTCGACATCGGGACGCTCCTCGCGGTCGACTTTCACGCAGACGAAGTGCTCGTTCATCTGCGCGGCGATCTCGTCGTTCTCGAAGCACTCGCGTTCCATGACATGGCACCAATGGCAGGCCGAGTAGCCGATCGAGACGAGCAGCGGGCGGTCCAGCTCGCGAGCACGCGCCAGGGCGTGCTCGCCCCAAGGCTGCCAGTCGACGGGATTGTGCTGGTGCTGCAGGAGATACGGCGAGGTCTCGCCGGCGAGCGTGTTTGGCATCGGGAACGCGGGCTACCCGGCGTGGCGCCGGCGGAAGCCATGCATCAGCGCGCATCCGCGGTCACCGCAGCCCGCGTGGGATAGCGTCCTGCCGCTTACCTGACCCCTGCCCAGGAGCGCAGTCAAACGTGTCCCAGCATCGTGAGCCCGTCACGGCGATCGGCGCGCCCGCCGCGATCGGTCCCTACAGCCACGCGGTCCGCGCCGCCGGCCTGTTGTTCTGCTCCGGCCAGATCCCGCTCGATCCCGAGACCGGCGAGCTCGTCGGTCACACGCCCGCCGAGCAGGCGACGCGCTGCCTGGAGAACCTGCAGGCGGTCTGCGCCGCGGCGGGAGCGGGCCTCGCGGACGCCGTGCGCTGCACGGTCTTCATGACCGATCTGGGAGCCTTCGCCGAGGTCAACGAGGCCTACGGCGTGTTCTTTGAGGCCGATCCGCCGGCACGCGTGGCGATCGGCGTGGCGGCGCTGCCGAAGGGCGCGCAGGTCGAGATCGACGCGGTGATCGCGCTGCCCAGCTGACCTGCCGCGCCCCGGTCGACCACCCGCCGCCCGCGCTCAGCCCTGCTCGCGCAGCAGCGCGCGCCGGACCTTCCCGCTGGCCGTCTTGGGCAGCTCGTCCGCGAAATCGACGCGCCGCGGGTACTTGTAGGGCGCGGTCTGCTGCTTGACGTGGTCCTGCAGCGTGCGGGCGAGGTCGCCGGACGGGACGAAGCCGTCGCGCAGGACGACGACCGCGCGCACGACCGAGCCGCGCTCGTCGTCGGGCGCCGCGACGACGGCGGCCTCGGCGACCGCCTCGTGGGCGACGAGCGCCGACTCGACCTCGAAGGGGCCGATCCGGTAGCCCGCGGAGATGATCACGTCGTCCGTGCGGCCCTCGAAGAACAGAAAGCCGTGCTCGTCGCGGGTGACGCGGTCGCCGGTGCGCCACGGCGCGCCGGTCATGGCGGGCGGCCGCGCGTCGCCGAGGTAGCGCAGAAAGAACGTCGGCACCGTCGCGGGATCGACGACGAGCTCGCCCTCGTCGACCGACAGGCCGATGCCGGGCAGCGGCCGGCCCATCGATCCCGGCCGTACGTCGGCACCAGGCGCCGTCCCCGTCAGCTGGCCGGTCTCCGTCTGGCCGTAGCCGTCGCGGATCTGCAGCCCGGTCGCCTCCTGCCAGGCGCGCAGCACCTCGGGGTTGAGCGCCTCGCCCGCAGCGACGAGCCCCGTCAGCGATCCGATCGGGCGCAGCGCCGCGCGCTTGGCGATCACGCGGTACTCCGTCGGCGCCATGCAGAGGACGTTGACCCGCTCGCGGTCGATGACGTCCAAGCGCTCGGCGGGGTCGAAGCGTGCGTCGTGCAGCAGCGCCGCCGCGCCGCGGATCCAGGGCGCGACGAACGCGTTGCGCGCGGACTTGCTCCAGCCGCTGGCGGCGGTGCACCACACGAGGTCGCCCGGCTGCGCTGCGAGCCAGTGCTCGGCCTGCACGCGCTGGCCGGCGAGGTAGCGCTGGCCGTGGACGGCCGCCTTCGGCTCGCCCGCGGTGCCGCTCGTGAACGTGATCAGGCACTCGTCCAGCGCCGACAGGTCGGCGGGCGGCGGCGGATCTGCCGACGCCGGCAGCGACGCGGCGCCCGCCACCCACACCGTCGGACCGTCCCAGCCCGACGCGGTCAGCACGTCCTCGTTGCGGGCATCGCAGACGACGGCCGCGGGCCGGCAGACCGCGATCCGCAGCGCCAGGTCCTTGGCGCGCAGCTGCTCGTTGCAGGGCAGCACGACGTAGCCCTGGCGAAAGCAGGCGACCATCGCGACCGCCCACTCGGGCCGGTTGCCGACCAGCGTCAGGACCGTGCCGCCGCGTCGCACGCCGTGCTCGCGGTGCAGGTGCCCGGCGAGATCCCGGGCGCTGCGCGCGAGCTGTCCGAACGGCCATTCGCGGCGCGTCCCGTCGCGCGCGAGCTCGACGATCGCCAGACGCTGCGCCGGCGCGCGTTCCACGACGTCGACGGCGAAGTTGGCCATGCATCGGGCAGTCTGGCACGGGGGCGTCGCGCGGTCCGCGCGCCGGTAAGCCGGGATCCCCCGGATCTCGCGGCCTCTCGCCACCGTGAGCCTTCGTCAGCGCGGATCGGCCTCACCACGAAGGACCCGCCCTGTCGGAGGTTCGGCCGTCCCACGCTGTCTCGGCTCACGGCGCCGAGACATCCACGATCTCCGGTGGATCCCGGCTAAGCTGACTCACGAGTCAAACCGCGAGATCCTGACCTGGGAGAACGTCACGTCATGGCCGTAGCCCCCGCGTACAGCGAGTACACCGACGAGCAGAAGGACATCATCGCGATGGTCCGCCAGTTCGCCGACGAGCAGATCCTCCCCAACGCCGAGCACTTCGACCACGAGGACGAGTTTCCGCAGGACATCGTCGACCAGATGAAGGAGCTCGGGCTGTTCGGGGTCACGATCCCCGAGGAGTACGGCGGGATGGGCCTGGATCTGACGACGTACGTGATGATCGTCGAGGAGCTCTCGCGCGGGTGGATCTCGATCTCCGGGATCATCAACACGCACTTCATCGGCTCCTACCTGCTGATGAAGTTCGGCACCGAGGAGCAGAAGCAGAAGTTCTTGCCGCAGATGGCGACCGGCGAATGTCGCGCGGCCTTCAGCCTCTCCGAGCCGGAGATGGGCTCCGACGTGCAGGCGCTCAAGGCGACCGCCACGAAGCTCGACGACGGCAACTACGAGCTCAACGGGCAGAAGATGTGGGTCACCAACGGTTTGCGCTCGCAGATCGTCTTCGTGCTCGTGCGCACCGACCCCAAGGCCGACCCGCCCTACAAGGGGATGAGCTGCTTCATCGCCGAGAAGGAGCCGGGGGTGTCGGAGAACACCGGCCAGTACGCCGGCTTCGTCGTCCCGCCGCCGCTGAAGAAGATGGGCTACAAGGGCGTCGAGTCGACCGAGCTGGTCTTCGACGGCTACAAGTGCCCGGCCGAGAACATCCTCGGCGGCGAGGAGGCGGGCCTGAACCGCGGCTTTCAGCAGATGATGGACGCGCTCGAGGTCGGCCGCGCCAACGTCGCCGCCCGTGGCGTCGGCATCGCCCAGCGCGCGCTCGAGCTGGCGCTGCGCTACTCGCAGGAGCGCAGGGCCTTCGGCAAGCCGATCGCCCAGCACCAGGCGATCCAGTTCAAGCTCGCCGACATGGCGACGCAGATCGAGGCCGCGCGCCTGCTGACGCGCAAGGCGGCGCGCCTGAAGGACGCGGACGAGAGCTCCGAGCTCGAGGCCGGGATGGCGAAGCTCTTCGCCTCCGAGGCGGGTCGCTTCTGCGTCGAGGAGTGCTTTCGCATCCACGGCGGCTACGGGTACTCCAAGGAGTACGAGATCGAGCGCCTGTACCGCGACGCGCCGCTGCTGCTGATCGGCGAGGGCACGTCGGAGATCCAGAAGATGGTCATCGGACGCAAGCTGCTCGCGCGCCACAAGATCTAGTGTCCCGACGCATTAGTTGTGTTGCAGTATGAGGCGAGCGATTCGAGGATCTGGTCGGCAGTCTTGGTCCACACGTAGGGTTTGGGGTCTGCGTTCCAGCGCTCGATCCAGTCGCGGAT
>Ga0136617_10000457_pt1 | contig 33992 bp, 28 predicted proteins | sample AntDrymUQ3222106_2_FD_129672 | JGI IMG/M metagenome (GOLD analysis project Ga0136617, IMG submission 129672) | Polar desert sand microbial communities from Dry Valleys, Antarctica - metaG UQ322 (21.06) | ecosystem: Environmental > Terrestrial > Soil > Desert | place: Antarctica: Dry Valley... | reverse complement strand
CGCGTGTTGGTGCAGGGGTACGTCGCTCATGACCCCATCTCACCGCATGCAGCCCGGCTCGGTGCCGAGCCAGGTGACGGAAGTCTGACGTCCTTGGCGCCGGCCGACCGCTCTATCCCGCTGCGTCGACCAGCAGCGGTACCAACATCTCGTCCGACGTCAACGAGCCGTGCAGCCCGATCAGCTTCGCCTCGTGCGGAAACCGCTCGGTCGACACGACGGCCAGGTCGCAGGCACTGGCCACGATGACGTCGCCCAGCCGGGGCCGGACGGTTGTGTCCACCGCGCCGAACCAGCCGTCGGCGATGGCTTCGTCGCGCGTCAGCACCCAGGCCTGGTCGCCGAGCCTGACCCGCCAGCGCGCCGCCACCTCGTCCGACCGCCCACCGTCGCAGTACAGATGGCGAAGCCTGGCCTCGCCGCCGAAGACCCGGACGCCGTCGAGCAGCAACGGCTCCTCGTCCACGTCCATTCGGTCGGACCCTGCGACATCGACCATGCCGTGGTCGGCCGTCACGACCAGCAGGGTCTCGGCGGGCAACGATGCCCGCAGCCGCGCCGCGAACGTGTCCACGATCGCGAGCTGGTGCCGCCACGCCCACGACGTACAGCCGCTACGGTGACCGGTTGCGTCGAGCTCACCTTCGTAGACGTACGTCAGCGATCCCGGCTTCGCTGCCGCCTCGACGGTCGACGAGATACGTTCACCGATGGTGTCGGCACCGACGAAGCCGCCACCGCGCTGACTCGCCAAGGTCAGCCCCGACCCCTCGAAGGCTCGTTTGCTCACGACCGTAGCGGTCACCCCCGACGCGCCGGCGCGTTCGAACACGGGGGGGTGTGGCTGCCATTCGCGCGGGTCGACCTGAGAGTCCCACTTCAGCGCGTCCAGCAACCGGTCGGTGCCGGGGATCCTGCTGGTGAACCCCACCACGCCATGCGCTCCCGGCGGCAGCCCCGTGCCGAGGCTGGTCAGGCTGGTTGCCGTGGTGGAGGGGACGCCACAGGTGATGGGCTCACTGCTCTGGCTCAGCGCGTAGAGGTAGGGCGCCTCGTCGGGGTAGCTCCGCAGCAAGTTCCAGCCCAGGCCGTCGATGAGGAAGACGACGTACGACGTTGCGGCCGGTAGGCCCAGCGTGTTCTGCCAGTCATCGGCACCGAGCGCCGCGACGACGGACGGCAAGACGTCGGACAGCGAGCGTGAGAAGTACCGCGGACGAACCGCGGTGAGCGCATGACTCAAGGGCGAACCGTCGCAGCACTCAGGGCGCGGGAGAAATCGAGCAGCGCGTCCACAGCGTCCGCGCCGTCGGCGCTCGCGGAGATGCGGACGGCGAAGTCCTCGGCGGTGAGAACGCCGCTGTAGCCGTGGTCGGCGGTGCAGTCGGGGTCCGCGCAGTCTGCCGGCTCGAGGTCGACGCGCTGGACCGCTCCCCAGCCGATCGTGAGGACCGCCTCGGCGACGGTCGGGTCGCCACCAGGTGCCGACTCACTGGCCGGGTTGGCCACCATCCGGGTCACAGCCACGCTGTCGATGTTGCTGAGAGGCACCGCCTCGGTCGACGTCGAGGCGTACGGCGCAGGGAGCAGGTCGTCGGGCGGGTGCTCGTCGGTATGGGTAAGCAGCACCCGGCTCGGCGTCAGGACGATCACGGTGACGTGGCGGCGTACCTCGTCGTGATCGAACGTCGGCTCGTGATGGATGACGTAGCTGAGCACGGACTCACCTGCCAGCGCTGACTCGACCGCGTCGGCCACGACGGCCGGGTAGTAGCCGACCCGGTCGATCGCGGCCCGTAGGTCGCCGGCCCGGTCCTGCACAGACGCGTCACGCATGGCGTCATCCTCGCACGCAGGCCCTACTGACCGCCGAGGTCCCTCAGCCTCCTGGGGACGAGCCGCTGGCGACTGGGTGCGGCCGGCCTCCTCCGCGCAACGTCCTGCACCTGGCGCGCTCCGGCGACCACTGAGCAGGACGCAGGGCGGGGTGTGCCCACCGGGGGACGCGCAGATTCCTGGGTCGGGCTCTTAGCTGACCAGCGTGTTGCTCAGGTGTCGTCGGGGTGCATGCGGAAGTCGTACGCCCAGGGCAGCGGCTCGGTCAGCGCCGCGGCCCGGTGCTTGTCGCTCGCGTCGAGGCCGGCGTCGCGCGCCCGTCGCAGCGTCCGGTAAGCGCGCCACAGCTCCTCCAGGCACCGGTCGCCCTCGCGAAGACCGGGCAGCACCAGCCCGGGCTCGAGCAGTGCGGCGGCCCGCCGGGCGTCGCGGCCCTCCACGGCGGCGCGGGCCTCGACCAGGCGACACAGCGGATGTCCCCTCTCCTCGCCTGCAAGCGTGTCCACGGCAGCGAGAACGGCCTGCGGGTCACGCGTGCTGGCGATTGCTTCGAGGCGCTCCAACTGCAGCGCTGGGACGTCGGGCGCGAGTTCCACCGCGCGGTCGTACGCCGCCAACGCCTCGGCGGGCCGGTCTGCTGCGGTCTCCGACACGGCCAGGTTGCGCCAGGCCCAGGCCGTGGGTTGCTCGTTGAGAGATTCCCGCCATGCCAGCTGGGCACCCGCTGGGTCCCCTGCATGCCAACGGGCCACGCCGAGCAGCAACAGACCGTTCCAGCCATCGGCCCGCTCCAACAGCGCGCGCCAACCGGCAGAGACCTGGTACGACGGTGGTGGCCGGCCGGGGTCGCCGGCGTGCCGACGACCTTCGAGCAGGGCCAGCCACGGCTCCTGCTCGTCGGCCATGGTGTCGTTCGGAAACGGGGTCGCTGAAGAGGCCAGGTCGGGCTCGCCCGCCGACGTACGGCGTCGTTGTTCGAGGGCTCCCCACCCGGACCCTGCCTGCAGCATCTGCACCGGTGCACGGTCGGCGAAGGCGCACGCTTCGGCCTCCCGCGATGCCAGCAGCGACGACGCGCAACGCTGCTCCAGGGCTGCTCGGGTTTCCGTCACGGCCTCCGGCCACGACCCATGAACAGCAGAAGGGTCGACATCGAGGCGTCCGTACGACTCGACCCACGACCACTGGGTCCGAGCCGGTAGTGCCAGATGCTCCAGCTGGGTGCGAGCCAGCCCGGCCTGGATCTCCAGGTAGCTGCCACCAGCGGGCGACAGCCAGTGCTGCCAGTGCCGGCCGCCCGGCCCGGTCCCCCATCCGAACATCTTGCGGCCCCGGAGATCGGAGGTGGACGTCTGCAGCAGCCCCACCCCACCGGCGTCGACGGCGGCGATCCACGGCCTCGGGCTTGACCGGAGGTCGAAGAAATAGTCCGATGCGGTCTGCCACCGTGCGGGGTAACTGCGGTCCACACCGTCATGCACCGGTATCGACACTCGCCTTACCGCGGGTTCGTGGTCGAACGTCCACGCGTGGCTGGCGTCGGTCAGCACCCGCACCCCGGAGGCCTCGGGCACGGCGATGTTCGACCACCAGTACACCGGTGTCTCGACCGCGTGCGGGTTGGTGATCCGGACGTGAACGAACAGGTCGGGCGAGCCCGGCGGCAGCCAGACGTCGAGCTGGTACACGAGGCCCCGCGTCCGTTCGTACTCGTACATCCGCAGCACATCGGTGCCGTCGTCGAGCTCGACCCGCGCTGCGTGCACCGGCTCGCAGGTCTGGGCCGTGTGACCGGTCGTCCCGAGGTTCCACTCGACACCGCCGGCGAACCACGCGTTGCGCAACGCGAGGTTGGCCGGCTGCACGACGGAGTTGCGGTACAGCAGTTCGCGCCCGGTGGCGAGGTCGACGAGCGACCAGAGCCGCCCGCCAAGACCGAGGAGGAACGTCGCCCGCAGTCGTTCGTTCTCCACGACGGCCGTGCGATGCCGGGCTGGCCTGAGCACCCGGCTGTACCCGTCCTGCACGAGGTACGGCAGCACGGAGTCGAGGCGGCCGTAGGCCATGGCGAGCCGCATCGCGTCGTCGGCGTCACCTGCGTGGATGCCGATGTGCAGGTCAACCGGGGACGTCAGGGGCGGCAACGGGTTGGTCATGCCCACCGCGGCCGTCAGGCAGGTCAACTCGTCGAGGCGCAGGGTGCTCACTGGGCCTTCCAGGGGGACGCCACCGTGCAGCCCCGGGTCTACTTGAGGCTGCTGCTGGTCAGCCCGGCCTGGATCTGGCGGTAGAAGATCAGGTACACGATGACCACGGGCAGCATCGCGATGGTCAGCGCTGCGAACAACGAACCCCAGTCACCGAGGTAGCGCTGGCTGGCAAGCAGGGTCGCGATCCCCTGCGCCAGCACCGGCTTCTCCGGCGACAGGAACGACGGCAGCACGAACTGGTTCCACTGCCCCAGCACGTTGAAGATCCCGACGCTCAGCAGTCCAGGTTTGGCCATCGGCAGCATGACGCGGAAGAAGACCGACGTGTGGGAGCACCCGTCAAGCACCGCCGCCTCGGCGATCTCCGTCGGCAGGGTGCGGAAGAACGCGGTCATGAAGAACACCGTGAACGGCAGCGAGTACGCCGTGTACACGAAGATCAGCCCGTGGTACGTCGACAACATGTTGAGGGTCTGAACGACGAAGAACAGGGGCACGATGGCGAGGAAAACCGGGAACATCATGCCGGCGGCGAAGAGGTAGTAGACGAAACGGTTTCCCCAGAACTCGTACCGAGCCAGCACGTAGGCGATCATCGAGCCGAGCAGCATGGTCAACAAGACCCCGCCGGTGACCACCACCAGGCTGTTGACGAGGTAGTCCCCGACTCCCTGGTCCCAGGCCCTCGAGAAGTTGCTCCACCGCAGCACCTCGGGAAGCTTCCAGGGGCTCCCGAAGATCTCCCCCGACGTCTTCAGCGACGCGACCAGCGCCCAGGCAAAAGGCACCGCGACCAGCACCGACCAGATCACCAGCACCCCGTGCGAGACCGCGGTGACGACCCGGTCGCCGCCTCGGCCCGGGCGATCGGAGCGATCGGGACGGGAGGCCGGCGGCGGTGTCTCGGGGGGAGCCGCTCGCTCGTCGCGCAGCGTGTCGGTCATGTCAGTACTCGATCCGTTCGCGCCGCGAGATCCGCAGCATCAGTGCGGCGATCAGCAACGTGAAGGCGAACAGCACGACTCCCATCGCCGACGCATAGCCGGCGGCGCCGAACTGGAAGCCGTTCTGGGCGATCTGCAGCGAGATCACCTGCGTGGCGTTGTCTGGCCCGCCAGGACCGGCCGTCATGACCGCCACCAGCGCATAGACGTCGAGCGCCAAGATCGCGAGGTAGACCCAGGACGTCTGGATGGTGTCCCACAGCAGCGGAACGGTGACGCGGGCGAAGGTCGCCAGCCGGCCGGCTCCGTCGATCAGCGCTGCCTCGAAGATGTCGCGCGGCACCGACGAGAGCGCCGCGTTGAACAGCACGAGGTAGAAGCCGACGCTGCCCCAGATCAGAACCCACATCACGCACCACAGCGCCAGGTTGGGGTCAGCGAGCCACCCGACGGCACCGATGCCGAACCAGCCGAGCACGGAGTTGAGCAGTCCCGTCGGGGTGGTGTCCATGATGACCGACCAGATGACGGCAATTACGGGGACGGACAGCACCTGTGGCAGGAAGAACATCAACTTGTAGAAGCCGTTCCCGCGGATGCCGCGCACGCCCGCCCGCTGGGCACCGCCGCCGACGTTCAACAAGAAGGCGAAGAACAACGCGAGCAGCACGGTCAGCGTTGGCACGATGACCAGCAGCAGCAGGTTGTTGGCCAGCGCGGTGCGGAACAGTGAGTCGTCCCAGAGTTGTCGGAAGTTCTCCAAACCCACGTAGCCGAACTCGGGGGCGACTCCGGTCCAGTCGGTCAGGGAGTAGTGGAACGCTTGCACGAAGGGCGAGATGACGAAGACGCCGTACAACGCGAGACCGGGGAACAAGAACCCGAGGATGAAGGGGACTCTGCCGTGCTTCATCCGCTGGTCCTCTCTGTCCCGGTCCTCGCGTGTCCTAGCGCCTCGGGCGCTCTCAGCTGCGGGTGCGCTTCTTCGTCTTCGGGTCCTCGGCCGTCTCGTCGGCAGCCTGCTGCGCCTGCGCACAGAACTCGTCTGCGGTGACCCGGCCGGCAGCGAGCTCGCCGATGGCCGTCTCGATCTTCGGCCGCATCGGGGTGTACCACTTGTCGTAGAAGTAGTTCCAGTTGTTGTCACCGCCGGACTCGATCAGCGCCGTGGCCGAGGTGGCGCCGGGCGACAGGTCGAGGCCGTCGGCAGCGCCCAGGACGATGGTCGGCGCCGACGTGAGCTTGGTGAACTCGCCGGCCCCCTCCTTGGACAACATGATGCGGAGGTACTCGAGACCGCCGACGCGGTTGGCCGCCTTCGTCGGGACGATGAACGCCTCTGCCGACTCGAGCCGCGTGCACTCGAACGGAAGTGCGGAGTCCGGGAGCAGCGGAGTCGGCGCGACCGTGGTCTGGAATCCCTTGGGTGCAACGGATTTCTGCTCGTTCTCGAGCCACGAGCCGCACGGAATGAAGGCGGCCTTGCCCTGGTTCCACTGGGTCTGCGACTGGATGTGGTCGAGGCCCTCGGTGCCTTCGAGGATGTAGCCCTTCGACTTCAGCTCGAGCAGGGCATCGGCAGCCATCCGCATCGAGTCGCTCTGCCACGCCCCGGCGTCCAGCGAGTCGATCGCGTACGCGATCTCCTTGCCACCGTGTTTGACGGCCATGTCGAAAACCAGCTGCTCGATGTAGTACGGGTACTTGCCCTGGTGGGCCAACGGCGCGATGCCCGCGCTCTTGATCTCGGCACACAGCGACAAGAAGTCTTCCCAGGTCTCCGCAGGCTCCCAGCCCATCTCGTCGAAAAGCGCCCGGTCGTACCACAGCCCGTACACCTGGAGCGCGTAGTTCAGCACCAACGGCTTGCCCTCGTAGTCGGCGGACTCGATCGCATCCGGGACCAGCGTGTCTCGGACGGTCGCACCGTCGAAACCGATGGACTCGGCATCGAACAGCTCGGTCAGGTCGGACAGCTGTCCGGTGTCGGCGAGCACGGAGATCGGCATGGCCTCGGCGCCGGCGTTGTCGAGGACGTCCGGTGGGTTTCCCGCGTTGAACAAAGGCTGCATCTGCTGGCGGATGTCGGTGATCGCCTTGTGGTTGATCCCGGCCTCGGCGAACTTGTCGGTGTAGAGACCCTCGTGGAAGGTGGCGTACTCGTCGCCGTACCCGCCGTTGAAGATGACGACGCTGAGCTCGTCGGACGGTTCGACGCCGAACGGGTTGTCGTCGGTCTTCTCCGCACCTCCGCCGCCGTCGGTGCCTCCCCCTCCACTGGCGCAGCTGCCGAGGACCGAGCTGCCGGCCACCGCCAGTGAGGCCAGGCCGGCGCGCTGCAAGAAGATGCGGCGGCTGACGGACGTGAAGGGTGGAGACGACAAAGAGGACAAGGAAGAGGATGGGGAGGAGGTGGTGAAGAGAGCGGACGTACTCGGGACGGTCATGCGGACTCCTAGCCTGGACGTGGCGCGACGGCGATCCTGTGGCGGTGGTCGGTGGTCGTCACCCTAGATGTTGACCGTTGATCGATCAATCTTCATAATGCTCAGTTTCGATCATTGCCTTCGTGCTGCGGGCGCTGCTTGCGCACGGCCTCGACTGACGACCTCCAGGAGTTCTGCCACCTCTGCCGCCATCGCAGCGCGGCCGACCGCCACATACTTCCGAGTGTCCACGACCGTCGGATGGGCGTCCAGGTAGCCACGCACGGCCGTGGTGAAGACCTTGTTGAGATGAGTCGACACGTTCACCTTGGTCATCCCGGCGTCGACCGCGCGGGCCAGGTCCTGGCTCGCCACCCCGGACGAACCGTGGAGCACCAACGGGACAGGAACAGCGGCCCGCAGTCGCCCGATCAGCTCGAGATCGAGGGTCGCGTCCCGCTGCGTCATTGCGTGCGACGACCCCACAGCGACGGCTAGGCCATCGACTCCCGTCGCGGCGACGAACTCGCGCGCCTCATCCGGGTCGGTCCGCACTCCGGGCGCGTGCGCACCGTCCTTGCCACCGATCGCGCCGAGCTCAGCCTCCACCCACAAGCCGCGGTCGTGGCACGTGACGGCGACCTCACGGGTGAGCCGGACGTTGTCGGCGTAGTCGAGGTGGGCGGCGTCGAACATGACGGACGTGAATCCGAGGTCGCAGGCTTCGCGCACGAGGTCGGGTGAGGTGGCGTGGTCGAGATGGGCCCCGACCGGCACCCCCGACGCCGTGGCCACGGCCACCGTGGCCGCCGCGATCGGGGCGAGCGACCCGTGGTAGCGCACGCAGTTCTCACTGATCTGCAGCAGCACCGGCAGGTCGACTTGTTCTGCCCCCGCCACGATCGCCTCTGCCGTCTCCAGCTGGATCACGTTGAACGCGCCGACACCGGTGCCGATCGCGCGGGCTGCACCGACGATGTCAGCGGTGGACGTCAGCGGCATGGATCTCCTCGACGAGTATGTGGTCGTGCACCCGGTCCCGGGTGTCCGGATCGACGGTTCCGGCGTGCGGCGCCACGACGGCGGCGGCTGACCAGGCCACGGCCGTTCGCAGCCGTTGCGGCCATGCCCACCCCTCGGCGATACCCGCCGCCAACGCGGCGACGCAGGCGTCCCCGGCCCCGGTCGGGTTGCCGGCGAGCCGCTCAGGGATGGATGCGCGCCAGAGGCCGTCGGGCGTGTGCGCCAGCAGACCATCGACGCCGAGGGACGCCACCACCGCCCGGGCTCCTCGGTCGCGGAGCTGACCGGCACCTTCGACCGGTGAGGTGAGGCCCGTGGTGGCGGCGAGCTCGGACGCGTTCGGCTTCACGATGTCGGGACCTGCCTCGAGGGCGGCGAGCAGGGCGACCTGCGTCGCATCGAGCACGACGGCGGTTCCGTGCCGCTGCGCCAGCCGGGTCAGTTCGCGATAAGCGTAGACGGGCACGCCGGGAAGGCTGCCACTGAGGACCACGACCGACGCCTCCGCCAACAGGGACTCCAGGTGCCGGACAAACGCGCCCCACTCAGCGGCCGACACCTCCGGACCGGGCTCGTTGAATGCGGTTGCGTCGCCGCTGTCGGCTGCGACCACCGTCACCGTACGTCTGGACGGTCCCGCGACCTCTGCGAAGTCATGCGCTACCCCGGCGGCGGCGAGGTCGTCGCGAACGTCTGCTCCGGTGGGCCCGCCGACCAGTCCCGTCGCCAACACGGGACAACCGTGCTGGTGCAGGACGCGGGCGACGTTGACCCCCTTTCCGCCCGCTCGCGCGTGCGGGGTGCCCACCACGTGCGAGCCGCCGACCTCGAGGGTTGGCACCGGGTACGTCACATCCAGGGCCACGTTGAGCGTCACGGTCACGATCACGCGAGGTCCTCCCAACGGCCGGCGACCATGACGCGTCGCAGGGCGAGCCCTTCATCCAGCACCACCAGATCGGCGCGTGATCCCGGTGCCAGCACACCCACACCCGGTCGGCCCTGTTGGTTGCCAGCACCGAGACCGACTGCCTGCGCTGGCGTCGTCGCAGCGGCGGTCAGGGCGTCCGCGATCGAGACGCCTTGTCCCACCGCATGCCGCACGGCCTGAGCCATCGTCAACGTGCTGCCGGCCAGCGATCCCCCGGCGGCCAACGCGGGCGATCCGCCCGTGACGACCACGTGCTGACCGCCGACCAGGTAGTCGCCGTCGCCGAGCCCGGCGGCGGCGATCGCGTCCGTCACGAGGGCAACCCTGGCTGGACCGACAGAACGGAAGACGCCAGCGACCACGGCGTCGTGCAGGTGGAGCCGGTCGTCGACGAGCTCGAGCACCACGCGCGGATCCACCATCAAGGCGGGGACCGGTCCTGGTCGTCGATGGTGCAGCGGCGCCATGCCGTTGAACAGATGCGTAGCCACCGTGGCGCCCGCGTCGATGGCGGCCCGCGTCTGTTCGTACGTGGCGTCGGTGTGACCCACGGCGGCGACGGCACCAGCCGCCACCACCTGACGTACGGCGTCGATGCCGCCGGGCAGCTCCGGTGCCAGCGTGACCATACGGATGTGCCCCCGGCCGGCGCGGAGCAATGTCTCGACGACGTCGGCGTCGGGGGTGCGCAGCAGGCGAGGATCGTGAGCGCCGCACCGGGCCGAGGCCAGGAAGGGGCCCTCGAGATGGATGCCTGCGAGACCCGGTACACCGGAGTCGATCAGATCAGCGAGGGCTACGGTCGCGGCGACCAGCTCCGGGACTGCGGCCGTAACCAGGCTCGCCAGCAGCGTGGTCGTGCCGTGTGCCCGGTGGAACGTGACCCCCCTCGCCGTCTCGGAGGGGTCGCCGGTCTGGAACGAGGCGCCGCCGCCGCCATGGACGTGGATGTCGACGAACCCGGGCGCGACCCACTGCCCGTCCAGGTCGACCAGCTCGACGCCGGTCGTGGACGCGTTCGGGTAGGTCCCCGCGCCGACGGCACGGACCCGGCCTCGCGTCAGCTCGATCCACCCGTCGACGACACCGCGCCCTGTGACCACTCGCGCGTCGAGGAGCACCGTTGTGTCGGTCTGCTCGGTCCTGCCTAGGCCGCGGGTCATCGACCCTCGCCCGTCAGCTCTCGCCAGGCCAACAGGGCGGCTCCGTAGCAGCCGGCCTGGTCACCGAGCTCGGCCGGCACCAGCTCTGGCACCCGCTGGAAGCTGAGCCGCTCGGCCAGCCGGAACTGCAACGGCTCGAAGAGCTGTTCCTGCCCGGCCCTTGCGAGTCCGCCGCCCACGACGACGACCTCGGGTGCGAGCACGCTGGCCGTCCAGGCCAGGGCGAGCGCAATCCCGTCTAGTGCCTCGGACCAGACTTCCCGCGCCACCTGGTCGCCTTCCCGCGCCCGTGCAGCCACCTCGGCCGCACCCTCGACCCGGTGCCCCGCCCGGTCGCCGTACCGACGGGCGATCGCCGAGGCCGACGACAGCGCTTCCAGACATCCGCTCAGGCCGCAGCGGCAGCGTTCGGAGTGCCCGACGTCCACGTGGCCGATCTCGCCGGCAAAGCCGTCCGACGACAACGTGACTCCGTCGACGACGACCGCGGCCGCGATGCCGGTGCCGATCGGGAGGAAGACCAAAGAGCGGTGTCCGGCGCCTGCACCCACCTGGGACTCGGCCAGTCCGCCGGCGCGGACGTCGTGTCCGAACGCCACCGGCAGGCCGGTGCGCTCGGACACCTGGTCCCGGAAGGCGGCGTCGCGCCAGCCGAGGTTCTCTGACCACCGCGCGACGCCACGCTGCTCGTCGACCAGCCCAGGCACGACGAGGCCGACCGCGTCGAGCGCATGAACGGCATGGGACTCCGCCACCAACCGAGCCACCAGATCGAGCACGGCGCGCCCGTCGGGGTCGCGATCACCTGGCGTCGGTGTGGCGGCCGGATCGAGGAGAGATCCGATGCCCGTCCAACGGCCGGACTTGACCGTCGTTCCCCCGACGTCGACCGCGAGGACGGTGCCAGGAACAGCGCGGGTCACGCTGGGGACAGTACGACCGAGCGCGTCAGGTGGCGAGGCCGGTCCGGATCCAGGCCGCGACGCCGCGCCAAGGCGGCAGCGAAGCGTTGGGCCACGACAAGCTGCGCGAGCGGGTCGAGGTCGGACGTGACGAAGCGCGCGCCGGTGGCGGCGACCTCGTCGGCGAGTCCCGCGGGCGGCGTGCCGATCGCCCACACGAGCCGGCCCGGCTCGGCGATCGCGATGGGACCGTGACGGTAGTCCATCGCGGGGTACGCCTCGGACCAGAACTGGGCCGCCTCGCGCGACTTCAGGGCGGCTTCGTACGCCAGGCCGACCGTCCATCCACGCCCGAGGAACGTCGCCTGCGTCGCGTCGGTATAGGTCTCGACCGGCACCTGCAACGCCTGCTCCGCGTCTGCCGCGACCGGGTCGAGATTCTCGCCGAGACTCGCCCGCAGCAAGGCCAGCACGGTGGTGGCGAACCGGGTCTGGACCACCGACTCCTCGTCTGCGAAGTCGAGCAGGATCGACTGCTGGGCCGCGTCGTGGATGGGTACGCCGGCGACGGCGGTGATGGCCACGGTCGGCGTCGTGGTCTCGTCGAGCACCTCGAGGACCTCGGTGGTGGTCCCCGACCGACTGATCGCGACCAGCCGGTCGTAGCGGCGGCCGCGCGGCACCTCCGAGGCTGCGAACGCGTCAGTCTCCCCGAGGCCCGCCTGCTCGCGCAGCACGGCGTACGCCATCGCCATGAACCACGACGTACCGCAGCCCACGACGGCCACCCGCTCGCCAGACTTCGGCAACGCCTTACCGCCCACGCTCATCGGGTCGGCCACCCGACGCCAGCACGTCGGCTGGGTGTCGATCTCGGTGGAGACTCGCGAGGTCACGGTCGTGCTCCTCAGCTCGGAGGGTCAGCGGCATCCGGGCAGGTACGCCCGCTTGCGGGCCTGACTGACCGTGAGACTACCTGACCAGTACTGATCGCTCAATCCGACAATCGATCATGTACGTGCACCGAGCGACTCTCCAGGTGCCGTATCCTCAGCCTCGACCCGGTCGCTCGACGGCGGTGTCCTCGTCCGGCCCGACAGGTGGGAGCGCATGTCCCGTCACCAGCGGCTCAACGACATCCTCCGGCTCCTCGCCGAGTCCGGCAACCTCGATGTCGACGACGCGGTCGGTCATCTCGGCGTCTCGGCAGCGACCGTGCGGCGCGACTTCGACCACCTGGCCCAGCAGCAGCTGCTGACGCGGACGCACGGTGGGGCCGTCGCCGCGGCCGGTGCCTACGACCTCCCCCTGGGGTACAAGATCGCGCGACACGCACCCGAGAAGATGAGCATCGCCCACGCGGCCGCAACCATGGTGCGCCCGGGCCAGACGATCGCGCTGAACGGCGGCACCACCACCAGTGAGGTCGCCCGGGCTGTCGCGAGCCGGCCAGAACTGGCCGGCGGCAACGGCAACCCGACAGTCACGGTCGTGACGAACGCGCTCAACATCGCCACGGAGCTGGCGGTCCGCCCGCAGATCAAGATCGTCGTCATCGGGGGCGTCGCGCGAGCACAGTCGTACGAGCTGATCGGGCCCCTCGGGGCCAGCATCCTCGAGCAAGTGACAGCCGACATCACGTTCCTCGGGGTCGACGCCGTCGATGTCGAGCACGGCGCGATGGCTCATCACGAGGGCGAGGCCAGCGTCAACCGGGAGATCGCTGGTCGGGGCTCGAAGGTGGTCGTGGTCGCCGACTCCTCCAAGGTCGGCCGGACGGCGTTCGCCCGGATCTGCGCCGCACACGACATCGACGTACTCCTCACCGACACCGAGCCAGCCGCCGACCTGCGCGAGGCGTTCGCCGGTGAAGGCGTCGAGGTCGTGGTGGCCGAGGCGGCCTCGCGACAAAGGCCACCGTGCTGACCGGCCAGCACGCGCACACCACCGCACGATGGGCAACACGTCAGCCGGGGGGAGGTTGGGAGACCTTCGACCGGTGGAACAGGCCGCGCACCCTGTTGCCCACCTGGCTGAAGGAGCAGAGCTACCGGACGCCGTACCTGGGCAAGCACGTCAACCAGTTCCGCGGCGGGCCGCAGCCGGGTTGGGACCTGTGGGAGGTGCCCGTGGCAGGCGTCTACGACGACGACTGGCACGTACGACGACGATCGCCGGCGGCGCGAGCTCGTTGCGTCCTGCAACCTGGCGCCCCGAGCGACCGGGCTGCAGGACGCAAGAGCCAGACTCAGCCGCCGTCGGCATCGGCGACGTCGGCCAGCCGCCGCGCCAGCGAGTCGCTGCGGATGTCGGTACGCGGATGGACCCGTCCGGACGCGCGGAGCACCCGGCAGCCGGCGACCCCGGCCAGTACCAGACCGAGATCGAGTCGTTCGATGTCCGGCAGGTCGTCCTTGAGCTGCGCCAGCCGCGAGATCACGTCCTCGATCGCCGGCACGTCCACCGGCTCCGACCCGCGGTAGCCGAAGAACAACGGTGCGGCGCGGACGTCGCGCACGAGGTCGGCGGCATCGGTGTCGCTGAGCGGCGGGATGCGGTACGACACGTCGCCAAGCAGTTCGGACGGCGGCCCGGCCATGCCGAACGACACGATCGGCCCGAACAACGCGTCCTCGAGGCTGCTGATCGCAAGCGGGATGCCCGACGGCGCCATGGCCTGCACGACGAACTCGGCGTGCTCCCGATCGTCGACGATCTCGTTCAGGTTGTACCAGGCGGTCTCCATGTCGCCGGCATCGTCGATCTGACGCCACACGTGGGACAGGTCCGGACGTTGGCGCAACCGGTCCGCCGTGGCCTTGAGCACGACGCCCCAGCCGTAGGACTCCCCCGCCGCGATCGCCTCGTCGAGGCTTGCCACCCGCGTCATCAGCTGCCAACCGATGCCGTAGCACCCCAGCAACGTGCGCAGGTCCTCGTCAGTCAGGTCGGCGCCCGCCGGCGAGGTACTGCTCAGGTGGCGCACCAGCGCACGCGCGCCGCCGCGGTCGATGTCGTCGTACACCGGGACACTCCCCGGCGGCCGCAGCGCCCACTGCGCGTACGTCACCACCCGCGCCAGGGCCCGCACCGCCGACTCGGGCCCGGCGTACGACGGCACGGAGCCCCGGCCCGCGCTACCGGCGAGGTCGGGTACCCGCAGGAGCTCAGGGATTCCCTCGCTCCCGAGAAACGTCGAGACCAGCGGCTTGTCGGACTGCTCACCGACGGCAGCCAAGACGTTGGCGACCTGCTCGTTGGACGAGTCGAGCACCGGGATGAAGACGGCGACAACGGCATCGACTCCAGGGTTGTCGATGGCGGCGTCCAGGGCACGCTCGAAGTCCTGCGGGGACGCGTCTCCTCCCAACGACACCGACTCGGCGACGACCAGCCCGGCGGCCGAAGCGGAGTCTGCCGCCAGCAGGCCCAACGCGTCCGAGTTCCCGACCACGGCGATGCGCGGTCCCATTGGCAGCGGCTGGTGTGCCAGCAGTTGCGCCACGTCGAACATCTCGTCCAGCGACTCCACCTGCACCACGCCGGCCTGCCGGAACATCGCGTCGACCGCCGCCTGCGGCGCGCGGGTGGACCGCACCGCATGCCCGACGGGGACGCCCTGGGTCGTGCGCCCGGACTTCACCGCCACGACCGGCTTGTGGCGCCCGACCCGGCGAGCGATCCGGGAGAACTTGCGCGGGTTTCCGATCGACTCGAGGTACAGCAAGATCACCTCGGTTGCGTCGTCCTCCTCCCAGTACTGCAGCAGGTCGTTCCCGGAGACGTCGGCACGGTTGCCGGCGGACACGAACGTCGACAGTCCCAGACCTCGGCGCGCGACCGTCTCGAGGATCGCGACGCCCAGCGCTCCGGACTGGCTGAAGAAACCGACCCGCCCCCGCGGCGGCATCACCGTGGACAACGAGGCGTTGAGCGACACGTCGGCAGCGGTGTTGATGACGCCGAGACAGTTGGGCCCGACCAGCCGCAGACCGTACGACCGGGCAAGCCCGACCAGGCGCCGCTGCCGCTGCCGCCCTTCCTCACCGGTCTCGGCAAAGCCGCTGGAGATGACGACCAGGCCGTGCACTCGTTTCGCCGCACAGTCGAGGACTACGTCCTCGACCGCGTCCGCCGGCACCGCCACCACCGCCAGGTCCACGTTTCCGGGGATGTCGAGGACGCTCTTGTACGCCGGCAGCCCAGCCACGGCGTCCGCGCCGGGGTTCACGGCGTACACCCGGCCGGTGTAGTCGCCGAGCACCAGATTGCGGACGAGCGTGCTGCCAATGGTGTCCTGGCGGCGGCTCGCCCCGATGATGGCCACGCTGCCTGCCTCGAAGAAGCGCTCCATGCTGCGGGCTTCCGCCCGGTGCTCGCGCGAGCGCATGACGCCGACTGCGTTCTCGGTCTCGGCGATCGGGAAGAGCAACCGCAGCACGCCGTCCTGCACCCGTCGGTCGATCCGATACCCGGCGTCGCGAAACGTCTGGATCATCCGGGAGTTGCTGGGCAGGACCTCCGCCACGAAGGAGGCGATGCCGCGCTCGCGTCCCGCTTGCGCCAGGTGCTCCAGCAACACTTGGGCCAGACCCCGACCCTGGTGCGCGTCCTCCACCAGGAACGCGACCTCCGCCTCGGAGCCGGCACTGGTGCGTTCGTCGTCGAGAGCGTCGTAGCGCCCCACAGCGACGATGTCGCGCCCGATCGTGACGACGAACGCGACGCGTCGGTCATGGTCGACATGGGTGAACCGGTAGATGTCGCGGTCCGACAGCTCCGGATAGGGCGCGAAGAACCGCATGTACTTCGCCTCGGGTGACACCCGGGCGTAGAAGGCGACCAGGCTGTCGGCGTCGTCTGGCCGGATCGGGCGCAGTCGAGCCGCGCCGCCGTCGAGCAGCAACACGTCGGCTTCCCAGTGCGCCGGGTATCCCGTCGTCGGGTCGCCACCTCCGCTGCGCACTCCCCCGCTGGTCGCGCTCGTCACCCGCCGAATCTATCCGGTCCCGGCATGCTGACGGCGAGAGACGGCTGCCCTGTTCGGTCGGACTGGCATATTGCCTGGCGCATAGCCCCGGCAGCCCGATCGCGAGGAGCTTGCGATGTCGACCGCGGCATGCCGGGGACTGTTCGGAGTCGGCGTTCACCGAGGACGACTTTCCTGACCTCAAGACCTGAACCACTGCGGCGCGGGCTCTAGGGGGTTGACTCGACCCGGCAGGTCGTGAAGGTTGAACCGGGGATAACGCGTCGAATCCCCACCCGGGCGATGGTTGCTCGCAGTCAGGGCGACGTCCGACCTGCGGCGCGGTACGGAGGCCTGATGCCGATCTCATCTCGGTACGCCGCTCGGTGTCGGTTCGCGATGAGCGAGTTGAAGTGAGCACCGAGAGTCGCAACGACCCGTCCCCCGCAGCGGCGAACTCCGACGGGGACGCCGCGAGCGGGGTCGCCGCCGCCCCCCGCCAGTTCGGTTCGATCTTCTACATCACGGTCGGGATCTCGCTCGCCTTCGTGGTGGCAGGGGTGTTCGCGACCAAGGCCTTCAATGACGCCTTGGCCTCGACGGTCGGCTGGATCATCGACAAGCTCGGCTGGTTCTACCTCCTCTCCTCGACCTTCTTCCTCGTTTTCGTGTTGGTGCTCGCCTTCAGCAAGTACGGCAGCATCCGACTGGGGAAGCCCGACGACAAACCGGAGTTCGGTCGCTTCGCCTGGTTCGCGATGCTCTTCCAGGCCGGCATGGGCATCGGCTTGCTCTTCTGGGGCGTGGCCCAGCCGCTACTGCACTACCGGACCCCGCCGTTCCAGCAGGAGGAACCCGGCAGCCCCGAGGCAGCAGAACTGGGGCTGCAGTTCTCCTACTTCCACTGGACCCTGCACCCCTGGGCGATCTATGCCGTGGTCGGTCTCGCCGTCGCCTACTTCAGCTTCGTCCGCGGAACCGAGAGCTTGCGCATCAGCTCGGTGTTCCGTCCGCTGATCGGTGACCGGGTCGACGGGCCGATCGGCAAGGTGATCGACGTCATCTCGATCATCGCCACCTTGTTCGGCGTCGCGGTCTCGCTGGGTCTCGGCACGCTGCAGATCAACGCCGGTCTGGGGGAGGTGTTCGGCGTCCCCGTCGGCGTACCGGTGCAGCTGGTCATCATCACGGTCACCGCCGTCGGATACATGCTGTCTGCGTCGACGCCGATCGAGAAGGGCGTCAACATCTTGAGCCAGGCCAGCATCGTGCTCGCCGTGGTCTTGCTGCTCTACCTCGTCGTCGTCGGCCCGACGGTGCTGCAGCTCAACGCCTTCACCCAGGGCGTCGGTGACTACGTCTCCGGCCTGGTGCCGATGAGCCTGCAGATGGACGCCTTCAACCCCTCGCCCTGGCTGGGTGACTGGACGATCTTCTTCTGGGCCACGTGGATCGCATGGGCGCCGTACGTCGGGGCGTTCATTGCGAGAATCTCGCGCGGACGGACGATTCGGGAGTTCTTGCTGGGTGTGATGATTGCCCCGAGCATCTTCACCATGCTGTGGTTTGCGGTGTTCGGGGCGACCGCGATCGACGTCGACAAGGCCACCGACGGCGTTGTGAGCGACGCCGCAGCCAAGGATCCGGCCGTGGCACTCTTCACGTTCCTCGACGAGTTCCCGCTGTTCCTCTTCACAGCGATCCTGGCCCTGTTCCTCATCTGGATCTTCTTCGTGGCCGGCGCCGACGCCGGCACCATCGTCCTCGGCAGCATGTCCGCCGGTGTGCTCGACCCGAACCGTACGAACAAGCTCACCTGGGGCTTCGTCATGGGAGCGTTGGCCGCGATCCTGCTCGTCGCAGGCGGCCTGGACGCCCTACAGAACGGCGCGATCCTGGCCGCAACACCGTTCGCCGTCATCATGCTGGTGATGTGCTGGTCGCTGACGCGGGCGATCTCGGAAGATCATGCGAAGTCGACGGCTGAAGGCGGCGACCTGCGCGATCTGTCCCGGGGCTCGGACCGGTCGCGGGTTGAAGGAGACTCCACGTGAGCCGCCTGCGGCGACGCGCAGCGCTCATGGCCGCGGTGGCCTTGACGACTCTGGTAGCAGCGTGCGGCGATGGCGATGGCGGCGGCGGGAGCGGGAGTATCGCCGAGGACTACGACCTGAGCGACGACCAGCTGAACGAACGCGGCGGCGGTGACACCACCCGGTTCGTCGTGGGGTCGAAGGACTTCGAGGAGCAGGAGATCCTCGGTCAGATCACCCTTCAGGCACTGCAGGCGGCCGGGGCCGAGGTGGTCGACAGCACCGCCCTCGGCAGCACCGAGCAGGTCCGTGGTGCGCTGGTGGCCGGCGACATCGACATGTACTGGGAGTACACCGGAACGGGTGCCCTGATCCACCTGGCCCAGGCAGACCCTCCCGCCGACGCTGGCGAACTGTTCGATCGGGTGGCCGAGCTCGACCTCGATCGCAACGGCATCGCCTGGCTGCCTGCTGCGCCGGCTGACAACACGTACGCCTTGGTTGCTCGCACGGAGATCTACGACGAGGGCAGCGCTGGCTACGACGCGGACATCGCGGCTGTCACGCGGATCTCCGACCTCGCCAAGTTGGTCAAGCAGAGCCCCGACAAGGCAACGGTCTGTGTCGGCCCGGAGTTCAACGAGCGGGCCGACGGACTGCCCGGCCTGGAGCAGCAGTACGGCTTCCGGTTCCCCGACGCCCAGGTCTTCGTGCTGCCGGATCCCACCGTCTACGAGGCGGTCGACGCAGGCAGCCGCTGCACCTTCGGCTCGGTGTTCGCGACCAATGGACTCATCTCGGAACTGGACCTGCGCTCCCTCGAGGACGACGACGACTTCTTCGCGGCGTACAACCCGGCGCTCACCCTGCAAGCCGAGACACTCGAGAAGTACCCCGACCTCGAGCCGATGTTCGACGACATCGCGGGCCGGCTCGACACCGAGACGTTGCGCGACCTCAGCGCCCAGGTACTGGTCGACAAACGCAGCGCCGAAGACGTAGCCGCCGACTGGCTAGCGGAGCAGGGACTGGTCGAGTGAACCGGGCAACTGCCCCGCGTGGATGACGTCGTTTGCTATGTAAAGAAGGCAAACGGCTTCTCCGCTACCCAAACTTGAGTAGTACTGAAGCCGTCTGCCTTCTTTCGTAGCAGACACGAACTCCGCCGGGCGGGTCATTCCCCCGTCGTACCGTCGATCAGTTCGCGCACGACATCGAGGTGCCCGACGTGCCGGGCGTACTCCTGCACCAGGTGCAGCAGCACGCGCTCCATCGTTGCCGGTTCGTGGCCGTCCCAGCGCTCGCCGGGCGCACCACGCTCGTCGAGGTCGTGGGCGGCGACCACTTGCTGTGACATGTTCGCCTGCGCGTCGAGCTCGGCCAGCAGGTCGTCCAGAGTGGTCGAGGGATCGACGTACCAGCGAGCGTCGCGATGGTCGGCCCACGGGTCGCCGACGTCACGGCCCTCGAAGCCCCACTCCAGCCAGCGCCGCTCGACCTGGATCAGGTGCCGCAGCAGCTCCAACGGAGTCCAGCCCGACGGCAGCCGACTCCGGCGCAAGGCGTCGTCGTCCAGGCCGTGGAGTTTGTCGGCCAGCACCGAGCGGAAGTACGCGAGGTAGCCAGTCAGCAACTCAGCCCGCGAGTCGACCGGACTTGTCGGCGAGGGAAACGGCAGAGCCATACCACCCACCCTGCCCGATCAGCGATGTGACGTCTGCAGCTCCCAGGCTGACGAGATCGCCCGCTCGATCGCCGCGCGCTCTCCCCGCAGATCGGCCACCACCGTCTGATGGCTCTCGTAGCGCGGAGACACCGAGAACGTCTCCGGATGCGCTGCCAACAGTCGCTCCCTGGCGTCGAAGTCGCTGCGGATCACCAGGGTCTCGTCGTCGACCTGCCGGGCCACCATCCGACCGTGTACCTCCCAGCGGCGCAGGCCGTCCCGGGTGCTTTCGCGCACGCCGTCCAACTGCTGCGCCCACGTGCTCACCTGATCTGGCGTCATGCGGATCTCCCGTCGTTAGGTGCCTTCGGTCGCGGTAGGTCGTGCGGTCGGGTTTGGGTCGGGGTAGATCGCGGCGGGCAAAGCCTGATTCGGCTTGAGTCTGGCCGCACTCCCGGGCCATCGCTTGATGATCCGTGCGGACCTCCCGGCCGCGTCGGCTTCTCGTTTGCTAAGTAGAGAAGGCAGCCTGCTTCTTAACTACGCAGATCCGCGTAGTCCAGGAGGCGTTTGCCTTCTTTACATAGCAAACGGCGGAGGGGTGCGGGGGCGAGCCTCTGCGGGTGCGTCGGCGCCGGGGGTGACAATGGACGAACCCCGTTCCGTGGCTGCTGCCACCTGCCCCCGGAGACGTAACCCGACCTATGGCCCGCCGTACGACGACTGCACCTCCCGAGGACTTCGACGAGCACATCGTCGACATCGACGTCCGCGACGAGATGCGCACCAGCTACCTCGAGTACGCCTACTCCGTCATCTACTCCCGGGCCCTGCCCGACGCCCGCGACGGGCTGAAGCCGGTACAACGCCGCATTCTCTACACGATGAACGACATGGGCGTGCGGCCGGACCGCGGCCACGTCAAGAGCGCCCGCGTCGTCGGTGAGGTGATGGGGCGCCTGCACCCCCACGGTGACGGCGCGATCTACGACGCCCTGGTACGGATGGTGCAGCCGTGGTCGATGCGGCTGCCGCTGATCGACGGCCACGGCAACTTCGGCTCACCCGACGACCCGCCGGCCGCGATGAGGTACTCCGAGTGCCGAATGGCGCAGGCGGCGACACCGATGACCGCGGGCATCGACGAGGACACCGTCGACTTCAAACCCAACTACGACAGCCGCGAGTTCGAGCCGGTCGTGCTGCCGGCCGCGTTCCCCAACCTGCTCGTCAACGGCGCCAGCGGCATCGCCGTCGGTATGGCGACCAACCTGGCGCCGCACAACCTGGTCGAGGTGGTGCAGGCACTGCGCCACCTCAACACCCACCCCCACGCCACCCTCGACGACCTTATGCGGTTCGTGCCCGGCCCCGATCTGCCCACCGGCGGCAAGATCGTCGGGCTCGACGGCATCCGCGACGCGTACGACTCCGGTCGCGGCTCGTTCCGGATGCGTGCCACCGCCCGGATCGAGAGCGTGAGCTCGCGGCGCAAGGGCATCGTCGTCACCGAGCTGCCCTACAACGTCGGCCCGGAGCGGGTGATCGAACGAATCAAGGTCCTCGTGCAGACGAAGAAGCTGCAGGGCATCGCCGACGTCAAGGACCTCACCGACCGCTCCAAGGGCCTGCGACTGGTGATCGAGGTCAAGAACGGCTTCCACCCCGAGGCACTCCTCGAGCAGCTCTACCGACAGACGCCGATGGAGGAGTCGTTCGGCATCAACGCCTTAGCGCTGGTCGACGGTCAGCCGCGCACGCTCGGACTCCGGCAGCTGCTCGACGTCTACCTCGACCACCGGTACGACGTCGTCCGCCGGCGGTCGACGTACCGGCGGCAGCGGGCGCAGGACCGCCTGCATCTGGTCGAAGGGCTGCTGACCGCCATCGTCGACATCGACGAGGTGATTCAGCTGATCCGTTCCAGCGACGACGCCGAGCAGGCACGCGGGCGGTTGATGTCGGTCTTCGACCTCACCGAGGTGCAGGCCAACTACATCCTCGACATGCCGCTGCGCCGGCTGACCAAGTTCTCCAAGATCGAGCTCGAGACCGAGCAGGCCGAGCTGGTGCGCACGATCGAGGACCTGACCGCGCTCCTCGACGACGACGCCCTCCTGCGCAGAGTCGTCAGCGACGAGCTTGCCGACGTCGCCAAGCAGCACGGGACACCCCGCCGCACGGTCTTACTCGAGTCGGCCGGCCATACGGTGACCGCCGCGGTCCCGCTCGAGGTCGCGGACGACCCGTGCCGAGTGCTGCTCTCCTCGGCCGGTCTGCTCGCGCGCACTACCGGGGCCGAGCCGCTGCAACCACCGGCCGAGGGAGGCGACCGCGCCAAGCACGACGTGGTCGTGTCGGTGGCGACCACGACAGCGCGCGGCACCATCGGCGTCGTCACGTCGGCGGGGCGTCTGGTCAAGCTGGACGTACTCGACCTGCCCGCACTGCCGCAGACCGCCCACGCCCCGCACCTGCAAGGCGGCGGCCCGCTCTCGGAGTTCTTGGCCCTAGAGGCCGGCGAGCGAGTCGTCTGCCTGACCTCCCTCGACGCCGACTCGCTCGGGCTCGCCCTGGGTACGTCGACGGGCGTGGTGAAGCGGGTCCAGCCGGAGGTGCTGGCCAACCGTGACGCGTGGGAGGTGATCCGGCTCGACGCCGGCGACCAGGTGGTGGGTGGTGCCGAGCTGACTTCGGCCGACGACGAGCTGGTCTTCGTGACCACGGACGCGCAACTACTGCATTTTCCTGCGACCGCCGTACGTCCGCAGGGTCGGGCTGGAGGCGGGATCGCCGGGGTCAGACCCTCCCCCGGCCAGCTCGTGGTCTTCTTCGGCATCGTGGACGCACCGACCAGGGCCGTGGTGGTCACGGTCGCCGGCTCCGGAGACGCGCTGCCCGGCACCGAGGCGGGCACGGTCAAGGTCACCGCGTTCGACGAGTACCCACGCAAGGGTCGCGGCACCGGGGGCGTGCGCTGTCACCGTTTCCTCAAGGGCGAGCACACCCTGCTGACTGCGTACGTCGGCGCAGCCCCGCCGTTGGCCGCCGCGGCCAGCGGGTCCCCGGTCGACCTGCCCCGCGAGCACGCTCGGCGCGACGGCTCCGGCGTACCGACGGCACAACCGATCGCCGCGATCGCCGGGCCTACCAGCTGACGATGTCGCCTCGGTGGGGTCCGGCACACCCGCCCTGTGCCACAGGAATCGGCAACCACGGACCGACGACATGGCAGGCTGTCGGTGTGCTGACACCTCGACGCCGCCCGACCATGCGGACCCTGACGACAGCGGCGCTGATCACGGTGCTCGCCAGCCTGGCCGGTTGCAGTGACAGCGAGTCCGGCAACGACGATCAGACGCCCGACGACCGACTGACCGAGGCGAAGACCAGCTTCGACGAGGCCGAGTACATCGACTTCACCTTGTCGACCGACAACCTGCCCGACGACCTCGAGGGTCTGCTCGACGCCCGGGGCACGGGTACGCACGAGCCTGCCTTCACCGGTGAGGTCGAGGTCCAGACCGCTTTGGACGTGAAAGCACCTCTGATTGCCCTCGACGGTGACGTGTACGTCAAGCTGCCCTTCTCGGACTGGAGCGTCCTCGACCCGGCCGACTACGGAGCACCCGACCCGGCCGAGCTGATGGACCCCGAGGGTGGGATCTCGTCGCTGTTCACCGCGACCGAGGGGCTCGAGGAGGGCGACTCGGAGCGTGACGGCGAGACGGTGCTCACCTCGATCTCCGGCACCATCCCCGGCGAAGCCATGAGCGCCGTCTTCCCGTCGTCGGGGAGCGACGACTTCACCGTGACGTACACCCTCACCGACGACAACATCATCGACAGCATCCGCATCGACGGTCCGTTCTACGACGGCTCGGACGACGTCACGTACACCATCAACCTCGATCTCGACGGTGACGAGATCGAGATCGAAGCCCCGATCTGACCGGAGGCGACCGGTGACCTCCCCCACCACCGAACGGGCGGGCCCCGGCTTCGGTCCCCGCGCGCTGCTCGTGGTCGCCGCCGTGGCGGTCGGGTTCGCCGCGGCGGACACATACGTCGTCGTGCTCGCGCTGCCGGAGATGATGGCGTCGGTCGGGCTCAACATCGACGAACTGCAGCGCGCGGCCCCGATCGTCTCGGGTTTCCTGCTCGGCTACATCGCGATGCTGCCGCTGATCGGCCGGATTGCCGACCTCCGCGGGCGGATACCAGTGCTGGTCGGGTCGCTGGTCGTCTTCTCGCTCGGGTCGCTCGTGACGGCGGCGGAGTACGACCTGGTGTCGATGGTCGTCGGGCGATTCCTGCAAGGCGTCGGAGGCGGCGGGCTCGTCCCGGCCACGTTGGCGCTGGTCGCTGACATCTGGGCGGCCGACCGACGCGGCCTGGCGCTCGGTGTGGTGGGTGCGGTGCAGGAGCTCGGCAGCGTGGTCGGCCCGTTGTACGGCGCCGTCGTGTTGTCGTTCTCCACCTGGCAGACGATCTTCTGGCTCAACCTCGCCGTCGGGCTCGTGCTGGCCGCGGCTCTGGTGGTGCTGGCCCGAACCAGCCCACAGCTGCGCGGGCACACGGACAAGCAGACACGTGGCCTGCCTGACGTGGTGGGAGGCGTGCTTGCGGTCACTGCCGTCGTCGCCCTTGCTCTGGTGCTGATCGAGCCCGAGCGGCTACGGACCGGACTCACCACGGGCCTGGCCTTCATCCCGTACGTCGGCGACTCGCGCTGGTCGACGGCGATGGCCATCGGTTGCTACGTGCTGAGCGCGTCGTTCATCGTGCGTGAGCTGACCGCGCGCCGGCCCCTCGTCGACCCGATGGCAATCCGTGAGATTGCCCGGTCAGCCGACCTGCCCGGCGCCGGCCTGCTGGGCGCGGCACTGGCCGGCATCGTGCTGGCCTTTGCCAGCGCCGACCCCGAGGTACAGGTGTTCAGCCCGCTCGGCCCGTGGTTCCTCGCGGTCAGCGCGCTCGCCGCTGTCGGTTTCTGGTGGCGGGTCCGGACGGCGCGGGCGCCGCTGATCCCGCGTGGCGCGCTGCGACGTACTCCCGCCTGGGGGTCCATCGTCGTGTCGTTCTTCGTCGGCGCGGCGCTGATCGCGGCACTGGTCGACATCCCGATCTTCGCGCGGGTGACGGCGTATCCCGACTCGCAGCTCGGAGCCGCGCTGGTGCTGGTCCGGCTGCTGGCTGCGCTGCCGGTCGGAGCGCTGCTCGGCGGCTGGCTGATCCGCCGCGTGCCGGTAGGACCGCTGGCAGCTGGGGGCATGGTGCTGGCCGCAGTCTCGTTCGCATGGATGGCGACGTGGGATCGCGGCGCGCTCGACTCCCCGCTCGCCACCGTTCCGCTGGTGCTGTGCGGGCTCGGTTTCGGGCTGGCGATCGCCCCGGTCAACGCAGCGCTGCTGGCCGCCACCGACCCCGACGCACACGGGATCGCCTCCGCACTGGTCGTGGTGGCGCGCATGGTCGGCATGCTGGTCGGCATCTCGGCGCTCACCACGATCGGGCTGCGGCGCTTCTATGCCGTGACGGCGGACCAGCCCACCGTCGCGGAGGTGTGCGACTCCGGAAAGGTGTGCACCGACTACCTCGACCTGCTCAAGGACGCCGGTGTCGCCCAGATCCACGCGATCTTCTGGGGTGCTGGGGCGTGCGCCGTGGCGGCTGCGATGCTTGCAGTGATCGTGTTGCGGCAGGATGTGCGCTCCCGCGAGCGCGCGCCGCACACCAGCGGGTGGTGATCTACGCAGTGGTGGCGTCGAGGTCGACGTACCAGGTCTGCGTCTGCCCGGGCTCGAGGACCGGGACGCGACCGAGCGCCTGGGCACGTGCGCACGAGTCGAAGTAGCCGGTCGACGGCTCGATAACGACCACGTGCTCGTCCGCGTAGACGGCGCGCTCCATCCACACGCCCAGGTACGGCGTTGCGCTTGCGTCCCAGGTCAGGTGCAGGGTCGTGCCGTCCGGCCTCGCCAGGGCGGCGTGGTCGACGCGGTGCTCGGGGTCGATGTAGCACTTGCCGTAGCCGACGTCGGCCAGCTGGGCGGGGTGGTCGCTCGTTGCGGACGCGCGGTACTCCAGTCGCAGCCCTCTCTTCCACACCCGAACCCGCCGGGCGAACTCGTACGGCATCGTCCGCCCCGAGAAGCCGTACCAGCCCTGTCCCTGCGGCTGCCACTCCATGCGCCACGCCTCGCCGTGGTCGGGAAGCTCGTCGTCGAACCCGCTGACGTGGCACGCATCGATGGTCGGCACGCATTCGTCCCAACCGCCCATGGGTACGTCGACGAAGCCGGCCACCGGTCCAGGGAGGCCGCCCCCAAGGTCGCAGATGGTGAGCAGTTCCATGCCGGTGTCCGTAAGCAGCGACACGATCTTGCCGCCGTACGTCGGGACAACGGTCGCGGTCAGTCGATCCGCCGCGACCCGGACGCACGGCAGGCCGTGCCAGTCGGGGTTTGTCACTAGCGTGCCGCAGGTCGTCGGTGCTCGATGCCGACGAAGGTCTTGAGCTCGGCGACTCCGTCGACGGTGACGTCGTACGGCGCCCGCACCAGGTCTATGGTTCTAGCACGAGCCGTTCGAGGATCGCGAGCTCGCCGTCGAAGGCGAACGCACAGACCACCTGCCTCATCACGGTGCCGATTCCCTGACCGTGGTGAGCCTGGCCGAGCCACGAGCCGGTCTCAGCCGTCCTGGTCACCGGGAAGTCCCTCGTGCACAGCTCCTGGACCCCGACGACTTCTCCGTCGCGTCGCACGACGAGTTCGAGCGACCAGCTGTCAGGGGTGGCGGCGGCGCGGTTTTGGCAATAGTGGACGGCCATCCTCCGGGGAAGCTCGTCGACCGGGACCACCGTCCAGGGAAACGAGAACGGCATGTTCTCGGGGTCGTGGATGCCCGCCTCCGCGCGCGACAAGCCATGGGATGTCGTCGTCGCGGATCGCGCTCAACTCAATCGGACCGGCGGTGATGCGCAGTGCGAACACCGGCCGGATCTGGGGCAGCGACTTCCTCGCCTCAGTCTCGCGCGCACACTGGCGGACGCCAACGGAGTTATGGCTGTTCGCGCCTAGCTCGGACTGCACTTACTGTCATCGAGCCAGCCCTGGGTCGGACCAGCGGATCGCGTTCCCCGGGTCAGACTCTCCTCAGTCGGACTCGACGTCTCCTTCGATGACGACGAGCTCGAACTTCTCGTCGAGGCGTACGTCGACGGTGGTTCCGTCGGGCCTGGTCACCTCGACCTCCCACGTGGCGCCGTTCTCGCCGTCGCGCTCCACCGAGTTGGCGGTCCCGCCGTCGGTCTCCTCGAGCGCCGCCTTGGTGGCCCGATCCGCCTGAGGGCCGGTGACCGTACCCTCGTCGTCGTCTCCGCTGCTGGCTGCCGCTACACCACCGACCGCGACTGCAGCACTGAGTGCCAGGCCGAGCCCGGCGATGCTTCGTGTCTTGTTCATGGCTTCTCCTTCCGGGTGGCCGTCGACCACCCGCTGGGACGGGAATGAATCCGATACCACCAGCATCCCGTCCGGGTGCTGAAGCCATCCTGAACGCCGCGACGGCCGAGGCGACCCACCCTAAGGTGTGTGGCCCCAGCCGTCGTCCGAACGCTCTGCGTCAGCGCCCGGGCAGGTCCATGCGGAGCAGCTCCGTACGCCCGGGCTCGGGGCTCAGATCGAACTCCAGCACGAGCCCGACGCCAGGGGCGTAGAACTTGAGCTCCGCGATGTCGGCCTCCAGCGGGGTGGTGTCCTCGGTCATCAAGACGTCGCGGAAGCGACCGGCCGCGGTCGCGGCCCGCGTCGACACGGTGAGCACCTTGCCCTCGTCCTCAGCGTGTCCGGCGTAGTACTCCTGTCGGTACGACAGACCGGCGCGCGGATGTCCGAACATGACGATGCCGGCCCTGGCCCCGTCAACTCCTGCCTCCCACGAGCCCTCGGTCGAGACGACTTCACCGTTCTCGTACGCACGGCTGAACTCCCCCAGGTACCAGACGTTGCCTCGACGGTCCTGCCCGTACCAGTCGAACGTGTCCTCGATGATCTCGCCGTCGAGCCGAACGGTGTCGCGGACGACCGTGGCAGGGATGCCCTCGATCCGCTTGGTGCGCTCGAGCACCCTGACGACGATCCGCTCCCGGCCATCCGGAGTCTCACCGCCGTAGACCCACCTCGAACCAGGCACGAACGGCAGGTAGGCGTTGTCGATGACCCGCACGAACGCGCGCGGCGGCGGCAGCTGGATGATCGGAGGGCGGTCCGACCGGGCGGCTGCCAGGTGGGTGGTCGGCGGGGTGGTGGCATGGCCCGGCAGGGCCTGGTAAGCGACCGCCCCGAGCAGCAGCGACGTGAGCGCCGCCACGACTAGGCGGCGTGGTGTGGACGATGTGTTCATGACTTCCTCCTGATGGGACCGAAGACCGGCATGCCATGACTGTGTTCCTCGACCGCTGAACCCACCCTGAGTCTGTCCGCAGGCTCGTCGTTCAGCCCATCTTCAGCGTGGCGTCAGTCGGGACCTGTCACGGTGACGGCATGCGGATCCTCGTCGTAGACGACGACGTACACCTCGTCCAGGCGCTGCGACGCGGCCTGCAGGCAGAGGGGTACGCCGTGGATGTCGCCCTCGACGGTCTGGAAGCCCGGTGGCTGGCAACGGAGAACCCGTACGACGCGATGGTCTTGGACATCATGCTGCCGGGGCTGGGCGGCGACGAGCTCTGCTCGCAACTGCGGCAAGCGGGGAACTGGACCCCGATTCTGATGCTGACCGCAAAGACGGCCAAAGACACCGAGGTACGGGCACTCGACACCGGTGCCGACGACTTCTTGTCGAAGCCGTTCTCCTATGTCGTGTTGGTCGCCCGGCTCCGCGCACTGCTGCGCCGCGGCCACGCAGAACGTCCGACAGTGCTCACCGCCGGCGACCTCTCGCTCGATCCGGCGACGCACGAGGTGCATCGAGGAGATGTCCGGATCGATCTGACCCCTCGACAGTTCTCGCTGCTGGAGTTCCTGCTCCGACGTGCTGGTGAGGTCGTCTCGAAGTCGGTGATCCTCGAGCATGTATGGGACTTCTCCTTCGAAGGTGACCCCAACATCGTCGAGGTCTACGTGCGCCAGCTGAGGATGCGCATCGACGGACCGTTCGGCCGGCAGAGCCTGCAGACCGTCCGGCTGGTCGGCTACCGGCTGGCAGCTGACGGGGGCTGAGATGGCTGCGGGTTGGAGACGCAACCGCGGAAACGCCTTCACGGCGTCGGTTCGTGCACGCATCACGATCCTGGCGGCTTTGATCGTTGCGGCGACCCTCGTCACCGGCGGTGTCGGGTTGATCGCGACGCTCCGGCACGAGCTGACGTCCCACCGCGACGAGCTGTCGCGCGCCCGGGCTGTCGATCTCGCGCAGCAGGCGCAGGTCGGGGACCTCCCGCGCGTGATCACCGACATCGGCGAGGACTCGGTCGCGCAGCTGACCGCTGACGACGGGTCGGTGCTGGCAGCCTCGAGCGGTCTGAGGGGGCAGGGGTCGATCAGCCCACCCGGCGACGCCTCGGAGACTCCGTCCGTGCGGACTTTGCGCGACGTGCCGGACGACGATGAGACCGAGAACTACCGCGTCTGGGTGCTTGTCACCGACACTCCGTCCGGCCCGGTGACGGTCATCGTTGGTAGCAGCCTCGAGTCGGTGGACGAGGCGGTGCGCTCGGTGCAGCGATCCTTGCTGGTCGGCGTGCCACTCACCTTGATCCTGCTGGCCTTCAGCACTCGGCTGCTCGTCGGCCGTGCACTCCGGCCGGTCGAAGACATCAGAGCCGAAGTCGCCGCGATTTCCGCGCACGCGTTAGACCGCCGTGTGCCGGTTCCGGCTGCCAAGGACGAGGTCGCACGACTCGCCCACACCATGAACGGGATGCTCGACCGCCTCGAGACGTCGAGCCGGAGGCAACAGGAGTTCGTGGCGGACGCGTCCCACGAGCTGCAGAGTCCGCTGGCCGCCTTCCGCGTGCAACTGGAGGTGGCGTTGCAACATCCTGAGGTTGTCGAGTGGCCGCGACTGGCACGGGACCTGCTCTCCGACAGTGACGGGATGGAACGGCTGGTCCGCGATCTGCTGTTCCTGGCGCAGGAAGACGCTGGCCACTACCTCCCGGCCACACAGCCGATGGATCTGGACGTCGTCGTCCTCGATGAGGTGGCCAGACTGCGCCATCGAGTCTCGATCGCTTTCGACACCAGGCAGGTGTCCGCAGCACCGCTAGTCGGGAGCCGTGACGACCTCACCCGGCTGACGAGGAACCTGCTCGACAACGCTGTGGCCCATGCGGTGACAGAGGTGCGGATAGCACTGTCGTGCTCGGCCGGCCGCGCCAGACTGCTGGTGTCCGACGACGGCCCTGGCATCCCGGCAGAGCATCACGAGCGCGTGTTCGAGCGGTTCTCCCGGGTCGAAGGGGCTCGAAACCGGCCGGGAGGCGGTGCCTCGGGGACGGGCACCGGGCTCGGTCTCGCGATCGCCCGTGTCATCGTCCTACGTCATCAGGGCACGATCCACGTGGAGTCGGGCCCTGACGGGGGTGCGAGCCTCGTCGTACAGCTTCCCGCGAGCTCGTAGCCACTTGCCCGCCCGCTCCCCTGCCCTGAGGCGCGCACCGGGCTCGTCGTCAGCTTCCGACCCCGGCGGCACGAGTCATACCGGTGCGAAGGTGGCTTCGTGCGCCTCGACACCGACCGGGACGGGCTGGAGCTTCGGGAGTTGACGTCTTCGGACGTGGCCGATCTGCTCGACCTCATGCGGTCCAACGCCGTGCATCTCACCGCCGCCGTGAAGGTGAGTCACCGCCGAGCCGAACGTGCCGCTGACGCGATTCGGGGTAGATCCTCACCGTTGGAGCAGGCTGGAACTTCCCCGAACCTCGACATCGACCCACTCCCTCCGTGGCGCGCGCCGGCTGACTGGTCGGGTGGATCAAGCGTCGATGGCGTCGACGTCGACGTCGTAGGCACCCTGGACGATGAACTCCTTGCGGGGGGCGACGTCGTTTCCCATCAGCATCTCGAAGACGACCTCGGCGTCCTCGGCGTCGTCGATCGTGATCCGGCGCAGCGTGCGGTGGCGCGGGTCCATGGTGGTCTCGGCCAGCTGGTCGGCGTCCATCTCGCCGAGACCCTTGTAGCGCTGCACCGGGTCCTTCCAGCGCACGTTCTTCTTCGACAGCTCAGCAAACTTTCGCTGCAGCTCGTCGTCGCTGTAGGTGTAGACGTACTTGTCCATCCCCCTTTTGGGGTTCGACAGCTCGATCCGGTGCAGCGGAGGTACGGCGGAGTACACGCGCCGCGCCGTCAACAGCTCGTGCATGTGCTTGTGGAACAGCGTCGCCAGCAGGCATCGGATATGGGCCCCGTCGGTGTCGGCGTCGGCCATGAAGATGATTTTCCCGTAGCGCGCCTGGTCCAGGTCGAACGTCCGCCCGCTCCCCGCACCCACCACCTGGATGATCGAGGCGCACTCGGCGTTCTGCAGCATCTCGCCGGGGGACTTCTTCTGCGTGTTCAAGATCTTGCCGCGGATCGGCAGCAGCGCCTGGTACTCCGAGTCGCGGGCCAGCTTCGCGGTGCCGAGCGCCGAGTCACCCTCGACGATGAACAGCTCGCTGCGGTCGACATCGGTGCTTCGACAGTCCGCCAGCTTGGCCGGCAGAGCGCTGGACTCCAGCGCGTTCTTACGGCGCTGCGTGTCACGTTGGTGCCGCGCGGCAATCCGGGTGCGGGCGGCGCTCACCGCCTTCTCCAGCACCGCACGCGCCTGCGGCCTCTCCCCCCTCTTCGTCGAGGTGAGGAACGCCGTGAGCTCCGACGAGATCACCTTGGTCACGATCCGGGAGGCCGCGGGGGTGCCAAGCACATCTTTGGTCTGGCCCTCGAACTGCGGCTCAGCCAGACGCACCGTCACCACCGCAGTAAGTCCCTCGAGGATGTCGTCCTTGACCAGGTCGGGCTCCCCGGCCTTCATCAGTCCTCGGGTCTGGCGAACGACGTCGTTGAAAGTCTTGGTCAGCGCCCGCTCGAACCCAGCGATATGGGTGCCGCCCTTGGGCGTCGCGATGACGTTCACGAACGACCGCACCTCGGTCTCGTACCCGGTGCCCCATCGCAGCCCCACGTCGACGGCGAGCTCGCGCTCGACGTCCTGCGGAGTCATCTGGCCCGCGTCGTCGAGCAGCGGCACCGTCTCGGTGAAGTGGTCGACGCCCTGCAGCCGGTGCACCGACGTTACCGGCTCGTCGGTCGCCAAGAACTCGCAGAACTCCGTGATCCCACCGTCGTGCTTGAACGTCTCCTGGGGCACTTCGTCGTCGCCGGACGTCCCCCGCTCGTCACGGATCGTCAGCGACAGCCCGGGCACGATGAACGAGGTCTGCCTGGCGCGCGTGATCAGTTCGTCGTACGCGAAGTGGGCGTCTCGCGTGAAGATCTGCCGGTCCGGCCAGAACCTGACGCGCGTGCCCGTCACGTCCCGCTTGACCCGTCCGACCTTGTCCACCCCAGACGTCGGCGTGAAGGCTGCCCCCGGCCCGAACGCGGCGAACCTCCCCGGCACGCCGCGTTGGAACGACATCGCGTACGTCGACGGTGCCCGGTCGACCTCGACGTCGAGGCGCGCCGACAAGGCGTTGACCACCGACGCCCCGACGCCGTGCAGCCCACCGGTGGCGACGTACGAGCCGCCGCCGAACTTGCCGCCCGCGTGCAGCCGGGTGTAGACGACCTCGACGCCCGCCAGTCCGGTCTTCGGCTCGACGTCGACGGGGATGCCGCGCCCGTCGTCGCGGACCTCAGCCGAGCCGTCGCTGTGCAGCACCACCTGGATGTCGTGGCAGGCGCCCGCGAGCGCCTCGTCGACGCCGTTGTCGATGATCTCCCACAGGCACTGCATCAGGCCGCGGGTATCGGTGGAACCGATGTACATCCCCGGACGCTTGCGCACGGCCTCGAGGCCTTCGAGGACCAGCAGGTGCCTGGCGTTGTACGTGGCATCGACAGCGGCTCCGCGGGCAGGCACGCCGCCACCGTACCGGCGGGCTCCGACGCTGCGTATCACCCACGCCGGGCCCGAACTCTTCTGGCACAACACAACGCGAGATCCGACACAGCGGCGACAACGACCGGTGCCGCAGCGGCCGACACGCGGGCAGGATTTGGAAACAGGTCCCACCGCTGGCACGGTGGAAGAACCATCATGCGTCCAAGAGCCTGCTGGATGGGTACGACAGGGCCAGGGAATTCATCCGTTCGGACGACATCGACGAATCCCGAGACTGGGGAATCGGTGGACCTGATTGGATGTTGACTAGAGCACGATGAAACAAGACATCCAGAACACCTCTGGCAACGAACCACCAGCACCAATTCAGGCATCACCGACAGACACCAAGACCCGCAGACGAGAGAGGCTCCTGTGACCACAGCCGTTGCACCCAGCCCGTCTTTCACCGCGCTCGACCGCTGTGATCGCTGCGGCGCGCAGGCGTACGTCCGGGTCGAACTCACCAGCGGTGGCGAACTGCTCTTCTGCGCTCACCACGCCCGAGAGCACAACGACAAACTGCAGCAGGTTGCGGCCGCCATCCACGACGAGACCGGCAAGCTCTCGGCGAGACCGCCGACCGCCACCAACGACGAGCGCTGAAGACCCAGCCACGAAGCGGGCCACTCCCGCGCTGCTGACATCCGGCGGCCGCCTTCGGGCAGCCGCCGTTGTCACGTCCGGGATAGGGCAGGGTGGGGACCGTGAGCGATCTCGGCCTGTTCCTCATCGCCGTCGCGATCGTGGTCGGCACGATCGGTGTGGTGATCCCGATCCTGCCCGGGGCG
>Ga0136617_10000456_pt1 | contig 34018 bp, 35 predicted proteins | sample AntDrymUQ3222106_2_FD_129672 | JGI IMG/M metagenome (GOLD analysis project Ga0136617, IMG submission 129672) | Polar desert sand microbial communities from Dry Valleys, Antarctica - metaG UQ322 (21.06) | ecosystem: Environmental > Terrestrial > Soil > Desert | place: Antarctica: Dry Valley... | reverse complement strand
TTTGGCCGTGCAACGCGTTTGTGTCCATAGCGTTAACAGGCCCTAGAACAATCTGATGCGGGTCTCACGCTTTTACCTCGCCACGCTCAAAGAGCCTCCGGCGGAAGCCGATGTCATCAGTCAAAAGCTGATGCTGCGCGCGGGGCTTATCAAGCGGCTGGGCAGTGGTCTCTACACCTGGATGCCGCTCGGGCTGCGCACGCTGCGCAAGGTGGAGGCGATCGTCCGCGAGGAGATGGATAGGGCTGGAGCGCTGGAGCTCGTGATGCCCGTGATTCAGCCGGCCGAGCTATGGCAGGAATCCGGGCGCTGGGAGAAGATGGGCCCGAACATGCTGCGGCTCAAAGATCGGCACGAACGCGATTTCGTCGTCGGGCCGACCCACGAAGAGGTGATTACCGACATCGTCCGCCGGGAGATCAAAAGCTATCGGCAGCTTCCGCTCAACTTCTACCAGATTCAAACCAAGTTCCGCGATGAAATTCGACCCCGATTCGGCGTGATGCGCTCGCGCGAGTTTGTCATGAAGGATGCCTACTCGTTTGACGCGGATGAAGCCGGCATGCTGCGTTCCTACCAAAATATGTTCGACGCGTACCAGCGCATCTTCACGCGCATGGGCCTAACGTTCCGTGCGGTGGCTGCGGACACGGGAGCGATCGGCGGCTCGGCGTCGCACGAGTTTCAAGTGCTCGCGGAATCCGGCGAGGATGCGATCGTATTTTGTCCGACGTCGGGCTACGCAGCGAACGTCGAAAAAGCCGAGGCGCTGCCACCGGTATCCGCGCGGCCTGCGCCCGCCGAGGTGATGAGCAGAGTTTCGACCCCAGGCCGCTCGACTTGCGCCGAAGTCGCCGAGTTGCTGAAGCTTTCGCTCTCCCGCACCGTCAAGTGCATCATGCTGATGGCGAGCGGCCGCATCCACATGCTGCTCTTGCGTGGGGATCACATGCTGAACGAGGTCAAGGTCGGGAAGCTTTCCGGGATGGCCGACTGGCGCTGGGCAAGCGACGAGGAGATCGTGCTCGCCGCTGGCTGCCGGCCAGGTTACCTCGGACCCGTCGGGATTCCAGACAGCATGCCGCTCGTTGCCGACCGCTCCGTCGCGATAATGGCGGATTTCATTTGCGGCGCGAACGAGCCGGACTTCCATTTGCGCGGGGTAAACTTCGGCCGCGATTGCCGAGTTCCTGACGCAGTAGCCGACCTACGTAATGTGGTCGCTGGCGACCCGTCGCCCGATGGTCAAGGGACGCTTGAGCTAGTGCGCGGCGTCGAGGTCGGCCATGTGTTTGCGCTCGGCTCGCTCTATTCCCGTGCACTCGGTGCAACCTATCTCACCGCCGACGGTCAATCGAAGGCCCTCGAAATGGGTTGCTACGGCATCGGTTGCACGCGGATCGTGGCGGCTGCAATCGAGCAGAACCACGACGAGCGCGGCATCATCTGGCCGCTGCCGCTCGCCCCGTTCACCGTCGCCATCGCGCCGGTCGGTTACGATCGCAGCCCGGCGGTCAAAAAGCTCGCCGACGCACTCCACGACGAGCTCGAGGCAGCCGGAGTCGATGTCTTGCTCGACGACCGGGGAGGCCGTCCTGGCGTGATGTTTGCAGACCTCGAGCTCATCGGCATCCCGCATCGGATCACGATCGGCGAGCGCGGCCTGAATGAGCGTGTTGTGGAGTATCAGGCGCGCACTAGTAGCGACGCAAACAAGGTTCCTGTTGCCGACATCACCACGTATATGCGCGAGCGCCTAGCCTCCCCGGCCGCCCTCAAACGAGATTGAGATCGATGACATTTTTTGGCAGTTCGGGCCGCTTTGGCGCAATTGCCGCGTTGCTTGCGACCCTAGGGGCTACGCCGCCGGTATGGGGTGGAACGCAGGCCGAGGAGCATCTCGCGCCGTCGGTCCGCGCCGGGCTGACGCAGGCGATCGCCGACGCTCCGGTTCCCGTGAACTATGAAAACCACGGCGAGCTTCAGCCGTGGCTTGCCCAAATGTCGCAGCAGCTCGCAAGCAAGATTGCCGATGAGCGCGAGCGTCGCGCGTTGCTCGCGACAGTACACTACGAAGCGATACGCGCGGGACTGGACCCGCAGCTCGTATTGTCAGTCATGCATCACGAAAGCGGTTTCAAGAAATACGCGGTTTCGTTCGCGGGCGCACGCGGATACATGCAAGTGATGCCGTTCTGGGTCAAGCAGATCGGCACGCCTGATCAGAATCTTTTCCATCTGCGGACGAACTTGCGCTACGGCATGGTGATCCTGCGGCATTATCTGACGATCGAAAACGGCGATCTTTATCGCGCGCTCGGCCGCTACAACGGTAGCCTCGGACGAGCCGAGTATCCAATGGCGGTACTCGCGGCGTACAACCGCCGTTTCCAGTACATTCCTCCGGGTTCTCTGGCAACTCCGACGAGCACTGCGACGCTCGTGACGGCGGCGCCACGTTAATGGAACGTTAATCGGCGTTGACCTCGGTCGTTTTACCCGTGCACGGCACCGGTCCGCTCAGGCGCTACCGTGGCCGATTCGCACCCTCGCCGACTGGCCGGCTCCATTTTGGTTCGCTGCTGGTTGCCCTGGCTAGTTTTTGCGACGCGAAGGCAGCGGGGGGCGAATGGCTGCTGCGCATCGAAGACGTCGATGGGCCGCGTAGCCGCGACGATGCCGCGAACGACATTCTGACCACACTCGAACGTTACGGATTCGAATGGGATGGGCCCGTCGTCCGTCAGTCGGAACGGCGTCATGACTACGAGGCGGCGCTCGAGCGACTGCGCGCGAAGGCTGCCGTCTATCCGTGCGCGTGCACGCGCCGGGAGCTCGAGCGTGTGCCCATCGGTACGTCGGGCGAACGCGTTTACCCCGGCTTCTGCCGCGCTGGAACTGGCGATGTCCGCAGCCATCCTGGACAACACGCGTCGCGGGTGCGGATACCCGACGAGACCATCGCGTTTGTCGACCGCGTGCAGGGTCAGCAAGCGCAAGCGCTGGCGCGGGATGTCGGCGATTTCGTGGTGCGCCGGGCCGATGGCTACTTCACGTATCAGCTTGCCGTCGTTGTCGACGACGCGGCGCAAGGGGTGACTAGCGTCGTACGCGGCGCCGATCTTCTGTCGTCCACGCCCCGGCAGATCTGTCTGCAGCTGCTATTGGGCGTGCCGACACCGTCGTATCTTCATGTCCCGGTCGCGATCGATTCGTCGGGCGAAAAACTGGCGAAGCAAACGTATGCGCCCCCGCTCCCTGCATCGCCACTGCCTGCGCTACTCGCCGCATGGCGCTGGCTCGATCAGCCGGCATTCGAAGGGGTGCCCACGACCGTAGCCGCATTTTGGGCATTCGCGCATCGGAGTTGGTCGCCGCAAAGAGTGCCGCCGGTAGCGATGCTTCCCGCGCCGGCCCGCTTCGCGGTGCTTACGACACCGGTGGTGGACGCGTGAGCACCGGTATGATCGCTATAGCTTCACTCTTGCCGCTATGCAATAAGAATGGTCCCACGCCCACCAGACGAACGTGAGCCTCTACACACCTGCGCATTTCGCCGGCGACGACCGCGCGGCAGTCGCCCGGCTGATGCACGATCATCCGTTCGCGACACTCCTTACGCCGAGCTCCCCCGAGCCACTGGTATCGCATGTGCCGCTCTTGCTGGTTCCGGGTTGCGAGCCGCATGGCACGCTGATCGGGCACTTCGCGCGCGCCAATCCCCACTGGCGTGCAGCGCACGAGGTGCAATCGATCGCCATCTTCTTGGGACCGCATGCGTACGTTTCGCCATCCTGGTACGCGGAGCCGGCGCGCATGGTGCCGACGTGGAACTACGCGGCGGTTCACGCACACGGAACGCTTGAAATCGTCGACGATGCCGCGGTCGCCCGCGGCACGCTCGACCTCCTGATCCAACGATTCGAAGCGGGACGCGCAACGCCCTGGCGATTCGAGCGGCCGCCAACGGAGCGCGACGCGCTCATTGGCGCGATCGTCGCCTTTCGGCTGCGGATCAAGCATATCGAAGCCAAGTTCAAGTTATCGCAGAATCGCAGCCTAGATGACCAGCAGCGCGTGATCACTGCGCTACGGGCCGAAGGCTACGCGGACGCAACGGGCACTGCCGCGTGGATACTGGAGTACGGCGGAGCCAAAGAGCGCGAGCGCACCGAGAAATGAAGAGCTCAAGCATCGCCGTTGTCTCACCGGCTAGCGCTGCGCTGCGTTTGGACAAGTGGCTCTGGGCTGCACGCTTCTATAAGACCCGCAGCTTGGCGGTGCAGGCCATTGAAGCCGGCCAGGTCCGGGTCTTAGCGGAGCGAATCAAGCCGGCGCGGACAATCCGTGTCGGCGACGTGATCTCCATTCGTAAGGGAGCCGCGTTATGGGACATCACGGTCACCGCGGTCGCCGATCGACGCGGCAGCGCCGCCGATGCGCAGGAGCTCTACGTCGAGTCGCCGCGATCCGTTGCCGCGCGCGGCGAAGCAGCGTTAGCGCGAAGCTTGGCACTTGAAGCGCAACCACGATTCCTCGGCCGGCCGACCAAGCGGCAGCGACGCAAGCTCGAGGATTTTCTAAGCGAGCCGTAGCGTCTCTTGCGGCGACCAGCTGTCGGTGCCGGGCTCAGCATAGCCGCAGATTGACGAAATCGATTAGGAATTCGGGCGCCCGGTAGGCATTAAAAACCAGCCACGCAAGGGCTAACGCCAGCAACAAGCCTACCGTATGCCATGCGGTCCGGTGAGCCGCTAAACGGCGGGGCAGCAGCGCCGCGCCATGCGCATCCGGGGGAGACTCTGTTGGCTTCTCGCTCACCCCTCGCATGTTACACACAGCGATACGAAGCATCGAGCGCTCGGCGATCGTTCGTTGCCTTTATCGCCGAATCGTCTGGTCGGTGTAGAACAGCTAGCGATTCGCGGGAAGACAATCCGACAAAAGTGGCGGTTTACTTTTGTCGGCACTTATTAGCAGGGCTGCGTCAAGCCCGCTGTGGCGCTTCCGGTACTCCGATCAATGACACCGGCGATACCGGGGTCACCGCCAGCGACCGCAGCTTTGCCATCACGGAGCTGAAATCCGCGGCGGTATGCGTGTCGGCAATCGGCTTGGCAAGTAGGTTGACGGCACGCCCGCTGACCACGAGCGGCAGTTCGGCGGGCAGCGTCGCCCGCAAGCCGCGAATCTCTTGCCCGGCGATCTTGCCTGAGATACCCCGATCGAAGAGCAAAACCACCATCGCAACTTTGTATGCTTTCGCCGCGCCGACGATCTCCTGCGCTGGCACGCCCGCGCCGAGGGTTAGACAGTTGATACCTTCGGTAAACAGCAACAGCTCGAGTATCGCAAGGCCAAGCTGGTTTGGATCATTGGGTGGGGTGACCAGTAGAACTTGCCGTGCGTCGCGCGTCGGCCGTACGAGACGGGTCACGTCCCGCAGCAGGCGGTGGGCGAGATCGGCGAAGCGGAGCTCTTGAAAATTTTGCATTTCTCCTCGAACGACGCGCTCGTGTACGGCTTCATTCAAGGGGATCAGCGTTTGCTCGAGAAACTTGCGCAGGCCTTGGCCAACCAACAGCTTAGATAAGTGATTCTGCAGCTCTCCAATCCGGTGCTCGGTGAGCAAGCCCACCGCGTTGTCGATTTCGGCAGGCAACGGTGCGGGGACGTCGACGGCAAGGCCGAGCATCGACTGGAGGGCTGAATCCGCCAGCGGGACTACCGCGCCGGCACGCCAGCCCTCGGACAGCAACTGTTTGATCAGCTTGAGGCGCGCGACCTGCTCGGGCGGGTAGACGCGATCCCCAAAGGAGTCGCGCAGCGGCGCGGGAAACGAGTACCGCCGCTGCCACATGTAGAGCTGCTCTCGGCGCAAACCGGTGATGCGAACCACCTCCCTGATGTGGAGCGTGCCCTGCGCATCGCCTGTAGGCGCCTGCGTATCAACCGACGCCAGTGGGAGCTCGCGGCGGCGGGTCGGCGCCTTGATGAGGATGCCCATCGTCAATTTCCTCTACGTTAACTGCAGTTAATCGACTCAGCGATGTATTGAACAAGTGTACGGCGTATTCAGTAGGTGCCCAGAAATTCGTTGGCAACCCTGTCCTGAACGTCGTGTATGCAGATTGCATGCCAGGCTGACTTGCACGCCTCGTCGGCTATCGCGCTTTTCGCCCTGATCGAGTGCCGGTCCTACGCATCTTCGCCAAAGAAAAGATGCGAAAAGATGCGTTTGCGGCGCTACAAAGGGGTTGAGCGGGGTTGCTGGAGCGACGGGCGCGCTTTTTGCAGCAAAGCCTTACCGCTCGGTTCGCAACTTTAGATCATTACGCGATGTTTGGCTTGGGTAAACCTTACAAAGACCCTTTCGCCGACGCGAAATCGGCAGGGCGCTGGTTTGCGTCTTATCCCGCCAACGATCCACTCGCAATTTACGTTGACGTACTCGCCGAGCTCAGCAAAATCGCCGCCCGCAGCGCGCAGCGCACGCCGGCTCGTCTCGAAGCAGTGTTCTGCGCGGACGCACAAGTTGAGACGCTGCGCAAACTATTGACAACGCAATACCTCGAGCATGCCGATCGCAGCTCGAAAATCGAGCATCAATTATGGTCGTCGCTCTTCGAGCTCACGCAAGCCTTTCAGTTTGCCTACCAGGCGTTTGCGCGAGATGCGGCAGCTCACGGACGAAATCCAAAGTGGCAGGTTCTGTTGCCGGAGCTCGGCTGCAGGCAGATTTTCCATTTGACGCAGGACATCAAGATCCGCCTGCTTCGCTTCGAGCAATGGATCCCGGCCAAATGGGCGGAGTTGCACGCACTGTTTACGCTCGCGTGCTCACGCCAGATTGAGCGCCAACAGGTTCCGTTGCGAGGCTCATCGCGCACGACGAATATCGAGCACGAATATTTAGGCGCACTGCTGCTGCAATTGATGAACACCGGCAGCATTGCGCCCAAGCAACTCACCTGGCTTGGGGGCGAAATCGACGGGTGGTCCGAACCGCTACGGTTGACGCTCGAACCATCGTCGATCACTTCCTTCTACGTCGATCTATCGGCACGCGAAGGATTGCGCCGGCGCAAGCAAGGTCCGTTGGAAGGCCGAGTGCTCTTTCTCGATACGCGGCCGCTCCATTCGTTACTCATGCAAAACATTGTCGTCCTGGAGCAGAAAATCCAAGGTACACCAACTTCGGAACGGACGCCGCGCCGAAGCGAACATCTCGCGTTGCTGCGCAAGCTCGCGTCGCAGGTCGATCCCGAGTTCAAACCCCTCGCCCGCCGCGGGGAGCGCGCCGCGGCGTCAGGGACCGTCGACGCCATCGTTGGCTTCGCGAAGATCTCGGGCTACTTGCGAGAAGAGGAGCGCGATCCCTTGCCGAAAATGGAGTCGGGGAAGAGCTTCGGCGGCACCATGGAGCTCGCGACGTTTGGGCGGATGCGCACTGACGGCGATCGCCGTTTGGAGATGTCCCGCCGTCGCCTCGCGGTATTCGGAACGCCGGGTGGACCGTGGGAAGTGAAAGACTCGAGCCAGACCGGTTTTCGTCTGCTCGCACCCATGAGCGTCGCCAACGCCGTGACGCTAGGTACATTGACCGCGATTCGCGTCCATGGCCAAGCGGCGTGGACACTCGGTATCGTACGGCGAATGAAGCGCATGACGGTCGACCGCGCGGAAATTGGCATGCAAATCATCGCGAACACGTTGCTAGGCGTTGAGCTCGTGGAGCAGCGCAAGAACGGCAACCCCGGGTACTCCGTGGAAATGGACGCGACGACAATCGAAGGGCGTTCCTTTTGCGGGCTTCTTCTTTCGCTCGGGAAGCGCGCAAGCGCAGTCACCGTGCGCTCGCTGATCGTGCCTGCCGATGAGTACCAGCCGACGAAACGACTTAACCTGCTGACCGCGAAGAGCGGGAGCACAATCCGCTTCGGACGGCTCTTGGAGCAGCAAAGCGAATGGGTGTGGACCACCGTCGAGCCGCTGCACGCGCAGACAAGCGGCGCTTCGGGCAAGGAGTCCATTTCCCGTTCCGCTGCAAGCGAGTAAATTGACGGGCGCCATGGCGTCCATCGACCGCTACGCCGAACTTCACGCCGCGCACCGTTGGGACGTGCCGGCCAACTTCAATATCGCCGAAGCCTGCTGTTCGCGCTGGGCATCCGACCGCAGCCGTTTCGCGCTCTATTGGGAAGATGAGTCCGGCGCGACATCGGCGCATGCTTTTTGGGATCTGCAGCGTGAAGCGAATCGCCTTGCCAACGCGCTGACGCAATTGGGCATCGCGCGCGGCGATAAGGTCGCGCTGATCTTGCCGCAGCGTCGCGAGACCCTTGTTGCCCATTTAGCGATCTATCAGATGGGCGCCATTGCGGTGCCCCTGTCGTTTCTATTCGGCCGCGACGCGCTGCAATACCGGCTTAACGATGCCGAGGCCAAGGTCGCGTTCGTAGACCCGCAATCGCTTCCAAATTTGGCAGAGATTCGGACGGACTTGGCGCATCTGACCACGGTAGTCGGCGTCGCTGGTGTCACGGGCGAAGGCCTCGCTCCGTACGAATCGCTCGTCGCGGCTGCCGCGCCCACGTTCGCGGCGGTAGCAACGCGCGCGAGCGATCCGGCGCTCCTCGTCTATACCAGCGGCACCACCGGGCCACCCAAGGGCGCGTTGATGGCGCATGCGTGCCTTCTGGGCAACTTGCCGGGTTTCGTGTACTCGCATGATGGATTCCCGCAGCAGGGCGACCTTTTCTGGTCCCCGGCCGATTGGGCGTGGACCGGAGGCTTAATGGATGCCCTCCTCCCGACCCTCTATTTCGGCCAGCCCATCGTCGGCTATCGGGGACGCTTCGATCCGCAGCGCGCGCTGGCGTTGATCGAGCGCTATCAAATCCGCAATACTTTTCTCTTCCCGACCGCGCTCAAGCTGATGATGAAGGCGTTTCCGCAACCGCGGCAGCACTTTGATATCAATCTGCGCAGCATCATGAGCGCAGGCGAAGCGGTGGGTACGACTGTCTTCGAGTGGGCGCAAGACAATCTTGGCGTCACCATCAACGAGATGTTCGGGCAAACCGAGATGAATTACATCGTCGGCAATTCGCAAGCGCTTTGGCCGGCACGACCAGGCTCGATGGGAAGACCCTATCCAGGGCATCGCATCGCATTGATCGATGAGACAGGGGCGGTGATGGCTGACGGTGAGCCCGGAGAAATCGCCGTCCACCGCATTGCCCCGGATGGCACGCCGGACCCGGTCTTCTTTCTCGAGTATTTCAAGAATCCCGACGGCACGCGCGCGAAGTTTTGTGGAGACTGGTGCCGCACCGGCGATATGGCAACGAGGGACGCTGACGGCTATCTTTGGTATCAAGGTCGCGCTGACGACATGTTCAAGGCGGCGGGTTATCGCATCGGTCCGTCCGAAATCGAGAACTGTCTGGTCAAGCATCCCGCCGTTGCGAACGCGGCGGTCGTGCCCTCGCCCGATCCAACCCGAGGCAACATCGTCAAAGCGTTCATCGTTCCCGCGGCGGGCCATCCTCCGTCGCAGCGCCTTGCGGATGAGCTGCAACAGCACGTGCGCCAGTTCCTCGCGCCGTACGAATATCCAAAGGAAATAGAGTTCTTGGAAGAGTTGCCAATGACGACCACCGGCAAAGTGCAGCGTAGAGTCTTGCGCGAGCGGGAAGCCGCGCGCAAGGCGCGCGAGTAGCGCTGAGCCGATCAGTGGAAATTCGGGCTGGCTTCGCCACGCCGCGCTCACTCGCCCTCCATGTCGGTCACCCGATATGGACGTGAAGTTGTCGGGCGCTACTCGGTCGCGCGGCGACGCGCCCTCCGGGCCTTGGCTTCGCCACGCCGCGCTCACTCGCTCCGCTGAACGACCCTCGGGTTGCGCAGCCGCTCGAGAAATGGGCGGTGCGTGAGCACCCAGACGATCGCCGGCACGACGGTCGGAAGGATCAGCGAGCCGAATTGAAATGCAAACGCGATCACCTCGCGCTGCCAGCCCGAAAAGCCGGTCTGCGACGCGATCAGCGGAGATGAAGTGATCGCGATGTTTTTCAAGAAATCGGCGAGCACACCCCAAGCGATGAAGGGCAAGAGGACCACGTAGCCGAGCGCTAACAGGCGCCACCAGCCGCGTTGCCGAGCCGCGAGCGTCAATGCCGCAAAGAGCGGCAGCCCGAACGCGTACAGCAGCATGTTGACGTCGACGCTCACCGCGCCCCCTGCTTGGGCGCTACCGGGACGCAACGTTGTCGTAAACACGACAACGGCCGCCGCCAGGTCGACGCTGCGGATCAAGTCAGCAAATCCAGTCCGTGCGACGAGGTCGACCAGCAGCTCGACCGGCCAGAGCAGAATCGGAGATGCGAAATACCAGATCGCAAACGTGACCGGCAGCCACGCCAATGCAAGGACGATAAAACGGGTCAGCGGGCTCTTGATCAAGTCGCTGCGGCTCGCCTTTCGGGTTCCCGGTTGCGCAGTTCTCGCTAAGTGCCCGCGAATGCAGGCGGCACCGCCGGCGGCGCGCGGGCATCGTCGATTCGCGGCACCCGCCGGACCCAGATCAGCCACACGATCAGCACATCGAGCATGATCAGCGCCTGCCAAACATAGAGATGGGCCCACTCGAATACATCGTGGTTCCATTGCCCGAGATAGAAAAGGCTAATGACACGAATGATGTTCAAGCCTTGCACGGCGACGATACCGATCGTGAGGCCGATCAATTTGTGCATCCACGGTGCCGGGAACGCAAGCATCGCCGCGAGTAGAACAATCGTCGCTTCGACGCCGTTGCATCCGGCCTCGATCGCGACCGCAAAGCCATTGCCGGTGCTGCGCATGATTTTGCCGGTTGCGACGACGTTCGGGTCGAACAGCGTGACGATCGACGTCGAGATGGCCGCAAGGGCATTGGTCCAAGGGACGACGAACCATGCCTGCGCCCAGGGCGTGAGCTCGAGAGCGAACAAGAGCGCAAGCAGTACGAGAAACAGGACGAAAAACCGGACCATGGCGCGATTCTATACATGCAAAAAAACTAGGCTCGTGCCAGTCGTGGATTTCTCGCGAAGTACCGTTTGACGCCATCGAGGATCGATGCGGCAAATTTCTGCTGATGCGCGTGGCTGCGGAGCTTTAACTCCTCATCCGGATTGGAAATAAATGCCGTCTCGACCAAGATCGAGGGGATATCGGGCGCTTTCAACACCGCAAAGCTCGCCTGCTCGACCGTCGCTTTATGCAACGCATTGTGCGTGCCGATATGGTCGAGCACGTGGCGCCCCACGCGCAGACTGTCGCTGATCTGCGCGGTCTGCGACAGATCGAGCAATATCCTGGCGAGCGACCGATCACGCCGATCGAGGTCGACGCCGCCGATCAAATCGGATGCATTTTCTTTCTGCGCGAGCCACCTTGCCGCGGCGCTGGTCGCGCCGGATTCCGAGAGGGCGAACACCGACGAGCCACGCGCATGCGGTTCGCGAAACGCGTCGGCGTGGATTGAGATGAACAGGTCCGCTTGCACCCGGCGCGCTTTGTTCACACGCTCGCGCAACGGCACGAAATAGTCGTCGTCACGCGTCAACATTGCGCGCATGTTGGGCGTCGCATCGATCATCGCCTTCAATTTTTTCGCAATCGCGAGCACGACGTGCTTCTCGTAAGTACCGCGTGGGCCAATCGCGCCGGGATCCTCCCCGCCGTGACCTGGATCGATTGCCACCGTGATGCGGCGGGCGAGCGCTTGCGGGTCTTTCTGCGGCTCCACCCAAGGTGGCGGATCACGTGGTTTTGGAGGCGCTGCCTCGCGCCGGTCGAGATCCGCGCGATCGCGCAGCCGTTCGCTTTCCAATAGCGCCATCAGGGGATCCAACGGCGTCAATGGGTAGAGATCGAGAATCAGCCGATGGCCGTAATCAGCGACCGGTTCCAGCGCGAAGACCTCCGCTCGGACCTCCGCCTTGAGATCGAGCACGACGCGCACGAGGAGCGGCGGCTTGTGGCCGAAACGTATCCGCGCGATATAGGGATCCGTCGCTTGCACTCGTCCAGGCAACTGCGCGAGCTCAGCTGAAAGCTCAACGCCGTCCAAGTCGAGTACGACGCGCTCGGGCGCCTTCAGTGCGCTGAGCTGGTGCGCGACAGGCAGCGACGACTCGATGATGACGCGCGTGTATTCCTGCGCGGGCCAAATACGCACGGACGCAATGCGGCTGGCGCTCGCCCAGGAAGCGGAGATTAGGAAGTGTGTTGCCGGCAGTGCAAGCCATCCGCAAACGCGTCGGCGCCCGACATCGACATTGAGCGGGGCTGTTTGTCCGGCTAAGTTTCCAACACCGCGGCGATCGCGCTCCTGCATCGCTCACCCGCGGGTGTCGCGGGATGGATGGAAAGATCGCGCCCGGCATGGCTGGCGCGATGCGCTAGCACGAGTTCGACATCCGCCTCGGGCAACAGCGAAGATACGTGCTCCGGCCATTCGACCAGGCACACGGCATCGTCGCGAAAATAGTCGGCGAAACCCGCAGTTTCCCATTCTTCTGAATCCGCGAACCGATAAAAATCAAAGTGATAGAAGTATAATCTCGAAATGAAATAATGTTCAACTAGCGTGTAAGTGGGGCTCTTCACCGATCCTATCCAACCCAGCGCGCGCAACATCCCGCGCACCAGCGTCGTTTTCCCCGCCGCCAATTCGCCCCTAAGAGTAACGAGCATTCCCCCACCAAGCGTTGACGCGAGCGCGGCGCCGACGCGTTCGGTTGCAGCATGGTCGGGAAGGTAGAAGGCCGGCATCGGAGAGATTCTGAAGGTTTCGCTAATAGCGGCGCTCGCGCCTGCAAAGAGCTGCAAACGGGCAGCGATCGGCGGCGGATGCGTTACCCTTGACATCGCTATGCTGCCGTCCGCCAACGCTTCTACTGCTGATGCTCCGGAACAATGGTCCGCACTCGCCGAGTCAATTGGGGAGTGGGGACGTGAGCTCGGCTTTCAGGCAATCGGTATCGCCGACACGGAACTCGCGGCCGAGACCCTACATTTGGCGCGTTGGCTTGCGGCCGGCCGCCATGGAACGATGGATTATATGGCGGAGCATCGTGCCCTTCGTGAACGGCCCGAAGCCCTCGTGCCGAACACGATTCGAGTCATTTCCGCGCGGATGAACTACTGGCCGAAGGAGGCGGCGACCGCGCAAGTTGTTCTAGCAGATTCGCGCAAGGCCTACGTGGCACGGTACGCGCTCGGTCGCGACTATCACAAGGTGCTGCGCTCCCGGCTGCAACGCCTCGCCGATCGGATCGAGGACGTTGTCGGCGAATTCGGCTACCGTGTGTTCACCGACAGCGCGCCGGTGCTCGAGGTCGCACTTGCGGCGAAGGGCGGGCTGGGATGGCGCGGCAAGCACACGCTGTTGCTGACGCGCGAAGTCGGATCCTATTTTTTTCTCGGAGAGATCTATACCGATCTGCCGCTCCCGCTAAGCGCTCCGGTATCGGCTCATTGCGGAAGTTGCACGGCATGCCTCGATTCTTGTCCGACGGGCGCCATCGTCGCACCCTATGAGCTCGACGCGCGGCGGTGCATTTCCTACCTGACAATCGAGCTCAAAGGGTCGATTCCCGAAGAATTGCGTCCGCTGATCGGCAATCGCGTCTACGGCTGCGACGATTGCCAGCTTGCCTGTCCGTGGAATCGGTATGCGACCGCGGCTGCAGAGCATGATTTCGCAACGGTCAGACATGGCCTGGACGATACGAGCCTCGTCGCGCTCTTCGGCTGGACCGAGAACGAGTTCGACACAAAAATGGCCGGCAGCGCGATACGCCGGATCGGCTACGAGCGATGGTTACGCAATCTGGCCGTAGGACTGGGCAACGCGCACTGGAGTGCCGCGATTGTCGCCGCGCTGGAAGCGCGTGCCGACGATGCATCGCCGCTCGTCCGGGAGCATGTTGCGTGGGCGCTTGCCTATCAGCGGGCAAAGATGACCTGAAAGCGGAGTATCGTTACACGGACCAATTGGTATGCAGCTCTTCTTACCTCTTCGCTCAATTTTTCGAACTGACAAGGACTAAATTTCCATGCGTGCTTTGTGCAAGCTCATCTTGATGGCATTGGGGGTCGCGGCGCTCACCACGAATCCCGCTTGGTCACAAGCCTGGCCGACCAAGCCGATCCGGCTGATCGTCACATTTCCGCCGGGGGGCTCGAGCGATGTGGTCGCCCGCGTGATCGCCCCGTTGCTGGGAGAAAAACTCGGCCAAGCCGTGGTCGTCGAAAACAAAGCCGGTGGGGGCGCGACGATCGGCGCGGCCGAAGCCGCGCGTGCAGCGCCCGATGGTTATACGTTCATGCTCTCGAACACGGCACCGATCAGCCTATCGCCGTTCATGCTGGATTCGCCGACTTACGATCCCGTCAAGAGTTTCACGCACATCGCCTACATTGGCTCGGTGCCGAATGTTTTTGTCGTGCATCCCGACGTACCGGCGAAGACGGTCCCTGAATTCATCGCCTGGGCGAAGCGGCAGAAGGATCCAGTCCCCTACGGCAGCGGCGGTGTCGGGTCGATCGGACACATCGTCGGCGAGCTCTTCAAAACGGAGGCAGGAATCAACCTGCAACACGTCGGGTACCGGGGCTCGAGTCCAATGCACAACGACTTGCTCGGAGGGACGATCAAGTTTGCGATCGACACCCTGCCGCAGAACGTGCAGTTTCAGAAATCGGGGAAGCTGCGTCTCCTCGCCGTGACGTCGACCAAGCGGGCGAGCATGGCGCCCGATGTTCCGACGGTGTTGGACTTGCAATATCCGAAACTCGTCGCGGAAAATTTTTTCGGCATATCCGCACCAGCGGGAGTGCCGCAAAGCGTCGTCGACACGATGCATCGGCACGTGATGGCGGTGTTGGACGACCCGCGCGTGCTGAAGTCATTCGACGAACTCGGCATCGCGACACGCAAAATGTCCCCTGCCGAGTTCCAAGCGTTCGTGACGAAGCAGGTCGGAGATTGGGCGCCCGCGGTGAAGGCTTCAGGCGCGAAGCTCAATTAGCGCGTCTTAACACTACGCATCGCTTCGAGGTTCCCTCGCCCGCTCGCGGGAGAGGCTATCGGGCGCGAAGCTCAATTGGAGCGGGTTAACACGACGCATCGTTTCGGGTTCCCTCGCCCGCTCCCGGGAGAGGCATCGGGCGCGAAGCTCAATTGGAGCGGGTTAACACGACGCATCGTTTCGGGTTCCCTCTCCCGCTCGCGGGAGAGGGTTAGGGTGAGGGACTTAGGTCATCCGTGGCAGAGATCTCAATCCACGTCATCGACGTCACCCGCGGAATCCCCGCGGCGGGGATGCACGTCGCCGTGTTCGCGCGGCCGGACGAGGAACGTCGTCAAGTACGCGAAGGACGCGTTGGGCCTGACGGCGTTGTCGAGCGATCGCCAGGATCATCCACGGATATTGTTCCGGGTCAATACGAGATCGAGCTCCACGCGGGCGCGTACTATCGCGCCGAGGGGATCGTCTCGGACCAGCCTGCATTCCAGGAGATCGTCGTATTCCGGCTTACCGTTTTAGCCGAAAGCGAGCACATCCATATTCCGATCAAGCTCTCACCGTGGGGGCTTTCGATCTGGCGTGGACGCTAAGGACGGCGGCGACGGGCCACTTCAGCGCCACCAACGAGCCGCAACAGGTTGCCTTCGGCGACGGCGTGCTGCGTGCTCGGTGATAGTTGTCGCAGGAACCTCTGCACGCTTTCGATTTTCATTTGGTCCGCTGCACGCGAGCGATGAGACGCGTCAGTCCCAACCAGGAACCGCGCCGGATGCGTTTCGATCAGGGTCAACCACTCGGGCCACACGTCATCATCAGTTTTGAAGATCGTGTACTCCGGTGAACGAGGATGCTGCCGCCAAGTCCGCGCGGAGAGCTCATAGAGTAGATTGGGATGCGCTTCGAGCATCCGGCGCGCGACGAAGTAAGGTGTGTAGCCGCCGTGTGCCCAGATCACGCGCACGTCCGGATAATTGGCCAACAGCGACGAAACTTCATTGAGCCGGGTGATTTCGCAATGGATCATCACGGGCACGGAAAAGCGCCGCGCCAAGTCCATGATGCCGCGCATGAGAGGCGATGCAAGGCTAAAGTCCGTTTCGGCAAAGCCATCCGCCGGAAAATGCACGATCGAGATTTCACCAATTCCGTGGAAGTCGCCACCCTGCAACAATTCGTCGAGCTCGACTAAGAGCTGCGGGTCTTGCTGCGCCCACAGCGAGCGGTACCGAGAGCGTTCCGGCGATACCGACGCAAACGCGATGAACTTGTCCGGATGCGCGCGCGCGGCGCGTTGTACGGAGGCATTGTCCCCGGCGCGTCCCCAAAAAACTACGGCGCGCGCAATACCATTCGCCGCCATCAATTCGAGCTGCATGGCGACGTCGTTTAAGTGAACGTGCGCATCGATGAACGGAATCGCCTTCTCTGAGCGTGGACTTGCGATGGACGCCGCCCCCGACGCTCGCGGCACCGCTGCCCGTCGTACCGCCGGCTCGGCCGCAACTTGTTGCATCTCGATTGCGGCACACGCGCCGAATAGGAGGAGAAGAGCGCCAACGCCAATTCCGAGCGCAAAGCCTCGCGCCCAACCTGACGGTACCGCGTAGGTCACCGAATCAATTGATTCATCGACACGATGGGCAGCATGACAGCGAGCACAAGCACCAGCACGATGCCGCCCATGACAACGATCAGCGCCGGCTGCAACAGTGCCGCAAGCCAAGCCAGACGGCGTTCAGCATCGCGTTCGAGCTCGCCGGCGGCGCGTTCCAGCATTGGCGCCAAGCGACCTGTTTGCTCGCCGTTGGCGACCAGATGGATCAACACCGGCGGAAAGACTCGCTGCTCCTTGAGCGCGCGCGAGAGCGTCACCCCTTCGCGCACCAGGCCGGCCGCTGCCGCCGCCGCGCGATGTAGTGGCAAGCGCCGCACGACGTCACTCGCCGCGTCGAGCGAGCGCAGCAGAGGAGCGCCGCTACCGACAAGGATCGCGAGAGTGCTAGCAAAGCGCGCCGTATCGAGGCTGCGCGCCAACCGACCGGCCACCGGCGTGCGCAAGACAAACGCATCCCAACGCGTGCGAAACTTGACGCTGCGATAGGAGGCTGCGAACGCCACACAAGCAAGAGCAAGCAACACGAGCCACGCCCAACCGGTCGCGCGGAAAAAAACGCTGGTGGCGATCAGCGCCTGGGTGAGCCAAGGCAGGGTTTGCCGGCTTTGCTGGTAAACAGAGACGACCTGCGGCACCACGTAGGTCATCAAAACCGCGATGACGGCGAACGCGATAATCGTGACCGTTGCCGGATAGATCAGTGCCGTTACGATCTTCTGCCGCAACGCTTCGCGTGATTCCAGGTAGTCAGCAAGACGGGTCAGGACTTCAGGCAATTGTCCCGTCTCGGTTCCTGCAGCAACCAAGCCGCGGTACAACGGCGAAAACGTCCGCGGATAACGCGTGAGCGCCGCGGGCAACGCTTCGCCGGACGCAACGTGGCGACGGAGCGCCGCCGCAAGCTTCCCGGCGCGTGCATCGTCCGCCTGCTCCGCGACCGCTCCGAGCGCTTGGTCGAGCGGCATGCCCGACAACGTGAGCGTTGCCAATTGGCGCGTCGTCAACGCGATCAGCGGCGGCGCCAATCGCACGCCGGAAAGACCGTCGCCGAGATAAGCCGTTTCGTCGACCGCCGTCGGCGTCAGTCCTCCGGCGCGCAAGACATCCCGCGCCGCGCGCGCGCTTTCCGCTTCGAGCCGGCCACTCTTGACGCGGCCTGCGGTATCGACAGCTTCCCAGCGGAATGCGGTCATCGGAAAATTCGGGGCGATATTAGAAACGCGGCTCCCAGCCGGAGAATGTTAAGTTGGTGGGAGATAGAAAATCTGCCGTTTCGGAAAACCGGTCAACAAGAGGAAGCACGGGTGCGCATATCGACGCAAAAAAACGTAGGGCGTTAAGCCTCGCGCGTCACGCGCACCAATTCCGCGAGTGAGGTTTCTCCCGCGGCGACCCACCGTGCGCCGTCGCGCCGCAACGTCCGCATTCCGGCCTGCGCGGCGGTCTGCCGCAGCGCCAATTCGTTCGCACCATCGTGAATGTCGCGGCGGATGGCGTCGTCAACCCGCAGTAACTCGTACACGCCGGTGCGCCCGCGATGGCCCAGGTGGTTGCACGCCTCGCATCCGGGTGCGGACCACACCGGTTGCGTCGATGAGAGGCCGAGATCGATCAGCAATTGGCCCTCGCCGGCGGATGGGGGTTGCGCGCGCCGACAGGTGGGACACAATGTCCTGACCAGGCGCTGCGCGAGAACGGCGCGCAAACTCGATGCGAGCAAATACGGCTCGACGCCCATGTCGGCAAGGCGCGTGACCGCACTGCCGGCATCGTTGGTGTGGAGCGTTGCGAGCACCAGGTGACCGGTCAGCGAGGCTTGCACCGCAATCTGGGCCGTTTCCAGGTCGCGAATTTCGCCGATCATGATGACATCGGGGTCCTGCCTCAGAATGGCGCGCAGCGCGCGGGCGAAGTCAAGCTCGATGCGCGGGTTCACCTGCGTTTGCGCGACACCGTCAAGCGCGTATTCGATCGGATCTTCAACCGTCATCATATTCACCGACTCGCGCGGCAACCGCGACAATGCCGCGTACAACGTCGTCGTCTTGCCCGATCCGGTCGGTCCGGTCACGAGCACGATGCCATGCGGTTCGTGGATCAAGCGGTCGAGTGCGTCGCGCGTGTCTTCGCTCATGCCAAGCGCGGTCAGATCGAGGCGCGCGGTCTCCTGGTCGAGTAAGCGCAGCACGACGCGCTCGCCGGCACCGGTCGGCAGCGTCGATACGCGGACGTCGACTTGCTTGTCGCCCAGTTTCAACGCAATGCGTCCGTCTTGCGGCAGGCGCTTTTCCGCAATGTCGAGGCTCGCCATGATCTTTAAGCGCGAGACGAGCGCGGCATGCAGCGCGCGGGGCGGTTCGATCACGTCGCGCAGCACGCCATCGACACGAAACCGGACCACGGAGCGCGCCTCGTAAGGCTCGAAGTGCAGATCCGACGCCCGCTCCCGCAAGGCTTGCAGCAAGAGGGCATTGATCATCCGGATGACGGGAGCCTGCGTCGACTTATCGAGCAGGTCCTCGCTTGCCGGCAAATCCTGCATCAAGCGGGCGAGATCGGTTTCGCGAGCAAAATCGTCAGCCCACGCGGCAGTTGCCGCCGGCGCACCCTGGTTGTAGGCGCGAGCCAGTTGCTGGGCGAAAGTTTCCGCGTCGATCGCGCGCGTGAGGAGCGGACGCTGCAACACGCGCCGCAACTCGGCAACGCCGTCCGCGGTTGCGTCAGGCCGCGTGAGCACGACGACCGCATCATCCTCTTCGCCCGCTGCCAATACGCCATGCGCCTTGGCGAATGCGTAAGGAATCCGCGAAGCGAATGATGCGGGAGAGGAGCCGCTCCGCAATGAAGCGGGTGCAGGTCGGGCGGTCAAGCTATCGATCCCGCATCGACCGACATGCTATTGGCAAGCCGGCACTCATTGCGCCGGAGGCAGGGGCGCGACTTGAATCGCGGGAGTGCCGGCGGGGACCGATCCCGTGGCGGTTCCCGGCATCGCACCCGCGCTAGGAAGCTGCGGATACGTCGGATCGTCCCAAAACCAGCGAGGTAGAGGACGCGTGCGTTCCTGCTCGTTCAGGATGTAATCGTAGCGGTCCGAAGTGAGCGACTTCCCTGCCGAATCAGTGCGGATCACCGTCGGTTTCAGAAACACGAGCAAATTGGTCTTGGTGCGGCGCCGGTTGTCGTAGCGAAAGAGATTGCCGATGACAGGTACGTCGCCGGCGACTGGAATCTTGTCGCTGCCATCGGAAAAGGTGTCCTGAATCAACCCACCCAGGACGACGATTTGCTGGTCATCGATGACTACCGATGATTCTAGCGCGCGCTTCGACAGGATGATTCCCGCAGAGTTGCTGGTGTTCTCGACGCGCGAGACTTCCTGGTACACGACGAGTCGCACGCTGCCCCCTTCAGTGATCTGCGGCTTGACGCGCAGCAGTACGCCGACGTCGCGCCGCTCGACTGTTTGAAACGGCTGCACGGTCGTGGTCGAGCCAGTCGTTGCGTACTGACCCGTCACGAACGGCACGTTCTGCCCAACAATGATTCGCGCTTCCTCGTTGTCGAGTGTCAGCAATGTCGGCGTCGACAGAATGTTCGCGTTGGCGTTGGTTTCCAGAGCGCGTGCCAAGAGCGCAAGGTTGGTGATGATGCCAAGCCCCGGAATCGTGATCGTGCCGTTGATCACCCCGAGGTTCAAACCCTGCGCCAGCGAGCGGATGTCGACCGAAGCATCGATGATGTTGCGACCAGTTCCGCGCCCGCCGAGATTGGTTCCGCCAAACCCCTGAATTCCGTCGCGCTGCCGGTCCGCGCCTTGCAGCACCTGCCACTGAATTCCGAATTCAGCCGCCTTGTCCGCCGACACCTCGACAATCAGCGCTTCGACGAACACTTGCGCGCGCCGCACATCCAGCCGATCGATGATCGCGCGCAAATTGTTGTAGATCGGTTCGGGGCCCATGATGATGAGCGCGTTGTTGGCCGTGTCGGCCTGGAGGGTCACCCCCGAGCCGTTGCTTCCGCTAGCCCCGACCGCGCCGCTCACGAACGGATTCACGGGCGCGGGCAATGCGGGCTGAGGGGACGCCGGTGACGTCGCTGTCAGTTGATTGCCGATCGCACCCCCCGAGAGACTCGTGCCGGTCAGTTGCGGCGCTGCATCGCTTCCCCCGGATAACAGCGCGCGTAGCGTCTGCGCGACTCTAGCGGCGTCGGCATTCTTCAAATAGACGATGAAAATATTGCCTCCGGCGCGCCCGGGGGTATCGAGTTGCTCGATCAACGCCTTGACGCGCGCCGCGCGGCCCGGGTTGTCGGAGTGCAAGAGCACACTGTTCGAGCGTGAGTCCGCCACGACGCTGACGCGTTGTTGCACGTCGCCTGGCGGGCCGCCTGGCACACCGACGTCGGCCGCGAGCAAGCGATTGATGAGCGGAACTAGATCGATCGCCGATGCGTGCTTGAGCGTCACGAGCACCGGTTCACCACCGGGCGGCTGGTCCAGCGACGCGATGATCTTCTCGATCCGTCGCAAGTTATCTGCATAGTCGGTGATGACGAGCGCATTGCTGCCGGGATACGCGACGATCGTATTGTTGGGCGTGATCAGAGGGCGGAGCACGTTGACAAGCTGCGCCGCCGATTCGTACCGGAGCGTGATAACCCGCGTCAGCAGCCGATCGCCGCCGGCGCCAACCGGACCCCGCAGGACCTCCGAGCCGTGCTGCTTGGCGTCGGCTTCGGCGACGAGCTTGGTTACCCCATTCCCTTCAACGGCAGTAACTCCCTGTAGCCGCAACGCCGAAAGCAATGTCGGATACACGAGGCTTCTCGGCACGGGGCGCGCCGACACGATATTGATCGTGCCCTTGACCTTCGGATCGATGATGAAATTGCGCCCGGTGATCTCGGAGACCGCTTTGACCACCGCCTCGATGTCCGCATTGACAAAGTTGAGCGTGACCGTGTCATCGGCGGTTCTGCTCGTCCGCGGGAAGGTCAAGAGCGAGAGCGCAACCAGCGAGAAGATCAGGAACGGAGGAAGGCCGCGTAGAAAAACACGGGCGGAGGACAGGTAGGCCGGGCAGGCTAAACAGGCGGCCATCAGCGACTTAGACACTACAACCGATGATAGCATGGGGTCATCCTGCGTTTTTCACTCTGCGCCGCCGCATCGCTGCACGAATCGGGCCGGTTGTAAAAAGGAGAAGCGGCGGCGCGAATCCGGAGTGTCATCTCGCCGCATCCAACCGGCCAGAGCACCGATATCCCACAGGAGTTCCGCGATGCCCGCTCGACCGTTCTACGCCGTCCGCCGACCGGTGCTCATGTCTGCCGCGGTGACGGCGATCCTGCTCTATGTCGCCACGAGCGCGATCCCCGTAACGGCCCGGGACGCACTGCCGCCGGTCACGATCGTGGCGCAAGGCGATACCAAGGCCGCTGAGCAGCCTGCGGCAGCTCCTGATGCCAAGACCGGGACCGAAGCGGAGACGCCAAGCATCTCAGACCGTGATGCCAAGGCCAGGAACCGCGCGGATACCCGCCGTGGGATCGAGTTGACGATCGAGGAAGACGACCCGCTGACCGACAGCGGCACACGCCGGAGATTCGTCACCAAGCTGGGCGGAGCCGATCGGGAATTCGAATCGTTCGAGGCGATGATGCAACAGGCGCCATGGATCGCCGAAATGGTGGTCTTGATCGTCGGCGTCGTATTTCTTGCTCCGGTCCTGCTTGTCGCGCTGCTGATCTGGTACCGGCTGCGCAAGAACCGCATGCTCAACGAGACGATGATCAAGCTTGCCGAACGCGGGGTCGTTCCGCCGGCCGAGGCGCTGGATGCCCTCACCTCCAACCGGCAGGCGGCGGCTATGGGAGCCGCAACCGCCGCGAGCACCGCTCCGCTCATGGAACGCGCCAAGCTGCTGCGTAAGGGAGCGGCATGGTCTGATTTGCGCAAAGGCGTGATCATGACCGCGGTCGGGCTCGGCTTAAGCTTTTATTTCTTGTTCGACCAAGGCAGCGTGAGCTGGCTCGGGCTCGTCCTGCTTTTCGTAGGCCTCGGCTACTGCGTGTTGTGGTATCTCGAGGACCAACAGATTGCTCGTACGCGTGATTCGGAGATACCTCCGGCAGGTGGCGTTTGAGCTCCCCATGGCGTTTTCGTGAAATTCGTTAGCAGGCCGCGCGCCGATGGCGCCGCCACCGCTGTCAGACGCGCAGCTGATTGCGCGGGCTCAGGTCAAGGATGATCGCCATGCGTTTGCGGAATTGGTACGACGGCATCAGTCAACGGTGAGGGCCTGCCTGCGCAAGCTCACGACAGGCAACCACGCCTTGGCGGATGACCTTGCCCAAGAGACTTTTATCTTGGCGTGGCACAATCTGCGATCGTTTCGGCAGGAAGCGCGCTTCTCGACGTGGCTCTATCGGATCGCGACGAATCGCTGGCTCGCCGACGCACGCAAGCGAAAAGAGGAACTGTTGGGGGATCGGGCTGACGACTTGCCCGACGACGAAACCGGCGGCGTGGTACCAGGCGATGCAATGGGCAGCGATCCTGCGCGCGCCACGATTCTCAAGCTCGACCTGGAGCGCGCGATGAGGGCCCTATCGGAAGGTGAAAGGGCAGCGATTGTCCAGTGCTACCATAATGATCTGACGCACGAGGAAGCCGCTTACGTCCTCGATCTACCGGTAGGAACGGTGAAGACCCACGTGCTGCGCGGCAAGCAGAAGTTGAAGGCGGCACTTGCGGCGTGGGGATCCACGTGAAAGTACGCGAGTGCAAGCTATAGCCGAACGCCATGACCGATAAACGCCACGCTCTTCGTGGAACGCTCGAGCCATCAACCGGTGGTGCGGATTGGCTTGAACGGGTGTTGGTCGATGATGCACGCGAGCATCATGATGGTTATCTTGCCGATGACGGGTTCACCGCCAGCGTGATGAACAAGTTGCCGGCACCGGCAACGTCGCCCGCTTGGCGCACTTTCGCCTTGACCATCATGTGGGGAGCAGTCGCCATCGCGATTGCGACCGTCTTGCCGCAGGTGTTCATCGATGCAGCGCGCGAAGTCTACAAGCTCGTCGCGGCGCAGCCTGTGTCACTCTCGGGTATCGGCGGAGCCTTGCTGGCCGCCTGTGCGTTGACCTGGGGCGCCGCGGCATACGCGCTCCGCGCGTCCGATTGATTCTCGCAGTCGGCTTGCGACGTCGATTAGCTCTCGGGTGTCGAGGCTAAACGGCCGATCGTTCATCCGCGGACGCAACGACCAGCCAAACCCGGAGAGTCCGAATGTCCCGGTGTCCATCGCGGTATCTATCGCGCGCGGACCGCATCAGAAACCAGGTAACTGAGGTTTTGCCGGCCCGTCGCATTTCAAGGGGCTGGCGCGCCTTCAGCCGTCCTTCAGCGTGAAGTTCACCTCGATTTCACCGACGTATTTCTCGCCTTCACCCTTGAATTTCCAGCCCATCAGCGCGTCGATGACCGCCCGATCAAAGTGGCGAGGCGGTTGCGCTGAAAGGATCGTGACGTCGATAACATTTCCCTTTTCGTCGATGTTGACGCGCGCGACAACACGGCCTTTCTCGACGCCCGCCCGGATCGCCGCGCGCGGATAGGTAGGGTCTTCTCCCGACAACCGGGCGATACCGCGCCGGACTGCGGGTTTGGGCGGTGGTGGGGCGGGTGGCGCCGGAGGTGCCACGACGACCGGAGGAGGCGGAGGCGGCGCAATGACGACCGGCTCGGGTGGTGGAGTCGGCGCCACTTGAGCGATGACGGGCGCCTGCGTCGGTGCGGGCGGCGGGATATCCGGCGGCGGAACGAACGGAGGTGGAGGCGGCGCTTGCGTCTTTGGTGGCTCGATGATCTTCTTGGGCGGCGGTGGTGGTGGCGGAGGTGGTGGCGGCGGCGGCTTGATCTCCTCGATGATCGACGCGGTCAGCGGCTTCTTGACGACTTGCACAACCTTGGTCGCGAGTCCCGTCATGAGCAGGTAGATGACGACCACGTGCACCAAGACGACGACCGCGAACCCGACCAAGTGCTTCGTTGGGCTCCTCTGCTGCTGCGCAAAATCCATTGCGTCAAGACTCCCGTTTCCCGCCGGTGCGGCGGCTCGCGAAAGCGAGCTATTCGATGAACTGCTCGCTGCCGACGATCCCGATCTTGGTCAGGCCGAGGCGCTGCGACGCCGCCATCACACCGGCGACGATTGAGTACTTGGCCGCCTTGTCGGGACGCAGGTGCAACTCGGGCTGGACCGGCTGAGCCGCGGCGGATTTGAGCTTGTCTTCAAGGATTGACTTCGCCACTTCCTCGCCTTGCCAATAGATGGCTCCTGCAGGGTCGATGTCGATCTTGACGACTTCCGGCGGGACCACTGGCGGCGGGGGATTGCCCGTCGGCATGTTCAGATTGACCGAATGCAACTGGATCGGAATGGTGATGATCAGCATGACCAGCAGAACCAGCATCACGTCGATCAGCGGCGTCGTGTTGATGTCCAACATGATGTCTTGATCAGCGATCCCGCTGCTCCAGCCAGTGGTCATTCCCATCTTTTCTTCCTCTCGATGTTAAATGGCGACTCGTTGTCAACCGCGCGGGGGCGGCTCGGTGATAAAGCTCACCTTGGCGATTCCAGCCCGCTGGCACGCGTAAATGATGCGGCCGACGGATTCGTACCTCGCGCCGCCATCGCCCCGTATGTGCACCTCGGGCTGAGGCGTGATCCCGGAAACTTTTTTCAAGCGGTCGAGCAGTCCCGCAGTGTTTTGGATGCGCAGGTCATTCCAATAGATGCGACCGTCGGCATCGACCGAGATGACGATGTTCTCCGGCTTCGATTCGCGGACCTCGTTGGTTTCCTTCGGCAACTGGACTTGAATCGACGTCGTGACGACTGGGATGGTGATCAAGAAAATGATCAGCAGAACCAGCATCACATCGACCAATGGGGTCGTATTGATCGTCGATACGATTTCGTCGTCGTCACCCTCGCCTGTGGTAATGCTCATCGCCATGATCTTCGTCCCCTAGTCGTTGAATGGCTTTGCAATACGTCGCCTCGGCCGATCTCTGCCGCTAGGCGTGGGCTGGAGCCTTGGTGTCGCTCAGCAGCACCGCATGCAAATCCGCACCGAACCCGCGCACCCGATCCATCGCCGCCTTGTTTCGGCGAATGAGCCAGTTGTAGCCGAGGACCGCCGGCACCGCGACGGCCAAACCGATGGCGGTCATGATCAGCGCCTCACCCACCGGGCCCGCGACCTTGTCGATGGACGCCTGTCCGGCGATGCCGATCGCGGTCAACGCGTGATAGATCCCCCAGACCGTGCCGAAGAGCCCGACGAAGGGCGCCGTCGAGCCGACGGTGGCCAGAAACGCGAGGCCGTCCTGCGTGCGAGCCTGCACGTTATCGATCGCGCGCTGAATCGACATGGTGATCCAGGTGTTGAGGTCGACATTGCCGAGCAATCCTTCGTGCTTATTGGTGGCCTCGAGCCCGGATTCGGCGATGAACCGATACGGGCTCCCGGCCTTCAATCCTTCGGCCCCCTGGCGGACCGAAGGCGCAGTCCAGAACGACTTTTCCGCCGCTCGCCCCTGGGCGCCCATCCTGAACTGCTCGTAGAGCTTGGTGATGATGATGTACCAGCTCCCAAGCGACATGAGAACCAGAATCCCCAAGGTGATCTTGGAGACCAAGTCGCCGCCTCTCCACAGCGCTTCGAGGCCATAGGGATTGTAGAGCTCGTCGCTCGTGGATGCGTCCGACGCCGTCGCTGCCGGCGGGCGCGGGGCCGGCGAAGCGGAGCCCGGGGTCGCGGGAGCCGGCGTTGCGCCGGGCGAAGTTGGCGCGCTGGGTGTCGCCGGCGCAGCGGGCTGCGCTTGTGCCTGCGCAGCTTCTGGGACGACCGCTCCGGCGGCAGCGATGACGAGAATCGCGACCCACGCGCCCAAACGGATTTTCTTCAACATGTTGTCTCCCCCAGAGATGATGGTTCGGTCAATAAATCGGATAGGGATCCCGCAGATTGGAATCATGCAACGGCACGACGGGAATTCCATCCGCTTTAGGTTGCTGGCATGCGAACGGTCTCTCGGGAGGCAACTGGCACGCTCAGCCCGGATCCGCTATGGCTTTCAAGGGGGCTCGCCGCACCGTGGACACGCCAGTGAGCAGACTCGCCGCACGCGTCGTCCTGGGCCGGGACAAGCCGAGACTAAGGATCGGAAAGAGGCCGGATTCTACAGAAAGCCGATGAAAAGTCCACTTGGGGTTGAGGGAGCTGCGCTTCGTCGCCCTCCGCGCGCTTTCGCCTGGCCATTCGACGGGTTCGTCGCAAGAGTCTTGAGGCGCTGATTGCTCCTCATTACGATGCATCCAACCGCAAACGCCACATCGGCAATTCCCGAGAAAAAAAGTGAATCCGAACGCGCAGGACCACGCATCCAAGAACCGAGCAGCACCACTATCGACTTATAGGAGCCAGACCATGAGCCACTTTGATCCCTCGACCCCACGCACGGCCTGCAGCATCGTCGCCATCGCCATGGCAACGTTGACGTTGGGAACGATGGTCGTGGTCCCGACAAAAATGAGCTCCGATACCGCGGACGTCATCTCGCTTGAGAGCGCCAAGGCTCGCGTTTCATCCGCCACCGAAGTGGCGATCAGCCCAGCGCGGATCGACGTGGTCGGCGTACGCGAACCGGACGTGGCGCTACAAAATCGCAACGCCGCGGCGAAGCGTAAGCAACAAGGCTAGAACGGGGTCGTCTCGCAGTTGTTTACTCCCCCAGGGTGAACGACTGCAGAAGGGCCGGGCGTCATGCGTCCGGCCCTTCATTTATTTGGCGCGTCTTAAGGTTTTGATTTTTCGATTGATGTCGGGCTCGAGAAAACAGGAGACCTAAGACTACCCTGCCAGACTGCCACTCGCGGTGCGCATTACTTAAACACGTAGCGAACCGAGCCATAGTAGAACCGTCCGGCCGGATCGGCATACGTCGGATCGTAACCCACCTGAAACGTCGCGCCCTGGTTCGTGAACGGCGGATCGCGATCGAACAGGTTGCGCACACCCAACGTCAACGTCGTATTTCTTAATCCCCGGTAGTTAGCCGATAAATCCCACACCGCATATGAGGCAACCTTCCGGAATTCGCTGGTCGCGCCGGGTGAGATGTCCGGTTCCAGATAGTGATGAAAGTAATTCTGCGCGACCGTCACGCCCCACGGTCCCCGGTTGAAATCGAGATTTAGATAGTACCGCCACCGCGAAACGACGCCGACGTCGGCGACGACCGGATTGCGATCTCCGACAACCTTATGCTCGACGCCTAACACGTCGGTGAAGTCGTATTGCAGCGTATAGGTTGAATTAAAGCGCGCCGTAAACTGACCCCAGGGCTCAGCAGGGAAGCGCGCCGTCATATCGAGATCGATCCCCGAGGTTTCGACCTTGCCCATGTTTTGCACGGTATCCACGATCGCATTGATCCGCCCAGGCAGATTGGAGAACGCCCCACCGGGTGGGTCGCGCCGAATGAGGTTGGCGAACTGAGGGGTCGCAAAAATTGTCGCGTCGCCAATGACGCCTATCGTATCCTTGAGTTCGATCCAGAAATAGTCAACCGCAAGCGAGAAGATGTTGTTGGGTTCGAACACCAAGCCTGCCAAGTACTGCGTCGATCGCTCCGGCTTCAACTCCCGGTTGCCGCCAAAAATCCGAGAGAGCTGCAAGTTGCAGTCGAGCGCGCTGTTGGTGACGGGACAGCGCAATGGATCCGAGTAGCTATCGCCGGTATTCGTGCGGCCCTGCGGCGTGAACAGGTCGTCGAGCCCCGGCGCCCGGAACCCCTTGCCGTACGAAGCACGCAACAGCATCTGGTTGTTCGGCTGCCAGCGAATCGCGACCTTGGGGTTGGTGGTTCCGCCAAAATCGCTGTAGTCGTCGTGGCGCAACGCGAGTTGCAATTCGATGCTCTTGACGACCGGAATGTTGGCTTCGGCGAACACTGCGCGCACGTCGCGTTCGCCGAAGACGGACAGAGATTGACCGCCGCTGCCGACCGCATCGCCTGACTGGGAAATCGGCGACTGGATCTGTTGCAGGTCTTCCTCGCGGTATTCGCCGCCGACGGCGATGGCCAGCGGCCCCGCCGGCAACCTGTAAATATCGTTGGACGCCTTGAACTCGTACTGCTTGACCTTGGCGGCGTTCATGTATTCGTTGCCAATAAGCTGCGCGCCGCGCAGCAGCGCGAGCCCTTCCGCATTGTTCGGGCCGAACGGATTGATGCGGCCCGTGGCGAACGCCGGTATGAAGCGGGCAGCCGAAATGAACCCTCCGGCAAAATCGCTAACCGCTTCGTTCTTGTTGTAGTTGAATGAAGCTTGATAATCCCATTTGCGAAACATGCCGCGCACGCCGATCACACCGCGTGTCTGCTCGGTCGCGACCGAGGTGGCGCGCCCGCCTAATTCGACGGTGCTGTAGAGCACCGATAGCGGCATTCCGGCGAGCCCGTTGGCCGCGGCGAAAGCCGTGGGATAAAACTGAGAGGTCGCCGGGAGTGCGACATCCTCGCCGTTCGGCGTCGTCTGGACCGATGCCGGCGTTGGCGAGATCATGTAGTCGAATTTGTTCTTTGAGTACGAACCCTCGACGAAGAGCTGGTGGTCGGGCAGAAGCCGCCAGACGAACTGGCCTCCGGTGCTCAGTTTTTGCGATGGAGGCACGATGTCGATCGTGGCGGCGAAATCGAACCGGCACTGCCTCGGTGAGTCCGTCGTCGGAAACGAGAATGGCGGCGAGCACGCCGGATTCGCGGGATTCCGCGTGCCCACGAGGGTCAGGACGTTCGCCGGGAAGCTGTTGGCGGAAGTCCGGTCGACTCCCGCCTCCGGAATGAAACCCGTCCTGGAGAAACCGCGCTGCAAAGCGGCGATATTCTTCTGATCGACATAGTCGAACCAGCCGGACACGTTGAAACGTTGCGTGCTCGGATCGCCGTAGCCGCCGGCGACGTTCAAGCGCGAGGTTTGCCCGCCGCCTTGCTCCGAGTTGCCGTGGTAGCCGTAGAACTCGGCGCCGCGAAAGTCGCGGCGCAGGATGAAGTTGATGACGCCGGCGATGGCATCGCTGCCGTAGACCGCCGAGGCACCATCACGCAGAATTTCGACGCGCTCGACCGCGGAGAGCGGAATCGAGTTGACGTCGACGCCCGTGCCCGCCGTGGCGAAGTTCGCGACGCGCCGGCCGTTGAGGAGCACCAACGTGTGCTGATAGTTGAGGCCACGCAAGCTCGCTCCGGCAAAGCCCTTGAGGACGCTGCCGATGCCCTGCGCGTCGTTGAAGTTGCCGGACGATTGGTTCGCGGAAAGGCGAGTCAGGAGCTCGCCCGAGGTCTGCACGCCGGTACGCTCGATATCCTGGCGGGTGATCGTCTGTACGGGCAGTCCACCTTCCCCCTCGAACCATCGGATGTTAGAACCCGTGATATCGACTCTGGTGTATTGCGCAGCGACAAGCCCCGGCAGCAGCAACAGCACGCCTCCCACAACGAGCGCACAGCCGAGCGCCGTCGTTAGCTTGCTGCGTTGGGATTCCATGGGTAGACCCCCAGAAGTTGAGTGATGCCTCGAACGGGCATGAGGCGTCCCCGGGCACACACGCACACTTCACCGCAACCACCTCTTGCCCGCCAATGAAAATTACGGTGAGTACAATGGCGCAGCCAACTTTGTTGCATTTCCGCCAACGACGTCGACACCACACGCGCTGCTCAATGATTCGCTCGGGATACGATGGTCTTGGGAGCATCGGCCGCTGTAACGCAGGGGACTCGGGTGCTTGTTCACGGCATCCGTTGTTGGCCGGGGTGGCGCTTGTGCGCAATCGCGCTATTGAGCTCGGCGCGAGGTAACGGATCCCGTAGGTACACCGAGCATGACCATTTCCGGCGTCAAAATCGATCCCGCGCAACGAGCGGACGTCGTCGATCTATTGGCGATGATCCGCGCATTGGCCGACTACGAAAAACTCTCGCACCTCGTCGTCGCCGATCACGCCGCGCTAACCGACGCCCTCTTCGGTGCGACGCCGCTCGCCGAGGCTTTGATCGCGCGCGAATCATCGGGAAACGGCGCTCCCGCCGGATTCGCCCTCTTTTTCCCGACGTTCTCCACGTTTCTCGGCCGCGGCGGGATCTGGTTGGAGGATCTCTTCGTTTATCCCACGTATCGCGGGCGCGGCATCGGACGCGCGCTGCTTTCACGCCTCGCGGCGGTTGCTCGCGAGCGCGGCTGCGGTCGCTTCGAATGGGCGGTCCTCGACTGGAATACGCCGGCGATTGGCTTTTACGAGAAAATGGGCGCGACGCTGCTCGCGGACTGGCGAATCGCGCGCGTGACGGGTGATGCGCTCGTCCGATTTGGGCGATGATCCCCTCGGTCCGCAAGGCACGCCGGATATCGGCCGATCGTGATACTGGCTCGTCCACGGACAAGTCGCATTGAACCGCTATGTGATATATAGTCGATACATATCACCTACGCGCGGGTACGGCCCATGACATCGCTCCAGCTCACCCAAATCTACCTCGAACGCAAACAGAAGGACGCGTTGCGGGCCCGCGCCAAAGCCAACGGAACCAAAGTCGCCGAAGAGGTGCGCCGGGCAGTGGACGCCTACCTTGCCGGCATCTCGCCCGAGGACTTGTACCTTCTCGATGAAGGAACCCGCAAGGCGGAACGCCATCTTTCCGAGATGGCCGACGACCTCGATCGCGTGAATGCCCGATTGGACGTGGCTTTCGCGAGACTCGACCGTCAGCGCGCTTAAGCCTCGGAAAATGCGATGAGCGTCATCACGGAAATCCTCGATCGCCTATCAGGAATCGAGGTGGTGAAGGAAAAACTGCGTGACACGGGCGTTCGTGTTGAGCAGTTGGCGGAGCGGATGATCGAAGTGAATCGTCAGCTTCAAGACGTTGATCGGCGGCTGGTCCGCATCGAGGCTTTCGCCGAAATCGCAAAAACCCGGCAAGCTGTTTCGCGCAAGCTCCCGCGGAACGACTAAGGCGTTGGACGTTTTGCCGATGGTTGCACCGTTTTCAATGGATAATGTTTAACGCATGTTAAACATTTGCGAGGACCGTCATGCTGGGCATACGTCTGGAACCCGAGCTTGCGCGCCGCCTCGATTGGCTCGCCCGCGCCACGGGCCGGCCCAAGAGCGATCTTGCCCGCGAAGCAATCCGGATTATCTCGACAGCAATATCGACGAGGCACGCAGGCAGTCCATCCTGGCGAGCCGAACTGTGATCGCCGAAATGTCGTCAGATGATCGCGGATGGACAGCCTAACATTGAGCGTGCAACGTGGTGACATCGTGCTGGTCGTGGCATCCGGCGACTACGGAAAGCCGCGCCCCGCGGTCATCGTCCAGTCCGATCTCTTCAACGACACGCACGCGAGCTTGACGATCTGCCCGGTCACGTCGTCACTTGTCGAGGTGCCATTGTTCAGGGTCCCGCTCAAACCTTCGCGAGCGAATGGTCTCGCGCGGCAATCCAAATCATGGTCGACAAGGTCCAGACATTGCGCCGCGATCGCATCCGCGAGCGCGTTGGCGCAATAGGTCCCGTGCAGATGCAGGGCGTCGAGGCCGCGCTGCGGCGATCGCTCACGTTGTGAAAGTCAATCGACTTGACTCGCGATCGCCAGCAAGCGGCCGGCGCGGCTGAGCTTCGGATTCCCAATGCCCTTCGACGGTCCCCTTCCCCCTCTCGACGTGCGCGCCGACTTCTGGTCGCTGCGGTTTGTCGACGAGTACTGCGAGACCTACGCGGTCCGCAAGAACGTCCCGATGCCGTTTGTCGCGAGCACCGATCGAGGTGCGATGGCCACCGCTTACGTCGACGGTGGCTACGGCTACGCAGCCACGGGGGATACGTCGCCCGCCGGATTGCAGAAGGCGCTGGAACGCGCGGCCCACTGGGCTCGCACGACCGCGGCCATCGCGTTGTTCGATAGCCGCGCGCTGCCGCGGCCGCGGCCCCAGGGGCAATATGCGTCGCCGTCGCTCGCCGAAGCCGGGCCGTCACGGCGCGACTGGTACGAGCTCCTCGCGCTTGAATCCCATGAGGCGGGTTGCGATCCGCGCATCGTCGATTGGGAAGCTCTAGTGGAGGTGCGGACGGCTACGCACCGACTGGTGACCAGCACCGGTGGCGACGTCGTGCAGCGGTATCGCTTTCTCTTCCCGAATCTAAGCGTCACTGCGCACGCCGGGGCAGATACGCAAACGCGAACCCTCAACGGCGATCGCGGCTTGTGCCAGCAGGGTGGCGCCGAAGTTCTTGACCGGTTCGGGTTCGTCGGCGCTGGACGGCGCATTGCCGAGGAAGCACTCGAGCTCGTCGCCGCTCCTAACTGCGCAAGCGGCACGATGGACGTCCTGCTGATGCCCGATCAGATGGTCCTGCAGATTCACGAGTCGATCGGGCATCCGCTCGAGCTCGACCGGATTCTTGGAGACGAGCGCAACTTCGCTGGAACGAGCTTCGTGACCCCGGACATGTTCGGCACTTATCGCTACGGGTCAGACCTGCTCAACGTTTCGTTCGACCCGACGCGACCGGAAGAGCTCGCGAGCTATGCCTTCGACGACGACGGGACGCGCGCGGAAAAGGTCACGCTGATCGAGGCCGGCATTCTCTTGCGTCCGTTGGGTGGGGCCATTTCCCAAGCGCGCGCGGGAATGCCCGGCGTCGCCAATTCGCGCGCGGATAGCTGGAATCGGCCGCCGATCGACCGGATGGCGAATCTCAACCTCGAACCCGGAGACGCGTCGTTCGCGGGACTTGTCGCCGGCATCGAGCACGGCGTGGTGATGGAAACGAACACGTCGTGGTCAATCGACGATTCGCGTAACAAGTTTCAGTTCGGCTGCGAGCGAGCCCGTGTCATCGAACACGGCGAGTTGAAGCACGTGGTCAAGAATCCCAATTACCGCGGCATCTCCGCAAGCTTCTGGCGCAATCTGCAGCGCGTGGGCAATGCCGAGACGATGCAGGTGCTCGGCACGCCATATTGCGGCAAGGGTGAGCCCTCTCAGGTGATACGTGTCGGACATGCAACGCCCGCGTGCGTCTTCACCAACGTTGACGTTTTTGGCGGGGAAGCATGAGCGACCGGCGAGGGGCCCCATGCGAAGCATGGGGATCGACGGTCATCGCGATTGCTTCCGGAGGCCGACGCGCCACCTCGCGGCCTTGCATGGTCGGCAC